>JACXTT010009059.1_pt1 | contig 13649 bp, 30 predicted proteins | sample 9270951 | NCBI WGS metagenome assembly JACXTT01 (sample SAMN15532306, study PRJNA645909) | rock metagenome | isolation source: weathered quartz diorite | place: Puerto Rico | collected 2017-06-21
CGCGCGACAGGATCGCGGCGCAGCCGAGCCGGTGTTCGACCGCTTCGGCGCTCCACGCCGCGTCGTCGTCCGGCGGCGGGTGTGGCCGGTCGGGGACGTCTTCGCCGCAGTGGTGGCAGCGCACGGTGCGGATGGTTGGGGTCAGGCGCGTCTTCACGGGTACCTCGTCTTGGTTTTCGAGATCGAGAAGAGTAGGTTGTTTACCGTGCGTTCGCACGAACCGCAGAGTCGTACCTCATCGTCCTGTCGGCCGGTGGCAATAGCGAACGCCATCCTGACGCGTGGTTCGTTCTTCATCTGCTTCGCGCCACGTTTGCCGCAGCGCTGACAGGGCGTGGAGTATGGGTGCCGCGGATCGCTCACGACGCCTCCTTGAGCAGCAGGGCGCCGCACTCGGTCTTCTTGCACTCGGGGCAGAGCCCGCCGCCGTCGCGCAGGAACTTGCGCAGCCACTTGACGTCGCGGGTGCGCACGAAGCCGCCTGTCGTCGCGCCGCACGCGCGCGTCGTCGAGTGACCCTTCGGCATGATGTGGAGATTTCGCGGCAGAGCGTGGTGGCGACGGCTCACGACGGCACCTCGGCGGTTGCGTACTCGGTCGGATCTTCGCCGCGCTTCCACGCGCGCCGCGCGGTTTTCTCGTCCACGTTGGCCTTGCCGCCGAGGTTGGCGGCGTGGAGCCACTCCATGAAACGGAGCCCCTCGGCGTTCACGGTGGGCGGGCGGCGCTTCACGACTCGCCTCCGCTTTGCGCGAGGGCGGCGCGGCCGGCGTCGGTCAAGTAGTGGGCGTGCTTCGGCGCCCACGACGTCACCAGCGTGTCCTTCCTGATCGCCAACAGGCCGAGCTTCACGCATTGGCGGAAGGCGACACGCTCGCCGATTCGGTAGCGGCCGAAGCGAGCGACGCTCACTTGGGAGAGTGCCGCGCGCTGCGCCGCCGTCAGCTTGGGCGCGCTCACGACTTCGCCTCGCTTTCCGCGAGCGCGGCGCGGCCGGCGTCCGTCAGGTGCCAGTAGCCGTATGCTGCGTAGACGAGCCCTCGCGATTGCAGGCTTCGCATCAAGGACGACGCGATGAAGGCGCGGGCCCAGTCTCCGATTAGGCCCCAGTTCGCCACGTTATCCAGCGCCCGCCGCTGCGCCGCCGTCAGCTTGGGCGCGCTCACGACGCACCGACGATCCGCGCGACTTCCGCGCCGCGCTCGGTGAGCTTGTACCAGCAGTAGCCGCCCGTGCTGCTGCCACCGAGCACGAAGAGGCCCTGCGTGCAGAGCGACTCGGCCGCCTTCGCCTTCACCGCCCCGCGCGCCTCGGCGTGGCCGAGGTCGCGCGCTTCGAGCAAGAGAGCTTTCGCGGTCTTCGAGAGCTTGATCGGTTTCATTTTCTTCTTCTCCTTCCGTGTTCCAGTCTGAGCGGAATCGGCACCCATCGTCATCACCCTAGATAGACGCATCGTAGCGCTCGTATATTCATTGTCCACTTTTTTCTTGCACGTTGAATTGGCGTGAGCTACCTTCCGTCTATCGGTTCGGGAAAAGGAGATCCCACCATGCACACCTGGAGCAGCTACCAACTCGCCGTTTTCGCCAACATCGCCGAGGGCACCGGCCACACCTGCGTCAATGCGGTCGCCGGGTCGGGCAAGACGACCACGATCGTCGAGGGCTTGAGCCACGTCCCCGCCGGCTGCACGACCCTCTTCGTCGCCTTCAACAAGTCGATCGCCGAGGAACTCAAGCGGCGCGCGCCGGCTGGCGTCGAGGTCTCGACGCTGCACGCGTACGGCCTGCGGACCGTCACCCGCGCGCTCGGCCGGCTGCGCATCGACGCGCACCGTGTCGAGGACTTCTGCCGCGCGGCCCGCGGCGACGCCAAGAAGACGTGGGAGGTGCGTCGCGATCTGGCCAAGACCGTCTCGCTCTGCAAGGGCGCGCTCGCGCACTCGGCCGACGAGATCGACGCCGTCATCGACGCGTTCGGCATCGAGAGCGCGCAGAACGGCGAGCGCCGAGCGTTCATCGCCGACGTCGTCAAGATCATGGAGCAGTGCAAGGAGACCGCGAAGGATGGCCGGATCGACTTCGACGACATGATCTGGCTCCCCGTCGTCCTGAACCTCCGGCAGCACCAGTTCGACAGGGTGTTCGTGGACGAGACGCAGGACTTGAACGCGGCGCAGATCGAGATGGCGCTGCGCGCGGTCAAGCCGGACGGCCGCATCTGCGCGGTGGGCGACCCGCGGCAGGCGATCTACCAGTTCCGCGGCGCCGACGAGCACGCGTTCGCGAACGTCGTCGCGCGCCTCGGGGCGACGGTGCTGCCGCTCAGCGTGAGCTACCGCTGCTGCAAGTCCGTCATCCGCGAGGCGCAGACCGTTGTGCCGGAGATCGAGGCCGCTCCCGACGCCGAGGAGGGTGAGGTTCGCGCGGCGCCGTTCAAGGAGATGAAGAAGGACGTAGAGCCCGGCGACTTCGTGCTTTCGCGCACCAACGCGCCGCTCATCTCGCTCTGCATGGGCTTCCTCGCCGAGGGCCGCCGCGCCGCCATCCAGGGCCGCGACATCGGCGCGCAGCTCGCGGCGTTCGTCAAGAAGAGCGGCGCGACGAACGTGGACGCGCTGCGCAGCTACGTCGAGGAGTGGTGCGGCAAGGAGTGCGTGCGCCTCGCTGCCAAGCACCGCGACACGCAGGCGGTCGAGGACAAGGCGGCGTGCATCCTCGCGATCAGCGAGGGGGCGGCGAGCGTGGCCGACGTCGTCGCGCGCATCGAGTCGCTTTTCGCCGACACGAACGACAGCTCGCGCATCGCGCTCTCGACGACGCACAAGGCGAAGGGCCTGGAGCGCGACCGCGTGTGGATGTTGACGGCCACCTACCGCCGCCGGCCGGGAGTGGAGGAAGCCAATCTGGCCTACGTCGCGATCAGCCGCGCCCGCAAGTCGCTCGTGCTCGTCGAGGGGCTCAAGTGAGCCGCTTCGTCCAAGTGCCCGCCGCTGCGATCCGAGAACGGCTCGCGGCGGCCGGGTTCCGGCTCGTGCCGGCGACCCGCGGCGAGGAGGTTTACGAGCGCCCGCACGGCCGCGACCCGCGGTACATCGTCAAAGTCTACTCGTCGATCCAGCGCGGCGGCGACGTCGCGCGCGACTGCGGCGAGGACGCGATCCGGGTCGTCGCGGTCTTCACCGACAGCGCGCACTACTGGCCGGCGCGCACGGTGCCGATCTTCAAGGCGACGCGCGTGCACCGCTCGGGCAGCGTCGAGGCGGTGCTCGACCGGATGATCGAGCGAGCGCGCGAGGCGTACACGGCATGTAACGAGCATCGGAAAGGAGCGGCGTGATGCCGATGTTCGACGAGAAGACGCTGGAGCGTGTCGCCACGCTGTCGTTCATTCGTGGCGAAGCGGAACGTGCTCGCTTCATCGCGAACGATTACCGAATCAAGCATCAGGATAGTGAGGCGCGCGTGTGGAGCAAGATCGCCGAAAAGATCGGAGCCATCGCCAACCGCATCGAACGCGGCGAGCACCGGAAGGGAGATGCGTGAGATGAACGAGAAGTGCTGGTCGTGCCGGCAGGTGCCGGTCGCCGAGTTCGGCGCCGTGTGCGCCGACTGCGTCCGTCGCAAGGAGCACCCGCAGGCCGGCGACGGCTGCTCGGTACGGATCGGCAGCGACGTCTACCCGGCGACTGTCGTGCGCGTCACGACGCACACGATCGTCGTCGGCTGGGACAGGGAGCACGGGCGTGGGCTCGTCACGCCCGCTGGCCGCGCCGACAAGCAGATGCGGTTCGTCAAGAACGGACGCGGGCAGTGGGTGCACACGTCCTACCGACTCCAGCTCGGGGCTCGGGAGAGCTACCGCGACCCTTCATTCTGAGAGAGGAGAACGACGATGGCAGTCGAAGCAAAGAGAGGATGCGGCTACCGCCGCTGTGGAGGTCTGTACCTCGTGGGTGGTGGGCTCTCGGCCCCGTGCGACCGGATGCCGTACCCGCTGGAGCGCTGCCCGACGTGCGGCGGCGGCGTGAAGTTCACGCGCGGGCACACGTGGCTCGCACCGGACTTCTTCCCGACGCACGAAACGACGTGGCGAGACGGACATAGTGGCGTGTGTGGATGCGAACGTTGTCCGATCTGCGGCACGCTGCCCGACCCGGCCGCGATGCTGCTGCTCTGGATCGGTCGCGCGCACTACTCGCCCGAGTCGTTCCTCGACGAGTCGCGCCGGCTCGGCGTCTCGCGGCGGATCACCGCGCCGCCGAAGGGCTTGGTGGTAGGCAAGACGTGGGTGCTGCTCGCGCACCTCGATGCGGTGCCGGCGAAGGAATGCCCGATCTGCGGGCCGGCGTGTAACTGCGAAACGCGGTCCAAGCCGACGCCCGGCATCTTCTCGGCCTTCATCCCGCGCGCCGTCGAGCTGATCCTCAAGCAGTCGGACGCGACCGACGAGCGGCGCGCGAAGGAGGAGAAGCGCGGTGTCACGATCGTGACCGTGCCCGACGACGACAAGGACCACCAGGGCAGCGTCTGGGACAAGGACGACGAGCAGGAAGAATTGCCGGGAGTGTCACCATGAGAACAGGAATGAGTAGAACAGCCCGTCGCAACGGCGAGAAGTCGCGCCGCAGGGAAACGATCCGCAAGAACGCGAAGGCGAAGAAGGCGTTCACACGTGCGAAGGCGGAGCGTCTCATCGCTAGCACATCCGATCCGGCAGTGCTCCGACAGGGACACATCGCCAGTCATGGCAACGTGCACGTGCAGCACAAGGCAAAGTACAAACTCGCGAAGCTGACGGGAGCGGCGCCGTGAGAAAGTACCGCGCCACGTGGACGATCGACGTCAACGCCGACTCGCCGGAGGAAGCTCGCCGGCTCGTGATGGAGCAGTTCGATCAGAGTCGGCCCGATGACGACGAGTTCGCGGTCTGGCCCGTGGGCAACGATTGGACGCTCACCTCGCAGGGCTACGTGCGCGGCTGCGCGCGCGTCGAGTCGGAGCTTAGCGGCTGGTGGATCGCCATCACTTTCGCCGATGGCGTCGAACGCGCCGTACTCGGTCCCTACGATACGGCCGAGCAGGCGATGGCGGCGGTCCCGGCGAACGTCCGGGCGCCCGATGCTGCGCGACCAAAGGTCCATGTGCTGCGACATGGCCTGCCCCTGTGCGAGTTCTCGCTGGCGGAGCCGGAGGATTGGCCCGAGGGGCACAAGTGGATCGAGGAGGCGTGGGACGCGGAGCGACAGGCTTGGGTGATTTCTGGTGCCACTTGCAACGCATGTCGGCAGATCGCAAAGAACGAACCATGAGCACCATCGCCCCGCTCGTCACGATCGACGACTACCAGCGCGCGCTCGCGACGACGCTCGACACGCTCGAAGATGTGATGTCGAGCGACCCGGACATGCCGAGCCACATGCAGACGATGACGGACGCCGATCAGTGGCTCGACGCCTGCCGCATCGCGCTCGAAGAGGCCAGGGGGGCGCCGTGAGGGACCGCAAACCGATCGTCGTCGACAAGATCCGGTCCGGCAACGTCGAGGTCGAGGTCTTCTACGACTTCCGCGAGCACACCTTCTTCTTCGAGGAGCCCGGCACGCGCGACCGCGCGTACGCCGCGACCTTCGTCGAGGTCCGGCGGCGACTGAACGAGGTCTACGAGAAGGCGACGCCGCTCGACTGGAAGCCGGTGATCCTGGTCACGCTGCAAGACGCTTACGATGATGAGGACCACTCGGTCCGCAGTGAGCCCGTGGAGGGTGCGTCTGTTTACCTCACGTTCCGGCGCTGTGAGCTGTCGCCGCGACCCGACCACGCCGAGTGCGTGGAGCGCATCACCAGCGAGCGCGAGCGTAATGACCGACTCGGTCGCGGCACTCGGTCGGATCGAGGCCCGATCGAGCGCGAGGGCTACATCGAGCGCGAGCACGCCCTCGACTTCGAGGCTGGCGACCCGAGCGAGTACGACCGCGAAGCGCGCGCGAAGTCGCTCGACCGGCCAGAGGCGTACTCGAACAACGCCGATGACGTGGAGCTGCCCTACGAAGAGGACACTTGGCGCGGCCTCTGCGCGCTCAAGTCCGCCATCGACGAGTTGCACGGCAAGGTCGCCGCGCTGATCGGGCGAGCGGACTTCCGCGATCGGTTGCAGCGCTTCGCGGCGGGGTCGCCGCCACTGCTAGGTGACGGCACGAACGAGTCGAATGGAGGAAGCAATGGTTGAAGCACGACGAGCCGGAGGAATCTACACGACCGATCGAGTCGAGCGACTGCGCCGCGACGTCGAAGAGCAGAAGGAGTGGATCGCCGAACACGGCGGCCACCTCGCCGGCTACGTCGATCGGTACGGCAGCAAGGACGACCCGAAGCACTACGGCGACGGTGGCGAGGCGATTTACGAGGCCGACATGGGCGAGCTGCGGCGCCGCGAGCGACTGCTGGAGGCGGCGACCGGCGGCGCTGCGCCGACGACGAAGAAGCCGGAGCTGGACATCGAGGAGGACGCGCGGGCGTGGACGCTGTTCGCGGCTGCGGCGATGAGCGCGACTCTGCCCAACTATACCGAACGCGGCATGCCTGCCGGTGTGAAGCGGTCCGCTGAGGCGGCCGACGCGATGATGGTCGAATACCGGAAGCGGAGGGAGATCCGATGAGCGACAAGCTATTGGCCGGAGAAACGACAATGAACGTGTCGAGTCGAAAAAGCGCCGAGCGCGAAGCTCGCAAGCAGGTCCACATGGCCCTCGCCGAGGGAATGCACCTCGGCACCGTCAAGCGCGTAGCGCACGAGCGCGGTGAGTTGGTTCACCCTCGCTGGCGTAAGCGCTTCGTCGAGGCGTTTGTCCACAACGGACGAGCGAAGTTCAATGCCGGCTGACGAAGACGCGCTCGCCGTCGTCGAACCCGAGCCGGCCGAGCGCGCGGAGCAGATGCCGTTCGTCGACCCGGCGGCGCCGGCAGTCGGCAAGTGGTACTGGGTCGCCGGCAAGCGCTGGTTGACATAGGCGGACAAACGGCATATAACGTATAGGGTATAGACATGAAAAAGAAGAACATCAGAACTCCGAAGGAAGAGGTCGTCAACGTGCGCTGCACGGTGCAGCAGAAGGCAACGCTCGAAGCGGTTGCTGCGCGTGAGGGGCTCGGACTGAGCACCTGGCTGCTGCACGTCGGTCTGCTTGCTGCGCAGAGGCGGCAATCGGAGGCGCAGTGAGCGTCTACTTCGCGCAGCGCAAGACGAATGGGCTCATCAAGATCGGTTGGAGCCGCAGCGTCAAGGTTCGCATGAGCGCGGTGCGGGCGAAAGTAATCGGCGCGGTTCCAGGTGAGCGAGAGGTCGAGCTGTCGCTGCACAAGCGCTTCGCGCATTTGCGGGTACGCGGAGAGTGGTTCAAGCCCGACGACGAACTGCTCGTCTACATCCAGTCCGAAGCGCAGGGACACGAGCCCGATTCGGAATCGGTGCAGACGGCCATTCGTACACCGAAATCGTGGCTCGACCGGCTCGATAAGATCGCCGAGCGACTGAGCCAGCCCGGTATGCGCGTCACGCGTACCGAAGCGCTGCGCTTGGCGACGTACCGAGGAATTGTTGAACTGGAAGCGGAAGGCAAGAAGCGATGAAAGTGGGTCGTGGCCGTGAATGACTTGAGAGACGGCTTCCTCGTCGGCAAGCAGGCGCGCATCTCCGAATGGAGTGCGAAGAAGGAGAAGCAGCAGACTGACAAGCTCGTTGCCACGCTGCGCGCGACCAAGTGGAACAGGGCGCACCCCGACCGCAAGCGCCAGCTTGCACGCGAGTGTCACCGCCGGCACAAGGACGAGTACAACGCCCGCAAACGCGACCACGACCGCAAGGCACCACGCACCCGCGCCTGCGACTGGTGCGGCCAGCCGTACGAGCTGCCCTACCCGCACCCGCGTGGTGGTATCAAGCGGACGTGTTCGGCCGCGTGCCGCCACGAGCTGGACAACGCCAACGCGCGCCGCGAGCAGGCCGCCAAGCGCTCGGCCGCCGGCCGCCGCGTGACCGCCTGCACGCGCTGCGGCGAGCCCGGCCACAACCGTCGCACCTGCCCGACTGCGAAGGGGGGGTTCGCATGGAGGCGCGTAGTCTACGCGCTAGAATGTGCGCACAACTGTACTACTTCGTGCATCTAACGGTGGCACGTACGATGCACCCTCTCCGGGCATGCCTGCTCCCGTCTACTTCGCCTCGGGCTCGAACACCCCCGCCGACATCCGCGGTTTCGCGGCCTGCGGCCACGCCATCGGCGTCGCGGCCATCGAGGTCTCGGCCAACGCCGAGGCGGAACTGATGCGGCTCGCGGGCACGGGCCTCTCGGTCTTCGTGGACTCGGGGGCGTTCAGCGAGATCGAGTTCACGGCCGAAGGTCCGAAGGTTGTCCGGCCGCTGACGGTGGAGCGGTGGGCCAAGACGTTCGCCTTGTACCGCCGGCTCGCCGTCGCGCTCGGCCGCCAGCTCTACGTCGTTGCGCCCGATCGCATCGGCGACCAAGCGCACACGCTGGCGCTGCTCACGCGCTACGCAGCGCAGCTCGCGGAACTGGCGGCGCTCGGCGCAAACGTGCTCGTGCCCATTCAGAAGGGCGCGCTCGCGCAGGCCGACTTCGCGCGCGCCGTCGAGCGCGTGCTGCCGTTCGCGTGGACGGCCGCCATCCCGTCGAAGAAGAACGCGACGACGCTCGCCGAGCTGGAGGCGTTCCTGCGCGACTACCGGCCGGCGCGCGTCCACCTGCTCGGGCTCGGCGTCAAGAACCGCCTCGCGCCGGCTGCCCTCGCGCTCTGCGAGCGGTACGTGCCCGAGGCGCCCGTCTCGGTCGACTCGAATCTCATCGCCGCCAACGTCGGGCGGGGCGGCCGGGTGCCGCGCCGGTTGACGCGGGCGCGCGACGAGGCCGTCCGCCTCATCGGCGCCGGTCTCTCTCGCGTGAAGGCCGTTCAGGAACTGGCCATCATCCTCGCCTTCGGGTCGGCGTCCGCGCAGGTCGCGGCCGCCACTCCGCAGGCGGCGTAGACGTGTGCGCACAATGATGGTACAAGGAGTGCAGGGGTTCACGAGCATGGTCCCGAAGATCCTTACCTACGGCGGCGGTCTCGACTCGTTCACGGTGCTCGTGAAGAGCATCCAGCTCGGCGAGCAGCCCGACATCGCGATCTTCTGCGACGTGGGTGACGGCTCGGCGACCCGAGACGGCGCCGACCCCGGCGAGTGGCCGTCGACCTACCGGCACATCCGCGAGGTCGTCATGCCGCTCTGCGCGGCGCACGGCATCGAGTTCGTGTGGCTCGACAGCGCGAGCTATCCAGTGCGCGAGGCGCGGAGCCTGTTCGCCTGGTTCGCGGTGCGTGGCCAGATCCCGACCGCCAGCGGCCGGACGTGCACCATCCACGCGAAGGTCGAGCGGTTCGAGCGGTGGGCGGTCGACCGCTTCGGAGCTGGCGCCGAGATCGAGGTGTGGGTCGGCTTCGAGGCCGGTGAGGAAGACCGCGCCGCCAACGATCCGAACGCGACGAGCAAGCCGCGCAAGGGCGGCATCGTGCGCCGCAACCGCTTCCCGCTCATCGAGTGGGGCATGTGCCGCTGCCGCTGTGAGGCGTTCGTCCGCGAGGCTGGCTACCCGGTGCCGCGCAAGAGCGCATGCACGTTCTGCCCGTTCGGCAGCCGAGGCGACTGGCAGACGCTCGCGCGCGAGCTGCCGGAGACCTTCGCGCAGATCGCGAAGCTCGAAGTCGACAAGCCGCTCACGGGGCCGGGCAAGAAGCTCTCGATCATGGGCTTCAAGTCGTACAAGGACGAGCGCAAGGTGCCCAAGCGCACCAAGCTCACCATCCTGCGCGACCACGAGGGCGTCGCGTACACGCGTACGCCGATCACGGAGTTCATCAAGGTCGCGTACGCGCCCGGCGCCGAGCCGTGCGAGGTCTGCGGAGCCGCGCAGCGCGCGACCAAGGCGACCGGGTGCAGCTACTTGAGCGAGGCGGCGTCGTGACCGATCGCCAGAAGCGCATGCTCATCGCTGTCGTCCGCGTGACGCTCGCCGGCCGCTGGTACAGGGCCGGCGACAGCGGCCTCGGATCAAGCGGCGGCGAACGGGTGACGCTCGCCTCGCTGCACACACACGGCCTGCTCGACCGCCGGGCATGGCGCGGCGTCGAGGGCGCACGCGATGCGGCCCACGAGTATCGGGCGACCGAGCGTGTCCTGGCGACTCTGCGGGAGATGCGTGAGGCGGCCCCTGGCAGCTCGCAGGTCGCGCCCGCGCCAGCCGCCGAAGGGGTAGAACCGTCCGGCGACCCGGATGCGTCCAAGAGGCAGCCGTGAGCCTGGACAGTCGCGTACGGATGTGCGCACATGAGGTGCGTAGCGTACGCAGCTTGGGTGTGCGCACAATGGTACAACTAAGTGTATGCGATGTGGCACAAGGCATGCTACAGGTGACGGCATGAACCCTCCCCTCGTCGTCGCCTACGGCATGGGCGTGGACTCGACCGCGATGCTCGTCGGCATGTGGCAGCGCGGCGTCCGCCCGGACCTCATCCTCTTCGCGGACACCGGCAGCGAGAAGCCGGAGACGATCGCGTACTTGCCGGTCATCAACGCGTGGCTGCGCAGCATCGGGTTCCCCGAGGTCGAGGTCGTCCGCTACGTGCCGCAGCGGTTCAAGCACGGCGCGTACAGCTCGCTGCACGAGAACTGCCTCGTCAACGAGACGCTGCCGAGCATCACGTTCGGCCGCAAGAGCTGCTCGCTCAAGTGGAAGCGCGCGCCGCAGGACGCGCGCGTCTCCGGCTGGCAGCCCGCTCGCGACGCGTGGGCGGCCGGGCTCAAGGTCATCAAGGCCATCGGCTACGACGCCGGACCCATCGACGGCAAGCGGGCGTGGAAGATCGCCGAAGACGCCGAGTACCACTACGTCTACCCGCTGCGCGAGTGGGGGTGGGATCGCGAGGAGTGCAAGCGCCAGATCGCGAGCGTCGGGCTGCCGATCCCGATGAAGAGCGCGTGCTTCATGTGTGCGTCGAGCAAGCCGGCCGAGATCGACTGGCTCGTGGACAGCCACCCCGAGCTGGCCGCGATCATCGTCGAGATGGAGAAGCGGTTCGCGCCGCACTCGCGCGGCGTCGAGGGGCTCTGGCGGCGGGCGGTCAAGGGCGCGCGCGGTGCGACGCCGAAGCCCGGCTCGATGACGAAGTACATCGGCCGCCGACTCACTGTCATTCAACCGGAACCGGAGGCCGCCGACTGCTCGGCGGATTGCTTCTGAACCTGCTGCGGAGGAAGACCATGACGACGAAGAAGAACTCGAAGGCTCTCAAGAACGACCACATCAACGTCCGCTGCACGCCGCAACAGAAGAAGATGCTCGAAGATACCGCCGCGCGCGACGGGCTCGGTGCGAGCACGTGGTTGCTCCAGCTCGGACTCCAGGCGGCGCGCGCGGCGCAGGAGCGGCGCGCATGAGCCGCATCGCCTTCACCGCTATCGTCGACTCGACCGGCTACAGCGTTGGGCTTGCCGAGCGCGACGTCGCCGACTACTCGCCGTGCCCGCACTTCGGCAAGTTCCCGTCGTGGGACGCGGCCAAGCGCAAGGCCGATGCGGAGAACAAGGCGCTCGGTCTCAGTGCGGTCGACGCATTCGAGATCGTCGCGTCGTCGATGTTCCAGCAGGATGCGAGGTCGTCGTGAGGCGCGTCCGGTGGGAGTGCCCGAACGGCTGCGCGGGCGTGCTCGGCCCGAGTAGGCCGCGCCGGAACGACGTCTGCCGCTACTGCCTCGCGTGTAGCGCGGTGCGAGGACGCCTCGTCGAGCGCACGGCGCCGTCGCTCGACAAGAAGCGCGCAGTGCGTACCGAGCAGCTCAAGACGCGGCGCTCGGCTGACGAGGCGCGCGAGGAGGCGCGCACGACGGCGTACTACACGGTCGCCGGCATCGACATCCGCAAGGAGGCGCAGATGCTCCTGCGGACCGACGCGCTGCGCGGGCTCAGGATGCCGAAGATCCAGGTGCGCAGGGCATCGAGCTACCCACGCTCGCGACTCGGCGTCTGCTTTCACGCGGGCCGCATCCAGATCACCGCGTACCCCGGCATCGACGCCTACGACGTGCGTGAGACGCTCGCGCACGAGTTGGCGCACTGCAAGGCGCCGTGGCGCTGCCACCACGGTACTGCGTGGCGGACGATCTTCCGGCTCGTTTGCGAGCAGGCGTACGGAGTCCGTCCGCGCCTCGAAGTGCGGTGGCACGACGAAGCATCGCGGCTGATGCGTGAGAAGGCACAACAGGAGGCGCAGCAGAGCGGCGAGAAGCTCCCGTCCGAAGTGTTGGCGAGGATCGTCGAGACGAAACTGGAAGCGCTCGCGAGCAGCATCAAGAGTGTCGCGGCGTGCGCGCCCGAACCCGTCGAAGAGGAACCCAATGACTGACCGGCGCGACAAGCGGTACCGGGGCCAAGCCCTGATGCTGCTCACGGCTTGCGCGAGCGCGATCGAGGCGCTCGGCGGGTGGATCGTGGGCGTCGAGTTCGAGTGGCACGACGGCTCGGTGTGGATCTGGAACGGCGAGCGGTTCAGACGCGGCAAGAAGAGCCAGGACAACGATCGGTTCGTGCGCGTACGCGCTAAGAAAGAGAGATGACATTCATGCCCCGAGAATTGAAGCCGCGCGTCATCGACGAGGTCGAGAGCCCGAACGGACTGCTGCGCGTGCCCGTCTACTTCGACCGCAACGAGAAAGACTTCTTCGTCGAGATCGCCGGCCGCGCCGATCGCGTGCGCGCCGAGTCGGTAGTCGAGGTCAAGAAACTCGCGAGCGAGATGCTCGCGAAGGCCATCGCGTACGACTGGCAGGGCATCATCGCGATCGACAACGAGCGGTCGTGGGAGGAGCGGCACGGTAACTACCGATTCGGGGGCCGAGTGCGCAGCCAGATTGGTGCGAGCATCGAGTTCGAGTTCGAGCGACTGGAGCGCTCGCCGAATCCGGTGCAGCACGACAAGTGGATCTACCGCGAGCACACGCTCGACTTCGAGGCCGGTAAGCCGACCAAGCACGCGCGCGAGCAGCGCGAGCGCAACGAGAAACTCGTGACCATGTGGGAGATCAACATGACAGCCGTCATACTCTACGACGACGAGACGTGGGCGGGCCTCTTGGCGATGAAGCGAGCGGTGGACGAGGCGCACGCGAAGCTCACGGCGCTCGTCGGGCGCAAGGATCTGGCCGAGCGGCTGCGCCTCGTCGGCAAGCAGGCGACGATGCCGATCCTGCCGGCGGCGGTGGGCGAGGCGAGGGGGAGGCGCTGATGGGCCGCAAGACGTTGAAGCAATCAGTCGGCGAGGCGCACGACATCGTGACGACGGCGTGGGCGCTCGCGCGCGTCGCCGTCGCGGCCGGCGTCTCCTACGCCGAGGTCGGCAAGGTGCTCCGCGGCGCGATGGAGCGCGGCGGAGTTGCTGAGCGAGCAGCGCGCTACGCTGCAAGGGGCAACATGAGCACGATCTACTACAGCGCGTTCACCGAGTCGGCCAGTTTGCGTCCAGCAGCGCCTTCACCGCGTCGAGCGTGAGCGACGGCGGCGCAGGCGGCGGCGCGGGGTTGACCGGAGGCATGACGGGCGGCG
>JACXTT010009060.1_pt1 | contig 13649 bp, 14 predicted proteins | sample 9270951 | NCBI WGS metagenome assembly JACXTT01 (sample SAMN15532306, study PRJNA645909) | rock metagenome | isolation source: weathered quartz diorite | place: Puerto Rico | collected 2017-06-21
GTACGCCGGCCCTCTGAAAGTGTTCCGCCAAGTGAGACCCCAAGAACCCGGCCCCTCCGGTAATTAAGACCCGTCGCAAGGACACGTTTTTCCTCCGTAAAAAAATCTACTCAGGGGCTGATGCTCTTAACAGACCTTCTTGAGGGCGTCGCCAGCGCCGCACCAGTACCCAACGGTTTCACCAAACGACCAGGCCATAACAAAAAGCCAGAGAAACGGTAGGGACATGACAAGTTCTCGTTTGTGCCTGCCTGCTTTGAGCACGCACGTTACGATACGGGACAGCAGGAGCGGCGGCAATGCAGAAGCCGCAAGCCCGTAGGCGAGCCTCCGCATCCATCCGGCTTCTTCGACTCGCATGCCAGCGTAGGAGCGGGCATAGAAATAGCGCTGAGTAACATATTCACTTGCAGTGTAGTGCTTCTTGTGACCTACGCGGATGTCTGGCCGCATCTCCAACCTTACCCCGGAGCGACGCATCGCTTCGTGGAGATGATCTTCCCATCGTTCACGACGAATGACGTCACGAAAGCGCTCCAACACCTTCCGTCGATAGGTTACATTGTTGCCAGGAACCCAGGAGGCGGGTCCGGCCATCGGCGCTAAACAATGATGATATTCACAGAGGAACGCCGCCCAGTCGATCAGTCGCTCCCGCGCCGCGTTGTCTATTGCCCCTCCCACGACTTGCCCCCCATCCCGATGGACGGCGAGCATACATTGCACCCAATCGCGCGGGACAATGATGTGATCTTCAAGAACCCCAACAATCTCTGCCTGCGCCGCCTGGAACCCCAAAGCGCGCAGCGCTGGGATACTGGTCTCAGCAGGGGCTTCCAACAAACGGACCTGCGGGTACTGTTCCTGAAGCGGCTGGCGGACCGTCTCTCCTACGCGGTCAAGAACAATAATCTCTGTTGCAATACCACCGATCTGGGCCATGGTTGCGTGCAGGCATCCTTCCAAGTCCTGCCAACCGTTGACAGAGGGGATAATAATCGAGATCTCAGGTTGTAACACTGCGGAGCCTCGTCTCAGGACATTCGCTTACGCAGGTCGCGTACGGCGCGGCGACAATGAAGATAGGCGTTGAGTTCCCACGAAAAAAGACGGCGGATAAGAGCCGGGCGGCGCAAATAATATATATCCAGCCGTTCGAGGGCGGTATGATGGATGGCAGGACCAACGAAGCCGAGGCGAGTCGAACACGCAAGGGGGAAATGGGTTTGCACGAGCTGGAGAACAGCGTCGTTGTAAGCGCCGTAAGGATACGCAAATGTGTCGACCGTTTGGCCCAACGCATCTTCAATGACCTTCTTTGAAGTGACGATTTCGTCTTTTGCTATCTCCGGCGTCACGCTCCGCAAATCTGGGTGAGTGCGCGTGTGGCTCCCAAAGGAGAGCCCCGCTGCGTTCATCTCTTTGATTTCCGCCCAGCCGAGTAACGGTTGGTGAGCAATAGCAGCAGGTTGGCTGGGCCAGGCGTTCAGTTTCCCGCAATAGTCGGTCACCAAAAAAACGGTGGCGGGGAAACCGTAACGCTGCAAAATCGGCAGCCCATGTTTGTAAACATTCTGAAAGCCGTCATCAAAGGTTAGTATCACCCAGTGTTCACCTGCCGTTGTTGTCTCCTGGAGATTGTGAACTTCGTTGAGAGAGATAACCTTGACGTTCAACTCATGGAGAATACGCATATGTTCGGCAAAGACCCGAGGTGCAACCGATATCACGGAGCCGCTGTCATCAAGCGAGTGGTAAGTCAAAATCGCAATGCGTCCTGCGCGTGTCATGGGTCACTTCACGTAACAACAACTTGTTCCTGGTCCTAGAAGATATCCTAAAAACTCGCCCAGCGCCCAGCTTGTCAGCGCAAGGAGAATAACCGGAGAGGCAAACATGAGCTGGCGACGACGGTTCCGCTTCGGCAGCAAGCCCCGCAGTAGACGCAAGAAGAACAGAGCCGGCAGCAAGGGCGACCCAAGGATGTAGAGCGCTCGCTTGGCAAAGGAGAGTTGGCCAAGACGCATTCCAGCAAAGCACCGTGCATGATGATAGCGCAAGCGAAGAAATGGCCAGAAGGAAAACGTTTTGCGATAGAACACGAGTATGGACGGCTCAATGTACAAAGGGGAGCCTGTTGCTTGCAGATGTTGGCACCAGAAGGCTTTCCAAAATTCTCCTTCAACAAATTCCTTGCCTCGCGCAAGAGCTTCCCGTTTGAACGAAATGTTGATGCCAGGAACGTGGCGGATCGTTCCCCAGCTTAGCGGAAACATGAACTGTCCGTAATCACAGAAGTACCCTGCCCAGTCGACGAGAGTGTTGAGCCCGTCTGGTTCAACAGCGCCGCCAATCACTGGTTGCGGGGCCGCGTGCGCCTTGAGAATGGATGAAATCCAATGCGGACCCACCATACACGTAGCATCCGTAATGGCGATGATCTCACCGCTAGTGCGTTCAAGAGCAGCCCCAAGAAGCTGGGGCAGCGAAGCGGCTTGCGGAAGACGGAGAAATTCTACATTGGCGGCAGAGACCTTCATCGTCTTCGGAAGATCCTTCTCCGCGGCGTACACCAGAATAATCTCGATCGGTCGAGCGTCTTGTTGCTGCAAGAGCGCCTCGATGCAGTCCGGGACTGCAGCAAGCGGGGTAGTCGACGCAACAATGACTGATATGCGCGGAGAAAAGCTCGTCATTTGGTTGCCCCTCGTACATAGCCGACCAATTCTCCTAGCGTCCAAGCCGAAAGAAAAAGGACCAGGATCGGCAGAGCCTGTACAAATTTTCCCCAGTGCCGCTGTTTTACGAGTAATTGCCGCACGATCCGCATTAAAAAAATAAATGGGATAGCCGGGGACAATACACTGTAGAGCACGCGCCGCGAGACAGAAAAGCGCGCCGCACGGTCGCCGCCAAATTGTATCCCGTGTTGAAATCGTTGCTGCATGAAGCCCCACCAGCCAAATGAGTGTTTATGACGAACGATGATAGACGGCGCAAGCAGCAACCGTTCTCCCGCCTTTTTCATCTCCGCATGCACCTCCGGTTCCCAGAAGCCCGTACGCCAGGCTTGCCGGCAGCGATCGAGAGACTCCCGCTTATAGGAGGCGTTATCGCCAGCAATTTCCGACGCTGCGCCTTCCGAAAACGGAAGCATGTAAGGGCTATAGCGGCAGAAATAGACCGCCCAATCCACAACTCGACCAGCTTCGTCATTCTCGATCGCGCCGCCGATCGCCGGCGCCGCAGCCTCATGGGCTTTGAGAATTTGCTGGAGCCAGTCTGGCGCTGGGATAAAATGAGCAGTGGTGATGGCGACAATTGTCGCCGTGCTGTGCTCAATCCCTACTTTCCACAGTTCAGGGATGAGCGCGCCTGGAGGCAGCGCCAAAAGTACAACATGCGGAAACTGCTCGCGAATGAGAACGGTTGTTTCATCGCTTGAGCTGTCAACAATGATGAGTTCGACGCTAAAGGTTCGCGCCTGCGACAGCAGAGCGGACAGACACTCAACAATAGTTCCTCGCGCATTCTGTGAGGCGACTACGACGGAGATCTGCGGAGCTGGGGTCGTCATTGTCCGGGCCTCTGCAGCCAGACCGTCTCACCGGTCCGGGCGGATTCATAGCCGGCGCTGACAATCCGTATTAACTCACGGGCATGTCGAGCGTGCTCGTTGGACGCGGCCCCATTTTTGACGCGATCAAGCAACTGCTGGAGGTTGAGCGCGGTCGCTCGGGCGCGCCCCTCATGTCGCTCTCGCACCAGTACTCGCGAACGGCCCCCGGCTTCTACGCGCACCTCGCCGCCTTTTACCAAGCCGAATTTCGTAATCGGACGTCCAAGCACTCGAGACCATTCTACCGAAGCTCGCGCGACCCCGCCAAATGAGAGCCGCAGCGACGCCTTCTCACAGTCCACTCGCATTTCGAGATAGCGCTCAAGGGCGTGGCTGACGCGATTACACAGAAGTGTCGCTAGTCGTTCGCCAGGGAACCGCAATGTAGCCTGAACGAGAACATCAGTAGGAAAATTTTCCTGAGCCTTGGGAGTGTGTGCGGAGATAGAAACCGGCAACGAGTCGAAGAAGAAGCAGATGAGATCAAGCGGGTGGGTCCCGAACTCATAGAGCGTGTACTGAGAAAGATGCGCTCGCCAATTCTGTTCCACAGACGGGGGATGCAACATCTGCTGCCAACACTGAATGAGGAATGGTTTGCCGAACTCGCCGCTTGCGAGCCGTTCCTGCGTGTGACGATATATGGGCATGAACCGATACTGGTTGTTAACGACGACAGACCGCTGTTGCTGCTCGGCGGCGGCGATCACTTCGTCGGCTTCAGCAACGTTCTGCACGAAGGGTTTCTCGCAAATCACATGCGCCTGATGAGCCAGAGCGAGGAGGCACAGTTCCCGGTGGGTAGCTGGCGGCGTCGCAATGATAACGACATCTGGCGTTTCCTTATCCAGGAGCGTCTCTGGGTCCGCATAGAGGGCGCGAACGCCAAACTGCCCTCCGACTCGCACTCTTCGTTCAGCGTTGGGCTCGCACGCAGCCACAACCGTTACGTCCGGTAAGAGGGCGCAGGCTGGGAGGTGAATTTGTTCGGCGACGCCGCCCAATCCGAAAATCGCTATCCGAAACACGGTATTCAATATGAAGGAGTTACTCGACACATACGAGAGGACGTCACTTTCTTGCCGCTCGTCTTGCGCTCTTGAGATCGACGAACCAATTGTAAATCCAGGCAATAACATAGCCGCCGATAAATCCCGTCACAAAACCATAAGCGAGGCCGATCAAACTTCCTACAAATGTCACCCGGTAGCCGATGAAGTATTGCCCCAAAAGCGCGAGATGCGGACCAACACGGTTTCCTCCCTTCAAGACGAGCCAATTCGTCGCAATGAAGATTCCGAGTCCAAAGATGAGCCCCGTGACGATGCCCTGGATGGTCGCGTTCAGACGTACGATTCGAGTCAGAACTATCTGCTCGAAGGTCTTGGTATCTTTTGTCATGAGCATCTCCCCAGTTAGCATACGCATCTCCTTATGTCTTCGTCTCGCTCACTTTTCGATGAGGTCTTTTTCCACTCATGGGCGTCGTGCAGCCACATAAAACGCGCCGAATGGATAGACGAGCTTACCGCCGCGAGCCTGGACCGTCTGGCAAGTCCTCAGAAATTCCTGGTGCAATTCGTGCACCTGTTCTGGTGGGGCGTTAGACAGACGTTTCCGCGAAAAGCTCGAGAACGTCCGTTGGAGATTCCAAAATTCTTCCGGCGCTGCCGCATACACGGCATGCCCCGTCCAATCAAAGCGTAGATTAATAAAACCCGCCTGCTCAATCAGTCGCGGCACATGGTGAGTGCGGGTATGATGCTTCCTTGCTAACGAGGACTCTTCCGGTTCAGCGCCCCCAGGAAGACGCCTTTTCACCAGGGTATCAAGAAACTGAGGAGCGAAGAGCCGCTTGCCCTGTAACTGCAACACGATCTCCCGCGCCCGTTTGACCCGATGCCAGAGGCCTCTGCCAGAAAGCCAGGGTGGACCACTGCCCACGGCAATCACTACCGTTCCTCCAGGCTTAAGCACGCGAAACATTTCTTGGAGGGCCTGCAAGGGATGAGGAAAATGCAGAAGCGCAAATAACGATAAGACGCTGTCAAATGAGTGCTCCTGCAGCTCTAAAGCCTCGGCGTCCATGCGCCGAAAATCGACTCGCTCACTGAAACCCTCTTGCGCTGCTTTATCTCGCGCCATCGTGAGCATGCCGGTAGAAAGATCAATCCCAACAATTCTACCAGTTGCTCCCACCGCTTCTGCCGCTCGGAAAGCGACCACACCGGTTCCCGCGCCAACATCAAGCACCCGGTTCCCCTGTTTGAGCTCGGCCAGCGTGATCATCCGTGTCGCAAAAAGAGCAGCGAGAAGCGTCGTGAAACGATCGAATTCCTCTGTGACGCTGTCGTAGCTGGAAGCGTCTTGGTATTTAAACGTGTCAGCATCACTATGAGTGTTCATACGCTTGCTTCCGTCCTCAGGCTTTACTCTGCAAAGCGACTCGCACCCGCACTCGGGCGTATTTCATGCCGGCACGGTAAATGAACCGCTTGACACGCTGCGCCGCGCCGGATGCGCGAATGGACGCGGGTTTTTGCGACTCGGATGGCACGACAAATTGTTTTAACCTAGCGGTATCAATCCCTCTTGCGCCAATACAGTCCCATAGTTGCTTGCAGGTCGCCTCGAAATTCCGGACCAGCTCGTCATAATCAATCGAGATATCGGCATACCGCTGATTTTCTATGAAACTCAGCTCCCAGAGTTTGGCAAACCGTTGATAACCCGTCTGGAAATTGGCCACGTCTAATTCCGGAAACTGCGCTTTCAGGTCCTCGCACCAGGTCGCCACGTTAAACCCATTGTAGCCTGCGTTTTCTTGGCCAACGTCTTCCGCGCCGCGCCACGCCCGCACGCGCCTGAGGTTTGATTTCCACTGCGCTTCGGTGTTCCGATAGATGTGGACAATCTTCGCGTGGGGGAACTTTGCTCGTAGCCAGCCCAGCCGGAAGGTAAAACGGTTTTCCTTTAGCATCACGTTTTTGCTGCGACCGAAGGCAGTCCCGGTGATATACGTCAGGTATCGGTACAGATCATCTGCGTCCTCTTCAGCCGGCAGATACAGACCAGAGTTGCCCCAACGGGGATTAAAGAGCGTAGGGATCTTATTGAAGCCTTTGAATTCGGAGTGATAATTCCCGACAAAAAAATGATGATCATCGGGTTCGAGCGGCCAGAATAAATACTGGAGCAGCAACTCATGCAGCGGTTCGTAGAGGCTGTAGTATTGACCGGTTTTTCGGAAGAGGGTGAAGAGCAGAGTGCTGCCGGAACAGAAATCTCCGCTAACAAAGACCAGATTACTCATGAGAACTCCACGCTGAGAATGCCTTTATCTAGAGAAACGCTACAGCAAGATATGGAGCGACACAGATGTGAGCCTTCTTCCAGTTCCCTCGCCCCTTGGGGGAGAGGGCTAGGGTGAGGGAATGTCTGCAGCACTCATCCTCTCCTGTATCCTCTCCCCTCAAGAGAGAGGAGAAAAAAACCACTCTCCGCATCCCACATCTTTTCCTCATGTCCAGGCTCTGCCTGGGCATGTCGTCTACTGTACCTAAGAATCTCGTTCCCAGGCAGAGCCTGGGAACGAGATTGTTAAATCTCCGTTAACAGTGGAAATACTTTTACCGTGAAACATCGGTAGGACAATGGTCACGCGGTGATTCGCTCGCAGACTAGAGGCGAACCGGGGGATCGTGAAAAGTTGGCGGGACGACGCCAATCCCATAGACGGATTCAGTTGGCTCCCCGTCTAAAAGGAAGATCGACTCCACCTGACCAGCTTCGATATCTACTTGGTAAAGAGCGGCGGGGCTATGGCTGCCCACCAGAAAGTGACGCTGACCGAGCTGGACGAGACCGCGAGGAAAACTAAACTGTCCTGGAATCGCGACTCTCCGATCAGGCTGAAGCCCATCAAGCGTTGTGATAACCATCGCACCATTATTGCTGTCATTATAGACCAGAGCCTTTTCCATCTCGATAACGTTATGGTTTGGCGCGCTAGAGCCGGGAATGCGCTTGAGGATTTTTGCTCTCCGCTCTTTACTCAGCAAGACAAGCGCCGAAGAGGAGCCCTCGATTTTACTCGCCGGCGCCGTCATAAAGGACTGTCCGGAACGAGCCCCTTGCCCAGCAACGCCGGCGAATTTCGCCAGCCGGCCCAAGGCGCTCATCCATCGTTGTTTTCTATAGGCAGTCGGGGACAGGATGCGACCAAAAGAGAGAAGCAATCCCTGTGAGCCATGATTGACAGCGTTCAGGTGGACGACGTCGCGCACGCCGTCTCGCATCGCCTCCGGGTCCCGATAATCTAAATTCCGATCGACCCTCGGGAGGCTTCGAAACCCTAGCTCCGCCGCCAGCGCCTGATCTAGCCGCCACTCCCAGTCTGTGACCACATTGCCCGTCCAATCTACTTTCACGAGCAGGTCAGCGTTGGCGCAAGCAACCCAAACGCCATCCTCCTCAGCCAAGATATCGTGAATGCCTCCCATCCAAGGGTGAGTCATTTCGCCGACCAGTTCCCACTGGGGATTAAAAACTAATAACCGTTCTGCATTGGCGATAACGAGTCGATCCTGGTAAATGGAGACGCCCCGGGCGCCGCGCAAGCCGCCACGGGGGTTGGGATCTTTCGCACGGTGAATGCTCTCAGGCATGGCGGACTTCATCAGGGTCCGCTTACTCGTAAAATCGATGACCCGAACGAAACCGCTGGCCTGCTGCAGTTCCGCATTGCGTACGATGGAGGTGACAAGCAAACGAAGTGGAGCAGTCATATTTGCACGTGAGCTTCAGTAAGCAAACCCTTCAACTTTTAGGCCAATGGCTGGAGCCTGAGTCTGCCGAGCGCCGTGCTGTGTATTCCTGTCGCTTTATGCAAGACAAAGCTGGAGAGGATATTCCGCACGATGATTCCGATCGCGCTTCCGAGCGCAGCACCCTCCAATCCCCAAACCGGCGCGAGGAGAAAGTTGAGGAGAATAGTTACACCCGCCGCAACGCCGGAGACCGTGGCTGCACGTCCCTGATGGCCAGTCATAACTAACAACACACTGTTTAAGCCGGCGCACACATTCACGAGTTGGGCGCCGCTCAGAATCGCCAGAGCTCTCCATGCGGGAGTGAACTGGACGCCGTAGCCGTAGAGCAGAAACCAATGGCCGAGCCCTATAAATATCAGGCCTAACGGCAAAATAGAAAGAAATGTCCAGCGGGCAATTTTCGTAATGAGCTTCTGCAAAAGTTCGAGATCTCTTGAAGCAAAGAGCGCAGCAGCGGTTGAGGCGAACGCCGTACTTTGCATAACCAGAAACACATTGAGCAGCTCAGCTGCTTGATTCGCCACGCTATAGAGCCCGACCTCGCCAGCGCCCTTCATCGCTCCTAAAATCAAAGTCCCGGATTGAGAGGAGAGTATACCCAGTCCAGCAATCAAGGCGATCGGGAACGCACTGCGGGCCCAGGCAGACTTCTGGTACACAGCTGCAGCGTTCTTGACCGTATGAGGAAGGTAAGAGTAGAGGAGTCGATTTCCCGTAACAAAGGCGATTCCGGTGGCAAGAACGTTCAGTCCCATGGCGACAGGGGCCGTGAGGGAAGAAAAAAAATAGGCTACGCTGACGAACACCATTAAGAGGCCAGGCTGAATTAAGCGATCCGACAGGGAGGCTAGCACCGGCTGGTGCAGGCCCCGTAGGGCTCCCTGTCGCACCCGAGTCAGGGTCAGGATCGGTAAAAGCGGTAGAGCTATCCAGAATGTGAGCACAGTTTCCGGCGCCCAACGTGTTTGCAGGCCCCAGGATACAAGAGCGCAGAGCAAGCCGATCCCAAGAGAAACCGCGAGCCCCGCCGCATTCGCCATTCGCAGAACGCCTCTGAGCAGCCCCCATTCCGACTGCACTTGATACGCGGCAATCTCTCGCACCAGCAGCTGGTCCATACCCAGCACCGCCAGGGTTGTCAGCAACACTATCCAGGTCAATACGTAATTATAAGCTCCGAGACCGGTCGGACCTAATGTGCGTGCAAGCAGAACAGTGACAACAAAATACAGTCCCCCGAATGCAATCCTCAGTCCTAGCAGTCCACTCATATCCCTGAGCAGACGACTCCAGAGTGAATTCGCCTCCGGATTGGCGGCGCGAGCTGGATTGCGAGGCGCCCGTTCGGACCTTGGAGTTGTCGAAGAGAAAACACTCATACGCGGATACCTGTGTCCTCTTCGATCATCCTCACAAACAGTTCGGCGAACGCCCTTTTGCTGAACGACCAGAACCGTTGAGAGCGGAGATATTCCCTGGCTGCTTCTCTGTATGTCTGGACTTCCGTGTCATTCAACGACTTGAGAAACAGGCGCAACTCTGGGTACCCGGAAAATTTTCTCATATCAATAAAACACTCAGCTGGCACATATTCCTCGATATCGGGAGCACCCCAGTAGATCGGAATAGTCCCCGCAAAAAAGCAATCGAAAATTTTTTCCGTAATCCACCCTTTGAGAATCATGTTTTCAAAGCAGAGGGCAAACGTATATTGACCGAGTGTTTGCGATTTTGCCGGCGTTGTTCCTCGATACACGCACTGCGCCGCCTGCAGAAGCGGGTCTGGTCGCAAACGGCTCCATGCCCGCTTGAGCGTATAGTACAAGCGGCGAAAAGTGTAAGGCGTCCAGATCCGGGTCATGGGAAAAGGCGGGGCGTCCCAACCTTTCCCGAAAAGGTCAATCTCGCCAGTCCGACTGAAAAACTCAACCGCCCGCAATCTCTCGGTGTACAATTCCTGCCAATAAATCCGCGGGAGTTTATTGGCGTTGATCATGACAAGAAACTTCCGGTCCGTTCTGCGCCAAATGTCCTCATGAACATCGTCAAAGGACTGAGGCCAGCAGAAGTGTTCACAGGGAACAGACTGACCGACAAAGCGTTCAAGAGACTGGCTATCACTCCAGGAGAAAATTCGTCGGAACACTTTGTGAAGATCAGGGAACGCTCGGTACATGGCGGGTTCGACAATCGGGCATTCCATAGCGAAAAATGCACAAGGGATTACATCCTTGCGATGGAGCATATTCTGATAATTGTGACGCATGCCAAACGAGACGTAGATCTTCTGAATGTCATAATCACTCGGAGGCAGATAATCCGCCGTGCGCACCGGAATGCCCCGGGCGTTAAAGAACTCTCGGAGATAGGCGTACGGGGCATTCAGTCGATCTCCGGTCAGACGTCCGTCCTCAACGATGAACAACCGATCCTGCAAGAAATGGTGGGAGGGCGGATCAAGATAGATCGCAAGGCCGGACTGCTTGTGCTCACTCATATCAAGACTTATTCAGGCTTTTTCGTTTGCTCGTGTTGTTTTCGTGCGTCGTCGGAGCTTTTCTCAGAGAGATAGCCCCCATTCATATTGGGTTCAAAAAACACAACGGAAACTTCCGCTCTTCCTAAGAGGTGCCCCCAGAAATCTTTGGCCCGTTCTTTAAAGATACTGAGGTGCCCTCGGAGTCGCGATCGACGAAAAGCGTGGGCCACCTGCGACTCAAACTCTTTCCTCTTCTCATCAAACCTTGTTGACGCCGTTTTCGTAGCCACGGCAAAGATAAACGCAGGCTTCAGCCGCGGCCCCGCCGCGAAGATGGTTTTCTGCGGGAAGGCTGACAGCAGCGTATGGACGCCGCTCGCGGTAAACCGCCAGTAGTCGGAAGGAAAGCCGTGGAGCCGATGATGGAACGGGACACTGAGAGCAAGCAAGCCGTTATCCTTCAGTACCCGCTGCGCCTCCGCTATCGCTTTTTGTGGATGTGGAAGGTGCTCCAGGAGTTCGAACATCAAGACGGTTCCCACGGACTTATCCGGAAAGCTCAGGTTCTGTGCGTCCTCGATCAGGTCGACGCCGGGTCCGCGACGAATATCACAGCCGATATATTCCTGGTCCGGGAAATACGGTCGAAGATCCGAAAGTGCTTGGTACTCAGGCGTATAGAAGGAGCCCAGTTCGACAATGGGGCCGACAGGGCAAAAAATCTCCGAGAACAAGCGGGCAGACAGGTTCACTGCACGCCTCATGTGCGATTCCCTTCCGAGTGCGAACTGTTTGCGAAGGACCCTGGTAGTTCTTCGAAGACATACCCGTGCATGGCGATCTCGTCGGCAAAAACCTGTTGAATAATGCGACTCTGTTCCGGTGAGAGCACCTCGGCGTAAGGACGCCGATCGGTTCGGTATTCAGATTTGGCTTTGACGGTTAACGCGCCCTCAAAGGGGATGCCGAGATTCCCGAACATTGTCTGGAGTTCTGCATTCAGGTTCTCATATCTGGCCACCTTGTCGACCAGTAACTTGCCGCTGTTGTCCGTATATCTGTGAGAATTTTTAGGGAAATTCCCTTTCCGAAAATATTCGGCAAGGGAGATCAGTGTTCTCGCTCGGCTTGTTTCCATGCTGTAGTGGGAGATGGTTTTGTCCCAGGGGTTGCGTTCGACACAGAACTTGAAATAGCTGTTCCAAATCCGCGAGGGAATACGCGCTTGCACGAGCTGCGCTGGGATATGGTTCCAGAACTTGTTGCGATCGTATAACCCTCGGAGGACAAGCCGCGGGCTCCGACGCAGCGTGAGGAGTTCGGGCAACGGATTCCAGAGTCCCCGATAATTGCGAGCAACGTGTTGCTCAATCGGCGGATAGATGGGCGTAATGATGTCCTCTTTTCCACAGTGCTGAGAAAGAAACACCTCAATGCTGGTGCCCGCTGTTTTCAGGGTTTTGATGAAGATGAATTTGTATTTGTGGGAGATAATCATGAGAGGTTCCGAGCCAATCACCCGACCCGATCAGCATCTTTCACTGAGCCGTGCGAAGCAACTGCCAACACGAACGCCAACGGAAGAGACGAGATTCTGCGGGGCTGATAGTCTTTCGTAAATGCCACCGGTAATGGAAGAACTGCGCCGCCAACGGAATTCTTGGCAGATGCACAAGGATGTTAAGAATAACAAAGAGAATGAAGAGGCGACGAGACTGGACCTTGTCGCTTGCGAGAATTTCCGCCGCACGCACCTGGCTGAGCACTCTGCGCGCTTCACTCATCTTGGCAAGGATGTAGAGATTGATGCTGATCATCAAGCGATCCTCCGCCCGATGCGCCTCATGCGCCTTCAGGGATGCAACTGTGGCAAGTGCTTTGCCTCCGTGCTCAAGATACAGGTCCATAATTTGAAAGTGCCGTTCCGTCTCCGTCCGCAAATAGAAATACTGTTGTGAGGAGTTGCCATGCCCATGACGGTACCACATCAAGTGTTGTTCCAGGATGCCAATGGGATATTTTTGCGCAATACGCATCCACATTTCCAGGTCCGCAGCAATGCCAAACTCCTCGCCACGGTAAACCCCGACCTCGCGGTAGGCGGCTGCGCGCACCATGCTGCTCGGACCGCAAAGAAAACGGTTCTTGTAGGTGAGAAGCGCATTGAAAATGAGAGGGAACCTCAGAAGTTGTCCACCACGTAATTCCAGCGGAATCTCAAGCCTGCCATATTCACGCCCCGCAGCGTCAATAAACACATCGAGGCTAAAGACTGCGCCGGCTTCGGGGTAACGCTGCAAGAACTCCACTTCTTTCTCAACGATGATGGGGGCATAGACATCGTCGGCGTGATACACCGCGATAAACTCACCCTGGGCCAGAGCAATGCCGTCGTTGACATTCCCGAACTGGCCGCGGTTGCGCGACTGTCGGCGCGATTTGACTCGGTTGCCGTAAGAGCTCACGATCTCCGGCGTTGCATCAGTAGAGGCGTCATCCATCACTAGCACCTCGATGCTCGGGTAGCTCTGCTGCACGATGGAATCAAGACTCTCGCGCAGATACCGCGCCCCGTTGAACACCGGGACAACGATAGACACGAGAGGAATTGATGTTTGCGTCATGGATGGCTCTGATCAATGTTCTAGCGCTCGGTCAATAAAACTCCGAGTCGTGAGGCGACTTCGTTGACGTCTCGCGTGTGATAATACCACGGAAT
>JACXTT010009061.1_pt1 | contig 13648 bp, 13 predicted proteins | sample 9270951 | NCBI WGS metagenome assembly JACXTT01 (sample SAMN15532306, study PRJNA645909) | rock metagenome | isolation source: weathered quartz diorite | place: Puerto Rico | collected 2017-06-21
CTGGATAAGCACAGGCGCCAGACGGACCGTGTCGCCCTGGGTGGCGGCCGCAGCGATGCTCTTCACGAACTCGAAGAATTGCGTCGCGTGAACGATCGAGTACGGGATTCCGGAGCGTCGAATCAGGTTCTCCTGGGCGATCTTCGCGCGGAAGTAGCCGCTTTGTTGCAATCGCTCCGTCCCCACGACCGACAGGGCCACATGGTGCCCCACGCCAGCCTTGGCTTCCGCGGCGAGCAGGTTGCGGGTCGATGTCTCGAAGAACGTGAGCGCGGTGTCTCCGTCCAGAGAGGGAGAATTCGACACGTCCACGACCACGGAAGCTCCCTTCAGCGCTTCCCCCAGTCCCTCCCCGGTGATCGTGTTGACGCCAGTGTTGGGCGCCGCGGCCAGCGGATCGTGCCCGTGCGTTCGGAGCTTGGCCACGAGCTTGGATCCGATGAGCCCGGTGCCGCCGATGACGACGATCTTGATGGTGAACTTCCTTTCTCGTGCCTAGCTCTCGAACGGACTGTTCATGAAGAGGTCCACGAGGGACGGGACCTTGTATTCCGGCACGAAGCGCGCGCCGAAGTCGCGCGCGAAGTTGTCGTACGTGGTCTCGGGCTTCGTCGTGCAGATGCGGCAGACCGCGTCCGTGAAGCCCCGCTTCATGTCGAGGCGGGGAAACTCCGCGAGGATGCCGTTCATCTCATCGTTTGGGATCCGGTCGAACTGGAAGCCACCCCAGTCGAGGCCGATTCCGGCGGTGCAGAGCGCCACCTCGGCCTCCTTGTAGAAGGCGATCGAGGGCGTGGAGTTCAGGGCGACGGTGTCCCAGATCAACTGAACCCGGCGGTCATCGAGACCGCCCTCACGGGCGAACGTCCGTGCCACATCGGCCCCTTCGATCTCGAAGCGTCTCTTGCCCTCGACCTTGTTCGTGAGCCCCACGTCGTGAAGCAGCGCACTCAGGGCGACGACTTCCGCGTCGTGAGGAATCCCCTGCAGCTGCCCGAGTCGCACCGCGAAGAGCCAGGACCGCACCGCGTGGTTGAAGAGATACGGTTCGGAGTAGCTCCGGGCGAGGTCCATGGCTCGCCGGATGAGCGGCGAGTCCGGCACGGTGACGCCGCCGAGAACTCTGGTCTTCTCGCTGGTCTCGGTTGCGGGCGACATGATCAGCTCCCTTTCAGGAAGGCGAGGAGATCCGCGTTGACCAGATCCTGATGCGTGGCGGTGAGCCCATGGGGTGCGTTCGGGTAGATCTTGACCTTCGAGCCCTTGACGAGCTTGGCCGATCGCTCCGCGTGGCCAACCGGAACGATCTGGTCGTCGCCCGCATGCATGATGAGGGTCGGGACGTCCATCTTCTTGAGGTCTTCGCTGAGATCGGTTTCGGAGAACGCCTTCACACACTCGTAAGCGTTCTTCAGGCCGGACTGCATGCTCCAGGCCCAGAACTCGTCGAACGTTCCCTGCGAGACCTTGGCGCCCGGCCGGTTGGCGCCGAAGAAGGGGACGGCGAATTCCTGATAGAACTGCGAGCGGTCCTTCAGGAGACCCGCCCGCAGGCCGTCGAACACATCGATCGGAACGCCTTGCGGGTTGCCCGGCCCCTTGACCATGATCGGCGGCACGGCCGAGATGAGAACGGCCTTCGAAACCCGACCCGTCCCGTGGCGGCCGATGTACCGCGCGACCTCCCCGCCTCCGGTGGAGTGGCCGACCATCGTGATCTGCTTGAGGTCGAGCGCCTCGATGACGGCGGCGAGGTCATCGGCATAGGTGTCCATGTCGTTACCGGACGAGGCCTGGGTGGAGCGGCCGTGACCGCGCCGGTCGTGCGCCACCACGCGGAACCCTTTCTGGGCGAGGAAGATCATCTGTCCATCCCAGGCGTCCGAGTTCAACGGCCAGCCGTGGGAGAACGTGACGACCGGGCCCTTGCCCCAGTCCTTGTAGTAGATCTGCGTGCCGTCCTTGGTCGTGACCATGCTGCTGGTGTGTTCGAGGGCAACGGTGCTCATGGTGGATCCCTCCATGACATCTGAACGCTTGGGGGTGCGGAAATGAGAGGTGACGCGCGAGCTATCAGCACGCGACATGCCATCCACGACGGTGCCGAGGACTGTTGAAGTGAACGAGCTTAGAGAATCGTCGTTCCGGGATTCGTGACGAAACCTCGTGAGGTGACGAACGCTCGTTAGCTGCCTACGAACATTCGTGAGTGAAGCGGAGACTAGCGGGGTCGCTCGATGCCGAAGCGCTTGAGCCGCGAAGCGAGGGTCGTGGGCCTGACCCCGAGGATGTCGGCCGCGCCGCCCATACCCGAGACCCTCCAGCCGGCTTGCTCCAGCGCGGCGAGGATGTTGTCTCGTTCCCGCCGGCTTAGCTCGTCCCGCGACAGGACCTTTCCTCCGGGCGAGTGCTCTGGAGGTTTCGTGTCCGCTTCGAGTCGCGCCGGCGCCTTGGGAGTCCCGCCGCCCCCGAGCACCCGGTCGATGCGGAGGGGTCCGCGCTGAGACAGGATCACGGCCCGCTCGATCACGTTGCGCAGCTCCCGGATGTTCCCCGGCCAGTCGTAAGCCTCGAGCTGCCCCAGACCGAGACCCGTGAGCAGCACCTCCGGGCAGTTCAAGCGACGCGACGCCTGGTCGACGAAGTGAGCTGCCAAGGGCCCGATGTCCTCCGGGCGCTCGCGCAGCGGGGGCAGCTCGATCGGAAACACGGAAAGGCGGTAGAAGAGGTCGCGGCGGAAGCGGCCGGCCTCACACTCCTGCTGGAGATTGTGATTGGTGGCGGCGATCACCCTCACGTCGAGCTGTCGCACCTGGTCCTCGCCCACGCGCTGAACTTCCTGGTTCTGGAGCACGCGCAGCAGCTTGCTCTGGAGCTCGAAGGGGATTTCCCCGACCTCATCCAGGAAGATCGTCCCCTTGTCCGCCAGCTGGAATCGGCCGATCCGGTCTCGCACGGCCCCGGTGAAGGCCCCTTTCACGTGCCCGAAGAACTCGCTCTCGAACAGCTCGCGCGGCACGGAGGCACAGTTGACCGTGACCAAGGGCCGGTCTCGTCGGGCACTGCGTTCGTGAATCGCCCGAGCGGCCAGCTCCTTGCCGGTCCCCGACTCGCCGGTGATCAGGACCGCGGCGTCCGTTCCGGCCACCATGTCGACCTGCTCGAGCACTTCCTGGAGCGCGGGACTCCGGCCGATGATGTCCCCGAACGCAAGTCCCTCTTTCACTTGCTCATGCAGGTAGGCGTTGTCCTGCTCCAGCTGCTTTCGCAGTTGATCCAGCTCCTCGAAGGCTCGCGCGTTCGCGATCGCGATGGCCGCTTGACTGGCGAAGGTGCCGAGCCAAGCGAAGGCCCGGTCATCCAGGGGCTCGCGGGAGAGTGTCGCCAGCACGCCCAGCACCTCGTCGCGAGAGATGAACGGGTGCGCGGCGACGCTGCAGATGCCCTCGCGCTGGGCCCAATCGGGTCTCGCCAGATGCAGCTGCTCCTTGGCGATGTCCCGGATCAGCATGGGCTTTCCCGTGGCGCCGACATGGCCGACGATGTAAGCGCTCATCGGGATTCGGCGGAAAAAGCCATCGAGCGACCAGTCCACATCCGGCGAATAGAGCGGAGTCCCGGCGCTCGCGACCATATGCAGACACTCCGTGCGATCGTGGCACTTGTCGCGCAGGAAACAGGAATCGCAAAGGTCACCGGGGAGCCGCAGCCAGATGCGCGCCAACGCGACGCCAGGGTGCGAAGCGAGACCTTCGACGATGGTCTGCAACACGCCTTGGAAGTTGCGCTCGGCCGCCACGGCGACGGCGAGGGTCAAGAGCCGGTCGGCTTCCATTGAGGAGTTCCCTGTCCTTGAGGCTATTGCCCGCTCACCACGTCACTTTCCGCCGATCAGCGGGGCGTTCACGGCGTGCTGGCCGACGAACCATGCCTGCAGCTCGTTGGTTCGAATGATGTCGCTCACAATCAGATCGTTCGTGCCGTCGTCTCCATCTTCTGCAGCCTGGCGCGCCATGGTCCGCGCCTCCTTGAGAACGATCTCGTGCGCGTGGAGGAGCCTCGAGATCTGCGCGGGCGCCGCCTCGCGGGCCTGGGGCGGCCGCGGGATGAGGGTTGTCTCGGCGATGTCGGGCGCCATGGCGAGGGTCACGCCGCCCAGAGATTGGATCCGCTCCGCGATGGTATCCACGAGAGCGTTCTGCTCCTCGTAATGCTTGTCGAAGAGGAGGTGCAACGGGTAGAACGTCGGGCCCGCCACCTGCCAATGGTGCTTCTTGTACAGATCGCGAAGCGTCGCGGTATCCGCCAGAAGCTGATTCAAGTTCTCGACGCTCTCCTTGCAGGCAGACTCGTCCAGGGCGATCGGCATCTTGACCAGATGCCCGAAAGGCTGAATTTCGTGCGCGCCCTTCTCCCGCAAGGGAGCCGCTTGGCGCATGATCTTGTCCGCGTCCAGGGTCTTTGGCATGTGGGTTGTCCTCTCTCTGATGGAGGGCCTCTCGGGAATGGTCCACCGCGGTCCATGCGCTCGTCTCGCGGGGGACGAAAACGCTACTCCCGCCGGCATGCCGCGCCAAGACGAGATTTGGGCTGGATACTACTTTGGTGCACCCGGAGGCGGGCCGTGGCGCAGATGTAACAAGATCGTAAAGTCGAACCAGTCGACACGGATGGCGCGCCTCCGATTTCCGCGCGTGAAGTGGATGATGGTTGTAGGTAGGCCAAGACCGGGCGCCCTATCGCACATGGGGAGCTTCGGCACGGTGGATCTCTACTCGGCTTTTGAGTGCTCCTCCGGCTCCACGAGAAAGAGCGACGACAGCTTCCACTGAGCATCATAGGCGTACGTTCGCACATCCCGTGCGACGTATGTGATTTGACACAGGGCCAATCCGACGCTGTCCGGAGCACTGATCTCCGCGAAAGGTGCCCTCCGCCCCGATGTCACGTTCACGGTTTCCACGTGCAGGGGAAGCTGGCGCAGAGGCCCGGAGATCACTATGACGGACTGGGGACCACCGCTCCACGGAAACAGGAAATCGTTCGACGTGAGATGCGGCTCGAGCCGAGGTTGGCCACCGTTCAGTGGATAACGGTAATAGAGCCGGTCAGGACCACGAGCGATGATCGACAATCCATCTGGAGCGATGGCGCCGAGGGCACAGCGTGCGCCTCTCGGTCGCGTTCTTCCCTGATCCAGCTTCGTACGTCTCCATAGGAGGACAGCATGAGCCGCGAGATGCGACCCTTTCATTTCGCGTTCCATGTCCGCGATCTCGACTCGACGCGACGGTTCTACGGCTCGGTGCTCGGATGCCGTGAGGGCCGGAGCACGGAAACCTGGGTGGATTTCGACTTCTTCGGCAACCAGATCTCCGCTCACACCACGGGCGACGTCATGCAGACGCAACCCACTGGCAAGGTCGAGAACCTCGCGGTTCCCATGCCGCACTTCGGAGCCATCCTCGGATGGGAGGAGTTCTCGGCGGTGGCGGATCGGATCCAGACCGCGGGTATCCAATTCGTGATCGAGCCACGGACCCGCTACGCCGGCCAGGCCGGGGGAGCAGGCGACGATGTTCCTCCACGATCCGAGCGGGAACGCTCTCGAGTTCAAGGCCTTCAAGCACCCCGAGCACGTCTTTACGGCATGACCCGGGCTTCGGTCGCCGTGATCGGGGCCGGGGTCATGGGGGCGAGCGCGGCGTATCATCTCGCGCTCCGCGGCTCGAGCGTGCATCTCCTGGACCGGTCCGCGGCGGCCGGGGCAGGAAGCACCGCCCGCGCGACGGGCGGCTTTCGCGCGCAATTCGGAACCGCGATCAATGTCCGGCTGTCGCTTCTCGCGCGGGACGCGCTGCGGAGATTTCCCGACGAGATCGGTTGCGATTCCGGCTACGTCCAGACGGGGTACCTGTGGCTGGCGCGGACCGAGCGGGAGTGCCAGGCGCTCCGGGCCACGCTACGCGTGCAACACGAGTCAGGGCTCCCCGAGGCGACCGAAGTCGGTCCGGCCGACGTCCGGCGCTTGAACCCGGCGGTGGATCTCGACGGCGTTCTCTCCGGCACCCACTGCCCGACCGATGGCTTCCTGAGACCGATCGCGATTCTGAACGGCTATCTCGAGGCCGCCGTCCGCCTCGGCGTCACCATTCAATGGGACACGGAAGTGACCGCCATGAAACGCGGCTCGGACGCCCGCATCACGCAGCTGGAAATCTCGCGCGGGACGATCACGGTCGAAGAGGTCGTGAACGCGGCCGGGCCGTGGGCCGCGTCGGTCGCGGCGATGTGCGGTGTCTCCCTGCCCGTGACGCCGCTGCGAAGGCAAGCCGCCGCCACGGTGCCGTGCGATCTCCTCCCGGAGCGAATGCCGATGACGATCTTTGTCGGCGACTGCTTTCATCTGCGTGTGCGCGACGGACGAATCCTCCTGCTCCGGCCCACTCCGGGAATACCGGGAAGGCCCTTCGACACGAGCGTCGACCCGGAATGGATCGAGGACGTGACTCGGATCGCGCGCGAGCGGATCCCGGTGCTGCGCCGGGCGGTCATCGACAGGGGCTCCTGCTGGGCGGGGCTCTACGAGATGTCCCCGGACCATCACGCGATCCTCGGGCCGGCGCCGGGATGCCCGAATCTCTACCTGATCAACGGTTCGTCCGGGCACGGCGTGATGCACGCGCCCGCGCTCGGCATCCTTCTCGCCGAGATCATGACCGATGGGCGCGCGACGACGCTGGACGTGGAGGCGTTGTCCCCGGAGCGGTTCGCCAGAGCGGGGGCACAGGTCCGGCCCGAGCCCTTGTAACGGCAGCTGCCGATCAGAGCTTCCCGATTCCCGGACCGAGGATGAAGACGAAGAACGCCATCTCAATGGATGCGGCGGCGATCCAGGTCCCTCCCCGAGTGATCTCGAGGGGAGCCGCCGTCGCGGGTGACGGCGCTCGAGGGCGCGACGGATACCACGCGAGCAGGGAGGTTCCCCCCAGCGAGGCCGCCACGGCCGAGATCAACACGATTCTCATTCCCAGGGGATTGAGCAGCCCGGCGAGGATCAGGGTCGCTCCGCCCGTGACGTAGGGAAGGAGCGAGAGCCGCCTTGCCCGCGCGATCCTCTCTTCGGGGTCGCGGCCGAGAAAGGGGTCCAGGGGCGGCATCAAGAGACGCGGCGCGATCACGAAGTAGAGCCATACACCGGGAAGGATCAGCGCCAGGCGAAGGGGTATCGCCGGCCGCACGCCATGGATCACCCGCGCCCAGTCCCCGATTCCGGCGATCCCCGAGTAGAGGAGGTAGCCGAACGCCGTCAGGAGATTCACGGCGCTGAAGATCCACAGAAAATAACGCCACCGTGGAGAGAGCGGAGTCCGGCCCCGAAGCAGAGCGACGAGCGGTAGCCCGACGATGAGGTTGGCGATGGTCCCCGCCGCGGAAATGGCTCGCTGGGCAAGATCACTCGCCGTGGCTTCGTCGTAATTGAAGAAGATCGAATTGAACATCATGGGGCGTGCGCCGAACAGGAGACAGGCGCCGCCATGTCCGAGCCCCTCATGGACGACATTGGCGAGCGAGTAGGCCAACGCACTGATCGCGATGATTGTGGGGCGGTCGAGTCCGCTCAGCCGCATGGAGGCATCTTAGCATCCGGTCCGCCACGAGTGTTGCGCATCGTGCGCCGGATGGGGCAGCGATCACCCGCGCCGTCGGTCGCACAGATACTGTCGCACCTCTGTCTCATAATGGCGCGCCGCCTTCGCGTAGGCGTGTCTGGAGGCGCCGATCATTGGACTTCTCCTGAGATCACGGTGGGAAACGATATCTCCCCGGAACACCATGCGAGACCGGTCCGGACCGAGCGGCTCGATCACCACGGTGCAGCGCGCCCTCACACTCCCCACGAATATCCTCAACAGGGGGTGGCGGAGCGGCTTCCACTTCGTCACGATCTCTCCTCGGGTCGCATCCAGCCCATAGATTTGCGACTCCAGCCTATAGATTTGCCATCCGTCTCGCTCGAGTTGCCTGCGAGCCGCCTTCATGACATCACCCTGCGGATACGGGAGCGTGTCGACGCGGGGAACGCCAGACAATATCTTCCAGGGATGCTCCGGGCGGGAGCGAGGGAGCCCGTCCGGGCCGGGGGGACCGTCGTGGGCCGGAGCCGTCCCGGGCGCGGACGCAATGAGGAGAAACGCAACCGTGTCGACGCGCAGCATGACACGGCGCATTTCACTCAGGGTGCGGAGTACCCGGATACGCAACGGAGTCCTCCCCGGCTGCTGACCCCACGAACGGCGAGGGCCGCCGGAACCATTCCGGCGGCCCCCACCAGCGCCAGCGCATGGGTTGAAAGGATCTTGTTACCTTCCGCGATGCACGGACGCGCCCCCATCGCCCCGTGCATCCGACCGCCCGCTACTTCTCTACGTCTTCGGAGCGGAACGGCTCCTTCATCACCACTTTGACTCCCGAAATCGTCTTCGTGATCACATCCCGGACCTCTTCCAACGCGGTCGCGCTCACGTCGCCCGCGCCGCGAATCGCACCCCCTGCCGCCGCCGAGGCGGCCTCCTCGGCCGTCATGCCAAAATCACGCGCCCCCTTCACGGCTCCCTCGAGGGCGCCCTTGGCTGTAGCACCGACGTCGCTGCCGACGCTGGCCGCGCCTTTCACCAAGGCGGCGGCCGTCACGCTGACCGCGTCCACGCCCGCCTTCCCCACCTCCTGTGTTCCGCGAAGCGCCCCGATCATGATCGAGCCGGCGGTCGCTTCAACCTCTCCGCCCACATGAGCAACAGCGCGGACGGTCCCTACGATGGTGTCGGTGATCAGGTCCCGAAGCTCGGAGCCCGTCGCACGCGTACCCTGGAGCACGCGTACCAATGTGCTGCTCGTGGCATCGACCACCGCGCCCGCCACATCACCCATTCCATGGATGGCGCTGATGACCGACTTCTTTGCCTCGGTAGCGAGATTCTTCGTCTCGGTGTGAGCCATCGCACCCTCCTAGATTCCGAAATTCCAGCCGGCAACCATCTTCATGGACGGCAGGTCCCCGAGACCAAGTTTCATCTCGGTGAAGAATCGACTTTCGTGACCCGACGGCGCGGTCACCCCGAAGAGAAGATTACCGCCCACGTTCGTCTGCCTCAGATCACTTCCGAATCGACGATCGGGAGCCTCGTTGTTGATCCCCATGCCCGCGCCCACATACGGGCTCCATTCGGAACGGTGCATCACGATGTGGTAATGGAGGTCCAAATTTCCAGAGACTACCGTCACGTGGTCACCCACGCCGACCTCGAGATCCGGCGAAAACATGAGGCTGGGAGCGACCGGTCCCAGTATTGCCTGACCGCCGAACACGAACTGATCGGGGTCCGCGCTGAAGCCGACCCGTGGGCCGATCGATGACGTCGCCGGCTGCGCCACCGCCGCAGGCGCGAGAAAGGCAAGCAGCGCGATCGCAAGGAGCATTCTTCGAGTCATAGCTGCGTCACCTCCTGTCTGATGAAACCGTGCGCCCTGGAATGCACCAAGGCGTCCGGCCATCGAAGTCCCCTAAAGATCAACTCGCGTGCCAGGGGCGGGCTCGGGGCATGCCAGGGTCGCCTAATCGGTTGGTCCTCAGGCGACTAAGGAGCGAGGCCCTCCGGTGTTTCGTGCGCACAGTCAGTCGGGGTCAGTGTCCCGCACGGAACGCAGCGCGAACGATTCGGGGTCGCCGCGGCATGCGGGAGCACGCCGGGCCGCGAGGCCTGGATCTCCTCGAAAACGGCCGGCGTGCCGGGTACGGCGGCAATTCCAAAGGCGAGCTGCGAAGCGGTGGTTACGTCACGTGCGCAGAATGACGAGATGTTTCACCTTGCGGAACTCCTTGGGATCGACGATTCGAAGCTCCACGAGATCTTTTCCGACCGGCTCGATCACATAGCTCGCGACCGGCTGTGCGCTCAGAACCTGGGCCCTGTCGGACGGAATGCGGATGACGGCCTCCTGGTCGGTATCCAATGCGGTGAACGCGGCCTCGTTATAGATGCCGGAGGGTTTCAGCGTCCTACCGAACCCAAGTACACCGCCCTTGGAGGCGATCACACCAGACTGGGAGAGCTCTTTCTTGGTACCCACGGTGTAGAAGATTGTCGCGAGCTCGTGCTGCTGGCTGTCGACCTCTGTGGAGAGCCCCGCGACTTGAGTCTTCAGCGTATCGACCTGCGTAGAGAGCTCGGCGATGCGCGCTTCCTTTTCGGAGGCCGACTTCCGGAGCCCAGCGATCATCTTCTCCAGCCCGGCGACCTTGACACCGCTCTTCTTCAGCTTGGCATCCAGCTCTTCGATCCTCCCCTTGGTACGCTCCACGGAGGCTTTGAGAACGGCGATACGCGAGAGCACCTTGTCGTGAAGGGTCTCGGGCACCTCGAGCTGACGTGCGGCGGGTAGGACTCCTTCCCCACCCAATACGATGGCGTTCAGGCTGTCCTGGATCATCACGATCTCGCTGACGGCCCCATCGTATCGCTGTCGAGTGCTCTCTTCCTCGGCCGTTGCCTGCGCGTAGTTTTCAGCGGTTTTTCGATACTTCGAATAGGACACGACGGCCACAGCCAGCAGCATGAAACTCACGAGGCCCATGACAACAACAAGAGGTCTGCGCATCGCTGAATCTCCTTCCACGCGAGTTGTCCTGGGTCGGCGGGCGCCGACCAGCGCGCGTGCGGCCGCAAGACATATGCCAGGTAGTGTTCGCCTCGCGCGCTCACCGGTTCCAGAGGATACGGAACCGACTCCCACGCTTACCCTTGGGAAAGGACGAGGGCGTCGCACCTCCTACGGAGAACACCGAGGTCTCGAGGTCGGCCTTGTACGAAATCGAACTCCGCCTGTCCGGCCTTCAGAAGGTGATCCCCGGGCTCAATCATGATCAGGGCCTCCCGGCCCGCCGGCCGGAGGCGCGTGAGTGTCCGCCCTGCGCTGGTGCCGTCCCGGGTGAGTGCACCACAAGAGCACCGCAAGCCCGGCCAAGCGGTGGTAGCTGAGCGGATAGACGTCGAATATCGGTAGGCCGAACATCAGGAACGTTCCGATGCCCACTGCCCAGGGCCGCTCCCTCCCGACTTCCGCAACCGCCCAGATCGCCACCGGGATCAGGAGCACGTAGTGGTGCTCCCACACGATCGGTGAGAGGAGCACGAACGCCGCGACGGCGTCGATCAGATCGGCTGTGAACCGCGACTCGTCGGCGCCCTCCGTGAGTCGCCCCCGGGCGACGAATCGAATGCCCATCGTGATGACGATCCCCGCGGAGATCAGAAAAACTACCGCTCGAACCACTCCCGCGAGCGCCGCGTCCGGCACATGGAACGCGGTCACGGCGCGCGCGGTGTTCAGGACCACACTGTGAACGCTGTTATCCCGAAAGGCGGACCCGTAGGGAAACGTCGCGGCGAACTCGAAGTATCCGCGATAGAGGCGAAGGTCGGTCCCCCACCTTGTTTGAATCAGAAAGATCGCGGCGATCGAAGCGACGGTCCAAAGAGCGAATCGAAACTGCCTTCGGATCACCGACGGGACCAGGAGGAGCGCCGGGTAGAGCTTGATGTGGGAGGCGACGCCGACCGCGATCCCGGCAAGCATCCGATGCCGGCGAGCTCCCAGCAACGCCAGGAGGAGCGCCACGAGCAGGTAGAGGTTCACCTGATGGTTGCGCAACGTGCGGAGAAGGGGCGTGTTGAAGACGAACAGCAGGACGATCAACGCGGCGCAGTGCTCCCGGCGAATGCCGCATCGAAGACCGAACAGATAGCCCAACCCGCAGGCGCCGAGGACGAGGAAGAACTGCATGGCTTGATATACGTAGAGGACCCCGTTCCAGAGAAACTCGGGATTCCTCGGAGCGCCGACAAGGGGGGCGGCGAAGGAGACGGCGCGGTAAAGGGTGGCGAGAGCCTGGACGGCGAAGGGAGGATAGATGACCCCATCGACACCGTACGGGTTCTCTCCGCGGAGGAGAGCCTCCGCCCATCGCACGTAGAGGCGCCAGTCGCTGGACGGGTACCAGAACTGGGTCGTGTGCGCGGCGAAGTAGCAGCCGAGGAGCGCGAAGGCGACGAGGGGGACGATCGTTTCCGAGCTTGGCGCCTGCCTGTGAGCCACGCGCCACAACCGCCATGACGCCGCAGCCACGATCACCATCGAAACGAAGAACCCGAAAAGCTCGAGGGCCTCGTAGTCGCTACCGGCGGTGTTGGATATGAAGGGAAGCCGCAAGGACCAGATCAGGACCGGCAGAAGGATCAGCGGGGGAATGGAGAGCGCGTAGAGGAGAACGAGGCGAGGGAGAGAGGGGGACCGCGCGGCGGGAGCCGGCGCTGGATCCGCGCCTCCTCGAATGGGCGCAGCCATCTCCGCTAAACCTCTAGGATTTTCAGCAGAAAGTATCCTTCTGCGGCCCATTACTGCGCGGAACCCCCAGCCGGCGATCGCGAGCAGCAGTGCCGCGATCACGCCCGTTGTGGAGGAATCGTCTTACCGGGCGAACGCCGTCACGAGCAGCGCGACCCCGGAGAGACCGACCAGCATGGACCCGAGCCACACGATCCGCACTCGGGTCAGGGCGGCGACGGCGCCCAGCGCGATCGCCACCTGAAACAGCGCGACGGCGTTGGCGAAGCCGTGGTGACGCTCGAGCAGATGATCCGCCTCTTCCGACTTCGAGTCGCGCTCCCGCTCCTTCGCGAGCGCTTTCGCCCGGATGTCGTTCTGCTCCTGAGCGTACTGCTTCACCTTCGCGTCCAGATCGGGCGGGGGCGTCTTCTGGCCCGCGAGCCAGACGGAGCGCTGCGCCTCCTGAATCGCGAGCTTGATCCCTTTCGCCTGGTAGTAGGCCCATTGATCCGACGCCTCCGCCTGGAGCCTCGTCGATTCTGTCTTCAGCACCAGCGCCTCGTTCACCGTCGTGCCGGCCTCCAGGGAGCTGATAGCGGCGAGGGCGGCGAAGATCGCGGTGGTGAGCGCGATCCGCTTGAGGAACACCCCTCCGCTCCTCTCGGCCTCCTCGTGAATCGATTCATGCACGCGCTCGAGTTCGACTTCGGATTCTTCCGGCATCCTGTCCTGCCTCCTTCGCGGCCTTAGGCCACTCGGCCGCCCCTGCTCGGGATTCGGAGCCATAGATCATGGGATCACGGAGAGAATCGCGGCGGAAGCTATTTCGCTGCGGTTGTCTTCAGGGCTGCAGCGAGCGTGCTCGAGATAGCCCGCCCACTCTAACCAGCCTGAATCTTTGCGAGCTCCACGCGACGGTTGTTCTGGCGTCCTTCGGGCGTGTCATTCGGGCTAGCAGGCTTCGTCGCGCCGAAGCCTTTCGCCTGAAGTCGCCCGGCCTCGATCCCTTGGCCGACCAGGTAGGCGCGCACGGCGTTGGCACGCCGTTCGCTCAGTTTGACGTTGGAAGCATCGTCGCCGACATTGTCGGTGTGTCCTTCGATGCCCAGCTTGAGCTCCGGATGATCCCGGAGCATCTGGAGGATTTCCTCGAGCGTCGGCGTTGACTCCGGTCGAATCACGTCCGAACCCGTGTCGAACAGAATTCCATGCGTGGCGACCCGACCAGCGCCCGCGAGCGAGTCGTATAAGCGCTTCTCGC
>JACXTT010009062.1_pt1 | contig 13648 bp, 14 predicted proteins | sample 9270951 | NCBI WGS metagenome assembly JACXTT01 (sample SAMN15532306, study PRJNA645909) | rock metagenome | isolation source: weathered quartz diorite | place: Puerto Rico | collected 2017-06-21
GCGAGACCGCAGCCGAGATCGAGCACGTCGTCGGCAGACGACGTCGCGTCGATCGCGACGACGTAGACGATCGGGTCGATGGTGGAAGACGACGGGGGCGGTGTGGTGGGCGTGGTCATGACGGCTCCTCTGGCGGTTTCTGCTCGGGTGTCACTTGCAGCTGGTCGCGGACATCGCGGCAGCCCGCTCGCGCACCTTCGCGCGGAGCGTCTCGAGATCGGACGAAACGTTCGGGATGATCGTGAGGCGGGCGCCGTCTTCGGTGCGCTCCGCGAGCATGCGCGACGGCGGCATCTGGTAGGCCATCAGGCCGTGCTCGCCGCCCGTGCCGTGGACACCGTCGTGGCCCTTGCCGTAGCCGGTGCCCGGCCCGTGCTGCGCGGCCGCGTCGGTCACGCGCTCGCGGAGCTCGTCCGTCTTGTCGCGCGAAGCAAAGCTCAGGACGATCCCGTTCGGGACGTTCACCACGCTCACGACGGCGCCGGAGACGCCGAGCGGACAGCCGATCGGTACATCGGCTTGGCTGAGGCTCGGGGGTGGTGCGTTGCCCGTCGTGCACGCGGCGCAGCCGAAGACGACGAGAGCGAGAGCAAGTCCTTTGGAAATCATCCGAGCCTCCATGCCCGTCCATCGAGCAAGCGTTGCGCCACGCGAAAAATCCCGCGAATCGCTCGTTTTCGAGGCTCGCCCGCGCAACGGTTGCACGCTCACGCAACGCGCGCAGCGGCGCGGCGCGCCCGAGCGTGAGCGCGCGCGTGGACGAGCGAGTACACGACACCTGCGGCCGTCACGACGATCAGCGCCTCGGAGGCGCGCGACACGGTGCGATGCGACGGCGCCATCCCGAACACCACGTACGCGAGCCGGACCGTGAACCATTCGCGGGAGGCAACCCCGGCGGGCGCGCGCTCCCAAGCCCAGCGGGCGAGCGTCGTGAGGAAGCACTCGCCGAGGAAGAGCATCGAGACCTGCGAGATCACGACGAAGACGATCGCGTAGACCGCGAAGCCGAGCCGTAGGCGCGGCCAACGGCGCACGAAGAGCAGCGGGAGTCCGACGACCCACGCGACCATCGCGAGCGCATGGACGAGGTCGATGGCGGAAGCGAGAACGGCCCACACGGTCGTCTTTCCGTGCAATGCGCTCACCAGCCGTGCTGGCGCAGATCGCCGCTGCGCCTCATGATGCGTGGGCCGTGCTCGACACCTGGAAAAAGCGCATCGCAGCCCTCCTCGCGGCCGTGACGGTCCTCGCCGTGGCGGGCCGCGTCGCCTCGCGCAGATTCCTGTTTCCCGTGCACGACGTGCGTCCTCCGGCCCCGGCGGTCGGCGTCGTCGAGCATCGGCTCGTCGCGAGCGATGGAGTTCCGGTCCGGGCGCTCGAGCTCGCCGCCGACGACGGCGCGCCGGTCGTCGTTCACTTCCACAACAACCGCGACCCCGCAGAGACGGCGGTTCCCTTCGCGCGCGAGCTCCGCGCACGCGGGCTCGGTGTGGTGCTCGTGGAGTACCGCGGGTATGGCCGATCGTTCGCCGGATCGCCGACGGAAGAAGGTCTGTACGAAGACGCCGAGGCGGTCCTGGGCATGCTCGCGGAGCGCGGCGTCGAAGCGGCGCGCGTCGTCTTGTGGGGCACGTCCCTCGGAACGGGCGTCGCCGCGGAGATGGCGCGGCGCGGGCGCGGCGGTGCCCTCGTCCTCGTGACGCCTTTCACGTCGATCCCCGACCTCGTGACGAACGCCGCGCCGTTCGTGCCCGCGCGCGCGCTCGTCCCGGATCGCTTCGAGACGCTCGCGAAGGCGCCGGCGATCGAGATCCCCGCGCTCGTGATCCACGGCGACGCCGACGAGATCGTCCCGTACGCGATGGGCGAGCGCGTCGCCGCCGCGCTACCGCGCGCAGAGCTCCTACGCGTTCGTCACGGCCGGCATGGCGATCTCTTGCTGCGCGAGGGTGCCCGCATCCTGGAGGCGATCGTCGCGCTGGCGCACCGCGCGAGCGGCTGATTCAGTCGCGCGCGCCGCCGATCGGACGCACCGGCCCAGGCGGACGTCCCTCTGCGAGCGTCTCGCGGAAGCGCTCCTGGGTCGTGCCGCGCGCGCTCGAGAGCTTCGTTTCGCCGTGTGGATCCGCGTTCGCCGCCACCGAATGGGCGTGCCCCCGAGGAGGACGCGCATCGCTCAGCGGATGACGACTGCCCGGTCGGCCCGTCGCCAACGAACGCTCTCGCGGCGCATGCTTCGCCTCCGCATGCGGCGGGACGTCGGCGTCGGGCGCGCATCGTCCGAGCAGGATCTCCGCGGCGCGCTCCGGCAGCGCCTGCGCGAGCCTCTTGCGACGCTCCGGCTCGAGACACTCTCCGAGCGCCGCGAGCACGATCTCGGCCGTCTCCAGCGCTCGCCCGTGCGGCGCCTTCGCGCGACGAGCGATGCGCGCGAACAGCTCTTCGGTCCCGAAGTCCGCGTCGTACTCCGCATCCTCCACGACCCGCGCGAGGCCGTTCGGCAAGACGTCGGCAAGCGCCTTCGCCTCGTCGTCGACGAGCCGTTCGCCGAGCACGGCGAGCGTCGCGCGCAGGATCCGCGGAGCAGCGGCGTCGTCGCGGAAGCCGCGCCTCGCGAGGTGCTCGTTCAGCTGCGCTTCTTGGATGCGGTGGCTCATGGTCATTTCTCCTTCGCCGCGGGCTCGGCGGCAAGCGCCGGTGTCGTGAGCACCGGCACCGGCGAGAGTCGCACCACCTTCTCCGCGACGCTCCCGAGCACGAGGCGCGAGAAGCCCCGCCGCCCATGCGTTCCCATGACGACGAGGTCGATGCCACGCTCCTTCACGAGATCGAGGATCCCCTGCCACGGGACGCCGCCCCGGACGATCGAATCGGTCGCCGGGAAGATCTTCACCGTCGCCGCGAGGGACGTCGCCATCGCTCGCTTCGCCGCCGCTTCGAGCTCGTCCATCGGCCACGCGAGCCCTTCCGCGTACGCGGCGTTCGGCACCGTCCAGACGTGCGCGAGCGTGACGCGCGCATCGAAGCGTCGAGCGAGCTCGACGGCGAGGGTGATGGCGCGCTCGGACGCATCGCCGAAATCGGTCGGGACGAGGATGTGTCGGAACATGATGGGCTCCCTCTCCGTCCTCGGAGCACGCTTCGTGCCGTGGCGGCCGCTCGGGCGAATCTCGTCCGCGCGAGCGCAATCCCTGCGCGGGAACGAAAAGGGTTCGCAGAAACGGTCGGGCTCGCTCGTGTCGCGCCGCCGGCGGGCGCGGGGCACGGGCGATGCACTCGACGACACGCATGGGCAGTCATCCCTTCGAGCCGCTGGTCGCGCACGTCGTCGAAGAGCATGAGCGCGCCCTGCACCGCTTCGTCCCCCTCGACGTGCTCGTGGTCGACGACGACCAAGCGACCCGTGAAGGCCTCGTCCGCGCCATCCACCAGCTCGGCCATCGCTGCCGCTCGGCCGACTGCGGCGCCGAAGCCATTCGCGCCCTGACGGAACGTCCCGCGGACGTGGTCATCAGCGACTGGCAGATGCCCGGGATGAACGGCGCGCAGCTCTGCGCGAACATTCGCGCCTCGACCGCAGACGAGGCACCTTACGTGTACTTCATCGTCCTCACCGCGTTGCACGATCGCGATCACTTGATCACGGCGATGCACGCGGGCGCCGACGACTACCAGTACAAGCCGGTGAACCTCGACGAGCTCGAGGCGCGGCTCGTGTCTGCCGCCCGCGTCGTCGATCTCCACCGACGGCTCGCGATGCGCACCGCCGCGCTCCGGCACGACAGCAAGCGGTTCTACGCGGCGTCGCGGACGGATCCGCTGACGAATGCGGGCAACCGGCTGCACATGGACGAGGAGCTCAACGCCACGCTGGCCCGCGGCCGACGCTACGGTCACAAGTTCTCGCTCGCGATGTGCGACCTCGACTTCTTCAAGGCCTTCAACGATCGCTTCGGCCATCTCGCTGGTGACGAAGCGCTCCGGCGCATCGCCGAGGCGCTGCGCGCGAACCTCCGCGCGGGCGACAAACTCTTCCGGTACGGCGGCGAAGAGTTCGCGGTCCTCCTCGCCGAGCAAGGAATCTCCGAGGCGGTCGGCGTCATGGACCGCATCCGCGCCGCGGTCGAGAGGCTCGCGCTTCCTTCGGCGGCGACGAGCGGCCCGATGACGATCAGTATTGGCGTCGCCGAGATCGACGAGGTGCACGATCGATCGCCGAACGACTGGATCGGCCGCGCAGACGCGGCGCTCTACGCGGCGAAGGCGCAGGGAAGGAACCGCGTCGTCCCGAGCGTCGCGAAGGACTGACGCCATGGCGGCGACCGCGGCCACCGCAGAGGCCCAGCGACGCCATCACGAAGACGGCGACCCGCACGTTCGCGGCCGTTGGCTCTCCGACCTCGTGCTCGGCGCTCAAGACGGCCTCGTGAACACGCTCGGCGTGGTGCTCGGCGTCGCCGCGGCGAGCGGCAGCCCACCCATCGTCGTGGCCGCGGGAACGGCCGCGGCCCTCGCCGAGGCGCTCTCGATGGCGGCCGTCGGCTACTCGTCTTCGGTCGCACGCGGCGACCTGTTCCGGAGCGAGCGCGCCCGCGAGTACCGCCATCTCGAAGCGGCGCCCGCCGTGGAGCGCGAAGAGGTACGCCGAATCTATGCGGCGAAGGGCTTCGACGGAGAGCTGCTCGATCGCGTCGTCGACACCATCTGCGCGAACCCCGACGTGTGGGTCGCCGTGATGATGAGCGAGGAACACGAGCTCGCGCCGGTCGATCGCGGGGCGAGCATGCGAAGCGCGGTCGTGGTGGGCCTCGCGGCCCTCGTCGCGTCGATCGCCCCCGTGGCACCGTTCCTGTTCGCCGGAGCGAAGCTCGCGATGGCGCTCGCGATCGCCGCCGGCGCCGCGCTGCTCGTCGCGCTCGGCGCGTTCAAGGCACGCGTCACCGACGGCTCGCCGCTCAAGAGCGGCCTCGAGCTCGCGGCGATCGGCATACTGAGCGCCGCCGCGGGCTGGGGCGTCGGCGCGGTGTTGGCGCCGAGCCCTTGAGCGCCCGAGCCGTCAGAGCGACGCGGCGAACTGCTTGAATGCCTTCAGCGTGTCCTTGATGGCGATCTTCGCATCATCCTTCGCATGCCGCGCGTGATCGCGCGCTTCGTGGAGGCGAGGCTCGAGCGTCTTGTTCCACGCATCGTTCGCGTCCATGCCCGCAAGATGGAGCTTCACGCGAATCTCGTCCGTGACCGTCTCGAGCTCACTCAGCGCCTCTTCGATTTGTTTTCCGATCGGTTTCTCGTTTGCTGCCGTTGCCATGGTTCACCTCCTGACGCGTGCTTCCTGCCGCGCACGTGCTCGTGGGTGCAAGCCGCCGGCCAAAGGCGGCGGACGCACGGGCTGCACCGCCCACGCAAGACCTGCGCGCGACGCTCGTGGTCCTTCGCGACGAGCCTCGTCGTCCGCGTTGGCACATCGGTCGCATCGGGCCCTTCACCATGACGTCGCCGTCCTTCGACCGAAGCCACGTCGCGCCCCCGAGCAGCCGGGACCTCGCGATCACGCGAGCGCTCCTCGGCGTCCTGGACCATGCGATTCACGCGGGCGATGCCGCAGCGGCGGCAGACGTCGCCGACCAGCTCGCCGAGCACACGCGTCGCGCCGACGGTGCGGCCGCACGCCCGAGGCCCTGATCCGTGGCGCCATGTCCGTGGAGCGTGCTCGCGCCCGCGGCCACACGATTCTGCGAGGATCCCATTCCATGCGCGGTGATCGCCGAGCCCGCGAACACGTGGTCGAACCTCGGCTTCCTCCTCGTGGCCCTCGCGATCCGCGCGCGACGCGGACGGGTGGAGCGGCTTCCCCGCGTCGTCGATCGCTTCGCGCCGGTCGCGCTCTTCCTCGCTTTCGGCTCCGGCGCGTTCCACGCGACGCGCACGTGGGCGGGCGGAATGCTCGACAGCACCGCGATGCAGGCCGCAGCCGCGCTCATGATCGTGGCGAACCTCCGCCGGCTCTTTCGCACGACGGAACGCCGCGAACGTGACGATCGACGCGACGACGTCCTGCTCCTTGCCCTCGGGGCCGCTGGGGCCCTCGTCGTCGTCCTCGCGCCGGCGTTCGAGCGGACGTTCTTCGGTCTCGCGATGGCATTCGCGGGCGTGCTCGAGATCGCCGTCGTGGTCACACGAGCCCGCGTGGGCCCGGCGCACCGCTGGCTCGCCCTCTCGTGGGCCACGTTCGCGCCGGCGTTTGCGTTCTGGCAGCTCGATCGACGTGGGGTCGCGTGCGATCCCGCGAACCACGTCTTCTCCGGACATGCCGCATGGCACGTGCTCCTCGCGATGAGCTTCTTCTTCCTCCACCGATTCCACGAGACGGTGTGGCTCGCGCCCTCGCCTCAACCCACGAGCGCCGGTCTTCCGGTAGGCCGTCGCGCCATCACGGCGAGGAGCGCGACCGCCGCGACGAGGAGGCCGTAGTCCTCGACCACGCCGAGCCGAAGGGCCGCGACGCTGCCGACGAGGCTCCACAGGACCGGAACGACCGCGAGCGCGATCGGACGCGGATTCTTCGCGAGCACGAGCATCCCGAGCGTGAAGATCGTCGTCGGACAGGGGAGGCCGAACGTAGGCATCTCCGGAAAGCGCCGTCCGGCGAGGAAGCCCACGAGCGGGTAGCCGACGAGGGCATAGACGACGAGCGCGACGCCGATCGCGCCTTCCATGCCGCGCGGGCGGTCGAACGTGAGCGTCCCCTCGACGGCCGCGCGCGCGAACTGCAGCGCAGCCACGAGGAAGAACGCGCCGAACACCCACGCGGCGGGGTTGATCGCGCTGAAATATCCGAAGTGGTAGACGACCCCCATCCACGACCAGAGGAGCGCCAGAACCCACGCCGCCCCCGCGCCCCAGGCAGCGCTGCGCATGGCGCCGGCCGCAGTCGCGAGGGAGAGCAGCGCGAGGAGCACGGGCGCTGGCCAGACGTCCTGATGGTAGGTCGCGAAGACGCCGAAGAACGCCTCGCGCGTGAAGGGCAGCATGGTGCGTTCGAGAGGAGCAAAGGGCGTGCGCGGTCGTCGTTCGACGCGAGATGCACGGGATGCATCTCGCGCACGTCGTGCGCGTGGCGCGGAGCTTGCTGCTCTCCGAGTCGTGCAAGCGCCATCGGTCACGCCTCTCGTCACGAGCCTCAGCGCTGCCGACCTCGACGTGCTGACGAAGCGCAGTCTGCTCTCCGGGATCGGGATCCACGATCTGCCGCGCGTCCTCGACCTGCTCGACCAGATCGCGCTGCCCGCGGGCACGCTCGTGTTCCGGGAAGGAGACGCGAGCGATGCGATGTACATCGTGCTCGAAGGACGTGCGCGCGCACAGAGGGGCGCCTTCGAGGTCGCGCGCATCGACGCGGGCGATCACTTCGGTGAGCAGGCGCTCACCGGAGGTGCGAGGCGCCCGGTCAGAGTTCGGACCGAGACCGTCGTGCGGCTCGCACGCCTCTCCGGATCGCGGTTCGCGTTTCTCGCGCAGCAGTATCCTCGCACCGCGCTGCATCTCCTCGCGGCGGTCGCTGCGAGCCTCGGCGCGGCGTTCACCGCGTCGAGCGACGAAATGGGAAAGCTGGCGCGCGAGCGTACCCTGCCGCGACGGTCGACGGTGCACGTGCAGCTTGCCGGGGAGCGTCGTGATGTCGGCACCGGGACGCTCGCGGGGACGCTTCTTCCGCGTGGCGTCGGAGGCGCGCTCGTCGTCGCGGCGCTGCTCGACAAGAAGGCCGTGTCGCTCGAGAAGCCGATCGTGTGCGACGGCACGCTGGAGCCGCTCACCACGGAGAGCTGGGAAGGCCGTCGCATCTACCGGCGGAGCGTCGGTCTCCTGTTGCTCGAGGCCGCGCGCGAGATCCTACCGAGCGTGCCGCTCGCGCTCGGGGAGCGGCAAGGCAGCGCGCAGATCGTGAAGGCCCCGAGACCGCTCGGCTCGGAGGAGGCGGCCGCGCTCGAGCAGCACATGCGCGTGCTCGCGAGCTCCGGCCTCTCGCTCCGCGAAGAGATCTGGGGTCCCGAGGAGGTCCGCGCGCGGCTCGAGGAACAAGGGTGGAGCGATGCGGCCGTGCTCGTTCCCTTCCAGCGCGACGAGGCCGTGTCGGTGATCGTCTGCGGAAAGACCGTGGCGCTCGGGCTCGGTCCGGTCGTTCCGCACGCGCAGGCGCTCGTGGGCTTCTCCGTGCTGACGCATCCCGAAGGCCTCTCGCTATGGTTCGGCCGCGAGCTCTCCGCGCACGCGGCCCCGCAGCATCGCACGACGATGATGCCCGTCACGACGCCGCCGAAGCCCGCGTACACGAATGGCGGCGGCTCGTCGATGCAGGGGACCGATCCGCTCCAGATGGTCCGTGAGCTCGGCGCCTGGCTCCGCGGGATGAACGTCACGAGCGTCGGGCGCTTCGACGAGGCTTGCGTGTCCGGGCAGGTCGCCGAGATCATCCGCGTGTCGGAGGGCTTCCACGAGAAGCACGTCGGGCGCATCGCGGATGCGATCGCGCGCAACGAGCGGACCCGCATCGTCGCCATCGCCGGCCCGTCGTCGTCGGGCAAGACGACCTTCATCCGGCGGCTGAAGGTGCAGCTCGAGGTCGACGGCATCGTCCCCGTGCACGTTTCGCTCGACGACTACTACGTGGATCGCGAGCGAACGCCGCGCGACGAGACCGGCGAGTGGGACTTCGAATCGGTCGAGGCGCTCGATCACGCGCTGCTCGCCGATCAGCTCCGCCGCCTGCTCCTCGGCGAGACGGTGAAGCTCGCGCGCTACGACTTCGTCACCGGCAAGAGCCAACCCGAAGGCGGACGCGCAACGCAGCTCGGCTCCGCGCGGAGCGTGCTCCTCGTCGAAGGGCTCCACTCGCTGAACCCCGTCGTGCTCGGCGACTTCGCGACCGCCGAAGCGTTCCGCGTGTTCGTCCATCCGGCGACCGCGCTTCCGTTCGATCGCCTGTCGTCGGTCCTGCCGGAAGACATCCGGTTGCTGCGACGCATCGTGCGCGATCGTCACCAACGAGGCTATGCGGCCGCGGAGAGCATCGCTCGATGGCCTTCGGTGCGGCGGGGCGAGGAGAAGCACGTGCTCCCCTGGGCCGAGCATGCCGATGCCGTGTTCGACTCGTCGCTCGTGTACGAGCCGGCGGTGCTCCGCGTGTACGCCGAGCGCTACTTGCTCGAGGTGCCGACCTCGCATCCTTCGTACGTCACCGCGCACCGGCTGCGGCAGCTCGTCGATCGCTTCGTGCCCATCCACGCCGACCATGTCCCCGGCACCTCCCTCCTCCGCGAGTTCATCGGCGGAAGCGGGTTCGATCTCGGCTGAGGGCACGGCACGGGCCTGGATACCCCGTGGCCTCGGCCCATCGTTTCGGCGGGCTTTCACCGGTTGGACGGGGTTCCCGCCCCGTCCGACTCCGTGCAGAATCTGCGTCCGCGCGCAGACGCTGCGCGTGGCACCCGAGAGTGACCTCCCCTGTCCATGGATTCGGAATCGCGATTCTTCGAGCTGAAGCGGTACGTGCGCTTCGGCGAGGCCGATTCGGAGCTGCTCGCAGCGTTCCGACCGATTGCGACACCGCACTTCGAGCGGATTGCGCAGGAGTTCTACGACCGCATTCGTGAGCACGAGGGGGCACATGCGGTGTTCACCGGCGAGGCGCAGATCGGACGCCTAGAGCGGTCGCTCGTCGCATGGCTCGACCGCCTTCTCACGGGGTCGTACGACGCCGCCTACTTCGAACGCACGTACGCGATCGGCCAGGTGCACGTTCGCGTCGGGCTCCCGCAGCGGTACATGGTGATGGCGATGACGCTGATCCGCGTCGAGCTCGACGCGATCGCAGACGAGGCGCTCGCCGAGCGCGCGCCGTCCACGCGACGCGCGCTCGCGCGGCTCCTCGACATCGACCTCGCGGTCATGCTCGAGGGTTATCGCGACGCGCTCGACCGTCGCGCCGAGCGGCGGTCGGAGATGTTCGTGAAGGGCCACGCCGACGCGCTCGCCGCCACGCGACGCTTCGAGGCGGCGGTCGACGCGAGCCCCCTCGCGATCGTAGGAATCGACGGCCAGGGAAAGATCCGTCTCTGGAACCGCGCATCCGCGGACGTGACCGGCTACGGCGCCGAGGATGCGGTCGGCACCGACTTCGTGGACACGATCGTCATCGAAGAGCTGCGGGAAAAGGATCGGCCGGTGGTCGGCTCGTTGCTCGGGAGCGAGCACGCGCCGCGCAGCGTCCGTCTCGACTCCGTCCTTCCGACGCGAGCGGGACGGCTGCGTGAGATGCGATGGGTGCTCGTCCGCGTCGACGGCGGCCTGGACGACATCGTTCTCTTCGCCTTCGGCGACGACGTGGGAGAGGCGCGCGCCGCGTCGGAGCGCGCACATCGCAAGGAGAAGCTCGATGCGGTCGGCACGCTCGCGACGGGCCTCGCGCACGAGATCCGAAATCCTCTGAACGGCGCGCTCCTCCACGTCGAGCTGCTCGAACGCGCGCTCCAGCAAGCGAGCATCGACGGCGACGCGCTCGAGTCGGTCTCGATCGTAGGCGCCGAGATCCGACGGCTGTCGGAGCTCCTCTCGGAGATCCTCGACTTCGCTCGTCCGCAGCCGCTCGTACAGGCAGACGTCGACGTCCACGTGCTCGCCACGCGGGCCTGCGAGCGCTTCTCCGAACGCGCCGCCGCTGAAAGCGTCACGCTCCGCCTCGATCTGCCGAAGCAGCCGCTGGTCGTCGCCGCCGACACGGTGCGCATCGATCAGCTCCTGTCGATCCTCCTCGAGAACGCCCTCGACGCGCTCGCGACCCGCGGGCACGGGTCCGTGGTGATCCGCGCGCGCCGCCATCCACGCCACGCGGTCCTGGAGGTCGAAGACGACGGGCCGGGATTCCCTGCCGACGCGCCGCTCTTCGATGCATTCTACACGACGAAGTCGCGCGGGACGGGGCTCGGCCTCGCGATCGCCCAGCGAATCGCGACCGATCACGAAGGCACGCTCTCGGTCACGTCGCGCCCAGGGTCGACGTGCTTCCGCTTCACGCTGCCCACGAGCTCGACTAGCTAGTACTTCGCAGAGGAGAGTCATGAATCACACGCGTATCCTGGTGGTCGACGACGAGGCGAGCGCGCGCACGGGTCTCGCGAAGCTCCTCGAGCAGGCGGACTTCGTCGTGGACACGGCCGCCGACGGAAAGGAGGCGCTCGCGATCGCTTCCGAGCGTCCGCCCGAGGTCGTCGTCACCGATCTCAAGATGCCCGAGATGGACGGGATGACGCTCCTCGGCAAGCTCCGCGAGAGCGATCGCGACCTGCCCGTCATCGTCGCCACGGCGTTCGGCGACGTCTCGTCCGCCGTCCATGCGATGCGCGCGGGCGCCGCCGACTATCTCACGAAGCCGATCGACTTCGACGCGCTCCTCGTCGCGATCGATCGTGCGCGTGAGCGTCGTGCGTTGCGCGTGGAGGCCGAGAACCTCCGTCGTCAGCTGCGCGAGCGCGACGCGGAGGGTCTGCAGGGCCTCATCGGCGCCAGTCCGGCGATGCAGAAGGTCTACCGCACCGCGCGGCAGGTCGCGGCGTCGCGTGCGACGGTGCTCATCACGGGCGAGAGCGGCACGGGCAAAGGGGAGCTCGCGCGCGCGATCCATGCGCTCAGCCCGCGCAGCAAGCATCCGCTCGTGTCGTTGCACTGCGCCGCGGTGCCCGAGACGCTGCTCGAGAGCGAGCTCTTCGGACACGAGCGCGGGTCGTTCACGGGCGCGGACAAGCGACGCGTGGGCCGCTTCGAGATGGCCAACGGCGGAACGCTGTTCCTCGACGAGATCGGCGAGATCTCTCCGCTCGTTCAGACGAAGCTCCTCCGCGTGCTCCAGGAGCGCACGCTCGAGCGCGTGGGCGGCAACGAGACCCTCGCGGTGGACGTGCGCGTCATCGCCGCGACGAACCGCGACCTCGCCACCGAAGTCCGCGAAGGCCGTTTCCGCGAAGACCTCTACTATCGCCTCAACGTCGTGCACCTCGACATGCCGCCGCTGCGTCTCCGCGGCGGCGACGTCATCGTCCTCGCGAACGCGTTCCTCCGGCGCTTCGCCGAGGACAACAAGAAGCCGGTCGAAGACTTCTCCGACGACGCACGCACGAAGATCCTCGCCCATCGTTGGCCAGGCAACGTGCGCGAGCTCGAGAACGCGATCGAGCGTGCGGTGGTGCTCTGCGAGGGCGCGAAGATCGAGGCCGACGATCTTCCTTTCGAGGCCGCGCAGCCGATGAAGGGCCCCGTGCGCGTGCCCGGCGCCACGATGGCCGAGATCGAGCGCTGGGCGATCCTCTCCACGCTCGAGGCAGCCGGAGGCTCGACCGCGAAGGCGGCCGAAATCCTCGACATCAGCGTCCGCACGATCCAGTACCGCCTGCACGAATACGGGCTGGCCGGCGGCAAGGAGAAGCGCTGACGCTGCGCTCGGAGCGCAGCACCTGCGCCGAGCTTCCCGCCCGAACCGCACGGGAGGGCTGCATCCACGACGGCACGGTCCATGCGACGCGACGAGGATCGCGGAGGCAGTCATGGCGCGCGTCCTCGTGGTGTTCGAGAGCAAGTACGGCCAGACGTCGAAGATCGCCGAGCACGTGGGCCAGAGCGCGAGAGAGCGCGGCCACGTCGCCCGCGTGCTCCACGTCGACGTCGCCCGTCGAATCGATCCCCTCGCGTACGACACCATCTTCGTCGTGGCGCCGGTCTACATCGGACGCCACCCACGGAAGATCGCGTCGTTCGTGAGGTCGATCGGCGATGCGCTCGGGAAACGGCCGAGCGTATTCGTCTCGGTGAGCAACTCGGCAGGGAGCAGCGACAAGGAGCGACGCCGGCTCGCGAAGACCGTCGCCGACGCGTTCGTGGCCGAGCTTCCCTGGGCTCCGGAGCACGTCTTCACGGCAGGAGGAGCGTTCGCATACCCGCGCTACGGCTGGCTGACGGGCTTCATCAGGCGTCGAATCGCCGAGTCCTCCGGCGGTCCCACCGACACGTTGCACTCGCACGAGCTCACGGATTGGCCCGCGCTCGACGCCGACCTCGCCACGGTGTGGGACGAGCTCGCGCGGGGCGAGCCGCGTCACGACGATCTCGACGTCTACGCTCCCGCGGCGGAGTGATCCCGCACGCGTTGCGAAGCGACGCAGCGGTTGCGCGTCAGCTCGCCGGCGCGGCGAACGCGACGACGTAGCCGTCGGGGTCGGCGCTGTACGCCGCTACGTGCCCCCAGGCGCGGCGCGCGAGCGGCGAGAGCTCCATTGCGCCGGCCGCGAGCGCGCGGGCGTGCGCGGCGCCCGGGTCGTCGACGACGAGGTAGAGCTCGGCGCGTCCGCATCCGCGAAGCGCCGATGGATCGACGGCGACGCCCAAAAGCCTCGTGATCCCGGCCTCGGGCATCAGGCCGAGCACGTGACCCGGCGCGAGGTCGATCTCCGTCATCCCGGGGACGTCGAGGCGCGGCGCGCGCTCGAGGACCGCCGTCCAGAAACCGCGGCTCACGGCTTGATCGCGAACGTAGAGGAACGTGTGGACCGCGCCCGGCATCGGCCCCCAAAGTAATACCCCACCCCCCAGAACCCCCATC
>JACXTT010009063.1_pt1 | contig 13647 bp, 13 predicted proteins | sample 9270951 | NCBI WGS metagenome assembly JACXTT01 (sample SAMN15532306, study PRJNA645909) | rock metagenome | isolation source: weathered quartz diorite | place: Puerto Rico | collected 2017-06-21
GGGGCAGGTGGGGGAAACGTCTCGCGCCGGCCCGGGGGCGGGACCGTCCTATCGAGCCGCGGCAGGAGGCGATCGCCGCCTCTCTGCAGGTGGTCTTCGAAGAGGCCGCGTTCCATGTGCTGCGGGCGCTTCACCAGCGGACTGGCCTACGACGGCTATGCCTGGCGGGTGGGTGCGCGCTCAACAGCGTCATGAACGGTAAAATCCGCACGGCGACGCCGTTCGAGGACGTGTATATCCAGCCGGCGGCCGCGGACAACGGCACGGCCCTCGGCGCCGCGTTCCATGTCTGGAACCAGGCCCTCGGACGCCCCCGGCGATTCGTGATGGAGCATGCCTATTGGGGCCCCAGCTTCAGCGTGGCGGACGTGTGCTCCACGCTGGAGGCGCGCCGAGGAGACCTGAGGCGCCTCGCGTCTACCGTCGAGCAGATCACGGACGAGGAGGAGCTCTGCCGCTTCGCTGCCGAGCGGATCGCCGAGGGTCGCATCGTCGGCTGGTTCCAGGGGCGGATGGAGTGGGGCGCACGGGCCCTCGGGAACCGGAGCATCCTCGCCGATCCCCGCCGGCCGGACATGCGGGAGGTCCTCAACACCAAGATCAAGCTGCGGGAGAGGTTCCGGCCGTTCGCCCCCTCGATCCTGGAGGAAGCGGTCGACGACTATTTCGTGGGCGCGGTGCCCGACCCGTTCATGGTCCAGGTGTACCCGGTTCGCCCCGACAAGCGTGCGGTGATCCCGGCCGTGACCCACGTCGACGGTTCCGGCCGGCTTCAGACGGTCAGCCGCCAGACGAACCCGCTCTACTGGCAGCTCCTGCGCGCCTTCGAGAAGGCGACCGGCGTCCCGGTCCTGCTCAACACCTCGTTCAACGAGAACGAGCCCATCGTCCTTCAGCCGGCCGAGGCGCTGGACTGCTTCCTGCGGACCGGGATGGACGTGCTAGTCCTCGGCGCCCACGTCATCGAGAAGGCGCCTGGGAAGGCCCGGTAGATGCCGCATCTCTTGGTCTTCAACCGCTCCTATCATCCCGACCTCGGGGCGACCGGGCAGCTCTTGACCCAGCTGTGCGAGGATCTGGTCGCGTGGCACGGGTGGGCGGTGACGGTCGTGGCCGGGCGGCCCACGGTGACGCTCGACGGTGCCGGTCAGCCCCCGCCCTCGATCCGTCGCGAGGTCGTGCGCGGCGTTACGGTCCTGCGGGGGACAGGGACCTGGTTCGCGAAGGCGCAGTTCGCCGGCCGGGCGATGAACTACGCCTCGTCCTTCGGGTCGGCGGCGGCGGCGGCGCGGGGCGCTCGGCGCCCCGAGGTCGTCATGAGCCTCACGGACCCCCCCATTCTCGGCCTGGCCGCCCTGGCCTGGGCGCGGCGGTGGGGCGTGCCATTCGTGTTCCTGTGCCAGGACGTCTTCCCGGAGGTGGCCCGGCTCCTCGAGGATTTCCGGAGCGAGCGGCTCAACCGGGCGCTCGATCGCGTCAACCGGTTGCTCCTGGGACGAGCCACGACCATCGTCGCCGTTGGCGAGACGATGGCGCGGCATCTCATCGAGCGGAAGGGCGCCGATCCGCGGAAGGTGACGGTGATCCACAACTGGGCGGATCGCGCGGTGCTCGGTCCGGAGCCGAAGCGCAACCGGGTGGCAGAGGCCCTCGGACTCGCGGACCGCTTCGTCGTCCTCCACTCGGGGAACCTGGGTCTGAGCCAGGGGCTGGAGGGGCTGCTCGAGGCCGCGGGCCTTCTGCAAGACATCCCGGAGCTGCTCGTCGTGTTCGAGGGCGATGGCGTCAAGCGCGACGCCCTCCAGAACCGCGCACGGGAGGCTCGCCTCGGCAACGTCCGCTTCCTGCCCTATGCGCCGAAGGATCAGCTCCGCCACGTGTTCGGCGCGGCTGACGTCCAGGTCGTGAGCCTCCGCCGTGACCTCGCCGGCCTCATCGTGCCGAGCAAGCTCTACGGGATCCTCGCGTCGGGCCGGCCGTATGTGTCCGCAGTGGAGGACGACAGCGAGGTGGCCCACCTCACCGAGCGATACGGCTCCGGCCTGGTCGTTCCGCCGGAAGACCCGGACGCGCTGGCCAAGGGCATCCGGCGACTTCACGAGGATCCCGCGCTGTGCGAGCGCCTCGGGCGGAACGGTTTCCGAGCGTCGGAGCTCCATGATCGTCCGGTCGCGGTGGCCGCATACCACCGCCTGCTGACCGGGGTCTTGGAAGGGGGAACGACGCCGTGAGCTCTCGGGTCTCCCTGACCGCGGCCAGGGCTCCCGCCGTCCCGAGCGAGGACGCTCCGCGGTCGGTCTTCTCGGCGAGCTGCAAGCGCGTCTTCGACGCCGGCCTCGCCGCGCTCGGACTCCTTGGGTCGCTGCCGCTCTGGGGAGCGATCGCGCTGGCGGTCAGCCTGGAGGATCGGGGACCGATCTTCTTTCGGGACCGGCGCGTCGGGCGACGGGGGCGAGTCTTCGACGTGGTCAAATTTCGTACGATGGTGCCCGACGCCGACCGACTGTTCGGCCCCAAGCAGGCAGGCGAGAACGACCCGCGGGTGACCCGCGTCGGGCGGTTCCTCCGGGCGACGGCCATGGACGAGCTGCCCCAGCTACTCAGCATCCTCCGCGGCGACATGAGCTTCGTCGGTCCCCGGGCACTTCGCCCCGGAGAGATCCACATCCGTGGCGACGGGCGGCCAGTCCTGCTCGAGACCATCCCCGGCTATCGGGAGCGGCATGCCGTCTCCCCGGGTCTGACCGGGGTGGCTCAAGTTTATGCGGACCGGGACATCTCGCCCCGGCAGAAGTTTCGGTACGACAGGCTCTACATCCGGCGGCAGAACTTCTGGCTCGATCTCCGGCTCATCGCGCTCTCGTTCTGGATCACCTTCCGTGGGCGGTGGGAGCATCGGGGCCGCAAGCTGTAATTGCTGGGTCGGCGATCGGCAATCACTGTAGGGAGCTCTTCGAAGAGAGCACCCCGGGGGACGGGATCGCAGCGGTCTCGCGCTGATGATCGACACCAAGAAGCCCGAAGGATGACGAATGTCTGACGATGTCCTGGTGATCGGAGGTGGTCCGGCTGGCCTCTATGCGGCGCAACTCCTCGCTCGAGGAGGCGTGCGAGTCCGAGTTCTCGAGGAGCATCGGCGGATCGGTGAGCCGGTTCACTGCACCGGGATTCTTGGTACCGAGACCTTCGCCTTGCCTGGCATCCCGCGCGACGCGGTCGTCGGCTCGCCCCGTGCCGCGCGGTTCCACTCGCCCGCTGGTCACCAGGTCAGCTACGAAGGTCCCGAAGGCGAGGCGTGCATCGTGGATCGAGGCGTGTTCGACCGCGGCCTCGCGAGCGCTGCTCGTGACGCGGGTGCCGTCGTCATGACGGGAGTCCGGGCCTCTGGCCTCCACGTCGAACCCAGGAGGGTGACAGTCACTGCGACGGTCGCTGAACGGCCTCGCGTTTTCTCGGCGAAGGTGTGCCTGCTTGCGTGTGGCGCCCGCTATCGCTTCCAGCGGGCCCTCGGCTGGGGGACCCCGCCGCTCTTGCTATCCTCGGCGCAGGCCGAGGTCGCGGGCACGGGCGATGGCACGCTCGACATTTTCCTGAGGCGAGAGCTGGCCCCGATGGGGTTTGCGTGGCTGGTACCCATCAGCCGCGGGGGGGAACCGCGGATGAAGGTCGGTGTCATGGCGGACCGTGGGCCCGGCCGGATCCTTGACCGGCTCGTCAACGAACTGAGAACGGCCGGGCGAGTGTCGGGACCGGTAGAACCTGCGGTCGTGCGGCCCCTCCCGTTGGCCCCGCTCTCACGGACCTACGCAGATCGGCTGCTCGCGATCGGCGATGCAGCGGGCCTGGTCAAGCCGACGACGGGCGGCGGGATCTACTATGGCTTGCTGAGCGCCAGTTGGGCGGCGGAGACGGTGGTTGGCGCGTTAGCGGGCGGGGACTTCTCCGCGACGACCCTGGGCAGGTACGAGCAGACCTGGCGGGGCCGCCTCGGTGCCGAGATCACGGTTGCGATGTGGTTCCGCCGCCTTGTGGCCTGGCTTCACCCGAGCGACCTCGATGCGCTAACCGAACTTGCTCTCATGGACGGCCTGATACCGATCGTCCGCCAGACGGCACGGTTCAACTGGCACAGGGAGCTGATTCTCCGGAGTCTCCGGCATCCCGAGGTGCTCCGCATTGTTTTTCGACGGTTGATTGGAAGCGTCGGCGAAGGCTTGGACGATCGACTCCCCTGGGGGGGGCCGGAGACATCATGGGCGTGAGCAGGCCCCGCACGGGGGTACAGGACCTGAGTCAGCCAGTTTTCGACCACGAGCGGATCACGGTGATAGAGCCGTCGAGCGGTTGGCGCATGCTCGACCTGCGGGAGCTCTGGGCCTACCGCGACCTGCTGTGGACCCTGACCCTCCGGGACCTCAAGGTGCGCTACAAGCAGACGGTCTTGGGGATCGCGTGGGCCTTGATCCAGCCCCTGACCACGATGGTCGTGTTCACTCTGATATTTGGCAAACTAGCTCGTATTCCGTCCGAGGGCCATCCCTATCCGGTGTTCCTGTACACGGCGCTTTTGCCCTGGACGTTCTTCGCCGGGACCGTCAGCGCCTGTGGCGGCTCGCTCGTGGGATCGGCCAATCTAGTAAGCAAGGTCTATTTCCCCCGCCTGATCATACCTCTGACCTCGATCGGCACGAACCTCGTGGATCTCGGAATATCGGCGGCCGTGCTCGTGGGGCTCATGCTCTACTACGGGGTCCGCCTGACGCCGAATCTTTGGGCGCTACCGCTCCTGCTCGCTGGTGTAGTCCTGCTCGTCCTCGGCGTCGGCACATTCCTGGCGGCGCTCACGGTGGCCTACCGGGATTTCCGCTACGTCGTGCCCTTCCTGCTTCAGGTCTGGCTGTACGCGACGCCGGTCGTCTACCCTCTCGGCCTCGTGCCATATGACTGGCGCTGGCTCCTCCACATGAATCCGATGAGCGCGTTGATCGAGGGCTTCAGGTCGGCGTTCCTGGGGAAGCCGTTTGACTTGGTGGGACTGAGTCTCGCGTTCGGACTGTCTGTCGGGATCCTCGGGATCGGCGCGGTGTATTTCCAGCGAGTAGAGCGCCGCTTCGCGGACGTCATCTGAGCCATGGCCGTTACATGACAGCACCGGCGATCCGAGCGGAAGGGCTGTCGAAGCAGTACAGGATCGATCCACCGGGCGACCGGCCTGACACGTTCCGCGAGGCGGTGACACGCGCCGTAACCGTCCCGTTCCGTCGCTTGGGGCAGCGACGATCTGACGACTCGGCGGGTCACATCTGGGCGCTCCGAGACGTGGCCTTCGAAGTTGGCCGCGGCGATGTGGTCGGGATCATCGGGCGGAACGGGGCGGGAAAGACTACGCTGCTCAAGGTCCTGAGTCGGATCACGGCGCCGACCCGGGGCCGGGTCGAGATCCGCGGGAGGCTCGCCAGCTTGCTCGAAGTAGGCACCGGCTTCCACCCGGATCTCACGGGCCGGGAAAACATCTTCGTGAACGGCGCCATTCTTGGAATGTCTCGGTCAGAAATCCAGCGGCGCTTCGACGAGATCGTCGCCTTCGCGGACATTGAGCGCTTTCTCGACACCCCGGTCAAGCGCTACTCGAGCGGCATGGCGGTGCGGCTGGCATTTTCCATTGCGGCACACCTGGACCCGGATGTCCTCCTCGTCGATGAGGTTCTAGCCGTGGGTGACGCGCAATTTCAACGGCGTTGCCTCGGGAAGCTGAGCGACGTGGGGAGAGAGGGGCGCACGGTGCTGTTCGTAAGCCATAACCTCGGAGCGGTCACCAAGCTGTGCTCCAGGGGCATCCTGCTGAGCCAGGGGTCGGTAGTGATGGATGGGAGTGTCGCGGAGGCGGCGGCCGCGTACGCTCGCGAGCTCAGTCGAGGGAACGGATGGACACGGGACGACTTCTCTGGCCCGCTGAGTGCGAAGCTTCAGCTTAGGGGCATCTCGATCAACGGACGGGACGCCAGAGAAGCTGTCATGGTACGTCCGAGCGAACCAATTGTCGTCAATGTGCGCGGCAGCGCGGCTGAGGACATGCCAGGTTACCGCACCACCGTGCTGTTTTTCAAGGAAGGGCAGCTGGTGATCAGCCGGCATGATGCTATCGAGCCGACATGGCTCGGGTGTGGTGAGTTCGAGGCGGAGATATCACTTCCTGCGTTTTTCCTCAGCCCGGGCCAGTACACTCTGACCTTCGCGGGGTACACGGTCGAATCGGGCACTTGGACGGTGAGCCGGGACCACCTGCCCTTCTCGGTGACGGAGGAATGGAGTCCTGAGTATGACACGACCGGTTCCATGGGACTGGTGAACCTACCCGCCTCGGGACGGCGTCGACCGGTGAACGGGCCCGGAAACACGTGACCCCCGGAGCGGCTGATCCGAACTTGATAGCGGGCGACAGGAAGACCGGTGGCGTGGAGCAGTGTGTCGTGATCACCACCATTCACGCCAGGTCGGAGGCGATGGCGCGCTTGCAAACGGTGTCGAACCAGCCCCTGGTCATCGTCGGTGACGTGAAGACGCCCGCCTACGAAGCGGTCACCGGATCCATCTTTCTGTCTGTCGGGGATCAGATGGCGGCCGGACTTCGATTGGCCGAGCTGCTTCCGCTCAATCACTATAGCCGGAAGAACATCGGGTACCTCTGGGCCATGCGGCAAGGCTGCCGAACTATCTATGAGACGGACGACGACAATCTGCCGTACGACGATTGGGAGTTCCCGGACTTCTTGTGTCGATTGCGCTGCGTGAATAGACAGCGCTTCGTGAACGTGTACCGATACTTCACGGACGAATTGATCTGGCCAAGAGGCTATCCGCTCGATGAAGCGCGAGACGGGAAAGGAGTCCGCGTCGATTTGCGTGAACCGTGCCGAATCGGCGTGTGGCAAGGTCTGGCTGACGGGGATCCCGATGTCGATGCGGTGTATAGACTTCTGTACCCCGGGAGTGTTGTGTTCGAGCGAAAAGAGCCCGTCGCATTGGACGCGGGGTGCTACTGCCCCTTCAATTCTCAGAACACACTCTGGGCCCGTGAGGCCTTCGCCTACTTGTATCTGCCGACCACGGTCAGCTTCCGCTTCACCGACATCCTGCGGGGGTACGTCGCTCAGAGAGCGCTCTGGCAGCATAAGCTTCATGTCGGGTTCACGCGGCCGACCGTTCGTCACACCCGGAACGAGCACGATGTGTTGCAGGACTTCCGAGCCGAGGTCGAGTGTATGGTTGGCGTGAAGAATCTCGTGGGCATCATGGAGTCACTGGACCTTGGGGAGGATGCATTCCAGAATCTGCGGACGACGTACGAAGCACTGGCTTCCGGCAACATTGTGGCGCCGGCGGAGTTGCCGGCTGTCGATGCGTGGGTCGCCGATTGTCGAGAGGCCCTGGGGGATGGGTGAGGAGGATCGTAAGGAATCCGTGGACGGCCAGGTGATCACTAGACTCGTCGCGGGCGACTTTTGCAGCCCAGGTTCTGGATGTGATCCGAGCACTGTGCCGAGGGCAAAGGCGCTTTCCCGACGCTCGGTGGACGTGCCGCTCGTCTCCGTGATCGTGCCGAGCTTCCAGCAGGGACGATTCCTCCGCGAGGCGCTGGAGTCGGTGCTCGAGCAGGATCATCGCCCGCTCGAAGTCCTGGTCCTCGACGGCGGCTCCACCGACGAGACCCCGGAGATCCTGCGTTCGTATACCCATCGGCCCGAGGTCTGGTGGCGCAGCCACCCGGACGCGGGCGTGGTGTCCGCGGTCAATGAAGGCCTTTCGAGAGCAAGGGGAGACATTGCTCTCATTTTGAGTTCCGATGACGCCCTGGAGCCGGGTGCGATTGGAGCGGGCGTGGCCGCCCTTGAAGCGAATTCGGATGTGGCGTTCGTCTACGCGGACGCCCGATACATCGACGGGCACGGCCGGGATCTCAAAGTCACGAACGTGGGACCATACTCACTGGCGAGGTTCCTGGCTCGCCGCACGTTCGTGATTCAGTCCTCCGCCTTCTTCCGCTTGGAGCGTGCGCGCGCCGTAGGCGGGTGGCGCGCGCAGTTCTCTTATGTCGCCGACAACGACCTCTGGCTCCGGATGGCGCTGCGGTGGCCGGTGCTCCGCATTCCGGGTGTGTGGTCGAGGTATCGTTTCCACGACGCGCAGCGGGACGTCCAGGGGCAGCGAATCATCCGCGAGTGGAATTCCCTCGTCCAGGAGCTGACAGTGGCGCTGCCCCGGCCCGTGCGCCGGGCGGCGCGAGTGGGCTGTCGCTTGACGGAATACCGTTACGTCGGCGCCGACCACTGGTGGCGACGCACAGGTGCGCTGTACGCGGCAGTCGCGACGGATCCGCACTGCCTGACGTGGGACATGTTCCCGAGGCGGGAGTTGCTTCAACCGCTCCGCCAGGTGCTCTCGCGGGGCAAGCGGAGCATGCTGAGGGTTCTGCGGTCGGCGACCCTGCGGGGCCAACGGGCAAGCTCGTAGGGTGTCAGCGGACCGATGAGGCGGGTGCGCATCGTGGCAGGAGTGTTGCTGAAAGACTGGTTGCGATACAACCGTGCCTTGTCCCGCAGTGGACCGGAGTGGCTGCGCCTCTGCAACCGATACGAGCGCATATCGGTTGCTCCTGATGGGATCGGTGTGCGGTGCGAGTGGAAGTGGACGTCGACGCTTCACGCCCCAACTGTCCTGTCCGTGCTCGGAGCGCGGTTGATGCGACGGGCACTCGCCGAGCATCCAGTCGTGATTGGCGACGGGAGGCCGTCAGCTGGGTCCGAGGAGAGGCCGGAAGTCAGTTTCGTCATCGGGCATCGCGGAATGGATCGGACGCCACAACTGCTGTTGACGTTGCGGAGTATCGCGGCACAGCAAGCGGCGAGCGTCGAGTGCATCGTGGTAGAGCAGGCGGACCAGGCGGAGACTGCGAGTATGCTGCCCGATTGGGTGCGATACGTACACACATCACCGCCCCGGGAAGAGATGCCCTACTGCCGATCATGGGCCTTCAACGTTGGATCCAGGATGGCGCGAGGAAGTCTGCTGGTTCTACACGACGGCGACATGTTAGCGCCGACGACATACGCGGCCGACTTATTGAGCCGGCGTCGGCAGGGCTATGAGGTCATCAACACGAAGCGATACGTGTTCTACTTGTCGAGGACACATAGTAGGCCGTAGTGCGACGGCAGAGAGACACTGTTAGATAGATCACCCGAGGCTATCGTGCAGAACTTGGAAGGGGGTGGGAGCATCGCTGTCGATCGGGAGGTGTACTTTGCCCTGGGCGGGTTTGACGAAGAGTTTTTCGGATGGGGTGGCGAGGACAACGAATTTTGGGAGCGCGCCTTGACCAGGCCCGTGTACAACTATGGCTACTTACCGCTGTTCCATCTTTGGCATCGTTCACAACCCGAGAAGCGTGCCGACGGTGAGAGTCCCGGCCGGCGGCGTTACAGACAACTGACCACGGAGCCACCAGACCGGCGAATCGCCCGGTTACAGACGTGTGGGGGACCGGGGGCCGGCGCGTCAGTGATCGCGTCGGACGGTGGGCGGCATGAGGCGGACAGAAGGGTGGATACGGTGGCACGGATCTCTTGCCCTAGCGAGCTGACCGCGGGAGACCGCGAGACTCTGGGTGGCATAAGTTGATGGACCGAGCACGGGCCGACAGAGCAAGGTGTGACCCTCTGCTGAATTGAGTCGCATCGAGGACATCTGAAGTCCTTCGAGTCAACCGGCCTGCTCGAGATACCTCACGAGGAAGGGCGTCGAGACTTTCATGCGGATCGCGCGAACAGCATATAGCCTTGCTGTTTCCGCGTTACTACGGATGTCGTCAGCGGAGGTTGTCGAAAAGGTTGGTAACGAGATCCTTCGGCTTAGATGGCGAAGTCAAGAGGTTCTAAGGCAGAAGCAGGCTCGGAGATCTCCGGCCATTGTCCCTCCGGTGTGGTCCTACGATCGCGAGATGTTGAGCCGATCAGTTCTAGAGAAGAATCCGCCGTGGGCCAAGATTCCACTCCACCAATGCGGGATCCCTGGGATGCTCACTGACAGTGAGAAGCGCTACTATGCGTACATAACTAAGTTCTATTCCGGAATCGGTGCAGCTGTCGAGCTTGGTCCGTGGCTTGGTCTTTCCACGTACTATCTCATGACAGGGCTACTCAAGAATCCCCAGTTCGCGGGAAGAAAGATGCACGTCTACGACGATTTTACATGGCGCAGTTCCTGGATGGACAAATGGCTTCCTGATGCCGATACTGCGCCTGAGAATCACTCCTGCTTCCAGGAGATGTTCTCTTATCAGGTACGACGCTTCTCCGACAGTATCGTCGTAGCGCGGCGCAAGATCTGTGACTATGACGGCAACGAGGCGCTGCCCCTCATCGAGTGGAGCGGCGATCCGATAGAACTGATCGTTGTCGATTGCGGTAGGACGCTAGCTGTGAATGATGCATGGTGGAACATATTCTGTGGGAGTTTCATCAAGGACAGAACCATCATAGTGATGGAAGATTGGCAGAACCACAAAGGTGTACCGGAGCGGTTCTGGGAGAACACTAAGCTGTTCACCGATAGCAGGGGTGTGCAGATGGATCTCGTTCACGAAGTGTCTTCCGCCGGAATCGCCACGTTTCTCTATCGCGGAAAAGACGGACCAAATGGGGCTACGGCGAGTGTGGACGATTGATCGGGTCTGACGTGTTTCAGAGCACCATTGTCGGCAGAGACCATGTCGGCATGTCGAGGGGACAGCGTCGCTTGATGCGCGTATGGGTTCCTCGAAGGGGCGACTGCCTCTTGGCGACTGAAGACTTGGAGCTGATCTCAAACTTTCGTAAGTTCAATGAAGGTTCTGACGGAGTGAAGTTTGTTGATTCACCGAATGAGGCGGATGTGATCGTAGTATTCGAGGAGTTTTCTTTCAAGCTGAGCGACTATAGGGAGGTGCTCCTGGAGTGTCCAGTCGTGAGAAGCTGGCCTCAGAAGATCTATACCGTCAACCATGATGATCACGGACGCGGTCACCTTTCGGGTTGCTATACGTCCCTAACCACAAGGAACTTCGACCCGGTCGTCCATGAGGCGTGCTGCTATCCGAAGAGTTACAACGAGTATGCCGAGAGTAGACCGGCGAACGGAATGCCACGAGTATTGTTTTCGTTTGTTGGGACGGTCAGTTCGCATCCGGTCAGAAGGGCGATGGTTCGCGCGTTAGGTGACTGCGGAGATGCGATGATCAAGTATGTCGACCGTGTGTTTCATCAGCACACTGCAGCAGAGAAGATCGAATACGTCGGGGCAATTGTTGATAGCCTTTTCAGTTTGTGTCCGCGTGGATGGTCTCCCTGTACATATCGGCTGTTTGAGGTGATGGCTCTGGGAAGATGCCCAGTCATCATATCTGACGAATGGGTGCCAATTCGCGGTATTGAGTGGAAGGAGTGCTCGATTCGAGTCCGAGAGGCTGACATCGCCAGAATTCCTGCCCTTCTCGCCGGGCGAAGTGACGCGCTACAACTCGGAGCCAATGCTCGGCGAGTGTGGGAGGAACATTTCTCGATCGAAAAGAGGAACAGCCACTACCTACGTTCAATACGTGGGCTCCACGAGAAGAGCCTGGAAGGCCCCCCGGTAAGGACTGCTGACCTGTATTCGAGATGGAACTCCTGGCGGTTCTACTGGTCGAACAGGTGGACAGTCCCACAACGGGCCGTGGGAAGAGTGCGCGTCGTAATGACGAGTCGGTATCTGCGAAGGCACGGTCGGGAACAGGCTCTGGACCAGAACTGATTCAGAAGGGAAGAGTGTGCTGCGAATAGTTAAACCGCGGAGCATGCTCGCAAGGGCGATGTACGGAAGCGGGGTCTGGCGCCTGTACGAGTCTGGGCCGTGGATAGTGGCTTACCATGGTGTGGTGGAACGAATCCGAGACCCGTGGCTGGAGCGCAACAACCTAGTACTGAGCCAGTTCCGGGAGCACCTCGACTACTTTGAGAGACATCGAGTAGTTGTGGCTCTCGATGAGCTACTGGGCTCGATCAGTGAGAACAGGACCCCTGACCCTCGCTTTGCGGTACTTTGCTTTGACGACGCGCTCGCGAGCTTGGTGGGATACGTGATTCCGGAGGTCTCGGCGCGGAGAATGCCTTTTGTGATCGGGGTCCCAACAGCATTACCGAGTACTGGGCGGTCCCTATGGGAATATGAAGCCGCGTTTCTCGTCCATTTGCTGGCTAGTCGGGGGGCGCTGCGAGGATTGGCGGGCGCCATGCGGGACGTAATGGCGGGCATGGATCGAGATGCAAAGACGTGGGAAGGGTTGGGGTGTATCGCGGCGGCGTGCTCCGGGAGGGGAGCGGCGCCGCGAGCTTCAATGATGTTGCGGGAGTTTCTGCGACTCGAGGTTTCAAGTGACCAGAGAATTGGCGTGGTCGATCGTTTGGTGTCGGAGCTTCAGCCTGATTTTCATGAGCGACTCGCGGGCGACGGCCGCTTCTCCGTAATGCAATGGGATCAACTGCGCGGTGCCTGCTCCGTTGGAGGGACCCTGTCTGCACATGGCCACTTTCACCATCCTCATAACTCCACTCTGACGGATTCCACCAGAGGTGAGGAGTTGCGTGCACCCGTTCAGTCGTTCAAGCACTATACGGGCATCGCCCCGGATTCCTTTATCTGGCCGGAAGGCGGGAGTGATGTCACGTCGATTAAGATCGGAGTTGACCTCGGTTACAAGTATTTCTTGTCAAGCCGTGCCGGCCTCGTAAGCTGCAGAACAGCGCCCACTGACGTGCCGAGAGTGTCGGGGCAGTGGAGTCTTGCACAGGTGCTGTGGAATGCCGCGAGTCTCACGTGAGGCGTGCCCGAGAGCGTTCACTTGGTCGGGGCAAGGGATCAGCCGAGATGGCCCCGTGGTACCTGAACTTGCTCGCCTGCCCGAATTGCCTCCGGCCGCTCGATCATGACGAGGTTGAGGTGTTTTGTCTCGAGTGCGCGTTTAGGACACGGCGGTCAGGGCAAATAGACTTGCGCCCAACGGAGTCTCGGAAGGCGTGTGTTTCGGTCCCGCGGGTGTTCGAGATCAAGAGTGAAATGCTCGATGAAGTCGACATTGGTCGACCGCAACTTACGTTTCGCGGACCGAAGGGAATTCGGGACGGAAGCGAACTGTTGTCGGTGATGCAGCAAACACTAAAGGGGCGGGGTCGAGTGCTGGACCTTGGTTGCGGACCGAGGGACCAGGCCGAGCCGATTTGCTTTTTGGGCCATCAGTACGTCGGAATCGACCTGGTTAGTGAGCAGGCTGACCTTCGCGCAGATGCTCACGCCCTGCCCTTTCAGGATGCATCGTTTGACTTTGTCTTTTCGTATACCGTCTTGCAGCATCTGCACAGCCCTCTCGTGGCGATTCAAGAGGTGTGGCGTGTTTTGAAGCCGGGCGGAATCTATTGTGGAACGGCCTCTCAGGGGGACCCGTTCCAGAGATCCTTCGTTCACCATACATCTTGGGGAATTTTGAGCCTAGCCAATGCGGTGGGACTGCGGGTCGTACGGTTATGGGCGTGCCTCGATACACTCCGCGGGCTTGCACGTCTGGGATCCTACCCACGT
>JACXTT010009064.1_pt1 | contig 13646 bp, 12 predicted proteins | sample 9270951 | NCBI WGS metagenome assembly JACXTT01 (sample SAMN15532306, study PRJNA645909) | rock metagenome | isolation source: weathered quartz diorite | place: Puerto Rico | collected 2017-06-21
CGGCCAGCTCGGCGAATCGCGGCAGCCCGTCGGTGAGCGTCGCCACGCTCGGGCTCGCGTCGCGCACGCCCCGGCCGTACGCCCGGAGCTTGGGGCTCGCGTCGAGGACGGGGACGATCTGGATCATCTCGCCGCCGTCGAGCACGCTGCCCTCGGCCCGACAGCGCGTCAGGATCGGCCGGACGTCGGACAGAGCTTCCAGCGGCAGGGAGCCGGAAGTCGCGAGCGCCAGCCGAGCCTGGCGGGTCATCTCGATCGCTGCCTGGACTTCGGAGGAGTCGGTGAACGGCTCCGCTGCCGTCGCGCGATCGCGTCCCATCTGGGTCAACGCTTCGTGGGCCAGGAGCGCCCGCACCGCGTTCCATTCGGTGCCGGGCTCCCAGATTCGGCCTGCCTCCAACCTTTGCCTCACTCGCTCCCGATCCGGGTCACGGGAGTGCCGGCGTCCATCGGGCGATGTCCCGGCTAATCGGACATCCGTTCGCGCCGCTTGGCTTTCTTGCGGGCGGCGAGGGCTTTACGCTTGCGCCGAACGCTAGGCTTCTCGTAGTGCTGACGCTTCTTGAACTCTGAGAGGAGGCCGGCCTTTTCGCACTGCTTCTTGAAGCGCTTGAGGGCGCTCTCGAAGGATTCGTCGGGTTCGACGATGACCTTGGTCACACAGCTCCCCCCAGGACGGCTGGACCTCCCGGATAAACAACAACTATATACCACGCGACCCACCCCCGGGCAATCGAAGGGCCCTTGCTAGACTAAAGTCCTGAGCGCCGCCGGCCCACCGCCCATCTACACGGTCGCGCCCTTCGTCGCCATCCTCCTGGCGATCGCCGTGTTCCCGCTCTGCATCCCGCACTGGTGGGAGTCGAACCGTAACAAGCTGGCGGTCTCGCTGGTGCTGGGGCTGCCCATCGTCGGCCTCTACGCGGCGCGCCGGCCCGGCGCCCTCCTGTCGATGGCCGAAGAGTACGTCTCGTTCATCGTGCTCCTCGCCGGCCTCTTCGTGATCTCGGGGGGCGTGGTGCTCTGCGGTGATCTCGCCGCGACGCCCCGCACCAACACCGCGTTCCTCGCGCTCGGCTCGGCGCTGGCCTCCTTCATCGGCACGACCGGCGCCTCGATGCTCCTGATCCGACCCGTCTTGCAGACCAACCGCGAGCGCACGCGCGTGCGCCACACGGTCGTCTTCTTCATCTTTCTCGTCTCCAACATCGGCGGCATGCTGACGCCGCTCGGCGATCCGCCGCTCCTCCTCGGCTATTTGCAAGGAGTGCCCTTCACGTGGACCTTCCGGCTCTGGCCGTACTGGGGGCTGCAGGTCGCCGTCCTGCTGGCGCTCTACTTCGTCTGGGATACGCGAGAGTACGCGCGCGAGCCGATCTCGGCGCGGCGCCGGGATCGAGCTCAGATCGAGCCACTTCGCCTGCAGGGCGCCGCGAACCTCCTCGGGCTCGGCCTCGTCGTCCTCGCCGTCGCGTGCCTGGAGGCGCCCTGGCGCGAGGCCGCGATCGTCGCGCTCGCCGCGCTCTCGCTCTGGCGAACGCCGCGCGGGCTGCGGCGCGCGAACGGCTTCACCGCCTATCCGATCGTCGAAGTCGCCGTGCTGTTCGCCGGGATCTTCGTCACGATGATCCCCGCGCTCGAAATCTTGAGAGTGCGCGGCGCAGAGCTCGGCGTGCGCGAGCCCTGGCACTTCTTCTGGGTGTCGGGAATGCTTTCGTCCTTCCTCGACAACGCACCGACCTATCTCACGTTCCTGGCGCTCGGCCAGGGGCTCGGCCTCGCGCGCGAGATCGCCGGCGTGCCGCACGCGATCCTGGCGGCGATCAGCGTCGGCGCCGTGTCGATGGGAGCCAACAGCTACATCGGCAACGCGCCGAACTTCATGGTGAAGTCGATCGCCGAGGAGCGAGGCGTGAAGATGCCGAGCTTCGTCGGCTACATGGCCTACAGCGGCGCCGTCCTGCTGCCGCTGTTCGTCGTCGTCGCGCTGGTGTTCTTCCGCTGACCTCGGGACGTCGGCGCTAGCCCAGGAGGGCGAGGACTTTCTCGACCGCTTCGGCCACCGCGGCGTCGACGACCGGAAGCTCGTCGCGCTCGAACGAGGTGAGGACGTGGTCGGGGACCTCGCCCTTGTGGTCGGGGCGGCCGACGCCGACCTTGACGCGCTTGATCTCCTGGGTGCCGAGCGCGTCGATCACGGATCGAACTCCGTTGTGGCCGCCGTGGCTGCCGTTCATGCGCAGGCGGACGGTGCCCAGCGGCAGGTCGATGTCGTCGTAGACGAGGATGAGGTCGGCGGGCTCGGCCTCCGCGCGGCGCAGCGCCTTCGCGACGACCGGCCCGCTCTCGTTCATGAACGCGAGCGGCTTGACGAGGCGGACCTCCTCGCCGCGCCAGCGCCCGCGCGCCACGATCGTGGCACCGTCGCGGCGCCACGCGCCGCGAACGGTCTTGGCCAGCGCGTCGAGCACGCGCTGGCCCACGTTGTGGCGCGTGTTCTGGTACTCCGGACCCGGGTTCCCAAGCCCCACGACCACCCGGCCGGTCGCCCGGCCTTCCGCGTGGGCCACGCGATACTCGCTCGGCTACTTGTCCTTCTCGGACTTCTCCGCGCGCGCGGGCCGCGCCGGCTTCTTGGCGTCGTCGGCCGGCGCCGCTTCCTCGCCTTCCTTCGGCTTGCGCTCGGTGAGCACTTCCGGCTCGGTGACCGCCGCCGCGGCCGTTCCCGCTGCCGGCGCCGCCACTTCCTCCGCCATCGGCGGAGCCACGGTCGCGACCGCCTGGCCGGGGTCGTTCAAAATGCGCACGCCCTCGGGCGCGCGCAGCTCGGCCACCGTCAAGACGTCGCCGATCATGAGCGCGCTCACGTCGGCGTCGATGCGCTCCGGGATCGCCGTCGGCAGGCAGGACACCGTCAGCTCGTGCAGCACGAGGTTCAGGATGCCCTTCTGCTCCTTCACGCCCGCCGCCTCGCCCATCGCTCGCACGGCCACCTGCACGGTGATCGCGCGGTCCGCGGCCACCTCCTGCAGGTCGACGTGGAGGAGGTTCTCGGTCACGGGATCGAACTGCAGGTCGCGGATGATCGCCATCCGCGCGCCGTTGCCATTCTCGCCGTCGAACCGCAGGCTGAGCAGCTGCGTCGTGCCCTCGTGGCCGTGGATCATCCGCAGCACGGCCTTGGGGTCGACCGTGACCGACTCGGCCTTCTTGCCGTCGTAGAGCACCGCCGGCACGACGCCCTCGCGGCGCAGTCGCTTCGCGAACGCCTTGCCGCTTCCCTCGCGCCGCTTGATCGTCAGCTCTTGCATCGTCGCCATGACTTGAAGCTCCTTGCCGTCGAGTTACGCGAACAGTGTCGAGACGGATTCTTCGTCGTGGATGCGCCGGATCGCCTCGCCCAGGAGCGGCGCGACCGAGAGCACCGTGATGCGCGCCGCCGCGCGCTTGGCTTCGCTCAGCGGGATCGAGTTCGTGACGACGACCTCTTCGATCGGGGAGGCCGCGATGCGCTCGATCGCCGGCCCCGACAGCACCGCGTGGACGCCGCAGGCCATGATGCGCCGGGCGCCTTCTCGCTCGAGCGCGGTCACCGCCTGCGTCAGGGTGCCGGCGGTGTCGATGATGTCGTCGATGACAACTGCGTCGCGGCCCTTGACGTCACCGATGAGGTGCATGGCGACCGCCTGGCCCGGCCCCTCGCGCCGCTTGTCGATGATGGCGAGCCCCGCGTCGAATCGCTTGGCCATCGCGCGCGCCCGCTCCACGCCGCCGGCGTCGGGCGCCACGATGACGGGATCGCGCAGGTCCTTCTTGCGCAGGTAGTCGATCATCACCACCGGGCCGGCGAACAGGTGATCGACCGGCACGCTGAAGAAGCCCTGGATCTGGCCGGCGTGCAGGTCGAGCGCCAGCACGCGCTGGATCCCCGCCGCCTCGAGCAGGTCGGCCACGAGTCGCGCCGAGATCGGTACCCGCGACTGGACCTTCCGGTCCTGCCGCGCGTAGCCGTAGTAGGGGAGCACCGCGGTGATCCGGCGGGCCGACGCGCGCTTCATGGCGTCGGTCAGGATGAGCAGCTCCATCAGCGTATCGTTCACCGGCGGGCAGGTGGGCTGGATGAGGAACACGTCGGTGCCGCGCACGTTCTCGTCGACCTGCACGTAGACTTCGCCGTCCGAGAATCGCGTGACCTCGGCGTCGGCGACCGGGACGTGCAGGTATTGCGCGATCTCCTCGGCGAGCGGGCGGTTCGCGTTGCCGGTCAGGAGCTTCAGCTCATACGCCATCGTTCGCCTCGTCCTCTGCGTGTGATTGGGGCGGGAGGATTCGAACCTCCGAATACGGGATCCAAAGTCCCGCGCCTTGCCACTTGGCCACGCCCCATCGTGTTCGCTTCTTTCTCGCCGGCGCGCGCGCTGCGGATCAGCGCATCCGGATCGCGGGGCCGCGCAGCGCCCGGACCGCCCAGCAGCCCCAGCGTGCCCGCGCGACCCGCCGGCGGATCTGCCGCGCGTGATCGTACGAGCGCGCGATGCCGAACACCGTGAGCCCGCTCCCCGACATCGCCGCGCCGAGCGCCCCGGCGGCCAGGAGCGCCGCCTCCATCTGCTCCACCTCACGGTACCGCGCGCTCGCGACCCGTTCCAGCGTGTTGCCGAGGCCGGCCGCCACCCGTCCGGGCTGTCGCGTCCGGAGCGCCGCAGCCATCCCCCGCGCCCGGGCCCCGTCAGAATACATCGCGGAGACGACTCCACCGTAGATCTCCGCCGTGCTCGCGGCGACCCGTGGGTTGACGAGCACCAGCGCCATCGCCGAGCACGCCAGGGGCTCGAGCCGCTCGCCGCGTCCGGTGGCCAGCGCCGCGCCGCCGTGGAGGAAGAACGGGACGTCCATTCCGAGCTTCACCGCTACGTCGGCCAGGCGCGCGCGCGACCATCTGAGCCCCCACAGCCGATTCAGTCCCACGAGCACCGCCGCGGCGTCGGTCGATCCGCCGCCGAGCCCGGCCGCGACGGGGATGCGCTTGTCCAGCGTGATCCGCGCCCCGCGGCTCACCCCCGCCATCTCGCGGAGCGTCAGCGCCGCCTTGAGCGCCAGATTGGTCCCGTCCGTCGGAACGTCTGAAGCAGTGGTCCGGAGCTCCAGCACGTCGGCGTCTTCGAGCACCAGCCGGTCGGACAGATCCACGGCCTGCATGACCGTCGCGATCTCGTGGTATCCGTCGTCCCGCCGTCCAAGCACCTCGAGCGCGAGGTTGACCTTGCACGCGGCGCTGAGTGTCAGGCGACGGGGCCTCGCCGACCGCTTCGACAAGACAACGCACCATAGCACGGGCCCGGGGGCCTTTCAACGGATGGGCTGTGTTTTCGCCCCTTTCGGGATCGTCAAGGTGAAGCGCTCGTCGTCGATCTCCTCGCCCTCGACCACGTTGCGATAGGTCACGGATCCCGTGACGTACGACATGGCCGCGTCGAGGTCGAAGCCTTCCAGCGCCCCGGCCCCGTCGCGCCGGTACTTGATCATCGCGTTGAACCGACTCCCGAAGACCTGCCGCTGCTGGATCACGCCCGTCCCGAGGTCGAGCCACACGCGCTGGCGGCCGCCGGCGCCGTCCACGACCTCCAGCGAGGGCCCCGCGGCGTCGGGTGCCAGCACCTCCGCGGTCCTGAGGTCGCGCCGGCCGGCGAAGCGTCCGGCCAGCACCGAGACGAGGTCGTCGGGGTCGAGCGGCAGCCGGAGCACCTTCGAGATGGTCTCGGCGTCTGCGGGCCCCACGAGGGCCTCGTTCTTCAAGGCGTTGTAGGCGGTGATCTGCCCCTCGCGGACGGTGACGATCATGAGCGGGGGACCGAACGGTGAGAGCGCCTCCAGCCGGACCGAGCTCGGCGCCCGGATGAGGAGAACTCCTTGAACCCGCTGGCGCTCTCCGCCGCGGTTCAGCGAGACATCCGCGAGCGCCCGCATGCTGGTGAACTCGCCGTAGCGCTCGGCGAGCAGGGCGAGGGCCCGTTGGGCGTCGTCACTGATCGGCTCTCGAGGCGGCACGCTGGTGCAGGCGGCCAGCAGCGCCACCTGCACGCAGAGGAGGAGTCTACTGAGAGGCCTTCGGGCCACCCTTGACCCGGCGCTGGCGATCCTTGAGGTCATCGACCTTCTTCTTGACCCCGTCGGCGGCCGGGTCGAGCTGGAGGGCCTTTTCCCACGCGGCCAGCGCGTCCTCGTCGTGGCCGTTCTTGACGAGCGCGTCGCCGAGGTGCTCGTAGATCACCGGATCCGGCTCCTTCGTCTTCGCGACGGCGCGCTTGAGCTCTTTCAGGGCCTCGGGATACTTCCCCTGCTGGTAGTAGGCCCAGCCGAGGCTGTCGATGAAATAGCCGTTCTCGGGCTCGAGGTCGAGCGCCTTGCCGATGAGCTTGATCGCCTCGTCGAGGTTCTGCCCGCGCTCGGCGTACATGTAGCCGACGTAGTTGTAGGCCTCGGCATTCTTCGGATCGAGCGCGATCACGCGGTTGAACGACTTGACGGCGTCGTCGAATCGCGACTGCTTCTCGTAGACGACGCCGAGCTGGAAGTGTAGGTCCTTCTGCTTGTCGTCGAGGCTCAGGCCCTCTTGAAGGGTCTCGGCCGCCCGGTCGTACTCTTTTGCGCGGTAGTACGCGGTGCCGAGGTAGAGGAACAGCTCGGGCCGCTTGGGCTCCATGTTGACGGCTTCACGCAGGGTCGAGATCGCCTCGTCGTAGCGCTTAGCCCGGCCGTAGAGGAAGCCGAGCTGCACGCGCGCGTCGATCGACCGCGGATCGGCTCTCAGGATCCGCTCGAGCTCGGCCTTCGCCTCGGCGTCGCGCCCGGCGTCCATGTACGTGGTGGCGAGGAAATAGCGCGCGCGCAGGTTCGCCGGCTCGAGCGCCACGACGCGCCGGAACGCGTCGATGGCCTTGTCCCACATCCGCTGCTCGTAGTAGACCGCGCCGAGCTTCATCCACGCCCGCGGGTTCTGCGGCGTGGCCTCGGCGACCCCCTCGAGCTCGGTCTGGGCCTCGGGCAGGCGCCCGAGCTTGATCAGGAGGTCGGCCAGCTTGTCGGCGAACGCCGGATTGTCCGGGTTGGCCTTCACCGCGCGCCGATAGACGTCGATCGCCTCCTCGCTCTTGTGGAGCGCTTCGCCGTAGACCGCGCCGAGCGCGCTCCAGGCCCCGTCGTGATCGGGGTCGAGCTCGACGGCGGCGCTGAGCCGCGCGATCGCCTCGTCCCAGTTCTCGGTCTCGATGGCGAGGCGACCGAGCAGGAACTGCGCCTGGGCCAGCCGCGGCTGCTGCTCGACGAGCCGCAGCAGCACGCCGCGGGCCTTGTCGTACTGCTTCTGCTCGACATAGATGCGCGCCAGGGTGAGGTAGGGCTCCTCGGAACTCGGGCTCAGCTGGATCGAGCGCTCGAGCTCAGCCTCGGCCTCGGGGATCTTTCGCTGCTGGCGCAGGAGCTCGGCCAGGGTCATGTGGGTCGAGATCTGATCGGGTGCCAGCTCGACCGCCCGGCGCGCCGCGATCACGGCGTCGTCGACGTTGTCGGACCGCATGAGCAGCTGCGCGAGCTGGGTCCACAGGGCGGCCGAGTTGGGATCCTTCTTGATCGCGGCCTTCATGTACGGCACCGCGTCCTTGAACCGGCCCGCCTGCACGTTCATCTGGGCGACGGAGTAGGCGTAGTACGCGTCGCTGCTCGGGTCGGCGGCGACCACGCGGCGCGGAATCTCGTCGTCACCGGCGATCGTCGGCTGTTCCATGCTGGCGCAGCCGACCAGCGCGGTCGCGGCGACGATCACGGTGAGCCCCGGCCACGCCTTCGTCAAAAGGCGCCGCGCCGCCGAGGCGACGCCCGCGTCGGGAATGGCCGCCGTCGCGGCCTCGATCTCGCGCAGCGCCCGCTGGTCGAGCGCCGGGGCCGGCGGTACGCTCGTACGAGCTGAGACCTCGACCTCGATCGCTCCTGACACGAAGCGGAGCGACCGCACCGCGTCGAAGCGCTCGTGGAGCCGGCGAGTCAGCTCCTCGCCGCGGAGCGTGAGCTCGTGGAGCCAGGGGGAGTTGTCGACCGCGACGGTCAGACACCCGTCGGCGAAGCTTCGAGCCTGAGCGCGGCGGGCGGCGTCAGCCCCGACGACGTGCGGCCAGGCGCGGCGGATCCGGTGCTCGAGCAGCCGATCTCGCAGATCAGGGACCGCGGTGAGCAGCAGATCAGCGACGGCGCGCGGCGATCGGCTGTCCATGCTCTCGTATCATACATCCTCCGCACTGCGGGCCGCGAGAGCGGTGGAGAACCCTGATATAGTGGCGTCAATCATGGCGAAACCGAGGCGCGGCGACGTCCTCGAGATGACGATCGACGATCTCGCCTTCGGAGGCGAGGGGGTCGGGCGAGTCCAGGGCTACGTCGTCTTCGTGCGCGGCGCGCTGCCGGGCGACCGGGTGCGGGTCAAGCTGGTCGAGGCGCGCTCGCGGTTCGGGCGCGCCGTGATCGAATCGCTCGAGATACCGTCGCCCGATCGCGTCGAGGCCCCGTGCGCCTACTTCGGCCGCTGCGGAGGCTGTCGCCTGCAGCACCTTTCCTATGCCGCCCAGCTCGGGTTCAAGGAAAAGCAGGTGCGCGACTGCCTCGAGCGGATCGGCGGGCTCGGCGAGTTCGAGCTTCGCCCTATCCTGGCCGCGCCCGAGCCCTACGGCTATCGCAACAAGATGGAGTTCACGATCGTGCCGGGCGGTGAAGGACCGGAGATCGGCCTGCACCAGGCCGACCGCTACGACGTCGTCCTCGACATCGAGCGCTGTCACCTGCAATCGGACACGATGAACACCGTGCTCGCCGAGCTCAGGGCGCAGGCGCGCGCGCGGCGGCTGTCGGTCTACGACCAGGATTCGGGCGCCGGACTGCTGCGCTTCGCGACGGTGCGCGAGGGCCGGCGCACCGGCGAGGCGATGGTGAACATCGTCGCGTCCGCGCCCGACGTGGAAGCCTTGACGCCGGTCGCCGAGGGGCTGCGCGCGCGGGTCCCCGCGCTGGCGAGCGTGGTCCTCAACGTCAACGCGAAGAAGGCCTCGGTGGCGGTGGGCACGGAGGAGCACCTCCTGCTCGGGCGCGACCACATCCGGGAGTCGCTGGGCGGGCTCACGTTCCAGGTGTCGGCGAGCTCGTTCTTCCAGACCAACACGGTGCAGGCCGAGCGGCTGTTCGCGGTGGTCGAGGCGGCGTGCGAGCTCTCCGGCACCGAGACCGTCATGGATCTCTACTCCGGCACCGGCGCGATCAGCCTCCTGCTGGCCCGGCGCAGCCGCCGGGTCTACGGGATCGAGGTCTCCGCGGCCGCCGTGGACGACGCGGTGCGGAACGCGCGCGAGAACGGCATCGAGAACTGTACCTTCCTGCCCGGCGAGGTGCGCCACGTCCTGCCGACCTTGATGAGCGACGGCGTGCGCGCCGACGTCGTCGTCGCCGATCCGCCGCGCGCGGGCTTTCATCCCAAGGCGCTCAGCGCGCTCGCCGCGCTCGCCCCGGCGCGGCTCGTCTACGTGTCGTGCAATCCGTCCACGCTCGCGCGCGATGTCGGCGACCTGGCTCGTCAGGGCTATCGACTCGAGTGGGTCGAGCCCGTCGACATGTTCCCGCAGACGCCGCACATCGAGGCCGTCGCCCGTCTTCGCCACGGGTCATGAAGATTTTCCTGGCCCGCCGTCTGGCCCAGTCCCTGCTGGTCCTGCTCGGCGTCTCGTTCATCGTCTTCTTCATCCTCTACCTCACCGGCGATCCGGCGCTGGTCCTGCTGCCGCCCGATTCGTCCGAGGAGGACGTGCAGAAGTTCCGGCAGGTGATGGGCTTCAACGATCCGTTCATCGTGCAGTACGGCCGCTTCCTCGTCGGCGCGCTGCACGGCAACTTCGGGCAATCGGTGCGCCACGGCGAGCCCGCCTTCGGCCTCGTCGTCGAGCGCATGCCGGCGACGTTCCAGCTCGCGGGAGCCGCGCTGGTGGTGGCGCTGTGTCTGGCGATCCCGATCGGGATCGTGTCGGCCGTCCGGCGCAACACGATTCTCGACTACGTCTCGACCGTCGTGGCACTGCTCGGGCAATCGATGCCGACCTTCTGGCTCGGGATCATGCTGATCCTGGTCTTCTCGGTGCAATTCAACCTGCTGCCGTCCTCGGGCCGGGGCTCCTGGGAGCACCTCGTCCTGCCGGCGATCACGCTCGGGCTCTTCACGACCGCCCGCATCACGCGGCTCACGCGCTCGGGGATGCTCGAGGTCCTGAGCCAGGACTACATTCGCACCGCGCGGGCGAAGGGCGTGAGCGACCCGCCCGTCGTCTGGAAGCACGCGCTCAAGAACGCCGCGATCCCGATCGTGACGATCGTGGGGATCGAGCTCGGGACCCTGCTCGGCGGCTCGGTCATCACGGAGACGATCTTCGCGTGGCCGGGCGTCGGCCGCCTGTCGGTCCAGGCCATCAACAACCGCGACTACCCGGTGGTGCAGGCGGCGGTCTTCCTGCTCTCGTCCACGTTCGTGCTCGTCAACCTGGTCGTGGACGTCGTCTACACCTATCTCGATCCGCGGATCCGCCTGAGGTGAGCGTTCCGATCAGCGCCCGCTCCCTCGAGCTCGCCGGCGCGCGCACGCCGGCCCGGCGGGAATGGGTCGTGTTCGTCCGTCGGCTCGCGCGCCGGCGGACGGCGCTCTTCGGTCTGGTGGTCATCGCGATCGTGGTCGTCGCGGCGCTCGGCGCCCCCTGGCTCTCCCCGTACGACCCGGTCGAGCAAGACATCGCGAACCGGCTGCGCGCTCCGGGCTCGCTGGACGCGGCCGGACACTCGCATCTCTTCGGCACCGATCACCTCGGTCGCGATCTCCTGGCGCGCATGATCTTCGGCGCGCGCCCCGCGCTGATGGTCGGCTTCGCCGCGGTTGCCATCTCCGGCCTGCTCGGGATGGGCGTCGGGCTCGTCTCCGGCTACTTCGGCGGACGGATCGACGACGTGTTCATGCGCCTGGCCGACATCCAGCTGGCGTTCCCGTTCATCCTGCTCGCCATCGCGGTGATCGGCGTCCTCGGACCGAGCCTGCCGGTCATCATCGTGGTCATCGGTGTCTCGAGCTGGGTCGTGTACGCGCGCGTCGTGCGCGGCGCCGTCCTCTCCCTGCGCGAGCGCGAGTTCGTGCAGGCGGCGCACGCGCTCGGCAGCCGCGACGGCCGCGTCCTCGTGCGCCACATCCTGCCGAACGCCTTCACGCCGTGGCTCGTCGTCGCCACGCTCGACATGGCGCGCGTGATCGTGATCGAGTCGTCGCTCTCGTTCCTCGGGCTCGGAGTCCAGCCGCCGACCCCGACGTGGGGCGGGATGCTCGCCGACGGCCGCGTCTACATCTCGACCGCGTGGTGGCTCGCCACGTTCCCCGGGCTCGCCATACTCTTCACCGTGCTCGGGATCAATCTCTTTGGCGACGGGTTGCGGGATACGCTCGATCCTCGTCTCAAGGTCTGACGCCAGGTCCGGACGCGGGGGCGGTAGGCCGGGGCGGCCTGGGCCATCCTGACTGCTTCCTTGGCCGTTGCGGCGACGTCGTTGGGGTTGAGGCCTCGGCGAGGCTGCCTACACAGGATGGCCCAGGCCGCCCCGGTCCCACCGCCCCCGCGCCCGGCCGTTGCGGCCCAGTATTCGGCGAGCGAGCGTGTTCGCTCAGCGCCGGCGGGCGGGCACCAATGCGGACCGTGTGGCCGGCGATTCATGCTTTCTCACGCCGCTTCGGGAAAACCTCGACTGCCGCTTCGGAGAAACCTCGACCTGTCGGGTTTGGGCGGTGCTCGGGGCTTACGGGCGGGGGCGCTTGTGGTGGGGGCGGGGGTAGTGGGAGCGGGTGAGGAGGAGGATGGCGGCGAGGGGGGGTGCGAGCCAGAGGACGCCGGAGGGGACGCCGGTGAGGGTGTTGAGGAGGAGGAAGGCGAGGCCGCCGACGAGGGCGGTCCAGAGGAAGAGGGTGGTGACGCGGTCGATCGCGATGCGCCAGCCGAGGGCGGCGACGAGCGCCGCGAGCAGCGCGCCGATGCCGTCGATCGCGACGTCCTTCAGGCTTCCGGTCCGCGTGGGCTCGAAGGACTGGTGCGCTTCGTCCAGGACCGCCCAGAGCAGGCTGATCGCGAAGGCGATCGCCGCGGCCCCGCGCGGCTTCAAGTGACGGCCGCCGGCGAAGGCGCGATACCAGAGCGCCGCGAGAGTCGCGTACCCGGTGAGGTGTCCGGCCTTGCGGGCGAGCCCGTGCAATGCGATGAGCTGGGTCGGCGTGGCCCACGGGGCCAGCACGCGTAAGAGCGGCACGAGCCAGTGCTCGGTGTGCTCGGCGCTTCCCACGTCGAACGAGAGCACCATGATCGCGGTCATCCAGAGGACGGGAGGGAGCCAGTACGTGAGGGGCACGACGCCATGATACAGACGGTGATCCCGGCGCCGATCTGAGGTAGAACTCGTGACCCGCCGTGCTAGAGTGGCCGCGATGCTCGGCGGAATCCTCGACGATCTGCTGACCTCACCGTCGACGGGGCCGTGCATTACGGCGACGCGCCACTTCCCCGCGCGCCCCCCGGTGCTGGTGCCGTTCCCCGCATCGCTCGATCCGCGCATCGGCGACGCGCTGCGCGCGCGCGGAATCGACGAGCTCTATTCGCACCAGGCGCGCGCGTGGGACCTGATCGCGAAGGGCCAGAACGTGGTCGTCGTCACGCCGACCGCGTCGGGCAAGACGCTCTGCTACAACCTGCCCGCGCTCCAGGCCCTCGTGCACCAGCCCGACGCGCGCATCCTCTATCTGTTTCCGACGAAGGCGCTGGCCCAGGATCAGCTGGCCGAGCTCGAAGAGCTCGCCCGCCAACTGCCCGAGATGCGGATGTTCACCTACGACGGCGACACGCCGCAGGACGCGCGACGCGCGGTGCGGGCGCGCGCGAACCTCGTCCTCACGAACCCGGACATGCTCCACTCGGGGATCCTGCCCCACCACACGAAGTGGGCGACGCTCTTCCAGAACCTCCGCTACGTCGTGATCGACGAGCTGCACGCGTACCGCGGCGTCTTCGGCTCGCACCTGGCCAACGTGCTGCGGCGCCTGCGCCGCATCTGCCGGCACTACGGCTCGGCGCCCCAGTTCATCATGGCCTCGGCCACGATCGCGAACCCGGGCGAGCTCGCGGCCCGCCTCATCGGCGAGCCGGTCGAGGAGATCACCGAGAGCGGCGCGCCGACGGGCGACAAGGTGTTCGCCTGCTACAACCCGCCGGTCGTCAACCCCGAGCTCGGGATCCGCGCCCCGTACCTGGGCGAGGCGGCGAGGCTCGCGCTGCGATTCCTCAAGGAGAAGATCGCCACGATCGTCTTCGCCCAGAGCCGTCTGGCCACGGAGGTCTTGCTGACCGCGATCAAGAGCGGCGTCGCCGACAAGACGGGGGACAGCGGGATCGTGCGGGGCTATCGGGGGGGCTATCTGCCGACGCGCCGCCGGGCGGTCGAGAAGGGGCTGCGCGAGGGCGAGGTGCTCGGCGTCGTCTCCACCAACGCGCTCGAGCTCGGCGTCGACATCGGCCACCTCGACGTCGCGGTGCTCGCCG
>JACXTT010009065.1_pt1 | contig 13642 bp, 13 predicted proteins | sample 9270951 | NCBI WGS metagenome assembly JACXTT01 (sample SAMN15532306, study PRJNA645909) | rock metagenome | isolation source: weathered quartz diorite | place: Puerto Rico | collected 2017-06-21
CGCGCTGGCAAGAAAGACCGACCTCAAGTCGCGCTTGCGGGCCGTAATTGACGTCAAATTCGAATATTTTCGGCCGAACCGCAAATTTCTGGGAGCACTCCTGCGTCACGCCGCCGATCCCGATCATCCTCTTTCACCTTTCAGCAAAGCAACCGCCGACATTCGCGCTCGCGACATGCAGCATTTTGCCGCGGCACTGGAGGGCAGTAATCTGCGCTTGCCCGATGATGTGCGGCCGTATTTGCCTCAACTCCTCTGGCTTTATCAGATGGGCTTGATTCTTTTCTGGGTCTATGACCGGTCGCCCGGCGAAGCGCGCACCGAAAAACTGGTGGAGAAGAGTCTCGGAATTGTGACCGGCCTGCTTAAACTGGTGAAGTCGCCGTTCCTGCGGCCGGTGCGCAAGACCGCCATCGAGTTACTTCAAGCCGTCATCGAAGATGCCCAACCGGTATAATTACGGCGCGGTCAGTTTCTTCATCTTGGATTCGATCAATTCCAGCAGCGTATCTTCCCGCTCCACCTGGATCCCGATCTTCAGCCAATAAAGTTCAACGGAAGCTTCCAACAAAATTTCGGTGGCGCGGTCCGGCAGATTCATGGCGTCTTTTTCGGTGGTCAATAGAACAGAAGAACCGTGCAGCCGGGCCTGCAATGCCAGCCGCTGGATTTGCGTAGGGCGGTAATGATGATGGTCGCTGAACGTCCAGGTGAAGACCGGCGCGATACCGAGCGATCGCAGCGTGGTCCAATAGCTGGCCGGATTCGCCAAGCCGCAAAACGCGGCGGCAGGAGCTTCGGGTGGATGAGCGGGCTGGCCGGTTCGAGTGTTGACCCAATAGCGAGGCTCGATGCGGGCGCGAAAGATCGGCGCATTTTCGTTAAGCGCGCGCAGTTGATTGCGGATGCCCCGGTATTCCCGTTCCGGTATGGCGCGCATAATGACGAATGCGTGGGCGCGTCCCAATGCCTTAAGCGGCTCTCTCAACCGTCCCAACGGGAAGACCGCGCCGCCACCGAAGGGGCGTAAGGCGTCGATCAAAACGATGTCAAGGTCGCGGGCCAGCCGCCGATGCTGGAAGCCGTCGTCGAGGAAGATCAGGTCAGGCTGATATTTTTGTTCCAGCAGCCGGCCTGTGGACCAGCGGTCTTTGCCGATACCGGCGTGCGCGTAACCGGACTGCACGAAAATCTGGGCCTCGTCACCGGTGACGCTCACCGGCGCCTCTTCGCCGGCCTCGACCAGGATGCTGGATTCGATCGACCGCCGCAAATATCCGCGGGTCAAGATGGCGGGATGCCGGCCGCGCTCGCGCATGCGTTCGGTCAAGTAATCCACCATCGGAGTTTTTCCGGAGCCTCCCATGTTGATTCCGCCCACGCTCACCACCGGAGTGTCGAGGCGGCGGGCGCGGGCCGCTTTTCGTCTTTGGCGCCAGCCGCCGGCGAAAGCCCAGCATTCAGCCAGAATCCACAACAGCGGGCGAAGAGGGCGTAGCGATTTTGCGGATGGAACGGCGAGGTCGTGCCATCGCAAAATTTCCGCAACCGCTTTGCGCATTGCGCCGCGGCGCTTGGCCGCGAGCTCGGCTGCGCCGGAGCCAAGATCCTCCCGCAACCTCGGATCCATGAGAAGCTTGTCCACCGCGGGCGCCAACTCATCTGCGCTATGGATTTCCAACATCGCGTAGTGCTCGCGAAAATCCGCCGCGATTTCGGCGAAATTCTGCATGTGCGGTCCCACAATAATCGCTCGTCCGCAAGCGGCCGGCTCGAGCAGGTTGTGACCGCCACGCTTCGCCAGCGATCCTCCCATGAACACGACGTCAGCCAAAGGGAAAACACTTGCCAGCTCACCGATGGAATCGAGCAGAAGCACGCAGGGCAGGACAAACGACGGGTCGACGACGCCACGTGAACGCCGTATGTAACAGATACCGGAGTCACGCAGCAACTGCTCCGCCTCATCAAAGCGTTCGGGTTTGCGGGGAACCAGAATTAATAAGAGCTTGGGGTGCTGGGGCGCGAGTTCTTGAAATGCATGCAGGACGGCTTCGTCTTCGTCGAGGTCGGAATCGTTCAACGGCGGCATCGTGCTGGCCGCTATCCATATCGCCGCTGGCCGCAGCTTTTCAAGCGCCTTCAGGACTGGCTGCGGAGGCTCTCCGCGAACCGGCGCAGCGTCATACTTCAGGTTGCCGAGCACCTCTACGTTTTCAGGTGGCGCTCCCGCGGCGATGTATCGAGTTCGATCCTTAGCGCTTTGCACGAAGATCGCATCTGGCAGCCGGAGCACCTGACTGAAGAGGAATCGCAGGCCGCTGTACCGAGGCAGAGTGCGGTCCGAGATTCGGCCGTTCATGATCAAGAGGCTCGCTCCGGAACGCTTGGTTTCACGGAATAACACCGGCCAGATCTCGGTTTCGAGGACTACCAGCGTGGCGGGCCGGATCCGGCGCAGCACGCGCCGGACGGCGAAGGCGTAGTCGACAGGCGCGTAGAAAATGCCGCTCACAATACCAAATAGCCTTTCGTCGGCGATCTCACGGCCGGCCAGCGTTCCCACGGACACGTAGAGTGGAATCGCTGGATTGCGATCGCGCAGTTCCCGCAGCAGGACGGTAGACGAAATCACTTCTCCGACTGAAATCGCGTGCAACCAGATGGCACCGGGCGGCGTCGCCTGAAAAGAAGCCGGCAATGCGCCCAATCGTTCGGCGAAGCGCTGCCAGTAGCGCGGATCGCGTACACATCGGAAAACGAAATAGAATACAAGCAGCGGGAACGCGACAACGCGGCATCCCCAGTAGAGGAAATAAATGAGAGCGCTTTGGATTTGCCTAATGGTCTTCATGACCGTGTCCGCGACGTTCGCGGATAAAAAGGTCGAGGGCAAGTTTTCGCCTGGCCCGGCTTCATCCTACTCGACCAAGCAGACCAACGACAAGGTAACGGTCGCGGTGACCGCCTATGACACCGAAGAACTGGCCCACACGGCATTTGGGAAATTGGACCCCAATCAATATGCAGTTCTGCCCGTTCTGGTCATCATTCAGAATGACACGGACCAAGCCCTGAAGTTAGACCGTCTAGAAGCGCAGTACACCGGCGTCGATGGACGGCGCGTGGATGCGACCCCGGCAGCGGACATCCAGGTTCTCGGCGGATCTCCACGGCCCAAACTGACGGGTGGAAATGCCGGACCCATTCCCCTTCCCCGGAGGAAATACAAGAATCCGCTGAATACGGTGGAAATCGAGGGCCGGGCCTTCGCTCCCAGAATCCTGCCAGCGCACGAAGCCGCCAACGGATTTTTCTATTTTCAGACCGAGCATCGGCCGGGCGCCAGGCTCTACCTGACGGGAGTCAAGGAAGCCTCTACGGGGAAAGACATTCTGTACTTCGAGATTCCGCTCGACTATCACAAGTAGCGCGTCGCTACTTCTTGTCGCCGCCTTCCACCAGAAGTTTGGCGGAGTTGATGCGATCCAGTTGCGGGAAATTCTTGTCGATGTAGGCCTTGCCTTCCATGGTGATTCGGCCCTGATCCGGACGTTCGCCATAACCGCTGTAAATCTTCTCGACCAGGTCCATCCCTTCGATTACATTGCCGAAGGGAGTAAAGCCCTGCGAGTCCAGGAAGGCATTGTCTTTTAGATTGATGAACAACTGCGTGGTGCGCGTATCCGGGCCGGCGGTCGCGAAAGTCAGATAGCCGCGCCTGTTGCTCTCCCGGGGGGCATCGTCGCGGAGATTTGTCGTGCGCCAGACCTTGTTGACAGCCGGATCGGCGCTGAGGCCGAACTGCACGATGAAATTCGGGACCACACGGAAGAAGGCGGCGTCGGTGAAGAATCCAGCGCGGACCAGGTTGTAGAAGCGGTCGGCTCCGATCGGGGCCCAGGCGCGGTGCACCTCGATCATGATGGGGCCCTTGGTGGTTATAAATTGAACCTTAAACATATCCGGCGCTTTGGCCTTGAGCGAGCCCGGGTTCATCAGCGAGGGGGCTGCCCCGCCCTTGGAGGCTCCCTTCTTTTCAGGCGCCTGCGCCAGCAGGCTCGAACATAATGCGATGGTCAGGAACAATACCTTCATGTAGGTCGATTATACTGAAAGTTTTCCATCCATGTATATTACGAGAGCGTGTCTGTCTGTTCTGTTACTATTCTTTGCCGCGAAAGGTGAGGAAGTCCGCGTCACTGTCCTGGCGACTACGGATCTACACGGCAATCTGCTGCCCTACGACTATTTCACCGGGCAGCCGGCCGAACGGGGCTTGGCCAAGATTGCGACCTTGATCCGGCAGCAGCGCGCCGAGAACGTTAACCACCTGGTGATCGATTGCGGCGACACGATTCAGGGCACGCCGCTCGAAGCCCTTTATCAGGGCTACACACAGAACGGCCGATTGCCTCTGAATCTGGCATTCGCCGGAAGGCCGCCACAGCACGATCCAACGATACTGGCGATGAACAGCATTGGTTACGACGTCATGACGGTCGGCAATCACGAATTCAATTTTGGATTGAAGAATCTGGGCAAAGCCCGCGCGGAGGCTCAGTTCCCGTGGATTTCGGCGAGCATCGTCAACGATCCGGGCGCGGCGGTGAAGCCCTTCGCTCCTTACTTCGTCAAGACGATTGCCGGTGTGAAGATCGCGATTGTCGGCATCACAACGCCGCTGATTCCTGAATGGGAACAGGCAGAACACTACCGCGGTTATCATTTTGACGACGGCGTGAAGGCGGCGCGGCGCGCAGTAGCGAAGGTGCGCAAGCAGGAGCGCCCGGACATCGTGATCGTGGCCGCGCACTCCGGTCTGGATCGTGATCTTAAGGCTGGAATCACGGCTAACGGCGACTTCCGCGAGAACATGGTTTACCAGATCGCCACTGAGGTCAAGGGAATCGACGCGATCGTGTTCGGTCACTCCCATCAGCAACTGGAAGAAGCCAGAGTGGGCGACGTATTGTTGATGCAGCCCAAGAATTGGGGAATGTCGCTCGGCCGCATCGATTTCGTTCTCGAGCGGAAAGGCCCGGGAAGCTGGAAGGTCAATTCCAAATCGAGCCGGCTGATCCCAGTCAGCCGCGACACCGAAGCTGACGCAAAGATACTCGACATCGCGCGTCCATACCACGAGCTCGCCGAAAATTATTTGAACATGCACGTCGCTGAAGCGCCGGTCTCGCTGGATGCACGATTGGCCCGTATTGAGGACACGGCGCTGCTCGACGCAGTCCAGCAGGTGGAGCTTTACTACTCGAAGTCGGACGTCTCTTTTGCGTCATCGTTTAATTCGCGCGTTGCAATTCCGAAAGGACCGGTTACAGTGCGGCAAATCGCGGCCTTGTACATATACGAGAACGAGCTGTACGCGATCGAGGGCAACGGAAAGATGGTTCGTGAAGCGCTCGAAAACGCCGCACGTTTTTTCGAGACTTGCTCGGGCGATTGCTCGCAGGGACCGCTCATCAACCGGCGCGTTCTTGCATTTAACTACGATATGGCGGCAGGCGTCGATTATGAAATCGATCTGACCCGGCCCGCTGGCGATCGCGTCCGCAATCTACGCAGGCACGGGAAACCGCTCGAGGACGGTCAGCCGCTCCGAATCGCAGTCAACAATTACCGGGCCGGAGGCAGCGCCGGATACACCATGTTCCGCGGCGCCAAGATCCTGTGGCGGTCAAACGAAGAGATTCGCGATCTGGTGATTCGCTATTACATCGAGCACAAGGAGCTTCCCGCGAAACCCGACAGCAACTGGCGCATCATTCCCGAGGCCGCCTGGCGCACACTGACAAAGGAAGCTACCGCCGAATAGCGGTTCGCCTGTAAAGTGCGTCCGCGAGCGCCTTACAATGGAGCATGTCCCGAGGGTTGCGAATTGTAGTCATTGTGGCCGTTCTGATCGCGGTTTATTTGCTCGGATTCGTTCCAAATTGGCGGAAGTTGCGCGATGAAACGACCTTGCGCGTGCTTGCGCAGCACGCGCTGAGCGCCACCAAACTGGTGAAGGACCTCGGATCTGCCGCCATCGACGCGCGCCGGGGCGAATACGAAGCTGCCAGGCAGGAAGCCAGCGGGTTTTTCACCGCAGCAACATTCGAGCTCGACCAGCGCGATAAATCGGCGCTCACGCAGCAGCAGCGGGATGCCCTTACACCGCTGCTCACATCGCGCGACGAGCTGATTACGCTGCTGGCACGTGGTCACCCGACGTCGGCAGATCGGTTGGCGGCTCTCTACGTCGCAGTTCGAAAAGCGCTGGGGATCTAGCGCGCACAAAGCGTGTGCCTCAAATTAGACCAGCACGGTGAACGCGGTTTCGGTCCGCGTTACAGGATGGTACAGAGTGTCACGCTCCATGGGCTCGCGGCCGGCTTCGCGGATCAGCCGCAGCAACTCCGTGCGCCGTAACCCCTGGCTGGTGGTAGCGCCCGCATCGTGATAGATCTTTTCTTCCACAACGGTGCCGTCCAGGTCATCGGCGCCGAAGCGCTGCGCGATCTGCGCGATTCGCGGCGTCATCATGATCCAGTAGGCCTTGATGTGGTCGATGTTGTCGAGCATCAGGCGCGAGACGGCGATCATCTTCAGGTCCAGAAAACCGCTGGTGGTCTGGATGTGCTCGAGCGCGGTGTTGGCCGGATGAAACGCCAGCGGGATAAAGGTCTGGAAGCCGCCCGTATCGTCCTGCAACTCGCGCAGCTTGATCAGATGGTCAACGCGATCTTCCTCGGTCTCGATGTGGCCGTACAGCATCGTGCAATTGGATTTCAGACCGAGCTGATGCGCGGTGCGAGCGACTTCCAGCCACTGCGATCCGTCGATCTTGTGGTCGCAAATGATGCGGCGGACACGATCGTGGAAGATCTCGGCGCCGCCCCCCGGAAGCGAATCGACACCGGCGTCCATCAAGCGCTGCAAGGTTTCGCGGATCGGAATCCTGGTGCGCTGCGCGAGATAAGCGACCTCGACCATGGTGAACGCCTTGAGATGCACTTCGGGGAAACGCTGCTTGAGGCCGCGTAACATCTCGCAATACCAGTCGAGTGAAAGTTCTGGATGCAGGCCGCCGACGATATGGAATTCGGTGACGGCTTCCGTCCAGCCTTCACCGGCGCGATGCCAGACTTCTTCAAGCGACCAGGTGTACGCCTTGGGATCCTTAGCGCGCTTGCCGAACGCGCACAGCTTGCAACTCGCCACGCACACGTCGGTCGGATTGATGTGGCGGTTCACGTTGAACCACGTCACGTTCCCATGCTTACGCTCGCGGACGATGTTGGCCATGTGGCCGAGCGCGAGGATGTCGGAGGTGCGGTAAAGTGCGACGCCATCCTCGTGGTTAAGCCGCGCGCCGGCCTCTACTTTTTCAAGAATTGGCTGCAAACGCCGGTCTTCAATCGTGATCTGCATCTGGCTCAGGCTCTGAGGCCGAGGAAGTAAATGTCGGCCGCCCAAAACAGAAAGAATAACACGCTAACGTAGCCGTTCACCGTAAAGAAGGCTGCGTTCACGCGCGACAGATCATCGGCTTTTACCAGGCTGTGCTCGTAGGCGAGCAACAAGATGATGGCGCAGATGCCTGCCAGACTCAGCCACCCCAAGTGAAACGTTGCTGCCAACGCGATCAGGCATCCGATCATCGTCAAGTGGAACAGGCGCGCAATCCACAGGGCGCCTGGGATACCGAAGCGCCGGGGCAAGCTAAATAGACCTTCGCGCTGGTCAACTTCGTAATCCTGGCACGAATAGATGATGTCGAATCCGGCGGTCCAAAAAGTCACGGCCGCCGTCAGCCAGAGAATGCGAGGATCGAGCGATCCGGTAACAGCAATCCAGGCCGCGGCCGGAGCAATGCCCAGCGAGAAACCTAGGATCAAATGCGAGAAACTCGTGAAACGCTTCGTGAACGAGTAAAAGAAAAGGATGCCGAGGGCGACCGGGGCTAGTATCAGGCAAAGCGGATTGAGCGCACGCGCCGCCAGCAGAAATACCAGCACCGAAATCGCGACAAATCCCCAGGCGAAGGCGGTGCTGAGCATGCGCGCTGGAAGATGACGCATGCGGGTACGTGGATTGCGCGAGTCGATGTCGGCGTCAAGAATCCGGTTGAAAGCCATGGCGGCAGACCGTGCGCCGACCATCGCGATCACGATCCACAGCAACTTGCGCCCGAACACAACGGCGGGCAGGTGGCTTTCGCGAAACGCCAGCAGGGCACCAGTGAGCGCGAAGGGCAGGGCAAATACGGAGTGCTCGAACTTGATCATTTCGAGCGTGAGCCGCAGCCTGTTCCAAAATCTCATTTTCGTTACCATTCTAATTCATGCGTTTCATCGTACTGCTGTCGGTTGTGATTCTGTCTGGCTGCGGCGACAAGCCCACTACAGCCGAGGATTTCCACACCACCGGGATCACGCTGCCAGGCGGTCAAGTGATCAAGGTGGAGATTGTGGTCGATCAGGCCGACGCGCTGCGCGGAATGCAGTTTCGCGATTCGATCGCACCTGACCACGGAATGCTGTACGCCCATCGAATCCCGGGCAAGTACGGCTACTGGATGTTTCAAACGCGCATTCCGCTCGACATGATCTGGATGGATGACAAGCACACCATCGTTGAGATAGTGGAAAGCGCTCCTCCTTGCAAGACGGCGGCGAGCCAGTGCCCGCACTTCGGCGGAAACCAGGTGGCGAAGTATGTCCTGCAACTCGGCAGCGGCGGAGTAAAGCGGTACGGACTGAAGGCAGGCGACACGATCAACTGGTGAGACCTCCTGCTGGTGCGTTGCCGCGTCGCCGGTCATCTTCCTCTGTTACGCTCAAGTGGAATGGATCAAGATCAACTGCGCGGGCTGCTCGAGGGCGTGCGCACGGGCGCGATTGAGATCGATGCCGCACTCGACCGCATGCGCCACCTGCCGTTCGAAGACCTGGGCTGGGCCAAGCTGGATCATCACCGCGCGCTGCGCCACGGCCTTACCGAAGTGATTTTCGGCAAGGGCAAGACGGCCGAGCAGATCGACGCCATTGCATCACGGCTGCTCGAAAAATCGCCGAACCTGCTGATCACGCGCGCCGATGAATCGATCGCCGCGAGATTGAAACAGAGCTTTCCGGACGCCGAATATTTTCCTTTGTCAGGCTCCGTGCGCGTCTGGCGAGACCGCACCATTCGAGGCCACGGCAAGCTGGCCGTTGTGTGTGCGGGAACGAGCGACATTCCGGTCGCCGAAGAAGCGCAGATCACTGCCGAGGTGATGGGTAACGATGTGGACGCGATCTACGATATCGGCGTGGCGGGCATTCATCGGCTGATCGCGAGCAGCGAGCGGCTGGGCCAGGCGCGAGTGGTCGTTGTAGCTGCGGGAATGGAAGGCGCGCTTCCGAGCGTCGTCGGAGGCATGGTATCGGTGCCTGTGATCGCAGTGCCGACCAGCGTCGGCTACGGCGCAAGCTTCCACGGATTGGCGGCGCTGCTCGGAATGCTCAACAGTTGCGCGAGCAACGTAACAGTGGTGAATATCGATAACGGCTTCGGGGCCGGGTACGTCGCCAGCCTGATTAACCGGTTGTAACTCGGTAAGTCCGCCCTATGCTACGGCCGCGCTCAGTCGTGCACCGGACTGTTCCGCGTACACATAAAAGCCGAACATCGGTGTCGCTTCACCCCGGGTCCATCGGCTCATACTCCATTGAACGCGCACAAACCTTATTTCCGGGTAAGCGGCGAGATTCAACAGTGTGGAGTAGATTCCGCAGTAAAACTTGGGGGGAAACTTCGCCACCGGACGCAAGCTCCAGTTTTCGCCATCGGAGGAGCCCCAGATCGTAACATCCAAGCTCTCTTGTTCGATGATGCGAGTAATTCCGAGAGTAAGTACCAGTAACTTACCTCGGTTCGAACCGAGTTCAAACTCCGGTCCGGTGCCATCCGCACGGGCGATGCTTTCAGGCAACAGAAAGTTACGCAGCATAAATTCCTCCAGCCGGGGGACATGCCGGAAACTGCTCTTTTGCTACCTGGCAGGCTTACCTACAGGGTAACTAAAGTCGTCGAAGGCGGTTACCCGCCTCTTCAAGCGTCTCATACTTCTTGCAAAAACAAAAGCGAATTAATGATGAACCTTGACTGGAATCTGAAAAAAAGCTCGACCCTGGCACTGCCGCGACTCCGCAGTGCTCAATCATGTGCCGGATGAACGTGTAGTCGTCGGAGAAACCGAACTTTCGAATGTCGCTCATGATGTAATAGGCGCCGTCGGGCCGGAAAGATTGGAATCCAACCCGGTCGAGCAGACCAAGAAGAAGATCTCGCCGCTTTATGTAATCGTTTGCAAGCTTGGTGTAGTAAGAGTCAGGCATGTTCAGCGCCAGAACGCCGGCCTGCTGGAGTGGTGCTGCTGCGCCGACGGTCAAGAAATCGTGGACCTTTCGGATCGAATCCGATAAATCCGGCGCTGCCAGACTCCAGCCTACCCGCCAACCTGTCACTGAGTAGGTCTTACTCATACTATTGATTAAGACGCTACGTTCCCGCATTCCTGGTAACGTGGCTATCGGAACGTGAGATGCAGAATCGTAGAGGATGTGTTCATAAATTTCATCGGTTATCGCTAAAGTGTCGAACTCCTGGCATAGGTCGGCAATGAACTGCAACTCTGCACGGCTGAAAACTTTCCCCGTGGGGTTATTCGGAGAGTTCAGGATGATCGCTTTAGTCTTGGCCGTGAACGCGCGGCGCAATTCGTCGGGATCGAAAGTCCAGTCCGGCGGCCGCAACGCGACAAGTTTTCTATGCGCGTTACACAAAAGTATATCTGGGCCGTAATTCTCGTAGTACGGCTCGAATACTACGATCTCGTCTCCCGGATTGGTGACCGCAAGCATGGAAGCGATCATCCCCTCGGTGGACCCGCAGCAGACCGTAATTTCTCTCTCCGGATCGTAATCCAGTCCGTACCACTTCTTGTACTTGGCTGCGATGGCATCGCGGAAGGGTTTTGCGCCCCATGTAATCGGATATTGATTGAAGTCGGCAGCGATGGCTTCCCTGGCAGCCTGCTTGATCTCCTCCGGCGCGCTGAAATCCGGGAAGCCCTGGGCGAGGTTGATCGCCTTACACTCCACGGCCAAGCGCGTCATTTCGCGGATCACGGACTCGGTGAATCGGGCCGTGCGATCGCTGCGAAAGCGGGGGCGGCGATTGGCGATCTCGATCGGCCGGACCGACATCTTTTCGGCTGAGGGGGTCATAAAGTAGAGACTACCACCCCGCAGCCTGAAAAACCTCTTGCCCCTGGAAGCGATTCCAGGGTTCATACTATGGCTGTACCCGTGCAGCAACGACCTTATCTACGATCCGGCGAACTGGCGCGATTGGCGGGGATCAGTTCCGACACCCTGCGTCACTACGAACATCTGAAGCTGCTGGCTGTTCCACGACGGTCGGCCGGCAATTACCGGATGTATCCGCCCGATTCAGTAGATCGCGTTCGATTGATCCGGAGGGCGCTGGCCATTGGATTCTCACTGCCGGAGCTGGCCCGGATATTAAAAGTTCGGGATGAAGGGGGCGCGCCCTGCCGGCAGGCCAAGCGACTGCTCGAGGAAAAACTGTCGCAGGTGGAGCAGCAAATCATCGATTTGGCGGCGATGCGCGATCACTTGCGGACCGTCTTGAAAGATTGGGGTGAACGGCTGAATGGAACGGCCGACGGCAAGCAGGCCAGACTACTCGAAACTTTAACAAAGGATAAACGCAATGAAAAAATATCTCGGACTCGGACTATTGGCGGCAGGAGCGCTGGCCTACGGCCAAGCTCATCACGATGAAGTGAATCGGCGCGGCGACCACACCATGGGCTTTTCCCACGAGAAGACCACGCACCATTTCCGGTTTGCGAAAGATGGCGGAACGATCGAGGTGACAGCCAACGATGCCAAGGACGTCGAGAGCCGCGATCAGATCCGGCAGCATCTGGCGCATATCGCCGTCATGTTCTCAGGCGGTGATTTCGACGCGCCCATGTTCATTCACGATCAGACGCCGCCCGGCGTGCCCGTCATGAAGAGATTGAAGAGCCAGATCAAGTACGAGTATGAAAACGTGGAGCAAGGCGGCCGCGTCCGGATTTCCAGCTCAAACTCGGAGGCGATCCAGGCGGTCCACGAGTTTCTGCGATTTCAGATCACCGACCACCAGACCGGCGATCCACTTAAGCTTTGAGAATCCCCATCTTCTTTGCGACTCGTGCCAGGATCTCGGCCGCGCGGTCGAGCATCTCGCGAGTGTGGGTCGCGGTAACGATAGTGCGGATGCGGGCTTTGCCTTCTGGAACGGTCGGGTAGCCGATGCCGGTCGCGTATAGCCCGTTTTCAAAGAGCTCGGCCGAAAACGCGTGGGCCATCTTTGCCTCGCCGACCATGATCGGCGTGATCGGGGTCTCGCTTGCGCCGGTATCGAAGCCGGCGCTCTTGAGGTTCGCTTTGAAGTAAAGTGTGTTGTCCCACAGTCTTTCGATGCGGTCGGGTTCGTTTTCGAGAATCTTGAATGCTGCGAGGCAAGCAGCGGCTACTCCCGGCGGATGCGACGTCGAAAACAGAAACGGCCGCGCGCGATGATATAAAAACTCGATCAAATCCTTGCTTCCACAGACGTAGCCGCCCAGAACGCCGATGGCTTTGGAGAGCGTGCCCACCTGAATGTCGACATGGCCGTGCAGGCTGAAATGGTCGACTGTACCGCGCCCGTTGCGTCCCAGGACTCCGGATGAATGGGCGTCGTCGATCATCATGATCGCGCCGTTGCGTTCGGCGACGGCCACGAGCGCTGGCAGCGGAGCAATGTCACCGTCCATCGAGAAGACGCCGTCGGTGATGAGCAGCTTTCGGCCGGGCGTACTCGAGAGTTCCTCGAAAATCTTCGCGGCCGCCACCGAATCTTTGTGCGGAAAGACGTGTATCTTAGCTTTCGACAAACGGCAGCCGTCAATGATGCTGGCGTGATTGAGGGCGTCGGAGATGATGTGATCGTCCGGTCCGAGCACCGCGGAAACCGTTCCGGCATTGGCCGCGAAACCGGACTGGAAAACTACACAAGCCTCGCTGTGCTTGAACTTTGCGATGTACCGCTCCAGCTCCAGGTGAATGCTCATGGTGCCGGAAATGGTTCGCACCGCGCCCGATCCCGCTCCGTATTTCTTGGTCGCGTCGATGGTAGCTTCGACCAGCTTGGGATGGTCGGCCAAGCCAAGATAATTGTTGCTTGCCAGATTGATGACCTCGCGGCCATCGAAACGTGCGATCGGTTCGCAGGCCGATTCGAGGACGCGCAGGCGCTGGTAGGTGCCGGCCTTCCGCCACGAGTCGAGCTGTTCGCTCAGATAGACGAGTGGATTGGTAGTGGTCATCAATTCCATCGTAGCGCCCGGCGCGCGATCCCGGACGACCTACCATGGAAGAATGCCGCGAGTGTTCTTGATCGATACCGACACCGCCTCAGACGACGCGGTGGCTTTGATCATGGCGCTTCGCGCGCCAGATGTTCGAGTGGCCGCCATTACCGTCGTGGCAGGCAACGTTCCGTTGGAGCAGGCGACCCGCAACGCTCTCTACACCGCGGAACT
>JACXTT010009067.1_pt1 | contig 13641 bp, 9 predicted proteins | sample 9270951 | NCBI WGS metagenome assembly JACXTT01 (sample SAMN15532306, study PRJNA645909) | rock metagenome | isolation source: weathered quartz diorite | place: Puerto Rico | collected 2017-06-21
GCTTCACAGCGTGGTGGGTGGGCGCGAGGCGAGGCGAGGGGAGGAACGCGTAGCGTTCCGGACCCGTGCCCGGCGGGCGCCCTGGCTCCCGCCTCACGCTGCTGGAAGCTCCGACCCGAACATCTCCGAGCCCTTGACGATCGGGGCGGTCCTGCGCGGATAATGACCTCACGGCCAGGACCATGCGGCATATCGCGACGCCTTGCGGGAGCCTCTCGGCGATTCTCGTCGCCGGTCTGATGCTCGCGCGGGTCGCCTGGGCGATGGAGCCGCCCCCCGGCGCGGGCAAGAACGTCTGGCTGCGTGTCACGACACCCAACTTCGCGCTTTACGGGGAGGTGCCGGAGGCGCGCCTGCGCGCCGTCGCCGCGAGACTGGAGACGTATCGAGCCGCCCTCGAATGGCTGCACCCGGGCAGCCGGACCTCGCCGCGCGAGACCCGGATCTACGTGTTCAAGGATGCGAAGAGCGGCCTGCCGTTCACGCCCGCGCCCGTGGCCGGGGGCGCTCTCCTGGACGTCGCCCAGGAATACGACGTGCCGAACTACGTCACGGTGGCGGCGCCCACCGACGACCCGCCGCTCGACGTCCTGTACCGCTCGTACGCGCTCCAGTTCCTCGATGACAATTTCCCGCGGCTGCCGCTGACGGTCCGCGTGGGGCTGGCCGAGTTCTACACGGGCTTCGCGGTGACGCCCGAGGGAACGCTCATCGGTCAGGTGAACGCCGATCACGTTCGCTGGCTGCGCGAGAACGCGGCCCTGCCACTGGCGCAGCAGCTCACGCTCGATGGCACGTGGCCTCCCCTGGCCACACCGGAGGGCCGGAAGCGGTTCGTGGCCGGGTCCTGGGCCCTGATGCATTTCCTTGTGGCGGGGAGCGGAGAGAAGCGCAGGCACCTGCCGGAGTTCCTGCTGGCTCTGGAGCGCGGCGTCTCCCCCGCCGATGCCGCCGCCCCGGCTCTCGACCTGACACTGGACGAGCTGCAGAACGAGGTGGCGCGGTATGTCCGGGGCGACCGGTTTCCCGTGATCCGTGTGGGGTCCGACGCATCGAGCGAGCTTCCGGACGTCGGCAGTATCGTGACCCATCCGATGGGACGGGACGAGGTTCTCGCGGGACTGGGGGACATTCTCGGTCACGCTGGAGCCGATCGACTGGAGGACGCGGAGGCGTACCTGAGAGAGGCGCTCCGCCTGAATCGGGGGCAGGCGCGGGCCTACGCGGGCCTCGGCTATCTGCGCTACTCCCGAGGGCGATATGACGAGGCGGCGCCGCTCCTGCAGATCGCGGTCGACATCGACCCGGACGCCATGTCGTGCTACCTGCTCGCACGGTCTCTCCTGAAGCTGAACGCGGGAGCCGGTGCGTCCGTCGCGGGTCAGGCCGCCGGCGCCCGCACGGACCCGGCGACCCCCGCGGCGGGCACGCCAGCGTGGCTGGCGCGGGTGCGGGAACTGCTGGCGCGCGCCATGGCCCTGCGGCCGCGTTTCGCCGCACCCTACGTGACGCTCGGGGCGACGCACACGCTGCCGGATGGCGACGTCGCGGCCGGAATCGCGCTGCTCGAAAAAGCGCGCACGATGCTCCCCGCGCGCACGGACATTCCGGGCAATCTCGTCTATCTCTTCCTGAGGCAGGGCGACCTCGCTCGCGCGCAAAAGATGGAGGACGATGCGCTCGTCCACGGCGGCGACCCCGCGGCGCTGGCCAAGGCGCGCGCCGCCATCGCGACCTATCAGCAGAACGTCGCGGCGGCGCGGCAGCGGGAGAACCCCAGGCCGCCCACGCCCGAGGAAGAAGCTCGCTGGAAGGCTATCCAAGAGGCGGAGGTGAAGAACCTCCGCGACGAGCTCGCCCGCACGACGGACCCGGCGCGCAAGGCGCAAATCGAACGAGCGCTGAAGGAATTCGACGTGCTGCCGTCTGTTCTGCCGTACAACGACGCCGTCGCGATCTTCAACAAGGCGGTCGACCGCGCGAATCACAGGGATTATCCCGGAGCGATCTCCCTGCTGGAAGAACTCCTCCCGCAGGTCGACGACCCGGAGCTCAAGGAGCAGATCACGACCCTGCTGGAGCGGCTCCGCAAGGATGCCGCCCGGCCTGTGCAGTGAGGCCACCCAGGCCCGGGGGAGCGGGGCCGGCGGCGGCGCGGGGCACCGTCGCTCGCGCAACCGCTGCGCGGTGGATTGGCGCGCGCGGCCTGTGCTCGCGCGGCTCCTGCCCCACTGGACAGCGTGAGGCCCCGTCGCCCGCTCGAAGGCCCCGCGCCGCCGCGCCTCACGCCGACGGAAGCTCAGACGCGATGCCAGCGGCGAACGGCCCGGCGCGGATCCGATCGAAGGGCGTACTTGAAGACGCGGCGGTACCAGAAGTCGGTCGAGTAGAGCGCGTAGTCGCGCGCGCGGTAGCGCTCGTCCGGGTCGGGACGCGGCGCCGCCAGCTCGGGATGGCGCAGAACCTCGGCGAACGGATGCGGGATGCAGGTGTTCGACATCGGGTCGAGGATGACCTCCCTGCCGTCGCAGACGGCCAGGACCACCTCGTGCGAGTCGATCCGCTGCGGCCCGCGCCCGCGGGGATGATCGCGCGCCAGCATCGACAGCCAGCGCACCTCGTAGCCCTCGCGTCGCAGGATCCCCCCCAGGGCCACCGCGTAGCCCCAGCACCAGGCGTGACCCCCGGCGAGGACGGCGACCGGATCGCTGCCCTCGGACGACCGATCCGGCTCGAGCCGGCGATAGACCCACGCCAACGCTTCCCGCGCCCGGTCGAAGCCTGACGCGGCGGCGCCACGCTTCCAGGCGCGCAGGTAGATCATCCGGTCGTCCGACGGCGGGTAGGGGGGCATCCCGAGTCGACGGAAGGTGTCGATTTCCTCGAGCAGGATGTCGCGGAAGCCGGCGGCCGTAAGACGCGCCGCGACGTCGTGCGGGGCGGTCTTCCAGGTGTGGTTGTCGCAGACGCGATCCGGGTTGCGGGCGTCGCTCGGGAGCGCCGCGACCAGGACGCCGCCGGGGCGCAGCACGCGGTGGATCTCCGCCAGCGTGGCGGTGACCGAGAAGGAGTGCTCCAGGGTGTTGTCGGCGTACACGCAGTCGAAGCGGCCCTCCAGGAACGGCAGGCGGGCGATGTCGCCGCGCAGGAAGCGGGCGCGTTCGGAGCGATGCTCGCGGCTCGCCTTCGACAGGAACTCCGCGCCGTAATCGATCCCCTCCGCCTGCATCCACGGATAGAGGCGCGTGATCGTCGCGCTCCAGTAGCCGGCCCCGCAGCCGAGATCGAGGACGCGGTCCCGATCGAGCGGGATCATCTCCTGGAGCCGCCGCGACTGTGCCTCGTTGCGCTCGCTCCCCATGATCGCGGAGTGCTCCCGGCGGACCTGCCAGACGGCGCTCTCCGTCGCCTCGCGGTGCGGGGCGGTCTCCAGATCCGCCCGGGCCAGACGCGCCATCGCCGACAGCGACACGAACTCGACCCTCCCCTCCCGCTTGAGGCGGCGCAGGCTTTCGGCGATCGCCTCGAAGTCGTGCGCCCCCTTGGTGTGCCCGATCATCACGAAATGGTCGTGCGTGTCCTGGACAGGCGGAGGGTAGTCGGCCAGGAAGAAGGCCAGAGGCCGGGGGAGCAGCCGATTGACCAGCGGCCGCAACGGCTTCAGCCGGGCGTAGCGGCCCGCCAGCCAGGCGCGCATCCTCTTAGTACGGCGGTACGACTCGGTCGTGGCCCAGGTCGCGTCATCCTCCTCGAATCGGCGCAGCAGGCGGTCGGCGCAGCGCGCCCCCTCGGGACCGTCGAGCGACCAGCGCTCGCCCGGCCGCCAGGCGTACAGAGGCAGCTCGACGACGCCCGCCTCGTCCGGCGGCGCCAGGAGCTGCGGGTCGGGCCGGCCCGCGAAGTACGGCTGATGGCGCGAGAACGCCAGACGGTAGTCGTAGCCGCGCTCGGCCGAGAGGCCGCCGGCGTGCACCGAGGAATCGGCGCCGACGCCGCACGCGACCAGCGCGTCGTACAGACGCTCGAACGGCTGCGCCTGGTACCCGCCGGCGCGGAACACCGAGACACGATACGAGGGGTCGACCGGCCGCAGGGCCGATTCGAGCGCCGACTTGCACTCCGCCAGGCGGGCCGTCAGGTCGCCCGGATAGTCGGCCGCCTTCGCTTTCGACAGGTCCCAGCTCCATGCGCCGTTCTCGCGCCGCGCGCCCAGCTCCGGCAGCCAGGCCGGATGCAGGTGGAGCTGCACGTCGTGCCCCCGCCGCAGCGCCTCCTGCCACTGGCGCTCCATGCGCTCGGCAACCCTCTCATCGCGGGCGCGCAGCCAGAGATACTCCCCGGCCTCGGCCATCAGGGTGAGGGTCGCGCTCTCCCGGTCGGCGACCCGCAGGAACTCGTCCGCCGGCCGCAGGACGTCCGCCTCCCAGTCGATCGACTTGCCCGGCGGAATCGGCTGCCAGGTCTCGTAATCCAGGGTGATCGCCACCAGCCGCCGCCTGCGCCGCGCCAGGAAGACGGCGTGACCGCTCTTGAGGATGCGCTCGAGATCGAGACGCATGTGGCGCCGCACCAGACGCTCGAGCTCGTCCGGCTCCAGATATTCGCCGCCCGGGCACCATGCTGCGATGAACGAGACCCCGTCGTCCGCGAGGTGATCGGCGATCCACCGGAGCGACTCGTTCCGGCCCGACTCGTCGAGGTAGTAGATCACGTCGCTGAACACGATCAGGTCGTAGCGCGGAGCGAGACCTTCGACCCGGCCGACGTCGTCCGCCGAGCCTTGCGCGAACCGGATGAAGGGGAACCGGCGCCGTCCCTTCTCGATCGCCACGGCGCTGCAATCGACGCCGTCGAGCCGCCGGAAGTCGCCGCGGAAATGGGCCAGGAACGCCCCGAAGCCGCAGCCGATGTCCAGGACCGACACGCCGGCCGGCTTGCGCTCGCGGATCAGCCTGCGGTACAGGGCATAGCGATCCGAGTCGGCCGCGCCGATCGCCCAGGGGTCCTCTTCGTCGCTGTAGATCCGGTTGAAATCCCGCCTAATTCTCACCGGGTCGCCACCGGGCGCAATAGACGAGCTGCGCCACCAGGACCAGAACGTAGCACACCAGGGAGGAGAGCGAGGCGCCCAGGATGCCGTACGCGGGAATCCAGACGAGATTGAGACCGACGTTCAGCGCGCAGACCGCGATCCAGATGACCACCGAGAACCAGGGGAACGACAGCGCGGCCAGATAGTTCGAGACGATATTGTTCACGCCGTAGAAGATCATCGCGATGGCAAGGAGCACGAACGCCGGCGCCGCCGGCAGGAAGTCGGCGCCGAACAGGAGGCGGATGAGCGGCCGGGCCAGGATGGCCGCGAACCCCGACACCCCGATCATCAGCACGAGCACCAGACCGCTCACGCCGGCCGTCAGCCGCCATTTCTCAGCGCGCGTGGCGCGCGCCACCAGCTTCGGGAACAGGATCGTCCCGATCACCGACGGCAGGAGATAGACGAGATCGGCCATCGACGCCGCGATCGAGTAGTACCCGGCCTGCCGCATCCCGAGCATGCGCTGCACCATCAGGAGATCGAAGCGCACCACGAGGTACGCGAACAGACAGGCCAGGTACGATTTCACGCCGTAGAGCAGGTGCGCGCGCAGAAGCGCGGACGAGGGTCGGGGGGCCCGCGGAGCGAGGCGCCAGAGCCTGGCGAGGACGCGCGCCAGACCCACGGCCGACGCCGCCACGCCGGCGGCGAACAGGGCGGCGGGCGAAACCGCGCGCTCCATGATCACCAGAGCGATCAGGGTCAGCGAGACCAGACGGGTGACGATCTCGATCCGGTTGAAGGCGCGCACCTCCTGCAGGCCGACCAGCACGTTCTGCAGCAGGAGATAGGCGAGCCCGATCGGAATCGAGACCGAGACCAGGAGCAGGAGCGGCCCGCCCAGCGGCGCCATGTCGGGGCGGACGAGCGCGACGCCCCAGAGCAGGGCGACCGTGACGCCGCCCAGCGCGGCGCTGACCGCGAGGCTGTTGCCGGCGAGACGCGGCACGAGGCTCCGATCGCGGGCCGCGAAATAGGCGTTGGCCGAGTGCAGGCCGAGATTTCCGAACTGCACGCCGACGCCGGCGAGCGCCCCGGCGACCGCGTACAGACCACGCCCTTCGGGTCCGAGCGTCCGGGCGACCAGCACGCTCGCCACCACGCCGGCGCCGATCAGAAAAACGCGCGTGGCGAACGTCTCCCCCACCTTCCAGGCGAAATCGGACGCGAACGCCCGCTGCCAGAAGGCGGCTCCCGCCGACCATAAAGAAGGAAGGGAGAACAGGGTGCCGGGATCGCTGCGCGCGTCGCGCGACATGATCGGCAAAGATAGGCTCCCGCACGGCGTGAATCAAGATGCGCGGGTATAATGCGCCCGCTTCGCTCCGCGGCCGGTCCGATTCCCGGGCGGGCTTCCGGAAGGCGCGGCACGAGGTGCAGCGATGCCGCTCGTCGGCGCCGCGTGACCCATCCGCACGAACAGCGTCCCGACGGCGGTCCGGAGCAGGGCCGCCCGGCGGCCGGCCCGCGCCGCCGACTGTCGTCGCATCTCAGTGTGGTCGTCCCGCTCTACAACGAAGAAGAGAACGTCACGGAGCTGCACCGCCGCCTGAGCGCCACTCTGAACGGGCGGGGCATCCCCCACGCGCTCCTGTTCGTCAACGACGGCAGCCGCGACGGCACGCTGGAGCGACTGCGCGGCCTGGCCCGGGCGGATCGCCGGGTGCGCGTCCTGTCGTTCTCGCGCAACTTCGGGCACCAGATCTCGATCAGCGCCGGCCTGAATCACGCCGACGGCGACGCCGTCGTCGTGATGGACGCCGACCTGCAGGACCCGCCCGAGATGATCCCCGATCTGCTCGATCGCTGGGCCGAGGGCTACGACGTCGTCTACGCCGTCCGCCGCAAGCGCAAGGAGGGTCTGCTGAAACGCGCGGCCTACTCCCTCTTCTACCGCCTCCTGCGCCGCATCAGCAACGTCGAGATGCCTCTCGACTCCGGCGACTTCTCGCTTCTCGACGCGCGCGTCGTCGGTCTTCTGCGCGCGTTCCCCGAGCGCAACCGCTTCGTGCGCGGTCTGCGATCGTGGGTCGGCTTCCGGCAGATCGAGGTGACGTACGAGAGAATGCCGCGGCGCGCCGGAGAGCCGAAGTACCGCATTCGTCACCTGATGAAGCTGGCGCTCGACGGCTTCTTCGCCTTCTCGACGGTGCCGCTGCAGCTCTCCACCTGGCTCGGCTTCCTGGCGGCCGGTCTCGGCTTTCTCTACCTTCTTTATGCGCTCGCCACCCGGTTCCTCTACCAGAACCCCGCCGGCTGGACCTCGCTGGCCGCCATCATCCTCTTCCTGGGCGGCACGCAGCTCGTCCTGCTCGGGGTCCTCGGCGAGTACGTCGGGCGGATCTACGAGGAGGTCAAGCAGCGTCCCCTGTACATCGTGGAGGAGGCGATCGGCTTCCCGGAGGAGGCGCGCGGGCCGGTGGCGCGTCTGGGCGGGGACGTTCCCTAGGAGTGTGTCCGAGTCATAGCATGGGCCGCGCACATGGGGCTTGCGAGTCCAAGGCGAGGCGCGAGGAGGAAACGATGCTGGTTGCATCGTTGACGACGAGCAACGAAGCAGGGGCCGCAATCCCCATGTGCCCAAGGGGTTCGTGGCGACGAACGCGACCCACGCTATGACTCGGACACACTCCTAGAGGAGCCCGATGGACCTCTCGATGTACCGCGATTTCGCGGAGGTCCATGAAGATCGGCACTGGTGGTTCGTGGGACGCCGCCGGATCGTCCGCTCGGTCCTCGAGAGCCTGCTCGGCGGCGGCGGCGATCGGACGATCCTCGAGATCGGCTGCGGCACCGGCGGCATGCTCCCGGTCCTCGCCGAGTTCGGCCGGGTGACCGGCATCGACCCCTCGGAAGACGCCATCCGCTACTCGCGGCAGCGTCACGGCCGCCACGCCGAGCTGCGCCGCGTCGATTTCCCGGGCGAGCTGCCGCCGGGCGGCTACGACGTCGTCGCCCTGTTCGACGTCCTTGAGCACCTGGACGACGATGCCCTGGCGCTGCGGCAGGCCGCTTCCCTCCTGCACCCGGGCGGGCTGCTGCTGGCCACGGTTCCGGCGCACCGCTTCCTGTGGTCGCCGCACGACGTCATCAACCATCACCGGCGGCGCTACGCGCGGCGGGAGCTGGCCGCGCGGGTGCGCGGGTCCGGCCTGCGTCTCGTGCGTCTGTCGTACTTCAACATGTTCCTGTTTCCCGCCGTGCTCCTGGCGCGCCTGGCGCGACGGCCGGCCTCCGCCACGGCGCACGGCGAGTCCGACTTCAGGACGACGCCGGGGCCGATCAACTCGCTCCTGGCGGGATTGTTCGGCGCCGAGCGTGTCCTCCTGCGCCATCTGGACCTCCCGTTCGGCGTCTCGCTCCTGGCGGTGGCGCGCAGGGAAGCGGCGACCCGATGATCCGGGGCCGCGCGGCGCTCCTGTTCGTCCTGGCCCTGCTCGTCCGGACGCCGATGCTGCTGACCCAGCACGACGATTACTCCAGCGGCGGGATCACGACGACCCTGGGTCTCGTGGCGCGCAATCTCCTGGAAGGGCGGGGGCTGGCGGAGACGACCGGCCCCGACGCGATCCTGCGTCTTTACGATCGGCAGCAGGCCGAGGGCCGGCTGATCGACATTCGGCAATTTCCCGATCCGGCCGATCAGCCGACCAAGCCGCTGATTCAGAGGATGCCCGGCTACCCGGTCTTCCTGGCCGTCGTCTGGAAGGTGACCGGCGCCTATCGCTACCTTCCTGCCCAGGCGGTTCAGATCGTCCTGGGCGCGCTGCTGTCGCTGCTGCTCTACGCCGCCGGCGCGCGCCTGTTCGGAGAAAGAGCGGGGCTGATCGCCGGCGCGTTCACGGCGGTCAATCCGGCGATGGCGTGGCTCTCGGTGGTGCCGCTGTACGATGGATGGGTCCTGCTTCTGACCGGGGTCATCCTGTGGATCCTGGCTCGTGGCGCCTGGAGCGGCCACCCGCTCTCCGACTGGGCCTGGCTGGGCCTGGCCGCCGCGGCCGGCGTCTATTTCAAGTCGACGTTCCTCCTGGTGTCCCCGCTCGCCGCCGCGGCCCTCGTGCCCCGCCTCGGGATGCGCCGCGCCGCCCTGCGCGGCGTCGTGGCGCTCGGCATCCCTCTCCTCGCCCTCCTGCCGTGGGTGGCGCGAAACGAGCGGATCTTCGGCCGGACGATCCTGACCAACACCTTCTTCTGGGCGACCGTCTGGGAGGGGTTCGGAGAGGTCGACAACGATTTCGGTGCCGTCCTGGACGATCGCGTGACGTTCGCCGCGGTGTCGGCGGCGCGCCCGGGCATCACGTACGCCTCGCCCGAGTACGACGACGTGCTGCGGGCGCGCGTGCTCGCCGCGGCGCGCGCCCATCCCGGCTTTCTCGTCCGGCTCGCGGCGCACCGGCTGGCCCGCGGTCTCCTGCTGCCGAACGACCGCTGGGGCATCCCGGCCGCCGAAGAGACACGGCACAGCTACGCCGCCTATCGATCGCGCTCCCGCGGCGGGCCGGCCGCCTACCTGGTCGCGGAGCCTCTCGGCGCCGCGGTCAAGATCCTGCAATGGCTCTGGAGTCCGGCTCTTCTGTGCCTCGCGGCGCGCGGCCTGTGGATCCGCAGGGAATGCTGGCGCGACCTGCTGCCTCTCCTCGGGGTGGCGGCCGCGTTCCTGGCGCCGTCGGTGCTTCTGCACCTGGAAGGACGCTACCTGCTGCCGGCGTCGCTGGTCTGGACCCTTCTCGCCGCCGGCTGTTTCTGAGCCGCCGTCGGCTCAGGGGGTTCCGGCTTCAGGTGGTCGCGCCGCCGCAGGACGAGCCGGCGCCGGCGGTGCAGCCGTAGCAGTGGTTGCCGGTCACGACGCGACGCCTGGCGAGGGCCCCGGGGTCGAAATCGCGGATGTGAGCCGGCGCGCCGTGGCCGATCGGCAGATCGAGCATCTGGTTGAAGTCGCAGTCGTACAGCCGCCCGTCCCAGCCGACCGACAGGGTGTACCGGCACATCACGCCGGCCGCCGCGGCCGGGTTGAAGGCGTCGACCAGACGACGCATGTATCGTTCGTAGTTGCCGGTCTCCAGCAGGAACTCGAGGAACCTGCTGATCGGCATGTTGGTGATCGTGTGCAGCGCGTTGAACACGACGCCGTGGTCGCGGGCCAGACGATCCCGGAAGTATTTCTCCTGCGAGGCCTGCGCCGGGGGAAGGAAGGCGCCGACCGGGTTGGTGACCAGCGTCAGCACGAGACCGCTGCCGGGAATCCCGTAACCGAGGGAGTTCAGGAGCCTCAACGCTTCGATCGATCTCTCGAACACGCCGCCGCCGCGCTGCGCGTCGGTCTGCGACGGGACGACCGAGGGCAGCGACGCCACCACCTCGACGCGGTACCGGGCGAGGAACCCGGCGAGATCCGACTGCGCGGGGAGCAGGAGGACGCTCAGATTGCAGCGGTCCATCACTCGCCGCCCGAGCCGCACCGACTCCTCCACCAGATAACGGAAGACCGGGTTCAGCTCCGGAGCGCCGCCGGTGATGTCGACCGTCGGGATGCCGGTGCGGGCGAGCGCCGCCATGCAGAGACCCGCCGTCTCCTGCGTCATCACCTCGCCGCGGTCCGGCCCCGCATCGACGTGACAGTGCCGGCAGGTCTGGTTGCACAGCTTGCCGACGTTGATCTGGAACACCTCGATGCCGGTCGCCCGCAGGGGCCCCCGATCCGCGCCGGCCAGGGTCGCGTCGAACCGACGGATCGCCGGCGTCGATTCCAGGACGCGCACCTGCTCCGCCGCGGACGCGAGCGCGCTGCCGCGGGCCCTGAGGCTCTTGACCGCCTGCGGCATCGCCGCCTCCCTACATCGAGATCCGGTTCGCCACGTTGCGCATCTGCACCCCGTGCACCAGCGACGCTCCGCCCCGGATCGCGCACGCGACGTGCACCGCCTCGGTCATTTCCTCGACGTTCGACCCCTTCTCCAGGCAGGCCTGGCTGTAGGCGTCGATGCAGTACGGGCACTGCACGGCGTGCGCCACCGCGAGCGCGATGAGCGCCTTCTCCCGCTCGGTCAGCGTCCCCTCGGCGAACACCGCGCCGTAGTACGCCATGAACTTCTCCCAAAGGGCGGCATTTCCCTTCCCCATGTCGGCGAAGTGCCCGAGATCTTTCGGATGATAATAGGTCTCCACGGTTCGTCTCCTCCTGTCAGGCCGGCGGCAGCGCCCGGTCTCCCGCCGCACCGGTGGCACAGACTAGCACCGCTTCGCGGTCGCCGTCCCGCGCGGGCCTCGCGGACGACCGCCCGGCGTCAGCGCTTCCGGCCCCGGGCGATGATGTACCAGCCGAACCACCTCCCCGCGCCATCCAGCCAGCGCCTGGGTATGTATTCCCACAGACGACCGAGCAGCGGCACGTCGGGGAGATCTTCGAGGACCAGCTTGCGCACCCGCACCGACGCGACCTCGAACCCCGCCTCGGCGAGCAGCGTCCTGACCTCGCGGCGGCTGTACGCGTTGACCAGCGGACGCTCGCCGCTCGTCGTGTGCTCGATCATCGACAGACGCTCGCGAAAAGTCCGCCGCCGATAGCCGCGGTACAGAAGGTGGTCGAACAGAAACAGGGTGATGCGATAGTACAGCGAGTTCCGGTGGTACAGGATGACCCAGAGATCGCCCCCGGCCTTGAGCACCCTCGCGGCCTCGCGCAGACTCTTCCCGATGTCGGGGGTGTGATGCAGGACTCCGTTCGAGAAAACGACATCGAAGCGGCGCGAGGGGAACGGCAGCTCCTCGGCGTCGGCGCGCGCCAGGGCCGGCGTCAGGCCGTAGTGCGCCAGGTGCGCCCTGGTCCTGGGGGGATTCTCGGGGGTGATGTCGATGCCGGTGTAGCGGGCGCCGCTCGCGCAGAAATCGTAGGCGTCGAAGCCCGCGCCGCAGCCGACCTCCAGCACGTCGCGGCCCGTCGTGGCCGCGAACGGGACCAGATCCGCGAGCCAGGGGATCTCGTATCCATTCCGACGCCGCCGCGCCGTCTCGAAGAACTCCCGCGTGCCCGGCCGGGAGTCGGCCGCATGGATCGACCCGGCGGGCGACGCCCCCCACACCTTCGCGCTCTTCTCTTTGATCGTCACCACGGCTCCGAGGACGGAGCCGAGCGTAGCCTCCCCCTCGCGGCCGGTCAAGCGCGATGGCCAGCAGCCCGGTCTGTCGAGCCGTCCCTCCTCCTCACTTCCGGTGGCGGTCGATCGAGGTGACGTATGCATCGGGCGGTTCCCCCGGACAGCCGATGTCGCACCAGGTGGGCGCCGCCGGCCACGGGCTCGATTCCGTGCCCCATCCACTGGCGCTCTGTCCTTCCCGATATTGCACGAGGTAGAAGAAGGCGCTCCCCACCGCCGGGGTCGCTCCGCTCGAGCCTTCTGAGCAGCCTGTCCCGGACTGTCCCGCGGCCAGAACGTGCACCGTCCCCAGACGGATCTCTCCGTTCGATTCGGTGATCTGGCCCGGATCCCCCCGGATCACGTCGTACATCTCCGCCCCGCTGACCGCGTTCCAATTGATCTGCACCAGGCCCGGAGTACCGCTGCCGTCCAGTCGGATCATCACGGGCTCCGGACCGGTCCCGTCGTCATGCGGGACGCTCACGATCCCCGGCGCCCATCCTGTATTCCCCGACGCATCCCTCGCCGCATACGTCAGGGTGTAGATCCGTCCGGATCCCTCCGCCGACCGCTCCGCGCGCAGCAGCACGGTGGCGTCGGGTGTCCCGATGTCGGCATTCTGGATGTCTCCCGCCGTGCTCCCATCTCCCGTTCCGGATGCGTCGTCCGGCTCGCTGCTCGTCGCCGAGGCCAGAACGACGCCCGGGGCCGGGTCACATACGTCACCCGCATGCCAGGCTGCCTGCACGGGCACCAGCCGGTGGTTCGGGGGCCACAGCGTCGTCGGGCCGAGCGTCAAGGTCAGCGACGGAGGCGTCGTGTCCCGCACGACCACCGATGACCTGCACGTCGCTCGGTTCCCCGAGGCGTCGGTGGCCGTGAACATCACCCCGGTCGCGCCGAGTGGATAGAAGCCCGAGGCATCCGCACCGCCTCCCGTGCGATCATTCGTCACGACCACCGTCGGGCTGCAGACATCGCCGGCAGTCGCCGCGACACTCACCGCCGACCCGCCCGGAGCGGAGCATTCGACGGCCCCGATCGTCGGGCAGGCCAGAGCGGGCGGCACCGTGTCGACCACCGTCACCGTCGCCTGCGCCGTCGCGCTGGCTCCTCCCGAGTCGGTCACCTGGAGCGTCAGGAGATGCTGGCCCAGGGCGAGGGTCACGACGAGACGCGCGCCGGTTCCCAGGAGCGTCTGGGAGGGCGTTCCGGAATTCTCGAACCATCGGAATTCCCTGATGTCGTCGTTCGTTCCGGGAGTCGAGTCGGGATCGGAGGAGCCCGAGCCGTCGAGCCTCACGCCGGCTCCCGACGGAGAGGTGCACTCGACCCTGGCATCCGCGGTCGCTACGGCGATCGGTGGCCTGTTGGGCGCCGATCCTTGGTTCAACAGCACCGAGACGT
>JACXTT010009068.1_pt1 | contig 13641 bp, 12 predicted proteins | sample 9270951 | NCBI WGS metagenome assembly JACXTT01 (sample SAMN15532306, study PRJNA645909) | rock metagenome | isolation source: weathered quartz diorite | place: Puerto Rico | collected 2017-06-21
CTCACCGATGCGAACTGCCAGCAGCGTGCCTGAGGGAATCGTCACCGTGTTGGGCGACCTCGGCTCGGGCGCGGCAGGGGCTTTCGGAGCCTCTTCTTCTTGAACGGCCGCGGGGGCTGGGGCTGCGACCGGCGTCGGAGGAGGTGGCTCTGCCGCAGTAGCGGGAGCGGGTTGAGGTTCGGCGGGCTTCGCATCGTTGTACGGCCGTTCTTTGTTGATTGGTTCCGGCAGCGGCGCGGGCATCGGCGTGTGCTCCGCCTCGGCAATCGGCTTGTCGTTTCGCGCGACGGTCACGGGTCTTTCACGGCGAACCGTAGCTCGCACCGGAGACGGCTTCTCGCGCACTGGAGCCGGAACTGGAGCGGAGACTTGGGCGGGCGTTGGCGCGGCGGCTACGGGTGCCTCGACCGGCGGGAGCGGGGCAGGGGTCGCGGGCTTCGGCTGCATCGTGGCTACGGTTATAGGCCGGTAGGCTTCTTCAGGCTTTACCGCCATATACACAATTCCGGACGCGATCACCGCTCCAGCGATGAAAGCGATCAGTATCTTGGGATTCACGCCGCACCCCCTTCCAATCATTAAACGTGACAGCCTTTCGTTACGTTTCGGAAGTCGAAACGCTAAAATAACTTAAGGATGGCATTTCCGGACGAGTTTCAGGTCGGAGGAGTGCGTATCGCCCCAGCCACAGTACTGGCGCCTATGGCGGGCGTCACTGATACTGTCTTCCGGCGGCTGATCCGCAACCAGGGCGGGTGTGGGCTGATCATGACTGAGTTCACCAGCTCCCATGGCGTCATCCATTCGCTCAAGGCCAAGAAGCCCACCCGCACCTTTCGCTATTTGTTCTTCGAGCCTGAAGAGCACCCCATTTCCGCCCAACTGTTCGGCTCCGATCCGAATGTGATGGCGGACGCAGCCAGGGCCTGCCAGGACTTCGGCTTCGATATCGTGGACATCAACCTCGGCTGCCCGGTTAATAAAGTAGTGAAGTGCAACGGCGGATCGGGACTGCTTCGCGACCTGCCTCTGGTCGAGGAGATTCTGCGCAAAGTGCGGTCGGGGATCTCGATTCCGCTGACGATGAAATTCCGCGCTGGATGGAACGACCAGGAACTCGTGGCCGTGAAAATGGCAAAGTTGGCCGAAGACTGCGGGCTGCAGGCCGTCGCCTTGCATCCTCGCACACGCGAGCAGGGTTACAGCGGAAAGGCAGACTGGAGCAGGATCGGGGAGGTGAAGGCTGCGGTCGACAAGATTGTGGTGATCGGCAACGGGGACATCGCGAAGCCCGAAGACGCGGTTCAAATGGTTAGAGAAACAGGCTGCGATGCGGTGATGATAGGCCGCACAGCGTCATCGAATCCCTGGATTTTCCGTCAAATCCGGCAGTATCTCGAGACCGGGACGTACGACCATCCGACCGAGCGCCAGCGGTACGACATCATGCGGACTTATTACTGCATGCTGTGTGACCGCTCGGCTCCCGACGCCGTCGGCAAAATGAAACAGTTCGCCACTTATTTCACGCACGGCGTCCGCAACGGGTCGAAACTGCGCGTGGAAATCTACAAGGCCACTGAGACCATGCAAATTCTGGATCAGGTAGATGCTTTTTTCGAGCGAGAACTCGACGCGGTTTCCGCCTGATCATCGAATGAAGAAAGTTCAGCTCATAACGGACGGGGCGTGTATCGGCAACCCCGGTCCGGGCGGCTGGGCCTGCATTCTGCGCTACGGCGCCAACAAGCGCGAGATCTTTGGGTCGGAACCGGAGACGACGAATAATCGGATGGAACTGGAGGCCGCGGTTCAAGGACTTCGAGCGCTGAAAGAGCCTTGCCATGTGGAAGTCGTGACCGATTCCAACTATGTCAAGAACGGAATCACCGATTGGATACACAAATGGAAAGCGAACGGCTGGCGCACAGGCGGCAAGAAGCCGGTCGCGAATCAGGACCTCTGGCACGAACTCGATGAGCAGGCGTCCCGGCACCGCGTGAAATGGGAGTGGACCAAGGGGCACGCCTCCCACGCCGACAACAATCGTTGCGACGAGTTGGCGCAGGCTGCAGCTCGAGGACAATTGTCTAGCGAGCGATAGGCGCACAGGTGGGCAGTATGCGATCCACGGCCATCGCCATGACCCACTGAAAAACGTTCAGTTACATGCTGGCTCACGAATTGCTGAACGTGAAGCATGCGGACTGGAAAATCGTATGCCGTTTCGTTAGCGCTGCATGTAGTCTGTGTGGCGCTGTTGCTTCTCGTGACCTCACAATCACTGCATGAGGCTCGGCCAACGACGCAGCATCCTATCACGCCGCTGGTTCCATTGCGCCGTTGGTATGCGCACACGCCCGAACGGGCTGGAGGGAGCAATCAGACGAGGCTGCCGGCCCGGCATGGGGCACTGCCACCGACAGCGCATCGCACCTTTATTCCACCCACGTCTGTACGCGATCCCAAGCTGCCGATGCCGATCACCGTGGAGTTCGAATCGCCCACGATCGACATCAGCTTCGCGCAAATCGGCGATCCGTCGAATGATCGAATTATCGGTCAGCTTGGGACCAAAGGGATCAACGGCATCGGTGATCGCTGCTGCCGTCCCGGAATTGGCGACCAGGATTCTGGAAGGCCTGGCATTAGCAGCGGCGCGCGGGCTGGTCGCAAAACGACGCCACCTCAACTCATTCACAAAGTCGAGCCTGAGTTTTCCGAAGCAGCGCGGAAAGCAAAATATCAGGGCATCGTTGTGCTGGCGATCGAGGTGGACACAGATGGACGAGCGAGAAATTTGCGGGTAATTGAACCGTTGGGCCTGGGACTCGACGAGAAGGCCATCGAAGCTGTCGCGCAATGGCGCTTTCGTCCTGGTTCTCAAGACGGCAAACCTGTTGTAACTACAGCGACTGTGGAAGTGAACTTCCGATTGATGTGATACGACGCTAATTCCTCGATAGACGTGTGAAGCCCACTCGGGCGATGCTGGAGCTAACATAACAGCGGCGTTGCATCCCCAGAGCTTCGGTCGTCTGGTTCACGCTCCCAGGCGATTGGGGCTAAGGCAGCGCCGCTGTATTGGTCAGGGCCCTGGCAATTCCTGCTGAAGACTCTTTGGTCGAGTAATATTGTGACTGGCCAAGGAGCATTAATGTCATCTTCTGCGAGTTTCTTTTTTTTGATAGCGAGTTCGGTGCCGTTGCTGTCCGGTAATTTCGAGACTCGGCGGAACGCGCCCAATGCGCTGACGGTCGGGACGGACTGTACCGCAACGTCCCCTTGCATTGTTCGATTCGGCAATCACGTTTACGCGTTCGTTCAAGGCGCGAGCGCGAGTGTCCAGGGCGGAAATGGGACAGCCTGGGTTTACGTTAACGCAACGGGACAATTGACGGTCGGGCATAATTTCAATGTCACGTGCGGGAACGGATGCGTGTCTGTCGCCGGCGTTACATCGTTTCCGGCGGACTCGATTCCTTTATTCACATGGCAAGCATCCAATGGATCTTGGGTGGAGCGCGGCGACGACCAGCGGGCGGCGTTGAGCGCGAAAATCATCGAAACCGGCTCGGGCCTAATGGCCGAGAACGATTCGTCCGGTAAGACGACGATCCGCTTGGATACGACCGTGATCGGGTTGCGTGGCAGCGTGCCGGCGTCCTCCACCGCAAACTGCGTCGTGGGGAGTTGGGCCGTCGACGACTCCTATTATTACGTCTGCGTCGCGTCGAATAAGTGGAAACGGATGGCGTGGTCGGCTTGGTAGCTATTTCACGACGATATTTACGAGCTTGTCGGGAACGACAATGATCTTCACAATCTGTTTTCCGTCAAGTAGTGATCGGATCTTGGCGTCATCCCTAGCTTGTTTCTCGAGCACCTCGCGCGAAGTCCCGAACGCGGCGTAAACTCGACCGCGGACTTTGCTGTTGACCTGGATCACGATTTCGGCTTCTTCCTCGCGCGCAAGCTCGGCATCGTAAACCGGCCAGGGATGGTGGAAGACTGGACCCGTGCGACCTTGTTCCTCCCATAGCTCCTCAGCCAGGTAGGGCGCGAATGGTTCCAGCATGAGTGTCAATTTCTCCACTACTTCAGTCATGACACTGCCCGAGATTTGCTTTTCGGCCGCCTGTAATTCGTTCATCAATTCCATGAGCGCTGCGATGGAGGTATTGAAATGCCACCGGCTCTCGAAGTCCACCGTGATGCGCTTCAGAGTCTGATGCAGTTTGCGCAGAACCTTGCGATCCGCTTCGGCGGGCTCAGGCTGCGTGTTGCCGACGTTACGAGTGACGAAGCGATACACGCGTCCGAGAAAAGCGTGCGAGCCGTTGGCTCCGGCGTCGGTCCAGTCCATCTCTTTCTCGGGAGGAGCGGCGAATAGTTCGAACAAACGTCCCGTATCGGCGCCAAACTTGTCGATCATTTCGTCGGCGCTGACTACGTTGCCGCGTGATTTCGACATCTTGGCGCCCTCTTTGATCACCATGCCTTGCGTGAAGAGGCGTTTGGTGGGCTCGCTGTTGGAAACGAGTCCGAGATCGCGCATGACCTTCGTCCAGAAGCGCGAATAAATCAGGTGCAGGATGGCATGCTCGACGCCGCCGATATATTGGTCGATGGGAAACCAGTAAGCAATCTTTTCCGAATCGAAAGGCGCGCTCGAATTGCGCGCATCGCAGTACCGGTAGAAATACCATGAGGAGTCTACGAACGTATCCATGGTGTCGCTCTCGCGCCGCGCCCCCTCGCCGCACTTGGGGCACTTCACGTTCATAAACTCCGGCACGTTTTCAAGCGGCGACCTGCCTTTACCGGTGATCGTAATTCCGAGCGGCAGAACCACCGGCAAGTCTTTTTCGGGAACAGGAAGCATGCCGCACTTCGGGCAATAGATGACTGGAATCGGCGTGCCCCAATAGCGCTGGCGCGAGATGCCCCAGTCCTTGATGCGATAGGTAACCGCGCCCTTGCCGAAGCCCTGGGCTTCCGCTCTGGCGGTCATGACACGGCGGGCTTCCTCGCTCGGTAGCCCGGAGTATGGGCCGGAATTCTCGACAATGCCGTCGTCGGGAAAGGATTCTTTCAGAGCGGCTGCATCGGCGAGGGCGCCGTCGACCGGCCGGATCACCGGGCGAATCGCGATGCCGTACTGTTTGCAAAATTCGAAGTCGCGTTGGTCGTGCGCGGGAACCGCCATGATCGCGCCGGTGCCGTAGCCCATGAGCACAAAGTTGCCGATCCAGACTGGAACGGTCTCGCCGCTGTAGGGATTGACGGCGTACCTGCCGGTGAACAGACCTTCTTTTTCGAGATCACCCGGACCCTTGGCGGCGCGCGAGTCGATCATGCGTTTTACCTGAGCTTTCAGTTCGCCGCTGACTATGTCGGCAACCAGCGGATGCTCAGGCGCAAGGATCACGCAGGTAGCGCCGAATATGGTATCGACTCGAGTAGTGAAGACGCGGACAGGCGCGCCGGTGGATTCGAGGTGGAAGTCAACTTCAGCGCCTTCCGAGCGGCCGATCCAGTTGCGCTGCATGAGCAGCACGCGCTCAGGCCATCCTTCTTCAAGATCGTGGATCGCGTTCAGCAATTCGTCGGCGTAGCTAGTGATGCGAAGGAACCACTGCTCGATGGCGCGCTGCTCGACTGGCGTCGACTCATGACGCCAGCAGCAGCCATCGACAACTTGTTCGTTAGCGAGCACCGTGCCGCAGTCCGGACACCAGTTCACCAGCGCCTGCTTGCGATAGGCGAGCCCGCGCTCTAGCATTTTGAGAAAGAACCACTGGTTCCAGCGGTAGTACTCCGGATCACAAGTGGCGACTTCGCGCGACCAGTCGTAGCTGAAGCCCATGCGGCGGTGCTGCCGCTTCATGTTCTCGATGTTGAACATGGTCCACTCGTAGGGATCGCGCTTGTTCGCGATCGCGGCGTTCTCGGCCGGCAGGCCGAAGGCGTCCCAGCCCATGGGGTGAAGCACGTTGAAGCCGCGCATCCGCTTGTAGCGCGCGAGCGCGTCACCGATAGTGTAGTTGCGGATGTGGCCGATGTGCAGCGTGCCGCTCGGGTAAGGCAACATCTCGAGCACGTAGAACTTAGGCTTGGTGGAATTCTCTTCGGCCTGAAACAGGGTGGAGTTATTCCAGCGCTCCTGCCACTTCAGTTCGATCCGCTGATGGTCGTACGGCTTTTCCGGCATAGCTTTTTCAGTGTTTCGATGTTCCTCGCGTCATCGCCCTCCTGGTCGACCGGTGTTTCGATGATGAAGGCTTTCTGGCGAAGCTTCGGATGGTTGAGGATGCGGCGAAACCCTTCCATTCCAATATAGCCGTGTCCGATGTGTTCGTGGCGGTCAACGTGGGAATTGAGAGGAGTCTTGGAATCGTTCGTATGTATGACGTGGACGTTGTCGAGCCCGAGAATCTGGTCGATTTGGGCAGCGGTTTTGTTCACAGCAGCGGGGCTCGAGACATCATAGCCGGAAGCGAGACAGTGGCAGGTATCGATGCAGAAGCCGATCTTGAGGTCGGTGAGTTCGGCTGCGAACTGTCGCATGACGCCGAGCTCTTCTAAACGGCTGCCGAGCGCGGCCCCGGCGCCTGCAGTGTTTTCGAGGAGCACGGTGAGCTTGGTCGTGTCGAGCCCTGCGGCCGCTTCGGCAAGCGATCGAATCACGGAGTAGATGCCTTCTTCCACCGAGTGGCCTTTGCAGTTGCCGGGATGCGCCACCAGGTATTCGGCGCCGATGATCAGTGCGCGTTCGATCTCGCCGCGAAAGGCCGCAGTGGATTGCGCGCGCAGAGTCTCGTTGCAAGAGGCAAGATTGATGAGGTAATTGTCATGAATCACGAGCGGGTAGAGATCGTGTTTTTCGCGCGCGCGCTGGAGGAGCATGACTTCGCTTGAGGCGGGAAGCGAGGCGCGCCACATGCGCGGGCTGGCGGAGAAAATCTGGAAGGTGTTGGCTCCGAGTTGAGCGGCGGTAAGCGCCGCATTTTCAAGCGACTTGGCGATGGAGGTGTGGACACCGATTCGCAAAGGGAATACCGATGGTAGCAGACGCAAACAGCAGTGCCCGGCACGCGGAAATCGGGGTTTGAGTGTACTGTCCCCGGTTTTGTGGGTAGGATGGGATCATGCTGGTTCCTTTGACACCGGTTCGGTGTCTGCATCGAGCGGTGGATCTGTTTGGCAACAAGGTCGGCGTCGTTTCGGGCCCGCGCCAATTTACCTACGCCGAGTTCGGGGCGCGCTGCGAGCGTCTGGCGACTGCATTGGCAAAGGAGGGCATCCACCACGGCGATCGCGTCGCGTACCTGAGTTTCAACAATCACCAGTTGCTCGAAGGATATTACGGCGTCGTGCAGGCGCGGGCGATCGTGATGCCGTTGAATGTCCGATTGTCGCCTCTTGAGCTGACGAACATTCTGAACCACTCCGGGGCGCGAATGCTGCTGTTTGAAAACGATTTTGTCCCGTTGGTCGAGATGTTGAAGCCGGCTTGCCGCGAGATCGAACGTTTCGTCACCTTGAACGAGAAAGTGCCGGTCGCGGAACTGACCTACGAGGAGTTGCTTGAAAAAGGGCATCCTGAGCGCGCTGATATTTCCCGCTTCGATGAGAACGCCATTGCCGAGCTGTTTTATACCAGCGGCAGCACTGGTACGCCTAAAGGCGTGATGCTGGGGCATAGGACGCTATACCTGCACGGAATCGCGGTGGCGAGCTTGTTCCGTGAACCTGAGAGCGTCGTCGACCTGCACACCATTCCACTGTTTCACGCCAATGGCTGGGGCCGGCCGCAAGCTTCGACGCTGTTGGGAGTCAAACAGGTCATGGTTCGCCGATTCGAGCCTACAGGCGTTTTCAAACTGATTCAGGAGCATCACGCCACAGACATGAGTCTGGTACCGACGATGGCGAATGCGCTGCTCAACGCGCCGGATCTCGGAAGTTACAATCTGTCGAGCATGCGGAACATTACTTTGGGCGGAGCGGCCTCGTCGCCCGAACTGATCGATCGCATGGAGAAGGCTTTCCACTGCGACGTCTACGGCGGCTACGGATTGACAGAGACTGCGCCCCTGCTCACCTCGGCGAGGCCGAAGCCGGGCCTTGAATATAAGTCGGACGAAGACCGCCATCGGCGGCGCGCGATGGCAGGATGGTCCGTGCCAGGCGTTCAGGTTCGCGTAGTGGATCCCGAGATGCGAGACGTTCCGCGAGATATGCAGGCGATTGGGGAAGTGATAGCGGCAGGCGACCATATCATGGAAGGGTATTTCCGCGAGCCTGACGTCACCGCATCCGTCATGACAGGGCCGTGGTTCCACACCGGCGATATGGGAGTTTGGGACGAGGACGGATTCATCCATATCGTCGACCGCAAGAAAGAGATCATCATCAGCGGCGGTGAAAACATTTCGTCGCTGGAGGTGGAGAAAGCGATTTTTGCACATCCGGAGGTTTTCGAGTGCGCCGTGGTATCCGCGCCGGATGAGAAGTGGGGCGAGGTTCCGGTAGCGGTGGTGGTGAGGAAGCCCGGCTCGGACCTGACGTCTGATCAGTTGCTGGAGTTCTTGAAGATGCGTCTGGGAAGATTCAAGCTGCCGCGCGTCATCGATTTCAGCGAGGAACCGCTGCCCAAAACGGGCACGGGAAAGATCCGCAAGCTGGTGCTGCGGGAGAAGTTCTCGGTGGGTAAGGAGAAAAGGGTGCAAGGGTAGTTTCGTTGTACCCGGCGAGCAAATCGGGTTCGTCTATGAAACGATTGAGAATCGCGATTCTAGCGGCGGTTTTCGTTGCCGCTGGCGCCGGACAGTATCCGGGCCAGTATCCACCGGGACCGTATCCGCCCGGACGCTATCCGCCGGGCCAGTCTCCCCAAGGAGGTCCTGGCTCAGGCATTCCGATGCCGGGGCGAGGCTCTCGTAAAACCAACGAGGACAAGCAGGCCGCGATCCCCCGTACCTTCAGCGGCGTGATTCGAGCGCTCGACGGAAAATCCTTCGACCTCGAAACCACGGACACGCGGGTCCTGACGATTCAGCTCACCGATAAAACGACCAAACCGGACGGCCTGAAGAAGGGCGACGGTGTGGATGTCGAGGCGATTCAGGATAAGGACGGACTGTTTCAGGCGGTGAGCATCAAAGCGCATCCGCAGATCGCGAAGAATATCAAGGTGAGTGATCAGATCGAGCCCCAGGAGAAGCCCGAACCGCCGACGACCATTGTGATGCGTCCTGACGTTCTTACTGACGGCGACGACGGGCCGCCGAAGCTGAAGCGCGGAAAGCCTGCCGAATACGCGACGAACAAGCGGCCAGTCGTGGCCCAAATTGCCGCGGAGACGCCCACTGCATCGGAAGCGCCAGTGGACAATTCACGCCAGGTATTCATCGAAAAGGCCCGCGCCGTAGCGACTGCTTTTGTCGAGGGTTTGCCGAATTACGTTTGCCAGGAAATGACGACGCGCTACGTGAGCGAAACACGCGTGCCGAGCTGGAGCGTGATCGACTTGGTCTCCGCCGAAGTTGTTTTCGAAAACGGGAAGGAAAACTACCGTAATCTGCAGATCAACGGTAAGGCGACGAAGAAACCGATCGAGGAATCAGGCGCCTGGTCGACCGGGGAGTTCGGTTCGATTCTGGCGGATCTGTTCTCGCCCGCGACGGCCGCCGAATTCAGGTACGTGCAAGACACGTCAACCAACCGGTTACCGGCTTCTGTCTACGATTTTCGCGTCGAGCGCCTTCATTCATCCTGGAAGATTCGCGTTCCGGGCCAGTACATTTTCCCGGCCTACAAGGGCTCTGTCTGGATCGACAAGCAAAGCGCACACGCGCTGCGCATCGAGATGCAAGCCAAAGATATCCCTGAGGAATTTCCTCGAGCTTCTGTAGAAACGGCCGTGGATTTCGAATATATCAGCCTGGGCACGCCCGAGAAATTCCTATTGCCAGTGCACGCCGAGGTGCTCAGCTGCGCGCGCGGATCGAATGAGTGCGAGCGCAACGTGATCGAGTTTCGTAACTACCACAAGTTCACCGGTCAATCGACCATTAAGTTCAACCAGTAGCAGACGCGATTCCGAACAGCGAACGATATTGTGACGGCAGCTTAACCGGCCGCATATCCGGGCCGAGGAAGAGGTGCCTGGTTTCGCCTGAAGCGAGTTCGCGCCCGGTGGTAGCCTCAACCATGTGGTAGCGAAACTCTACCATCCGTGGATTGGCACGCGCCACCCAGGTCTTGACCGCGATCTCCTCGTCGTATCGTGCCGGATGAAGGTAGCGGCAATGCGCGTCCCCGACGGCCAGCCGGACGCCATCGCGCGCCTCCATGTCTTTGTACCGTACCCCGGCCGCACGGCAATATTCAGCGCGGCCGAGCTCCATCCAGACCAAGTAGTTCGCGTAATATACTACGCCCATCTGGTCGGTTTCGGCGTAACGTACGCGAAAGCGGGTTTCGTGAGAGGTCACCGCTGTATTGTAATGGACGAAAGGTGCTTCAGGTCAGCTAGCGGTAAGCGGCGGCGTAGGCGGAGCGTTCGCCGATTCGATTAGCCAAATAGCCGACCACTTGCGCCATCTCCTGGAGCGGGCGCTTTTTGTTGAGTACGGAGACGCGGGAAGCTGTCGCGCAATAAGCTCGCAAGAGGTGAAAATTGAGCATGAGCATACGCTGCTCCAAGCGATCGCTCACCTCGTGAAAGGATGGGCCATGGCCCAGGAGGTAGCTCAGCAGACGATAGTCGGTCGCTAGTTTCGAGCGCAGCGCGTCGAGATCGGCAATGGCAGTTTCGCGCGCCAGTTCCTCCTGCACCTGGAGGAAGCGCAGATCGTTCGCAGCCGCGACATCGCGTGTGTAGTCGTGAGTCGACTGGGCGCTCAGAATCAAGCCACACGTGTAGCGTAGCCAGTAAACAAACAGGCCCAGTGAAACGAGACTCATGAGTACGCTGGTGATCATTAAGGTCGTTCCAGACAGCTCGTACTGGCTGTGCTGTATTCTTTCCCGTGAAAAGAATATCAAAGGCGGTTATAAGGTACAAGAGTTTGGTGCGCTATTAAGGCTGTTTTGTGGAAAGCCTCTCAAGGGTTCCCCCTAGTCCCTTAAGGGTATGTGTCGTAGGAGTGGATGTCTTCGGTCAAAAAGGCCAATGTCGGACTGAAAGGTATACTGTGGTTGTATGGCGAGTCTGATCAGTTTGAGCGAGCCTAAACTGGATGCCGCCGCGCTAGCGGAAAAGCAGGAGACACTCTTCTCGATCCTGGCGTCGATGGAGCGCGTCATCGTGGCGTATTCGGGCGGAACTGATTCGGCCTACCTGGCATGGGCGGCGCACCGCGTGCTCGGCGCGAAAGCGATCGCGATCACTGCGGATTCAGCATCCATTCCCGCATCACATAAACTCGATGCGGAGGATTTCGCGCGCGAGAGCGGGTTCCGGCATGAATACATCGAGACGCTGGAGTTCGAAAACCCCGACTACGTCAAAAATGACCCGGATCGCTGTTTTCATTGCAAGGATGAACTGTTCACGCGGCTGGATGCGGTGGGTAAAGCCCGCGGCATCGAACACATCGTCTATGGAGTAAACGTCGACGACCTGGGCGATTATCGGCCTGGGCAGCGCGCAGCGAAACTGCATGGTGTCGAGGCACCGCTGGTCGACGCGGGATTAACGAAGGCTGAAATCCGGGAGCTATCTCGTCTGGCTGGCCTCAAAACATGGGATCGGCCCGCCGCCGCGTGCCTCAGTTCTCGAATTCCGTATGGCACTCCTGTAACGACTGAGACTGTGAAGACTGTCGAGCGAGGCGAAAAAGCAATCCAGGCTCTTGGTTTTCGCCAGTTCCGCGTCCGCTTCCATGGGGAGCTGGTTCGCATCGAAATCGCTAAAGACGAATTGCCGAAGGCCCTCACGCCAGAGATGGCACGTTCGTTTGTGGAGATCTTCAAGCCACTCGGATTTCATTACGTTACGGTCGATCTGGAAGGCTATCGGCAAGGCTCGCTTAACTCAGTGCTGAAGCAGTGACCGCGCCAGTAAGCCAAAACAAAACCGGCTCGGCGCGCACGGTGGAGAAGGAAAACGCCGAGCCGGTCAGAAGGCAGCTGGTCTATCCTCCGAAAAACAGCCCAGCCCTTGACTTCAAGAAGAATGCCATAGATTCATTTTTGCGCCAAGGTATTTGCGGGCTATTTGCGCTCAAAATGTACCATTCCTGCGCAGTGTGCCGTACCATTACTGGAGGTATATGCCACCAGGAAAATACGATTTCGTATTACCCCGTAGGGTCTTAGTTTCGGGTGCCGATGCTTTCGGTGCGACCGGCCAAAGGCCGCACCGCAGATCCGCCACAGACGCCGACGCCGGTGTTCAGCAGCGCGTTCAACAGGTTGTAGAGAACTGCGTAAATCATCTGTTCATTGACAGGCTGCTTGCCCGGAAGCTGAAACGATGCGGGAAGCTCCTTAGCTATCTGCAACCGTATCGAGTGAGGCAGTGTGTGACCGGAACGGTCCTTCTGGTTGGCTAGTGAAATTGGAGTTTGCAAGACTGCTCCGGACTGACCATCGACGTAGAATTGACAGCGAGAGAACCAGCCGAGATTCCCCGGATCGGCGGCGTCGAAGAGCAGAAGCGGCGCTTGGCGGCCGGTAGCGAGCAGGTCCAGGGAAAGTGACCGGCGATTATCGGCGATCTTGTACTCAAAACCGGCTTGCTTGGCGATGTTGGCCACGAAGTCGGCGTCGAGTTCGAGCAACAGGAACTTGTGATCGCCGGCCAGCAGGACCTGCATGAACCTCCATTCTATCTAGTCGGGCGTCAGCGCGCGACGCTGGGCGAAAGTGGTAGCCGCTGCCTGTTTGGGTGTAGGCTACCGGTATGGCCGCTGTTTCCGATTCGCCCCTGGCACGCATGGTCGACCTGCGGCACCTGCGGGCAGGCGATCTGGATGCACTGCTTGAGGAAGAAACGGAGACCTGGAAAGAAACGCTGGACTGGGATTTTCGCGCGTCGGCGGGCTTAGTGCGCCGGTTTCTCGACATGCAGGCACTCAACGGTTACTCGCTGCTGATGAATGGCCATCCGGTGGGCTACTGCTATTTCGTCTCCGAGGAGCGCAAAGGACTCATCGGCGACCTGTACGTGATGCGGGAATTCGTCACTGTAGAAAACGAAGCGCGGCTGCTCGCGACGGTCGTCGACACATTGATCAAGACGCCTTTCGTTCAGCGCATCGAATCGCAGTTGATGATGTTGCGCACGGCGCATCGGATCATTTTGCCGCTACAGCGCTACCTGCGCGTGCATGGCCGGAATTTCATGGAGCTGGATTTGGACGCTGGATCGCCGCTCGGCGCCGGCAAGACGAGTTTTCCGGCGTTGATCGATAGCTGGAGCGAGCGCAAGCAGGACGAAGCCGCGGCCCTGATCGCCAGCGCCTATCAGGGCCACATCGACAGCGAGATCAACGATCAATATCGTTCCCCGGGCGGGGCGCGGCGATTCCTGCTGAACATAATCCAGTATCCAGGCTGTGGCAGTTTTTTCCAGCCGGCGTCATTCCTGGCTCTCGATCCGCAGACGGGCAAGCTCTGCGGACTGTG
>JACXTT010009069.1_pt1 | contig 13640 bp, 13 predicted proteins | sample 9270951 | NCBI WGS metagenome assembly JACXTT01 (sample SAMN15532306, study PRJNA645909) | rock metagenome | isolation source: weathered quartz diorite | place: Puerto Rico | collected 2017-06-21
ACGGAAGGGCCGGCCGGGCCGGTGATCGAAGATCCCGAAGCCGCGCCGGTGCTGTTCAAGGTCCATGCGACGATCCCAGACATGAATGCCATCAGTCTCGTCGTGCCAAAACAGGCCACTGACAGCCAAATTGCGGGACTCCTCAAACGGCTCAGGAAGGAACGATTGGCCAATACGCTTACCGACCTGCTTCCCGCCACCACACCCGGGCACAAGCTCGGCGACCACGCCGTGGCCGACATCTACATCACGTCTGACAAAAAATACGCGGAAGCGGACGTCGTCCGGACCCTCACACGCGGGGCCCACGCCCCCGGCGGTCTCTACCCGTCTGCCGTGCCGTTTGAAGTCGCGATGGAGGAGATCCGCGGCCACTACCGCATCGATCTGAACAACACGAGCAGCCCCGACAACGCCTCGCTCGGCTTTGCCGACGAATCCGGCGTGCATTCGAAGCAATACCGCAAAATCTTCTAGCACCTCCCTACAGTTTCACGCGCGTCTTGAGCTCCTCCCGCAACGCATCCCGTTGCTGATCCGCCCAAGCCTCGACCTTCGCCAGCAGATGCGCGAGCGACTCGACGAAGGGCGGCACAATGATCTCGCGCCGATCCAGCAACATCCCCTCAGCCTCCGCGATGCGCAGCTTTTCATCCGCAATGCGGCGCGACAGCACTTGCGACACGATCAACTGCTGACCCGGTGTTCCGGTCACTGCCCCAAGAATCTTTCCCTTGAGCAGATCGAGCTCCTCGGCAAGCGCCACCTTCACACGCGCGGTATGGGGAGTTGCCCAGGTCGGCCGTTGAATCAAGTAGTCGTACGACAGCGCCGGCTCGCGCGGCTCCCGAAACGGGCCGCTGACGTCCACAATCTTCATGCGATTATCGCTCGGCATATCTTGCTGCTCCCTCCGTTCGTTCACCCGTGAGATACTTCACAACATGCTCTGCCGCAACGGCTCCGTCGCGGATACAGTCCGGAATCCCGACTCCACGATAGGCGGCGCCGGTTAAGACCAACCCACCGTATCGACTGAGCGCCGCCTCGATCTGCGTCAACCGGTCGAGATGACCGATCGTATATTGCGGCATGGCCCGCATCCATCGATTGACTTCTACATAGTTCGGCTCGGCTTTGAGTCCGCAGAGATCCGCCAACTCAGCTTTCACGCGGGTGACCAACGCCTCGTCACCGAGCGACAAGATCGCTTCGCGGCCAACACCACCGACGTAACAGCGCACCAAGAGTCGATCGGACGGCGCGCGATAAGGCCACTTGAGCGACGTCCAGGTCGCGGCAATGAGATCGCGCCGTTCAACCCGCGGCACGACGAAACCGAATCCCTCGGTCGCCCCGGAGACAGCGCCGCTCGGATAGGCCATCGCGATTGTCGCCGTCGAAGCATAGGGAACCAGATCCAATAATCCTCCGGCTATCGGAGTCAGCGGTCGGAGCAGCTCCGCCGATACGAAGGCCGGCGTCGATAGCACCAGACTCTCGACCGACAAGGCAGACCCATCCTGAAGAATGAGGTCGTACATCCACCGCCCCACTTGATGGGACCGCACGCGAAGTGCCTCGACCACCGCGCCGGTCTGCAAGATTGCCCCGGAGTCCGTCAATCGCTTCACGAGGGCATCAACCACATCGGCAAGCCCTCGCTTCAAGCTGACAAACATCGTACGCCGTGGGCCCGACCGTTTGACTGCTGCCCCAGATTGTCTGGCTGCCATCATCCCGCGAATGACGCTCCCGTGTTGCTGCTCCAATTCGACGAACTTTGGAAACGTCGCCCGGATACTCATCTGCTCGGCATCGCCCGCATAGATGCCGGCCATCAGGGGTTCCATCATACGCTCGAACGCTTGCACGCCGAACCGCCGGCGAAAGAACGATGCGAGCGACTCGTCCCCGGACGATCGCCTCGCCGGCATAACCAGGTCCAGTCCCATACGGGCCAACCCGCCCCACTCTAACAATCCGCTGCGGAGGAAGGGAGCCATCTGCCCCGGCGTCATCACCACCAACCCTTCCGGCAATTCACGAAGGCGCCCCCCCGAGTAGACGAAGGCTTTCTTTCCCGTCTCGCTGGTGTTGATCAGCTGGTCCGTGAGTCCGAGCTTTTCGCAGAGGTCGAGACCGGCAGGCTTGTTGGACAAGAACGAATCTGGTCCCGCTTCCGTAACGAGATCGCCGATCCGATGCGTGACGATCTTTCCGCCCCATGTCGAACCGGCTTCGAGGATCGTGCAACGGAGGGACACGCCGGCTGCTGCCGCCTGTTCATAGAGGGCGAACGCCGTGGCGAGGCCGGAGATCCCTCCACCGACGATGGCGACTGTGCGAGAACGATTCACGAGTGAACGACGAGTGCGGGCTCATGGGCCGCGAGCACGGAGACTAAGATCTCAACCATCGCAGAAGAATCGTTGAGCATGGCAATCCGTTCAAGTTGGATGCTTCGACTGGCCGCCACCTGTTTGAGTTCGATATCGATGTCGTAGAGCGTTTCCACATGGTCGCAGAGAAATCCGATCGGCGCGACCAACACCTGCCGGCGGCCTTCTCGTGCCAACTTCTCGATGGTGGATTCGACCGTGGGGCCCAACCAGGCTTCGACGGATCGGCCCTGGCTCTGATAGGCAAAGCAGGTCGGCTGGTTGCCCAGCAATGCCCTTACCGCGCCCACCGTCCCCTTGACTTCCTCGGGATACGGATCCTTCATCGCCACAATCCGTTCGGGCAGGCTATGGGCCGTAAACAGCACCGGAACCGTCGCACGCACATCGGCCGGAAATTTCAAGAGGGCCCGGTGAATATTGGCGACAATCGCAGTAATGAATTGCGGATGCCGATGCCAGCTGCCCACATAACTCACCGGACAGTTACTGTGCAGCGCGGTGCGGGCTTCCTCCACTTTCTTGCGGTAGGCACCGGTACTCAACGAAGACTGTTGCGGCGCCATGCAGAGGCCAATGACCTGCTCAGGATGCCCCCCCAGCAGCTCAGTGTAGGTCTCCTTGATAAACGGGTGCCAGTGGCGGAGGCCCACATAGACACGATATCGCTCGGAGCCGGATTCGTTCAGTCGCCGCTCCAACTTTTTCGCAACGGTTTGAGTGATCTCCACCGCAGGCGACTTCCCCCCGGTCGCCCGATACCGCTCACGGATGTCCGCCACCAGTTCAGGCGTCGTCGGCCGCCCACCTCGTACATCGAGCAAGAACGGCCCCACGTTCTCCAAGCTGTCCGGCCCACCCATCGCCATCAGGAGCACCGCAATGGGTCGTTGCGTCTCTGCCATACGAGCCGAGCGCTCCTACCTTTGGCTCAGTTTGTGAATCATGTCGATCGTCGCGGCAACATGATCGACGGGAGTGGTCGGAAGAATACCGTGACCCAAGTTGAAAATATGCCCGTTCCGGCGGCCGGCCCGGCGCAGGATGTCCTCGACGCGTCGTTCGATTTCATGCAGCGGAGCGTACAACGTGACGGGATCGAGATTGCCCTGCACCGCGCGATCGTGTCCGATGATGGCCCAGGCGTCGTCCAGGTGAATCCGCCAATCCACGCCGATGACATCGCCACCGGCCTCGCGCATCTGTCGCAAAATTGCGGTGGTGCCGGTACCGAAATGGATCATCGGCACTCCTTCGCGCTTCAATCCGTCAAAGATCAACTGCACGTGCGGCGCGACGTACTCGGCATAGTCGCCGGCCGAGAGACAGCCCACCCAACTGTCGAAGAGCTGAATGGCCTGCGCTCCGGCGTGAATTTGCTGTCGGAGATACCCGGTCACCGCCCGCGCAAGCTTGTCCATGAGCTTGTGCCAGGTCTGCGGCTCGCCGTACATCATCTGTTTGGTCACGATATAGTTGCGCGACCCGCCTCCTTCAATCGCATAGCTGGCCAACGTAAAGGGCGCGCCGGCGAATCCAATCAGAGGCACCCGCCCATTCAAAGCCATGCGCGCCTGGCGAACAGCCGCTGCGACATAGTCCAGTTCGCTTCCGTCGATGATCTTCAGCCGTTCGACGTCACTCTTCTCACGAACCGGATTATGGATGACCGGTCCCTCGCCTTCGGCGAATTCCAGGTGCAACCCCATGGCTTCGAGGGGGAGCAGAATGTCGGCGAAAATAATCGCGGCATCGAGAGGAAATCGATCGATGGGTTGTAGCGTCACTTGGGCAGCCAGCTCGGGGGTCTTGCAGAGATCGAGCATCGAATGCTTCGTGCGAAGCGAGCGATACTCGGCCATATAGCGTCCCGCTTGGCGCATAAACCAGACCGGGGTACAGTCGACCGGCTCGCGCCGACAGGCTTTCAGAAAACGATCGTTCATGATTCGGGCATTCTAGAGACGCCTCCATCGGGGTGTCAAATTTGCGGGCGGCAGCCATTTCTACCCTGTAGACCCTGCCTGTAGAGTCCAGCGAAACAGTAGACTGCCTGGGGCAATCCGGTACAATGACACTGTCAGATCACTGCGGCAGGCGCCGGATTTCCCTTTTCAGGCGGACCTGTGTACAATGGGGTTCCGTTATCTGGCTGGATTGCATGCCTTGTCCGAATGGAATCCAGCATCTGCGGCCTGCCTCACCAGCTCTCTCGCGCGCCGCGATGTTCTGACCATCTGATCGGAGTGCCGGCGCATTGTTCTCTCTCCCTGCGTAACGACGATCCTTGACCTGGAGGTAATCGAATGTCCGACGTGCGCATACTACAACCGACCAAAGCCCAGAACCTGTGGTTGACGGTTCTCCGCTGGGTCGACTCCTGGGCCGGGCTTGAATACATGAAAACGGACGGCGTGCCGAAGATGGATTGGCTCCGCTGTGTACCGATCATCGCCGTACATGCCATGTGTCTGGGCGTGATCTGGGTGGGTTGGAGTTGGACCGCGATCGCCATTGCCGTCGCGTTCTACTTCGTCCGCATGTTTGCCATTACCGGCTGGTATCATCGCTACTTTTCTCACCGGACATTCAAAACCACCAGAGCCTGTCAGTTTGCCTTCGCGGTGCTCGGCGGGTCTTGCGCGCAACGTGGTCCGCTCTGGTGGGCAGGCCACCATCGTCATCACCACATAGCCTCGGACACGACGGACGATGTCCATTCCCCACAGCATGGCGGATTTCTCTGGTCACATATCGGCTGGTTTACGTCGCAAACGCACTTCGCGCCGCGCCTGAAGGCCATTGCGGATTTTGCGAAATATCCTGAACTTCGCTTTCTCGACCGCTTTGATATCTTGGTCCCGACCGTCGCAGGTTTCGGCATGTTCGGGCTCGGTAAGCTCTTCGAGATCTACGCGCCGAATCTCGGCACCAATGGCCCACAAATGCTGATCTGGGGGTTCTTCATCTCCACTGTCGCGTTGATCCACGGCACCTGCACGATCAACTCGCTCTCGCACGTCTACGGCTCTCAGCGCTATGACACAGGCGACACCAGTCGCAACAACTTCTTGCTCGCGCTGATCACGATGGGGGAAGGCTGGCACAACAATCACCATTACTATCCCGCGTCGACCCGACAGGGATTCTATTGGTGGGAAATCGACATGACCTACTACTGCCTGAAGGCCATGGAAGGGCTCGGCCTGGTGTGGGATGTCCGAGACGTGCCTGAGTATGTTCGGGAAGGCAAACCGAAACAGGAAGTCGTCGCCGAACTCGCCTCGTAAGGGCGTCGCCTCGCTCTCCCCTTACACCCAATCAGATTCTTCCGGGCTCGGCCGCTCAATCGTCCGACCGGCACAGGCCTCTCGGATCCGTCGGCTTTCCTGATCCAGCGCGTCGGCCTCAGCCGCCGCCGCTACCCACGCTTCGCCGGCCTGCAGTTCGATGCGATAATGGTTCTTTCGCTGCGAGAACCATTCAATGTAGGGGTGTGGCACGAGATTGGGGTGCGGATCGAACGAGATCAGGTTCACCGTGCCGAAGTGCGGATTTTCCAGATCGCCGATCACCTGACCGGCAAGATCCTCATCTTCAAACCGCGGATTGCGAAACTGTATGAGCTGCCCGGCAATGTCGGGTTTGAAGTTGCCTTGCAGGTAGAGATCGACCGGTCCGACGGCGGCAAACACGATTCGCCCGACCACCGTTCCCTCGATACGATTATCCAAAAACCCTTCCTGTACCCATCGTCCATTTCCAAACTTCTGCGCCATGCGATGCCTCGATGTTTGTGTTAGGCCGGTTGCGCTGTGTGGGTGACCACGGGCTGCTCGTGGTTTGCAAACGCCCCGATCACGACCGCGATCAAAATCAATGCGCTTCCGCACCACCCCTGGAGATCCAAGGACTCCCCAAGAAAATACCACGATAGCCACGCCGCATAGGCCGGTTCCGACGCAAAGATCAACGCGACCTGCTGAGCCGGCAAGAGTTGTTGCGCCCAGAGCTGCACGGCGAAGGCGCCTGTCGCCAAACCGCCGGTGATGCCGAGCCCGATCAATAGTACCAACGTCGGCGCAAAGGCCGCAGCCGTTGTCCCATCGACCCACGGCATCGGAGCCAACAGGAATACCATCGCTACCATCTGCCAGGATAGAAACGATGGGGCATCCACTTCGCGTGTGAAGCGTTCAAGCACCGCAATATGCGCAGCGAAGGCGATTGAACAGCCGAGGGTCATCAGATCCCCCATGTTCATGGAGGCACTGGGCTTCACTAGCAGCCAGAGTCCGACCGTGGCGATGCCCGCCGACAGCAAGATCCGGCGATCGAATCGCCGGAGGATCAACGGAACGATGATGACGTAGAGGGCGGTGATAAAGGCCGAGTTCGACGCGCTCGTATACCGAAGCCCGACGGTTTGGAGCACATACCCCAAGAACAACCACACGGTCGCGATCGCACTCGCGCGCAGGATTGCTCGATCCCGGCGCAGGCGATGCCGTACGATCAGCAACCACCCGACGACGAGGACCGCACCAAGCAGAAACCGAAGGAAGAGAAACGACAGCGGCGGGATCTGCTCAAGCGCTGCTTTCGTGGCGGGAAACGTCGCGCCCCAGATCAATGTGGTCAAGAGGAGCGCAAGTCGTGGCATCGGATTGCAAACAGTGCTGAGCTGTGCGCGCTGAGTGCGGGGGCTTGAGCGACGAGTGCTTCACTCGGGATCTCAGCACTCAGTCTTCAGCACCGCGTGCCTAAGGCTTACACAGTGTGCAGCGGCGTTGTTCGGTCGTACCGGCCTGCTCCATCGCCGCAAGCGCACGCTCTTTGTCAGGATAGTCGAACCAGCCGCCCGCCCAATAATCCGTGGAGGATTGAATCGACGGTACTTCGGAGCAACGATCTTTGTGTAAGGTGACCCGATCGATCGAACGCGCGATGTGAATCCAGTATGTCATACTGACCAGTGAGGGTGAGGCGTGAAGGATAGGGGGCACCATTCCCTTTAAGGCCGTTGCCCTGTACCCTAACCCCTCACTCGTTCATGGAAGGAGCTGCCATTCGTCCTTTTCAATGAACACCTTCACACCGGTCTCCAACTTCTTGATGTCGTCTTTCTCGAAGAGGCGAAAATACCGCTCGATCCGATCATCGTCATCAATGCGCTCTTCCTGCATCATGCCGTTATGGCCCTTGTATCGCCGAATCAACACTGCCATCGACCCCCCTCCTCATCCACACTGAACACCCCTAGTCTTCAAACCAGGCAGGTGTGTTACAATAAGGCAAAATTCAACGGCCGGTCAAGGGCACCTTCAGACGTGGGACAGCCGTAAGGAGACGGACGATGCCGATTTATGAGTACCGGTGCGGAGCCTGCGAGAAACATTTCGATGCCACGCAGTCGGTCCACGCCAGACCGGAAGACACCATCTGCCCGTTTTGCAACAGTCAACAAGCCACACGCCTCCTCTCCTCCTTCGCTTCAACCGTCAAGGGCGACCACAAACCCGGCTTCAAGGAGATGAAAGCGTACGATATGTTGAACGAGCGTGTCTCCAGCTTTTCCAAACTGCCGCCGGTGTTCGGCGCGCGCAGCGCGTCTCCGCCCATCGAGGAGGTTTTCTCTGGTTCAGAGTCTCAGCCCAAGAATCCTCCAAACAAGACAGGAAATTGAATCAGACCGCATGCAGCCGTTGAATCTCTCGTCTCATCACCAGGCTGAAACCCACACCCACAAGTCAGGACGTGGCGTTTCCTCGCATGTGTTCTTTCTGCTCATAGCGAGCCTGATCGTCGCCATCGGAGCAGCTCTTCCCTCGCTCGTTCGGGCGGAAGTATCCGGCAGTCTCATCGTGGCCGGCAACGGGCCCGAACTCACCACGATCGAGTCGTTGGCTCGCGTATTCGAGAAGGCAAATCCACGCGCCTACGTGGACGTGGTCTGGGACGATAAGTCCAAACCCGTCGAGATGGTAAAATCCGGCCACGCCCAGATCGCCGTCACCGGCACTGAAGATGGGGAGCTCAAGGCCGCCCAGATCGCCTGGGACGGCATCGGCATCCTGGTACATCTTTCGAATTTCACCAAAGAAGTGACGAAACAGCAAGTGGCCGATATTTTTTCCGGGAAAGTCAAAGAGTGGTCTGAACTTGGAGGCCCGGAGACGAAAATTTTGGTCATCGACCGGCCTCGCAACCAAAACATTCGCGACGCACTGGAATCGCAGTTAGGCATCGCTGGAAAGATGGCTCCCGGCGCCAAAGTGATCAATCAGGACGAGAAAGTCGTCAAGACCGTCGTCGGCACGCTTCCTCCGCTCTCAGCCGTCACGTATGTCTCGCTCAGTCAGGGCTTGTCCGTCGTGTCCGGAGGCGTCGCCGTGAGACTACTCCCCGTCGATAAGGTTGAACCGGAAATCCCCACCGTGAAGGACGGGCGTTACCCGCTGCGTCGTCCGGTGCTCTTTCTGTCGAAACGTGACCCCCACCCGGTGGCGGACGCCTTTACTCAATTCGTCCTCTCTCCAGCGGGTCAACAGCTCGTAGCGGAGACCTATATTCCTATCGGCCAGAAATAATCTTCCAGTCATCCCTAAGGAGGTCCCCATGCAGACCAGCCGATCGTCAGCCTTCATCGCTCTGGGATTCATATCTTTGCTCGCTGTACCCACGGCCCTATCCTATGCGGATGAGTCCGGCGCCATCGTCGACGGAGCAGGCTTTTCCCTGTTCAACATGGAATCAATCAAGGGATTCGACGAGAAAAAGGTCGAGCACGACCCCATTTGCGACCGCAGCAAGCGGCCGAAGATCATGAAAGTGGAGCCGGACGAAGCCAAGCCAGGCCAGCAAGTCACCATCAAGGGCGAAAACTTCGGAACCAAAGAATGCTTCCACGGCGTGGCCTTCAGCGCCGCAGGCCCCGCGAAGATCGAGTACAAGTTTGTGAACGAGACGACGATCGAAGCGACGGTTCCCGACGTCCGGCCCGGAATGTCGTTCATTGATGTTGTCGCCGGCGGCGGTAACGCCCGGTCCAAAGGGTTCTTAGTGCAAGCCAAATAACGCATCTTCCAGCCGGGGCGTGGTCGGAAGCCACGCCCCTGTCTCCCTGACGCCGTTCAACAGATACCTCAGGTCCATCGTCTCCCATCAGACAGAATGGACTCCAATCCCTCGACAGACCTCTTGATCCTATGCTAGCTTACGCGCTCCTTTGCGCCGGCTGATACGCCGTGTGCGGAGCTGTGTCAGGGAATGGACGAAGGTATGTTCAGGAAAATTCTCGTCGCCAATCGCGGTGAAATCGCCATGCGCATTATCCGCGCATGCCGCGAGTTGAACATTGCCACCGCGGCCATCTATTCCGAAGCCGATTCGACCGGTATCTACGTCAAGAAAGCCGATGAGGCCTATGTCGTCGGCCCGGGTCCGGTAAAGGGATTTCTCGACGGACCGCAGATCGTGGCACTGGCCAAGCGGATCGGCGCCGATGCGATCCACCCCGGCTATGGATTTCTTTCTGAAAACGCCGAGTTCGCCAAGCTGTGCCAAAAGTCAGGTATTACCTTCATCGGACCTTCCCCCAAGGCCATTCAGCTCATGGGGAGCAAGGTCAAGGGACGCGAGCTCGCCAAGAAGGTCGGGGTCCCGATCGTCCCCGGTACCGAGGGAGGAGTGACGCGGACCGAAGATGCCCTCGCCTTTGCCAAGACCGCCGGCTATCCCGTGATGATCAAGGCCAGCTCCGGAGGGGGTGGACGCGGTCTCCGGGTCGTGCGATCCGATAAAGAACTGATTGAAAACATGGAGGTGGCCGGACGCGAAGCTCAGGCAGCCTTCGGCGACGGCAGCGTGTTCCTCGAAAAGTACATCGAGCGTCCGCATCATATCGAATTCCAGATCCTCGGCGATAAACAGGGCAACATCATTCACCTGGGTGAACGCGATTGTTCGATTCAACGTCGCCACCAAAAACTCATCGAGATCGCCCCGTCATTGATCTTGAGCGCGACGTTGCGGGCGGAGATGGGAGAGGCCGCCACCAGGATCGCACGAGCCCTGGAATACGACAATGCGGGCACCATCGAGTTCCTGCTTGATCAGGAAGGCCGGTATTATTTTATCGAGATGAATCCCCGCATTCAGGTCGAGCACACCGTCACCGAACAGATTACGGCGATCGACATCGTGCGCAACCAAGTCGTCATTGCTGCCGGCAAGCCGCTGGAGATCCGCCAGGAAGACGTCACCCTGCAGGGCCATGCCATCCAGTGCCGTATCAACGCGGAAGATCCCAAGAACAACTTCCGCCCCTGCACTGGCACCGTGACGGCCTATCTCTCACCGGGCGGCATCGGCGTCCGCATCGACGGCGCGGTCTATAAGGATTACACCGTGCTTCCCTACTACGATGCCCTGTTGGCAAAACTCACGGTGCGCGGCCGGACCTGGGAGGAAACGGTAAGCCGTATGCGCCGGTCGCTCGAAGAATATGTCTTGCGCGGCGTGAAGACGACGATCCCCTTTATGATGTCGATCATGCAGGACCCGGACTTTCTCGCCGGGCGATTCGACACCTCCTTCCTGGAGACACATCCCGAACTCTTTCGCTACGACGAGTTCGAGCAGCCGGAAGACCTGGTCTTGGCGCTTTCAGCCGCAATCGCAGCCTACGAAGGACTCTAGCCGCCAGGCGCCACAGGACGCACCGAACGGGATACGACAAGAACCGCCATGGCCACGAAACGACCAGCGTCAAAAAAATCGCCCCCTTTCAAGAAGCGCTCCATCAGCGCATCGGTTCGCACCTCGAAGAATAGACCGCCCGGCGGCAAAGAACTGACCATTCAACCGGCGGCGGGCAAACCCGTCTTAATTACAGACGTGGCGCTCCGCGACGGGCATCAATCGCTCTTGGCCACACGGATGCGCACGGAAGACATGCTGCCGATCGCGCAGAAGCTCGACGCCGTCGGCTATTGGTCGCTGGAAGTCTGGGGCGGCGCCACCTTCGATACGTGCCTCAGATTTCTCAAGGAAGATCCGTGGGAACGGCTCCGCGCCCTCCGCGCCGCCATGCCGAACACCAAGTTGCAGATGCTCCTCCGCGGACAGAACCTCGTCGGCTACCGTCACTATGCCGACGACGTGCTCGAACGGTTCATCGAACGAGCCGCCGCCAACGGCATCGACGTCTTCCGCATCTTCGACGCGCTCAACGACACCCGCAACCTGGAACGGGCCATACGCGAAGTCAAGGCCTGCGGCAAACATGTCGAAGCGGCAATCAGCTATACGGTCAGCCCCGTACACACCATCGAGCGGTTTGTCGACATGGCCAAGAAGCTCGAAGATCTCGGCACGGACACGCTCTGCATCAAGGACATGGCCGGCCTCTTGGAACCGCTCGATGCCTATCACCTCGTCCGTCGGCTCAAAGCGGCCGTGAAAGTCCCGATTCATCTCCATTCGCACTACACGTCGGGCATGGCCTCCATGTCGTCGCTCATGGCGATTCTGGGCGGGCTCGACATGCTGGACACCGCAATTTCGCCGCTGGCCGGCGGGACCTCCCATCCCTCGACAGAAACGATCGTGGCCTCATTGCGCGAAACACCCTACGACACAGGGCTGGACCTCACTGCGTTCCAACCCATCACGGAGCACTTCCGCACCGTCCGACGCAAGTATCGGCAATTCGAGAGCGACTTCACCGGTGTCGATGCCGAGATTCTCACGTCGCAAATTCCCGGCGGGATGTTGTCGAATCTGGCCGCGCAATTGACCGAGCAGAACGCGCTCGATCGCATGAAGGAAGTGCTCGACGAAGTACCGCGCGTCCGTAAGGAAATGGGCTACCCGCCGCTGGTCACGCCGACCAGCCAAATCGTCGGAACCCAAGCCACGCTCAATGTGCTCACCGGCGAGCGCTACAAAGTCATCACCACCGAGACCAAGAATTATTTCCTCGGCCTTTACGGCCGCGCGCCGGGACCGGTAGACCGTGACATCATGGCCCGCGCCATCGGCGACGAAGAACCGATTAAGACGAGACCGGCCGATCGCTTGGACCCCGAATTAGATGCGATTAAGAAGGACCTACCGGCCACAGCCGACACGGTCGAAGACCAGCTGTCGTTTGCGCTGTTCCCGGCCATCGCACGGGACTTCTTCGAAGCCAGGGAAAAGGGCGACCTGGTTCCCGAACCGCTTGAGCTCACCTCCGCGAAGGGTCCGGCTGTCGCGCATGAGCTGCATCTTGCACCGGTCGAGTTCAATGTGACCGTGCACGGCGAGACCTACCACGTGAAAGTTTCGGGATCCGGTCGGAAGACGGATGGTCGTAAACCCTACTACATCCGCGTCAACGACAAGCTCGAGGAGGTCTCACTGGAGCCCATTCAGGAAATTCTGGCCGGCGTCCCGGAAGCGCCGGATACGGGCACGAGCAAAAAGCTGAAACGGCCCAAGCCCTCGAAACCCGGCGACGTGGCAGCTCCCATGCCCGGTCGCGTGGTGAAGGTGCTGGTGGCGAAGGATGCGCCGGTCAAATCGGGAGATCCGCTCCTCATCATTGAAGCGATGAAAATGGAAAGCCAGGTGCCGGCGCCGATCGATGGGACCGTGACCGCTGTGCTGGTGGCCGAAGGCGAACATGTCACGACGGATGAAACGCTCATCCAATTGGAGTAGCTCCATTTTCGATCGCCGCAGTCACGCGCCATTTCCTCAACTGCTTCTGCTGCTCACCCTCCTGACTGGCCTGTTGCCGATGGAGACCGGTTGCACAACCTCCACGCCGATCCCTCCATGGTTCGAGGCATTCGACCGCCTGCCGATCAAGACCGTCACCGTCAAAGATCAACGCATTGCCTACCTCGATGTCGGTCAGGGGCCGCCCGTGCTGTTAATCCATGGCTTCGGCGGGTCGATGTGGCAATGGGAACATCAACAGCAGGCGCTATCGACGCACTTTCGGGTCCTCACACCAGACCTGATCGGATCGGGATTCTCCGATAAGCCGGAGATCGCTTACCGGCCCGAGGAGCTCTTGGAGTTCTTGCTCGGCTTTATGGACGCGCTCCAGATCTCGCACGCGCACCTCGTCGGGAACTCGATGGGAGCCGGTCTTGTCATCGGGATGGCACTCGACCATCCTGAACGCGTGTCGAAACTGGTGCTGATCGCCGGCCTGCCTGCGCACATTCGTGAGAACCTCGGCAG
>JACXTT010009070.1_pt1 | contig 13639 bp, 13 predicted proteins | sample 9270951 | NCBI WGS metagenome assembly JACXTT01 (sample SAMN15532306, study PRJNA645909) | rock metagenome | isolation source: weathered quartz diorite | place: Puerto Rico | collected 2017-06-21
GGGCAAAATGGGTCATTTCCTTATTGCGCGGGCAGCGGGCCAGGCCTGTTTGACCACTGGCCGGGGGATCCATAGCGGCCTATCCGGCTTCGCTGGCTTTAGGTGAAAGTACGCCACGGCATGGGGTACAAATATTGGGAGGGGTCGGAGCCTCCGGCGTTGCACCCGGACCTCCCGGCGGTGCGGGTCTACTTGATCGGGCTGGCGCTTGGCTGCGCGACCGCCGTAGATTCTGGGCATGGGCAATGATGGGCGTTGCTGGCATCCACATTCGCGGGGGTGCATGCCTCGCCAAAAGATTTCCTCTGGAGAATGACTTCCTATACGGCGGCGGCAATGCTCGCCAATCTGATGCTGCGCCGACTGGCAGGCGACATTCGAGATCGGGGGTTCACGCTCGCGGGCTTGGCAATAGCCAGCTTGGGGCATTCGCCTGCGTTGTCATTGCTGCAACAGCAGTGGCCCAGCGGGAACTACGCTGAAGTGTCGCAGGCTGGCGCAATCTCAATGCCGACGATCCGCGGCTGACATCAACTCTCGAAAGCCCCGGCGGCGATATTCGCCCACCTCAGCTCATTCCCTCTCGCGTGCGAAACCAGGCGATCAAGCAGGCGACCGAACAACCGCTCCTCCGCAGCGTCCAGACAAGAGAGAATTTCGGCATTGCGACGCTCGATTAGTGCCATCGCTCGCCGCCAGATCCGCTCCCCTTTCGCCGTTAGCGTCAACTCGACGCCACGCCCATCCGCTTCGCTCACCGCCTTGCACACTAGCCCTTGGTCGACCAATGACTGCGCCGCGCGGCTCGCCTGCCCTTTGTTCAAATTCGCATTGCGCGCCAGATCATTGACCGACATAGGACTGAACGAGCCAATCGCAGCCAGGCAACGTCCTTCATGCATTGGAATGCCAACCTCATCCTCATAAGCCTGCTGGGTGACCCGGTCAGTGAGCTTGGACAGCATGTGCAGACGGTGCGTCAAAGTGCGATCAAGAGCAACGGGAGCAGATTTCGATGTCAACGGCAGCCACCTGTTCGTAATTAGTACTAAAGGTCCAATGTAGCAACTATACGGCTCATTTGTTGCTCGCACAACCAGAAGACGCCCAGAGGCTGAAGCTAACCCTCTTTCACATAGTTGCACACACAACCAGTATAAACCCCGATGCCAATGGGCCCTTGCTCGACGCATCATAGTTGTGCGCGCAACTATATCCGATGCGACAAGCCGGGACGCTCGGCTGCTCCCGCATCGGCGGCAAGGTGCAAATCAACAGCCAGCCTTCTGCCAGTCGCGCAAGCGCCTCCAGCAGGTCGGACCCGAACCGAATCCCAGCTTGGTCGACAGGTCGCACCAGCGTATGCCGGTCTTGAACACGAACAAGATGCCGTTCAGCGCAGCTCGATCCGAAACAGGAAGGCGGCCTGGATATTTCTGAGGGAGTGTTCCAGCGCTTTGCGCATGCGGTATGTGGTGACCGGCCTCGGCGCCGGCACGGATAGAAGTTGGACCGGGCAACTGCCCCAGTATCAGACCACTCCGACTTCCATGAGCGCGAGCGACCGATTTGCGGAGTACATGAACTACTTGGCAAACGCCATTTCGTCGTAGACCGGCGCGGTCTTCCTTTGGTGATGGTGACCGGGGCTAATCGGCACGACTCGATTGTCTTCGAAGATTTTGTCGATGCGATACCAGCGGTTCCTGGCCTGTCCGGTCGGCCGCAAAGCCGCCCAGAAGAAGGCCACGCCGACAAGGGCTATGACTTTGCACAGTGCCGTCGTCATCTGCGCAAGCGAGGCATCAGCCCACCGACCGAAAAAGCCGGGACAATTCATCCAGTTCGTCGTCTTGTACTTGGCCTGCGGCTTGACTCTATCGCTCATCGCCTCAGCTTACCGCGGCCCGTCTGCCCGTCTCCCCGGGGGCTTTGTGCCACAGCGCTTTCCCGTGCCTCAAATAGAAACTCCCGCATTTTCTGTGCTGCGTGACTTAATACTCTGCCTTTTTGGTGAACGAAGAAGATCTCCCGGCTCATTAAATTCTGGCTAATTTTTACAGCCTTGGTTGGTAGTAGGCTAAACAGAGGCAAAGAAGTTTCCGGAGCCAAACACACCCCCAAGCCCGCTGCCACTAGGCCGGCAAGGGTGACCATATTGTTGACTTCAAAGCCCGTATCGATCACACCTGCTTCGTGAAGTACGTTGCGAGCTGCCTGTTGGCCTTTGCTGGTGCGAACTATCAACTTCTCGGTGCCTTTCAGGTGCAGAAATCGCACATCTGCCAGATTCCTGGCCGAGGCCACCTTGCATTGGGAGAGAGCGTGGTCTGCTGGACAGACGACATAGAGCGCTTCTTCAAACAGCATCTCGGCCCGCATTTCGTGGAGGGTGCTCGGTTGCGAGTTGAGGGCGAAATCCACGATTCCCTGGCGCACCAGTTCATGGCAACGCACTGAAGATTCGTCATGCAGTTGCAGGCGGACGCCGGGGTGCTCACTGTGGAACTGGCGCAGCACCTTGGGCAGCCACATCACCGAGAGCGATGGCACGGCCGCTAGAGATACATAGCCGGTTTGCAGCGTGGAGATGTCGCGCAGATCGGTGATGGCCAGCTCCAACTCGTTCACGATGCGCCGGGCCGATTCGGCGAGCCTGCGACCTTCGTTGGTGAGCGATACCGAGCGCGAATCGCGGTTGAACAGCGACACACCCAGGCGCTCTTCGAGCCGCGAGATGAGCTGGCTGAGCGCCGATTGCGTGAGGTGGCAGCGCTCTGCTGCGTTGGTGAATTGGCCGGTATCCGCCAACGCAAGAAAGCAGCGAAGCGCGTGGTCCGAGATGTGCATGGAGTGCTCCGGATGGCATATTAAGGATATTACTCAATCAAGTAAGAATATTAATTTTACACATGCGGCATTGATACTCAGAATTGCGCTCAATGACTGCAACCAACGCCCGCGCTCAATGACTACAAACCAACGCCCCGTCTCCCCTGTCCTGGCGCTGTCGGGCATTCGCGTACTTGATCTTTCAAGAGTCCTGGCCGGGCCCTTGTGCGCGCAGTATCTGGGCGACATGGGGGCTGATGTGATCAAAGTGGAATCTCCGGTGACCGGCGATGACACCCGCTCCTGGCCTGAGTTCAAGACCGCGCCCGACGGTGCACGTGCGGCAGGGCCGTTCCTCAGCGCCAACCGCAACAAGCGTAGCCTCGCCATCGATCTCAAAAGCCCCGAAGGCCGTGTCATCGTGCACGAGCTGGCAAGCAAGGCCGACATCGTGGTGGAGAGCTTTGCTCCCGGCGTTGCAGCACGGCTGGGCGTGGATGCGGCGAGCCTGCGCGCAAGCAACCCGCTCCTCATTCACTGCAGCATCTCCGGCTTTGGTAGCGTGGGCCCCATGCGCCACGGCAAGGGCTATGACCTGATCCTGCAGGCCTTCAGCGGCATGCTCTCGATCACAGGCGACGAAAGCAGCCCTCCCATGCGCAGCCCGTTCTCCCCGGTGGACCAAGGCACCGGCATGCACGCCCTCATCGGCATACTGGCCGCGCTGCTGCGCCGCAATCAGACGGGCGAAGGCTGCAGTGTGGAGGCCTCGCTGTTCGACACATCGGCGGCGTTCCTCGCATACTTTCTGCAGAACTACTGGAACTCGGAAAAAGAACCCCGAAAGGCCGGTGTAGGCCACGCATCGCTGTGCCCTTACGGTGTCTTCGAAACCTCAGACCGGCCAGTGATTCTTGGAATCGCCAATGACACCCTGTGGCGCAGATTCTGCATGCTGGCGCAGATCGAAGAAGCAGCAGACGAATCCCGATTTGCCACCAACGCCGCTCGCGTACAGCACCGCAAGCAAACCGAGCAACTGGTGACTCAGGCCCTGCGAAGGCACGGCCGAGCTCACTGGCTGGGGCTGCTGGACGACAACGGCATCCCATGCACTGCCGTGCACTCGTTGGGCGAAATGGCCGCGCATCCACATACGGAAGCGTCGGGAATGCTGCTGCATTACGAACACCCACACTTCGGGCCGCTCAACGGGGTGGCGCAGCCGCTGCGCTTTGACGGTGGGGGCTGCGCGCCAAGGCTGGCACCGCCACTGTGTGGGTAGCATTCGGTGGATGTCCTGCAGGAGCTTGGATATTCAACCGAACAGATCGATTCGCTACTTGGCAAAGGCGTGATCTCGGCCAGCAAGGTAACTGCATTTGCAGCCTGAGAAGTCCCTTTCAAAACACCCCGACAAACTCAGGAGACAAACAACATGGCCGGTAAATGGTTTGAAGAATTCACGCTCGAACAGCGCTTCGAGCACGAGATACGCCGCACCGTCACCGAGGCGGACAATATGTGGTTCAGCAATGCCACCTGCAACCCGGCAGCGATCCATATCGATGCAGACTACTGCAAGACGACGGAGTTTGGCAAGCCGCTGATGAACAGTGTGTTCTCGCTGGGGCTGGTGATCGGTCTCTCTGTTCAGGAGACTACGCTGGGCACCACGGTCGCCAATCTGGGCATGACCGATGTGCGCTTTCCCAGCCCGGTGTTTGCGGGCGATACGATCCGCTCGCGCACCACCGTGCTGGACAAGCGCGAGAGCAAGTCGCGACCCAATGCAGGCATCGTCACCTTTCTGCATCAGGGCTTCAACCAGAACGGGCAGGAGGTGGTGACCTGCACCCGCCAGGCGCTCATGCTCAAGAAAGCGAATGGGGGGGCGTGATGACTTTGCGCTCCATGCTTTTTGTTCCGGCCGACAGCGAGCGCAAGCTGCACAACGCGCTGCAAAGCGCCGCAGATGCATTGATCATCGACCTTGAGGACTCCGTGACCTCGGCGCGCAAGGCGTTGGCACGCGAGGCCGCCGCGCAGTACATCAAAGCGAATGCAGACAGTTGCTCGGCACAGTTGTACGTGCGCATCAACCCGTTGGATGGCGGCTTGGCACTAGGCGATCTGGCCGCTGTAGTGGTTCCGGGCCTTGCGGGCGTGATGCTACCCAAGATCTACAGCGCTGCCGATGTGCAGCGCCTGGGCTTCTACCTGGATGCGCTGGAGGAGCGCGCAGGCATGGCGCATGGCACAGTGCGTATCGTGCCGGTAGCGACCGAAACGCCTGCGGCCATGGTCTCGATGGGCAGCTTTGCGGCCCCTGTTCTGCCGCGCCTTGCGGGCATGACCTGGGGCGCCGAAGACCTGAGCACCGCGATTGGAGCCATCTCCAAGAGAGATGCGGATGACGGCCCGATCTCACCACTGTATGAGCTGGCGGGGGCCATGTGCCTGTGTGCGGCATCGGCTGCAGGCGTGCCAGCCATCGATACGCTGTACGCGGATTTTCGTAACCCTGCGGGGCTGGCGGCGGCCTGTGCGCTTTCGCGCCGTCGGGGCTTCAAGGGACGCATTGCAATTCATCCCGATCAGGTGGGCACCATCAACAACGCATTCACGCCCAGCGCTGCAGAGCGCGAGCACGCCCAGCGCATTCTGGATGCCTTCGCCGCGCAGCCCGAGGCGGGCACCATTAGCCTGGACGGACTGATGCTGGACATACCGCACCTCAAGCAAGCGCAACAGACCCTGGGCTTGACCGCCTGATTAGCACGGAGAGTAAGGATATGGATTTTTCAATCAGTGACGACCATCGCGCCATTCGCGAAGGTGTGGCCGCAGTGGCCAGGCGCTTTAATGATGAGTATTGGCTCGCTCGTGATGAAGATGGCGAGTTTCCCTTCGCGTTCCACAAGGCCATGGCCGACGCGGGCTGGCTCGGCATCACCATGCCGCAGGAATATGGGGGCGCAGGTCTGGGCGTCACCGAAGCGGCCATCATGATGAACGAGTTGGCCAGTCACGGTGGCGGCATGGCGGCGGCGTCCACCGTGCACATCAACCTCTTTGGCCCGCACCCCATCTTGGTGTTCGGCACACCCGAGCAGCGCCAGCGCTGGCTGCCACGTCTGGTTTCGGGGCAGGATCAGTGCTGCTTCGGCATCACCGAGCCAGATGCGGGCCTGAACACCACCGCCATCAAGACCTTTGCCGAGAAGGTGGAAGGTGGCTACGTGGTGCGCGGCCAGAAGGTGTGGACATCGACCGCACAGGTGGCCAATAAGATCATGCTGCTCACGCGCACCACCAAGCTGGAAGACTGCAAGAAGTCAACCGATGGCATCACCATTTTCTACACCGATCTAGACCGCACCAAGATCGACGTGCACCGTATTCCCAAGATGGGCCGCAAAGCGGTGGACTCCAATGCGATCTTCATCGATGGCCTGTTCATCCCCGATGCCGACCGCATCGGCGAAGAAGGCAAAGGCTTTGGCTATATCCTGCACAGCCTCAACCCCGAGCGCGTGCTGACCGCGTCAGAAGCCATTGGCATCGGTCAGGATGCGCTGAACCGCGCCGCGCGCTATGCCCGCGAACGCGTGGTGTTTGGCCGCCCCATCGGGCAGAACCAGGGCATCCAGCACCCGCTGGCAGAGCGGTGGATGAACCTGGAAGCCGCGTGGGCCATGACCATGAAAGCCGCTTGGCTCTACGACAACCATCAGCCCTGTGGGGCAGAAGCCAACACGGCGAAATTCCTGGGAGCGCGCGCGGGCTACGCAGCGGCAGAGCAGGCAATATTCACCCACGGCGGCTTTGGCTATGCGAAGGAATACCACGTGGAACGCTTGTTCCGCGAGGTGACGGTAACCCGCATCGCACCCATTACCGAGCAGCTCATTCTGTCGTTCATCGCAGAAAAAGCGCTTGAACTGCCCAAATCGTATTGACCCGCAAAGGGTATCCGTGATGCCAGAAACATCAGCCCTCCTCAATCGCCAGGTACGACTGGCTTCGCGCCCCGTGGGCGTGCCCGAGGCCGAACACTTCGAGATCGTGACCGAGCCACTTGCGCGCCTGCGCGATGGGCAGGTGCGCATTCGCAACTTGTACCTGTCGGTGGAGCCCGCAATGCGGGGCTGGGTGAATGCGGTGGGCAACTACAGCGAACCGGTGGCGGTGGGCGCAGTGATGCGCGCCATCACCGCAGGCGTGGTGGAAGAATCGCGCGCAAGCGGCGTGCCGCAAGGCACTTGGGTTGCCGGCATGTTTGGCTGGCAAGACTACGCCGTGGTCGACGCCAGTGCCGTTCAGCACATGGTGAGCGAGCGCGATCTGCCACTCTCCACCGCGCTTGGCGTGCTGGGCATCAACGGCCTCACCGCGCATTATGGATTGCTGCGGATCGGCGAGCCCAAGGCCGGTGAAACTGTGGTGGTATCCACCGCCGCAGGCGCCGTGGGCTCTTGCGTTGGCCAGATCGCCAAGATCAAAGGCTGCCGCACCGTTGGCATTACCGGCGGTGCAGTCAAACAGCGTTTGTGCAAGGAGGAATTCGGCTTCGACGAAGTGGTGGACTACAAGGCTCCGGACTTCAAACAAGCCCTGCAACGCGCCTGCCCCAACGGCGTGGATGTTTACTACGACAACACCAGCGGTGCCATCAGCGATGCGGTGACCAACCACCTCAACAGCGGCGCGCGCATCATCGTCTGCGGCACTGCCGCCATCACCAACTGGGACCCTACCCCCACCGGCCCGCGCGTCGAGCGCAAGCTGCTCGTGAACCGCGCGCGCATGCAGGGCTTCGTGATCTTTGACCACGCAGACCACTACCCCACCGCACGCCGCGAGCTCGCACAGTGGATACGCGAAGGCCGCATTCGCTACCGCGAAGACATTCTGGATGGCATGGAGCACGCGCCCGACGCCATCGCGGGCTTGTATCGTGGAGAAAACCTGGGCAAGCGGCTCATCAGGATTGGTGCGGAACCCTGAAAGCAGCAACGCCACCGGGGTTCGAATTTTGAGCGATCGCTGGCAACGCAATTTCAAAAAGCAGCCATAAAGGAGACATCTCATGTTCATGAATAAAGCATCGCGGATCGCAGCCCGCTGCGCATTGGCAGCCGCCATGTGCCTTGGCATGCAACTTGCCAGCGCAAAGGCATGGCCCAACAGGCCCATCAGAATCATCGTACCTTATGCCGTGGGGCAAGGCACCGACGTGCTGACCCGTTTTGTGGGCGATGCGCTGGGCAAGGAACTGGGGCAAGCCATCATCGTCGACAACCGCCCCGGCGCAGGTGGCAACGTAGGAACGCAGATAGCCGCACGCTCGACCGCAGATGGCTACACCTTCATGATCGGCACCAACGCCACGCATGCCGCCAATGCCTATCTGTACAGCCGGCCCGGCTTTGACGCGCAAGCCGACTTCGAGCCCGTGGCCATGATGGGCGTGCTGCCGCTGGTCTACGTGACCAAGCCGGACAACCCCATCAACACCATTCCCGAACTGGTGCGTGCAGCGCGCGCCAAGCCTGATTCGCTCAATATCGCCATCTCCGCCACCACCTACCAGATAGCGCAGGCACTGTTCAAGGCCAAAGCCGATGCGCCCCTCTTCACGGTGGACTTCAAAGGCAGCGCACAAGGCCTCACCGCAGTGATGGGCGGCCAGGTCGACTACATGGTTGACAGCATCGCATCCCTTCGCGGCGCCATCATGAACAAGCAAGTCAAACCGCTGGGCGTGACAACTGCCAACAGCAGCAAGCTCCTTCCCGGCGTTAAATCATTGGCGGAGCAAGGCATCACCGGCTACGAGCTGGTGGGCTGGATCATGATGTTTGCCCCCAAGGGCACATCGCCAGAGATCCTGCGCAAGATGTCGGACGCCATGCAGAAAGTCATCTCCAAACCCGAAGCACAGGAAAAGCTCATGCAACTCGGTATGGAGCCCCGACACATGCCCCACGAACAACTGCGCAAGTTCACCGAAACAGAGCGTAAGAAATGGGGGGAGCTGATTCGCCTGGCCAACATCAAACCGATAAGCTGAAGCTCGAACGCAATGCACCTTATTCCAACGAATGCAAACGAGACACTGAAAATGAAAAACCGCAAAGTCATCATCACCTGTGCTGTAACGGGCTCGATCCATACGCCGTCGATGTCCCCTTACCTGCCGATGACAGCTCAAGAGATTGCAGACTCGGCCGTCGCAGCCGCAGAAGCCGGCGCCGCCATCGTCCACCTGCACGCCCGCAACCCGCAAGACGGCCGGCCCGACCAAACCCCGGAAGCCTTTGAGCCCTTCCTCAAAGACATCAAGCGCCGCAGCAACGTGGTGATCAACCTCACCACCGGCGGCTCCCCCTTCATGGGCGTGGAAGAACGCATCCGCCCCGCCGCAGTGTGGAAGCCCGAGGTGGCCAGCCTCAACATCGCCTCGATGAACTTCGGCCTGTTCCCCATGCTCAAGCGCTTCAAGGAGTTCAAGCACGACTGGGAACCCCGGATGCTCGAAAACTCACGCGACCTGGTGTTCCGCAACTCATTCAAGGACATCGAATACTCGCTTCGTACCTTGAACGAAACCGGTACTCGCTACGAGTTCGAGTGCTACGACACCAGTCACCTCTACAACCTGCACCACTTCTGGAAAGAAGGTCTTGTCAAGGCCCCCCTGTTCATCCAGACCGTGTTCGGCCTGCTAGGCGGCATAGGCGCCCACCCCGAAGACGTAGCCCACATGAAGCGCACCGCAGACAGGTTGTTCGGCGACAACTACCACTGGTCCATCCTCGGCGCAGGCCGCAACCAAATGCCTTTGGTAGCCATAGCAGCAGCCCAAGGAGGGCACGTGCGCGTCGGCCTTGAAGACTCCCTATGGGGCGGCAAAGGCAAACTGGCCGAGTCGAATGCAGAGCAGGTGCTTCAAGCGCGCGCAATTGTTGAAGGACTTGGAATGGAGGTGGCCACTGCAGATGAAGCTCGGGAAATATTACAGCTCAAGGGGTCGCAGAGCGTGGCATTCTAAGAGAAGACGTTGAAGCAAACTTAGCTTGGCCACAAGTTAGGAAGTTCTCAGTCTTACAGCGGCCAACAAAAGTCTTCAGCGAATCGAGAGCAGATGATGGCCGCGGCCAAGGTCAGCGGCGCCGTGTGAATTTCCAGCCTGCGCTCGAAGCGGATGCCAAGCTTGCCGAGCCCGGCATACCACGCATGGGCTCGCTCGACGGCCCACCGATGCCGATCCAGTCGCTCACGGCTTTCGACGCCTCTGCGCGCGATGCGTGCCTGTATCCCGCGCTGCCTCAGGTAGCCTGAATCGGGGCCATTGGGTGGCGGACGTGTCGAACTTCGATGGCCAGACGGGCGGTGACATGCGGATCAGCTACTCCTGCCGCGCAGGATCGGCAGCTCGGCGGCGGCAGAGTATCGGCGCCCAGTAGTCAGTTAATTTCGAAGTGTAGAAAGTCATGCGAATCGAAAGCAATGTTTTTTTTGTCACAGGTGGTGGTTCCGGTCTGGGTTCAGCGACTGCGGAAATGATTGTTCGAGCAGGCGGCAAAGTAGTCCTTGCCGATATCAACAAGGAAGCGGGCGAGCAAGTGGCGGCAAAACTTGGCGCGAACGCCTGCTTCGTTCAGACCGATGTCACGAGTGACGAAAGTGCCCGCGGGGCATTTGCCGTTGCGCAATCGATGGGCACATTGCGAGGTCTCGTCAACTGTGCCGGGATCGCCCCGGCAGCGAAGGTCGTTGGCAAGGAGGGCGCGCACAAGTTGGAAAGCTTCGCGCAAGCGATCAATATCAACCTCATCGGCACTTTCAACATGATTCGCCTTGCGGCCGAGATCATGATCGCAAGTGACCCCAATGAGGCGGGCGAACGCGGTGTCATTGTCAGCACAGCCTCGGTCGCCGCGTTTGAAGGACAGCTTGGCCAAGCCGCCTACGCCGCCTCCAAGGGAGGTGTGGTCGCCATGACACTGCCGATCGCTCGTGAACTGGCGCGCTCGGGGGTGCGTGTGATGACGATTGCTCCGGGCATCATGGAAACGCCCATGCTCCTGGGCATGCCGACCGAGGTTCGGGAGTCTCTGGGCAGGATGGTTCCGTTCCCTTCGCGCTTGGGAAAACCGGCCGAGTACGCCGCACTTGTTGAACACATTTTTTCGAATCCATACCTCAACGGCGAAGTCATCCGTCTGGACGGCGCCATCCGTATGGCCGCGAAGTGATCGCAGAGGAGCATTCCCTTGCCTCAAGATTCGATTGTCATTCTCTCCGCTGCACGCACGCCGTTGGGCGCATTCCAGGGCGCGCTGGCCGACCTATCCACTCCGCAACTTGGCGCCGTCGCGATCAAGGCTGCGGTTGAGCGCGCCGGCATCGACGCAAGTCTGGTCGAAGAAGTCGTGATGGGCTGCGTCCTGCCCGGTGGCGTCGGTCAGGCCCCGGCCCGACAGGCGGCTCTGCAGGCTGGCTTGCCTCTTTCCGCCGGCTGCACTGTCGTTAGCAAGGTCTGTGGCTCCGGCATGAAGGCCACAATGATCGGCCATGATGGCATCCTCTGCGGCTCCTCGGCCATCACCGTTGTGGGTGGCATGGAGTCGATGTCCAATGCGCCCTACATGCTGCCCAAGGCCCGCGTAGGCTACCGCATGGGCCATGGCCAGCTGCTCGACCATATGTTCTTCGATGGGCTCGAAGATGCCTATTCCGCAGAAACCCGGGGGCGCCTGATGGGAACCTTTGCCGAGGACTGCGCCGCCAGCTACGAGTTCACCCGCGCACAGCAGGATGACTTCGCGATTCGATCTACAACCCGAGCCCAGGCTGCGTGTAGCGAAGGCTGCTTCGATTGGGAAATCGCGCCAGTCACCATGAGCAGCAAGAGGGGAGATGTTGTTGTCTCCATGGACGAAGGCCCCTTTGCAGTCAACGTCGACAAGATCCCTCTTTTGAAGCCCGCCTTCAGAAAAGGTGGCACTGTCACCGCTGCGAACTCCTCGTCGATTTCGGACGGTGCTGCCGCGCTGGTGCTGAGCCGTGCTTCCACGGCCGTCGAGCTAGGGCTTCAGCCGATCGCCAGGATCGTTGGAAACACAAGCCATGCTCATCTCCCTGCCCGCTTTCCGACCGCCCCAGTGGGCGCCATGCAGAAGATGCTGACTCAGGTGGGTTGGCGCGTCGACGACGTGGATCTCTGGGAGATCAATGAAGCGTTTGCTGTCGTCTCGATGGCGGCGATTCACGACATGGGGCTTGATTCCACCAGAGTCAATATCCATGGCGGAGCTTGTGCACTGGGTCACCCGATCGGTGCTTCCGGTGCCCGCATCCTGGTCACGTTGCTGGGCGCCCTCAGGAAAACCGGTGGCAAGCGTGGCATCGCGTCACTATGCATAGGAGGTGGCGAGGCCACCGCCATGGCTGTTGAAATGCTTTAAGGAATCTGCGTGATGATACTGACACAAGAACAAGAAATGATCCGTGATTCCATGCGGGCGTTCGCGCGAGAGCGCTTGGCGCCCTTCGCTGCGGAATGGGACAAGAGCCATGCGTTCCCGTCCGAGGCGCTCCGGGAGTTAGGCGAGCTCGGCGCGATGGGGATGGTAGTGCCAGAGAAGTGGGGCGGTGCAGGCATGGACTATATGTCGCTCGCGTTGACGCTTGAGGAAATTGCCGCCGGCGACGGTGCCACTTCGCTCATCGTCTCATTGCAGAATTCGCTGGCCTGCGGCATCACCATGAAGTATGGAACCAACGCACAGAAGGAGACATGGCTCAAGCGGCTCGCTCGTGGCGAAAAGCTCGGCTGCTTTTGCCTGACCGAGCCACACACAGGCTCGGATGCCGCAGCGATCTCGACGCGTGCCGAGCGCGATGGTGACGAATTTGTTCTTAATGGCGTCAAACACTTCGTCACCACAGGCAAGCACGCACATGTCGCCATCGTCTTTGCTGTCACCGACAAGTCAGCCGGGAAAAAGGGTATCTCCTGCTTCCTGGTGCCGACCGAAACGCCTGGCTTCATTGTCGGTCGTACGGAAGACAAGCTGGGCCAGCATGCTTCAGACACTGTTCAGATCATTCTTGAGAACGCCCGTGTTCCCGCCTCAGCCCTGCTCGGGAACGAAGGTGAGGGCTACAGGATCGCCCTATCCAATCTCGAGGCAGGCCGCATCGGCATTGCCGCACAGTCTGTTGGCATGGCCCGAGCAGCCTTCGAGGCTGCTGTGCGCTACGCGAAGGAGCGTGTTACCTTCGGCGTCCCGATCATCGAGCACCAGGCGGTCAACTTCCGCATTGCCGACATGGCGACACTTCTTGATGCCGCTCGTCTGATGGTTTGGCGGGCCGCTGTTCTGAAGGACAGCGGAAAGCCCTGTCTCACCGAAGCGTCGATGGCCAAGATGTTTGCCTCTGAGGCCGCAGAGAAGATTGCGTCCGACGCCATCCAGATCCACGGCGGAGTTGGATATACCAGCGACTTTCCGGTCGAGCGCATCTATCGAGACGTCAGAATCTGCCAAATCTACGAAGGCGCCAATGACATTCAGCGACTGGTGATAGGCAGAGCGCTTGCCCAATAGTCAGCGCCCGATTTTCTCCTACGACCCGCGGGGCTCGACCAGCAGCTAGGGCGCGTCAAGCGCCCTTCTCATGTCCAGATTATCGACAGTCTGTCCCGCGCGACTACCGGAAACTGCTGCGCGGATACCTACGCGAACTTTTCGATCCCATTAAGGATCCCGCCCCAAAAAAATCCCCATCCCAC
>JACXTT010009071.1_pt1 | contig 13639 bp, 10 predicted proteins | sample 9270951 | NCBI WGS metagenome assembly JACXTT01 (sample SAMN15532306, study PRJNA645909) | rock metagenome | isolation source: weathered quartz diorite | place: Puerto Rico | collected 2017-06-21
AGTCCCCGAATGCTGCCGGTGATTTCCTGCGATTGCAGGCCGATTGCGAAAAAAAATAAAGACACGACGAGAACGAACCCCACACCCACTAATCGTTTACACATTTCTCCCCTCCCCCATGACTTCCTTCGAGAACTTTTCCAAAACACCCTTACGAATCGCTTAAAGAACAAACCCCGCGAACTAATGCCGTCAAAGAACGCATGGAACTCATGGAAAAAGCCGAACTCAGTTGGCTTTTTCTCCCGCGAACTCCACCCGGCGCGAGAGCCGGTTCACCACTTTGCAGCGGTCACCCCTGTAAACCGACCGCACAAATTCGACAGGCTTGCCGCTGCGCAAATAAGCGGTGCGCGTAAAACGGAACACCGGCGCTTTTTTTCGAATGCGAAGAAAACGCGCTTCTTCCGGCGAAGCGAGAGATGCCTCTGCGACTTCATCGGCAAAATCAATTTGAAGCCCGTAATGTTCGAGCAAGCATTGGTAAAGAGACGTTTTCGGTTTGAACCGCTTTAGAAGCTGAGGGCATTCGCGAACTGGGATGTGCGTGCACTCGATGCAGAGGGGGACGGAATCGGCCAGCCGGACGCGGCGGACCTGCGTGACTTCTTCACCGGGAGCCAAATGAAGCGCTTCGGCGATTTCGTCATCAGGTTTTATCTGACGAAAATTCAAAACTTTGGATTGCGGGCTGGCGCCGCGCGAATGCATCTCTTCGCTGAAGGAAAGAACCTGGCGAAAGTTTTTTTCGAGCTTGATGCGGGAAACGAAAGTGCCCTTGCCGCGCTGGCTGTAGGCAACACCCAAATGGCACAGCGACTTCAGCGCCTGGCGCGCGGTCATGCGACTGACGCCGGTAAGTTGCGCGATTTCCTGCTCGGAAGGGACGGACTGACCCGGCTTCCAAGTTCCGGAACGGATCTGCTCGAGCAGATGCTGCTGAATCTGGTAGTAGAGCGGCACGCCGCTATAACGGTCAAGAAACGCCGGCCACACGAGGGTCCCCACTTGTATAGACGACTGAACATATATATCTGAATGAGCGGTGCGTCAAGCGAAATTCACGCCAACCTCGGCCCAGTGGTGGCGTCGTCCTTTGACTGAAAGCCGACCTGCCGTCATCCGCAGTCTTGGGGACGGGCGCATCCGCTCCGGCTTGCAAACTATATCGTGTACTTCTACTCTGTTGATTCGCAAAAACAGACGGAGCCGCATGCCCAACCTCACCCCTGACGTCATCGTTGTCGCTTTTATCTGGTACGTTGTTTTCCTTTTTTCGACTACTTGTCATGAAGCGTCGCACGCACTCGCCGCAAAATTACAAGGAGACGAGACGGCGGCGCGCGGCGGGCAAGTGACATTGAATCCGATGCCGCATATTCGGCGTGAGCCATATGGGATGGTGCTCGTTCCAATAATTTCGGTTCTCCTTTCAAACGGCGCATCTCTTTTTGGCTGGGCAAGTGCTCCCTTTGATCCGGATTGGGAGCGCCGCTATCCACGACGCTCGGCTATTATGGCGATGGCGGGACCCGCGGCGAATTTCACGCTGATGTTTTTGGCGGTCATCGGCATTCAGTTGGGGTACCACTTTCACAGAGGCGAGAGCTGGGGAGGGTTCCTGGGGCTGATACTGGCCGTTATGTTTCATTTGAATCTCTTGCTGGGTATCTTCAATTTGGTTCCTGCTCCTCCCCTGGATGGAAGCTCAGCGATCATGATCTTCATGAGTGATTCGACCGCGCGCCGCTATCTGGATCGTCTACGTGGCGGAAACTTTGGTCTGTTTGGATTATTGGCAGCAATCCTCCTTTTTCGCTATGTGTACCCACCGATCCGAGAAGTGGTCGCTGGGGTGTTACTAGCGCCGCGGTGGTTCTAGAAGGTGATGCGGCATCCTTTTGCCGTTCTGGGAATAAGGAACTAACAAGCGCCCCATTTTGGAACAGAGTGAGAGGCGGTTCGTTTCAAGAACCCCGCGCAGTGTTTTTGTTCAGCATGCTGATATTTCCCTGCCATCTACCTCAAATTGATATGTGGCCCTGTTTCAATCAATTGCGGCCCGCATGCTTCTCACATGCTCGAAGAAGAAAATTCGGTTCGGAGTCTCGGGGATGGAAGAAGGCGTGCCTATTGACCGGGTATGGCCCATGCGACTACGAAGGCAATTGAACTGGCGTCGCCGAAAGCGACGCTTACTCCCTGCATTCTGGATGACGACGCCGCACAGTTGGATCTACTGACCGAGCAGGTTGCGATCCTCGGATACGAGGCGATACCCACTTCTGACCCGGAGGAAGCGCTGCACCTGATTCGCAGCGGACGATGCCGGATGATTTTTGCTGATGTGCACATGCCGGGAATGAACGGTTACGAATTTCTGGACCAAGCGCTGCGAAGCGACCCGGGCGTACATGTAATTGTGATGACCGGAGACTACACGCTGGATTCGGCGTTGGATGCGATCCGGCGTGGCGCAACAGACTTTTTGCCGAAACCGATCGATCGCATGCGGATGAAGCGGACGCTGGACGAAGCGGCGGCGCTGTATGACCAAAGGCGGCGCGTGAAAGCGCTGGAAGAGCAACTATTAAGAGATCTGGAATTTCACGGAATTGTCGGAAAAAGTCCGGCGATGCTGGAGGTTTTTGATTTTGCGCGAAAAGTAGCGCGGCACTATACGAACGTGCTTTTGACCGGATCGACGGGCGCAGGAAAGGAACTGGTGGCACGTGCAATTCACCAGATCAGCCCAGTAAGTCAGCAGAAACTGGCGGTGTGCAATTGTTCTGCGCTGGTGGACACGCTGCTGGAAAGCCAACTGTTCGGGCATGTCCGCGGATCGTTCACGGGAGCGACCGACACACGACCGGGACTCTTTGAATATGCAAACGGCGGAACCGTTTTTCTGGATGAGATCGGCGAGACGTCGCTTTCGATGCAAGCAAAACTATTGCGGGTAATTCAGAACCGGGAAATTCAGCGGGTGGGTTCGCCGGAAGTACGGCAAGTGAGCGTGCGGTTGATTGCGGCAACGAATCGGGATTTGCGCGCGGAAGTGCTGGCGGGAAGATTCCGAGAGGACTTGTACTACCGGTTGAGCTCGATTCAGATCCGGATCCCTTCGCTGGCCGAGCGGCTGGAAGACATACCGCTGTTGATGCAGTTCTTTCTCAAGAAATATAACGAAGCGTACGGCAAAAAGATTTCCGGGCTTACGCGGCGGGCGCAGACGGCAATGCTGCAACATTCCTGGCCCGGCAATGTGCGCGAACTGGAAAACGTAATCTCGAGCGCATGTATCACGGCGACGGGCGAATTCATCGATCTCGGCGACCTGCCGGAGCAACTGCAGCGGCGAAGCAACCTCCTCTCCGGCCGGGAGGATTGGCGGCCACTTTCCCTAGATGAGGTATGCGCGCAACACATTCAAAGAGTGCTCGAAGTTTGCAAAGGAAACCGGCTGCGCGCGGCCCAGATTCTGGGGATTGGGCGCACAAGCCTTTATCGCTACCTGAAGCGGGATGGGATCGAAGCGAGAGGAAGGGAGAGAGCCACTTCGGATACAAACTGAGTTCGAGCGGGAATTCCTTCGGGTGCTTTCGCCTCTATTCCCTGTTTAAGAAAGCCAGATCAGCACATTGGTTTGTTTACTCTGCAACCTGACTTGGAATTTGTACTTTTGCGAAAGATCAGCAGATGAAGCCTTCGGTTCTTAACGGCTCCTACGACTACTTGCTGGTTGCCCTATCGGTTCTTATTGCAATCCTCGCTTCTTACGCCGCGCTGGATTTGGCCGGGCGGGTAACTGTGACCCGGGGCAAAGCGCGTCTCCTCTGGCTAAACGGCGGTGCGTGGGCGATGGGGTTTGGTATTTGGTCCATGCATTACGTAGGAATGTTGGCTTTCCGTTTGCCGATTCTTGTGCAGTACGACTGGCCCACGGTCTTGCTATCGCTGCTCGCTGCAGTCTTTGCTTCTGCCGTTGCTTTGTTTGTCGTTAGCCGGCCCAAGATGGGGATGACCCGAGCCCTGACGGGCAGCATTGCCATGGGATGCGGTATTGCGGGCATGCACTACATCGGTATGGCGGCAATGAGGCTGCCGGCGATGTGCAGCTATTCCCCCGCCCTAGTAACGCTATCGGTTTTTCTGGCGATGGTGATTTCGTTTGTGGCTCTCTGCTTGGCGTTCTATTTCCGGAGGGAGACCAAGGGCTGGAACTGGAAGAAGATGCTCAGCGCAGTGGTGATGGGAGCGGCCATCCCAGTTATGCACTACACGGCAATGGCGGCCGCTAGTTTTGTACCTTCCAGTTCGGGCCATCAGGATCTATCTCACGCAGTTAGCGTCTCCTCCCTAAGTGCTACTGGAATCGTCATCGTTGCGGTGATGATTCTAGGATTTATTCCGCTGACAAGCCTTACCTTCGACTCCCCCTCCAACACCCGCCAGCTGGCGGCACGCTATTTTGTGTCCCTTGGCGCAATAAGCGTCGTAGCCATTTTGGGCACGCTTCTGGTTCAGTACCAGGGGAGGAATTCGCAAAGTGACGCCCGCGTAGTGAATATCGCCGGACGGCAAAGAATGCTAAGCCAGGCCATCGCCAAGGACGCCTTGCTGCTGTCGCGCAGCACAGATGCAAGCGAACGACTGCGGTTAGCAGAAGATCTGCGCGGGGTCGTGGCCACTTGGGCGCAATCACACTCGGCCCTGATCGAGGGGGATCTAGAGCTTGGAGTCCCGGGAACAAGCGATCCCGAAATCCGGCGGAAATTCGTCGCGCTTGAATCTGACTATGATGCGATGGTTAGGGCCGCCCGAGTGATCTTGATGAGGGTGTCCGTAGCGCAAGAAACGGCAGATATCTCCGGCGAAACAAACGCGATTCTCACGCACGAGGGGCCCTACCTGGAGACGATGAATGCGATTGTATTTCAATACGACGCTGAGGCAAAACTTCGGGACCGCGGAAAGAACCGACTCTATTTTGGTCTGCTGTTGTTCATCCTAAGCGTTTTGCTATTGCAGGGCTTGCTGGTGTTGCGGCCCGCACTCGTGCGAATTCAACAAGGCATCGGCCAACTGGAGCAAGCCAAACATGCACTACAGCGCAAGGCAACGTTCGTAGAGTTGCTGCAAGTTGTCGCGGTGGCAGCCAACGAAGCCGCCGCCGTGGAGGCAGCACTGCAGTTCACGCTGGACCGCGTTTGTGAGCGCACAGGCTGGCCTGTCGGGCATGTGTATTTCCGCACGGACAAAAAAGGAGCCGAGCTGGCTTCGAGCAAGCTTTGGCATTTCGACGATATTTCCGAGTTCGAAACGTTTCGCCAGGTTACGGAAAGAACTCCTCTTGCAATGGGACGTGGCTTGCCGGGGCGCGTGGCGCAGAGTGGGAAATCCGTTTGGATCCCGGACATTAACCAAGACAGGAACTTTCCAAGAAAGGAAGCGGCTCTCGATCTCGGCGTAAGAGGAGCGTTTGGGTTTCCGGTATTAGTACGGGGCGAAGTGGCTGCAGTCCTCGAGTTCTTTTCCAGAAAAATTGAAGAACCGGATGATGAACTGCTCAACGTGATGTCAAACGTCGGCACACAACTCGGTCAAGTAGTGGAGCGACAGCGCGCGGTCGAGGAACTGCGCGATGCGGAGACCCGTTATCGAGTGCTCGTTGAGCAATTACCTGCTGTGCCTTACGTAGCGGAGCCCGGCGCAGAACGTGAATGGCTTTACGTGAGCCCACAAATCGAATCGATGCTGGGGTTCTCTTCGACAGAGTGGATGGCCGACCGCCATCTTTGGTTCCGTCAGCTCCATCCGGAAGACCGCGAGGGAGTCCTGGCCGAAGAAAAAGCTGCCGAGGCTCGCGGCGAGCCATTCCATTTCGAATACCGGTTGTTTGCGCGCGACAGCCGCGTTGTATGGATTCATGACGCCTGCACGTTAGTTCGCGACACCGACAGCGGCCGCTTCGTCCAGCGCGGCGTGTTATTCGACATCACGGAGCGAAAGCAGGTGCAACAGGAGCTTGCGCGTAAAGCCGAAGAGCTAGCGCGATCCAATGCAGAGCTCGAGCAGTTCGCATATGTGGCCTCGCACGATCTCCAAGAACCGCTCCGCATGGTGGCGAGTTATACGCAACTTTTGGCCCGGCGCTACAAGGGGAGACTCGGTGCGGAAGCAGACGAGTTCATTGGATTTGCCGTGGATGGAGCAAACCGCATGCAGCTGCTGATTCAGGATTTGCTGTCGTATTCGCGTGTGACCACCAAAGGAGAACAACTGCAACCAATCGACGCTAGAACTTGTTGTGAGACGGCAATTAAGAATCTGCAAAAGTCTATCGAAGATGCCCACGCGGAAGTTAGGGTCGGACCCATGCCGGTTATCGCCGGAGACTCCACGCAAATGACTCAGCTCTTCCAAAACTTGATTGGGAACGCAATCAAATACCGGAACGAGCGCAAACCGGAAATCCAGGTGAGCGCGAACTGCAACGGAAAAAAGTGGATTTTTTCCATACAAGACAACGGAATTGGGATCGAACCGCAATATTTTGAACGCATCTTTCAGATGTTCCAACGGCTGCACACGCACAAGGAATATTCGGGCACGGGGATCGGGCTTGCCGTTTGCCGAAAAATCGTGCAGCGCCACGGAGGGAGCATTTGGGTGGAATCTCAACCCGGGGAGGGATCGAATTTTCTGTTTACGATTCCACGCGCGGAAAGGACAGGGCAATGAGTTCGAGAACAATCGAGATCCTATTGGTGGAAGACAATCCGGGCGACGCGCGCCTGACCGTGGAAGCATTTAAGGAAGGCAGGGTGCTCAACAACCTGAATGTCGTGCACGATGGCGTGGAAGCGCTCGCGTATCTGCGGAGAGAAGGCCGATACGTAAATGCCGCGCAACCTGACTTGATCCTTCTCGACTTAAACCTGCCGAAGAAGGATGGGCGTGAAGTGCTGGAAGAAATCAAGGCGGATGAACACCTGATGAAGATACCTGTCATTGTGTTGACTACTTCCGCTGCGGAAGAAGACATCGCACGCGCATACACGCGCCACGCAAACTGCTACATCACCAAGCCGGTGGATTTGGACCATTTTCTACGCGTGGTTCAGTCGATTGAGAGTTTTTGGCTCACGCTGGTCAAGCTGCCCGCACGGTGACTCGGAAATGTCAACTACCGTGACCAAGATTCTACTTGTTGAGGACAATCCGGGAGATGCACGGCTCATTGAGGAAGCGCTTTCGGAAATCGCTAAATTGCGGTTTGAACTATTTCATTGTGAAACGTTGGCGAAGGCTTTGACGTTTTGCGCAGACTGCCCACCGGACGCAATTCTGGTGGACCTTGGGTTGCCGGATTCTCAAGGGTTGGACACCGTGCGGCGGATCCACGGCATCGTTCCACAAACACCCCTTGTGGTGCTCACGGTTAGGGACGAGGAGGAGTTAGCAATTCAGTCTTTGCATGAAGGTGCGCAGGATTATCTTCCCAAAGCACAAATTGACGGCGCATTGGTGTGGCGTGCTCTTCGCTACGCCATGGAACGGCAGCGGGTACAACTTGAGCTGCTCAACCTTTCGCTCATCGACGACCTGACCGGCCTGAATAACCGGAGAGGATTTCTTGCCCTAGGCGAACATTACATGAAGCTAGCGAACCGCTCCGGAATGCCGTATTTGGTAGCGTTTGCCGATCTCGACGGAATGAAGCAGATTAACGACAAGTTCGGGCATCAGGAAGGAAACCGGGCCCTCGTTGAAGCCGCGAATGTGCTGAGAGACTCTTGCCGACAGTCCGATATTCTTGGCAGGCTCGGAGGGGACGAATTTGCAATTCTCATCGCTGATGTCGCCGAGGATTGCACTGATGTAGTTCATCGTCGAATCGAACGGAAATTGCATTTTTGCAATCGAATTCCGGGACGTCGCTACGCATTGTCCCTCAGCGTAGGAATTATCGCCGGGAACGCAGGGGACCCGGCGAATCTTGAACATCTCCTGCAGCAGGCGGACGAACGTATGTACGAGAAAAAGCAAGCAAAACGTGCAACGCGGGAATTCACCGGGGCTGGCAAGAATCCGTCCTCATAAATGGAAAGACGCGCCGTGGGGCGCTGTTTCACGGTGGTACAGATTACCGCGATGAGCCAACGCCGTCTTTCGTGACGCGCCGCAAATCAAACAATTCAAGCAAGTTACAGCGAGGCAGATTTGGCATGCGCTATGCATCATCCCGCTACGTAAGACGAGTTCGCTGAAACGAGCGGGCCCGTGAGCAAAGAGATTAGGATGCCAGGAGCAGCAAGTATCACCTCGAAAAAATCTTCCAACTCGGTCCCCAAGTACCCCACAATCACCAGCCAGAACCCCCAGGCGCCGCGTCTGAACCCCTGAAAAACAGATTCGGCGCCTCTTCCTCCTTTGCAGAGCAGAAATCAGAAAACCAAAGATGGAAAGTGATCGAGAGATCCAGGCACGAACCGGAGTCATGAAACGATACCGGCATTGGCTGCACTACTAGAACAAGGATAAGTGACTCGCTAGAGCGCAGCGGGAGTGGAATGAAAAGCTTGCAGATTGCGACCTAAGAGATTTTCCTTGCGATCTGCGATCCAAATCCATCTTCCTCAGCACGGACGAGACGGAGCGAGCCCTCGCGCGAATCCCAGGCCTGTCCTAATCAGCGGCAGCAAAAATTGAATGCGAATGGAGGGAAAGATGGCATCCAAGCCCGGCATTGCTCCAAAGACAGTTCGTATTCCCATCAGCAATATTCCCGGCGGCGGGGACTACACGGCCCAGATTTTTGTGGGCAGCCAGAACGTTCCTGCGAATGTGATTCTGGATACCGGCAGCAGCACGCTTGCAATCAAGCACAGCGTTTACAAGCCAACGGCAGACAAGAATCTGAAGGGAACCAAGTATGCGCAAGATGTGTCGTATGGCACAGGTGGTTGGGCGGGTCCCGTGGTAGTTACGAGCATCAGCATGGGAAGTGCGGGGAACAACGTCACCCTGCAAGATTCGCCCATGGCCATCGCTGACGATCAACAACCGCACAACTTCGGCCGCGCCGACGGAATCCTTGGACTGGCCTACAATGCGCTGAACAACGCGTATGACTTGACGCCGCTGCTGCAACAACGAAACATCAATCCGGCTTTGAGTTACCCGTGGCCATTTCCCATTCGAAACTCGAGCGCGCTGCTGAATCAACTGAGCCAGACGTTTCAAAACTTGCAGCAAGTGGATATTCCTCCGTATTTCGACGAAGTGGAGCAGAACGGGATTACCGCCGACCGGTTTTCGTTTTACACGTTGCGGTCATTCCCGAGCACTGCAGGAAAAGACCCGGCACAAAATCCCCTGAACAAGGGCGTGTTTGTCCTTGGCGGAGGGACGGCGGAAACGGATCTTTATATGGGAGACTTCGTCAACGTGAAGGTGTTCGCCGACGCGTGGTACAACACCAACCTGAAGGCAGTTCAAGTGGAAGGAACACAGCCAGTCCGCATTGCGCCTCTTTCTTCCACAGACCGGCGACGCATGCTTTCCAATTCCATCGTCGACAGCGGAACCAATGCGCTCTTCCTGGCGCCCGAGGTGTTGAACGCAATCATCGACGAATTGAACAAACTCAATCCCGACTTCATAAAAGCCATTGAGGCGGCGTCGCAGTCGCGCGATGGCATTGCGTCATCGGGACTCGCGCTCGACAAGTGGCCGGGAATCAGCTTCATCATGACGGGCGATAACAATCAAGAAGTGAAACTAACTTGTGCGCCGGTCACATACTGGCAGGCGGACACTCCGCGCGTGGGGCAAGCGGTATTTCAGATTGTTGGAAACAACGAACGGCAATCGATTCTGGGATTGCCGCTGATGAACAACTACTACACCGTGTTCGATCGAACGATGGATCGGACTGGCATAATCCGGTTCGCTTCGATTAAGCAGCCAAGCTGACGTTTGCAACAATCCGAAAGAACGGGCAAGGTGGCGTGTTCCCCGTCTTGCCCGTTTCGTTCTTTGCAAAGTTTGTCTATTTGGTGGTGGCGGCGTTGGGCTTGCCCCAAGTGATGTCTTTGTCGTCGAGGGGCTTGAGCTGTTTGATTTCGTAGTTCGCCTGCTCCTTCATCATGAGCATGATGTTTTTGTGGGCGCCGTGAAAAAAACCCACTTCGCCCCAACCGGAGCGAATGTAGTAGCTCTGACCCGATTCCATATCAATCTCGATACCGCTCTGGTCGTCCTTCGGCTTGATGACGTGGTGACCTGCGGGAAGCTGAATCGAGGCCCAGCGTCCGTTCACAAGGTTCACCGCCATCGCGCCGTCTACAAAGATGCCTATGCGAACGGCGCTGCCGCGGTAGAGGCGCGGGCGGTAAAAGTAACAAGTGCTCATGCCTGCCACGGGTTGAATCGGCGTGTCGGCTCCCGCCACAACGTCAGACTTCGGAGCAGGCTTTTCCGGTGCTGCCTGCTGTTGCGTCGGAGCGGCAGGTTCTTGGGTTGGCGCCGGTTGTTGCGAAACTCCAGGGAGAAGGACAAGGGCCAGGGCCATGAAGATGCTGCGCATAAATCCTCCAATTGCGATGCCAGTGGCGCCGTTCGATGGGGAAGAGCTCCAGCGACTCGGACACGGGTACGTTGGCGCAACTATGTAGGGGCTGCCGAAGCGTGACAAGCGACAAGGGTGGACACGGAGCGACAAGAAGCGTCATTCGGATGCGACAAAAAAGAAAACGCCCCGGCGGTGGACCGGAGCGTTTTTCGCCACAAAACGGATATGCCGAGGCGGCGCGACTGTGATCTAAAACAAGTTCCAGAGGAACTGGTTGTAGACCTCGTGGTGATACTGGACTTCCGGCGCCTTGACAACTGTGCCCAGATTGCGCGGGCAGCGGTCGGCGGCGGTGCGTTTGAGGTCGGCGTAGCGGCCTTTCACATCGGCACCCAGCAGCGTGCTGGTCCAATCGGCCTTCTCGAAATTTTCAAGGGCCGTGTAGATGTTGTCCGGAAGGAAGCGCTTGGCGGAACGCAGGTCTTTGATTTTTGCGGTGTCGCCATCGAGGCCGGTCTTAAAGATCGAGTACATGACCAAGTAGGGGTTGGCGTCAGGAGCGACGGCGCGGACTTCCGTGCGCATGCTGCGCTCGTTGCCAATCGGGATGCGCACCATGGCGCCACGGTTGACGGCAGAAGCATTGAGCTGGTTCGGCGCTTCGAAATGTGGATCGAGACGGCGGTAAGCGTTCACAGAAGAGTTGAACAGAAGGCAGACGTCGTTGCCGTGCGTGAGGATGCGGTCCACAAACTCCCAGCCAAACTTGCTGAGTTTTTCCTCGCCCTTGGGATCCCAGAAGAGGTTCTTGCCGTTCTTGCTGACGGAGACGTTGGTGTGCATGCCGCTGCCGTTCACGCCGACAACCGGCTTGGGAAGGAAGCTGGCCGTGAGACCCATCTTGCGAGCGACCTGGCGACAGATCAATTTGTAGAGCTGAATCTGGTCCGCGGCGGCGACAACCTCGCCGTAGCCGTAATTGATTTCAAATTGCGAAGGCGCAACTTCCGGGTGGTCCTTTTCATTTTGAAAACCCATGGCGCGTTGAACTTCCGCGGTAGTGTCAATGAAAGTACGCAGCGGGTCGCCCGGAAGTGAGTGGTAATAGCCGCCGGTGTTGACGTACTCGAACTTTAAAGTTTCATGGTAACGGCGCTCTGCGTCTTCTCCTTGAAACAGGAAGCCCTCGATTTCATTGGCGGCGTTGAGCGTGTAGCCTTTTTTCTCGTGAAGGCCGTCCGCATAGCCCTTCAAGACGCCGCGAATATCGGCAGAATAAGGCGTTCCATCCTTGTCGATCACGTGGCCGAAAATAAGAACTTTGCCCGAGCCAAAGACGTCGGCCGGCGCCCAGTAGAAAGCGCCCCAATCCATGCCAAGACGGAGATCGCTTTCTCGCTGCGCGGTGAAGCCGCGGATGGAGGAGCCGTCGAAGGTGAGATTGTCCCAGCTCTTGATGAGAAATTTCTTGTCGTAATCGAGCATGTGCAGGCGGCCTTCCAGGTCGCTGAACAGAACAGTGACCGCCTTGATGCGCTTTTCGTCGGTGAGGTATTTGAGGCGCTCTTCCTGGATTTTGTGTTCGGCAACGCGGTTCTGGCGCTGCTCTTTGGCTTTCAAGTTGAGCTGCTCGAGCTCGTCATAATGCAACGCCAAAAAATTACGTAGTTCAGTCGACATGAATCTCCTCAAAGTGAGTGTTAACAAAATTGGGTGGCAGAAACTGAGGTGTACAGCCAGAAATCATGAGGATGTAGCGTAGCGCGAGGTTGAGTTGAGCGTCAATCGAAAGAAATGATTCAAAGAATCGAGAAAATTGTTTTCCACAGAGGACAAACGTTAACCCGGAGGAGAAGGCGGAAAGCGGAATTTCACCGGGGCGCGAGAAAGTGCGCCCCGATAGCCGGATAAGAAAACAGGTTAGCGGCCGGAGGTATAGCTGGCGCTAGTCGCCGTCGTGGCAGGAACGGTGATCGTGCTGTCCATGCGAACGAGCATGCCTGTCTTGGCAGGTAGATCCACTTCTTTGCCCTTGCGCACGACGATATAAGCTGCGCTGCCCGCAAGGCCAAGACCGAAGCCCCGGACGGCGTGGCTAAATACGGCGCCGATAAGTGTGCCACCGCCGCTACCGACGGTTCCTGCGACGACATCCCCTTTAATGTCGTGTTTTTGCTCAACGACTTGCCCTTCTGTGATTTTTACGTCTTTGCGTTCGCGGCTATCGCCATCTTTCGTCGCTTTTTCAATAGCGAGCAGACTCATCTGAACGGGGATGAGGCGGCTGTCAATTTCGACGGAACGGAAAGAGAGGTTCAGATAGGCTTCGCCGCGGAAGAGTGAGAAGCGACGCGCTTTGTTGACGGTAGTGACGATGCCGTGGACGCGCGTGCCCGCAGGAAGCAGAAGCTGATCTCCGATCGCGACAGGTTCGGTGACGATGGCCATGATGGGGTCGCCATCCTTGGCCGCGCCGGTGCTAATGTCGGTGAGCAATTGCAGATGAATCTGAGTTCCCTGCAAAAGCTGGCGGGGCTCCGCAAAGACTGCAGGAGCGGCGAGTGAAACCGCAAGTACAGCAACCAAGAAAATACGAACTACTTTCATTGAAAGTCCTCCCTGCCTGCACTGTGCGTGCAGGTCGTGCCCGTGACGTGGGCTTCGCCGCTGGCGCTAGCGGACCCCGGCAAGCCGGGGAAGACGGGGAGGAAAATCCGTCCATCTCTAGATTACTCAAATTTGCGGCAGCGTCCAGAGAAATTTGAGGTTATTTCTACAGGGCGCCGTTCAAGGTGAATTGGCTGAATCTCGCAGACATGCAGCAGCCGGGCGCGCTGGCAAAGAAATAAGTTTTGCCCGAGCGACGTTCAGGAAGTTGTTGCGGCTTTGTTCGCCTTCGCAACGCTGTGCTAGAATTTTCTTCTGCAGTTGCGCAGAACGCGGCGCGACTGCCGGAGCGTGGAACTTCGGGCTCTGTGCAACGAGGTCCCGCGAACCCCGCCAGGCCCGGAAGGGAGCAACGGTACCGGGAATGCCTCGGGTGCCGCAGATCACCCGAGG
>JACXTT010009072.1_pt1 | contig 13635 bp, 11 predicted proteins | sample 9270951 | NCBI WGS metagenome assembly JACXTT01 (sample SAMN15532306, study PRJNA645909) | rock metagenome | isolation source: weathered quartz diorite | place: Puerto Rico | collected 2017-06-21
CAAGCGGCATTATGCGCATGTGGATTGTCCGGGGCATGCGGATTACATCAAGAATATGATTACGGGGGCGGCGCAGATGGACGGGGCGATCTTAGTGGTGGCGGCCAGTGAGGGGCCGATGCCGCAGACGCGCGAGCATATTTTATTAGCGCGTCAGGTGGGAGTGCCGGCGATAGTGGTGTTCATGAATAAGGTGGACATGGTGGATGATCCGGAGTTGTTGGACTTGGTGGAGTTAGAGATGCGGGAGTTGTTGTCGAAGTATGAGTTTCCGGGGGACGACACGCCGATTATCCGGGGGAGTGCGTTGAAGGGGTTGGAAGGGGACCAGAGTGAGGTGGGGGAGCCGGCGATCTTGGCGTTGATGGAGGCGGTGGATAGTTTTATCCCGGAGCCGCAGCGAGATGTAGACAAGGCATTTTTGATGTCGGTAGAAGATGTGTTTACGATCTCGGGGCGGGGGACGGTGGCGACGGGGCGGATAGAGCGGGGGCGAGTGAAGGTGGGAGAAGAGGTGGAGATCGTAGGGATAAAGCCGACGGTGAAGACGGTGGTGACAGGGGTGGAGATGTTCCGCAAAGTGTTAGACGAGGGGGTGGCGGGGGACAATGTGGGATGTTTATTGCGGGGGGTGAAGCGGGAAGAGATCGAGCGGGGGCAGGTGTTGGCGCAGCCAGGGAGTATTACGCCACATACGAAGTATGAAGCGGAAGTGTATGTATTGACGAAGGAAGAGGGGGGGCGGCATACGCCGTTTTTTAATGGGTATCGGCCGCAGTTTTATTTTCGGACGACGGATGTGACGGGGTCGGTGACGTTGCAGGAGGGGGTGGAGATGGTGATGCCGGGGGACAATACCAAGATGAATGTGGAGTTATTGACGCCGATTGCGATGGATGAGGGGTTACGGTTTGCGATTCGGGAGGGGGGGCGCACGGTGGGAGCTGGGGTCGTCACCAAAATCCTGCTCTAACTACCTGCTATTTCCTAAGAAAAGAGGACAGATCTATGCGTGACCTTGTTGCTTTATCTTGCGAACAGTGTAAACAAAAAAATTATATGACGACAAAAAATAAAAAAACGACTCCTGACAAAATCTCCCTGCGGAAATTCTGCCCTGTTTGCCGTGTTCATACTTCTCATCGCGAAACAAAGGCATAGGAGGGTCAGTAGCTCGAATTGGTTAGAGCACCGGACTCCAAATCCGGGGGTTGCAGGTTCGAATCCTGCCTGACCCGTTCTCAATAAAACTATAGCAAGCAGGAAAGCCATGGCGGTGCTTGTGCAAGGACTAAAAGAAGGAATAGATACCGCGCGTACGTTTGTCCAGGAATCATGGGCGGAACTGCGGCGTGTACAATGGCCAACACGCAATGAAATACGCGCCGCGACAATTATTGTGATCCTTTTGGTAAGCACAATTTCATTATTCCTTTTTCTTGTGGATACCCTTCTTTCTTGGCTTTTTCATGCTTTTCTCGGGAGTTAACTCCCAGGCTGTCTCCCTTATATGGCGAAACAATGGTATGTGGTCCACACCTATTCTGGGTTTGAACGCAAAGCAAAAGCTGCGCTGGAAGAGCGTATCCGGATGCTTGGAAAACAAGAAGCCTTTGGGGATATTCTTGTTCCTGAAGAGCAAGTAGTGGAACATGTGAAGGGAAGGAAGAAGACTTCTGCTCGAAAATTCTTCCCTGGATATATCCTGGTGCAAATGGAGCTCAACGACGAAACCTGGCATGTCGTTAAATCTACCCCAAAAGTGACGGGGTTCGTAGGTGGATCAAATGATCCACAGACTATTCCTCCCGTTTCTGAAGCTGAAGTCTATGAAATCCATCAGCAGGTTCAAGAGGGAGCAAAGAGCCCAAAACCAAAAGTCCTTTTTGAGGCGGGGGAGGGTGTGAAAGTAACAGATGGTCCTTTCCAGGACTTTACGGGTGTAGTGGAAGAAGTGAAGCCGGAAAAAGGAAAATTGCGAGTATTGATAAGTATCTTTGGTCGAGCGACTCCGGTCGAACTTGATCTTGGTCAGGTTGAAAAAGCATAGGGTAAAGAAATATGGCAAAGAAAGTTGTCGGAGAAATCAAACTGCAGATTCCAGGTGGACAAGCTACGCCTAGTCCTCCAGTTGGCCCCGCTTTAGGTCAACGTGGTGTTAATATTATGGAGTTTTGCAAGGCGTTTAATGCTCGTACACAATCGCAGCAAGGAATCACTACTCCAGTCATTATCACTGTCTACGCTGACCGCTCTTTCTCTTTCATTACAAAAACGCCTCCAGTTCCTGTTTTAATCAAAAAAATGTTGGGATTAGAAAAAGGGTCGGGAGAACCAGCAAAAAAGATGGTGGCTTCTCTCACCCGCGCTCAAGCCAAAGAGATCGCAACAACAAAGATGGCAGATCTCAATGTGAAAGATATTGATGCTGCCGTCCGAACCGTAGAAGGGACTGCCCATAGCATGGGCATCACTGTGGTGGACTAAGATGACAAACACGAGCAAAAGCTATCATGCTGCATTAGAAAAGGTTGATCGGACAAAAAACTATCCTCTTGACGAAGCGATGACTGTAACTAGAAGCATTGCGCGTGCAAAGTTTGACGAGACCGTAGAACTAGCTGTGCGTGTCGGTGTTGATCCACGCAAGGCTGACCAAAACATTCGTGGAACGGTTATTCTTCCTCATGGCACGGGTAAGTCGGTTAGAGTAGCTGTCTTTGCGAAAGGGGAGAAAGCAAAAGAAGCTGAAGCTGCCGGTGCTGATGTTGTCGGCGGAGATGAGTTGGTAAAACGCATTAGTGAAGAGGGATGGCTTGAGTTCGATAAAGCTGTGGCGACTCCAGATATGATGGGGCAAGTCGGACGATTAGGGAAGGTGCTTGGTCCGCGAGGCCTTATGCCTAATCCCAAAGTTGGCACTGTTACCATGGATGTTGGGAAAGCGGTTCAAGAGCTCAAGGGTGGAAAAGTTGAATTTCGTGTTGATAAAGCTGGTAATGTCCACGTTCCGGTTGGTAAGGTTTCCTTTGGGGAGCAGAAACTTTTAGAAAACGCTAGCGTAGTCATTGACAGTTTGATCAAAGCAAAACCGTCTTCCGCAAAAGGCACGTATCTCTTGCGTGTTGCTGTAAGCACGACGATGGGTCCTGGGGTTCGGGTTGATCCTGCAACCGTCCATAGAACAACAATCGCGTAGCCTGTCGGCGCATTGTAGAGTAGAGCTGAGGAAATATGGATCGTCAAGGAAAAGAACACGTTGTTGCGCAATTACAAGATCGCTTTACAAAAGCGACTACTGCTGTTGTTGCGGAATATAAAGGCCTTACTGTCGCCGAACTCAATCAGCTTCGTCGAGAGCTGCGTGAGGTAGGCGGAGAATATCATGTCGCAAAGAATACTTTGGTCGAACTGGCGATTGAGGGGTCACCCTACCTCTCATTGAAAGATCTGTTGTCTGGTCAAAATGGTTTAGTCCTCGGGTATGGTGATACCGTAGGTTTCATGAAAGTTGTTGCTCGTTACGTCAAAGAGCATGAAAAATTTACAGTAAAGGGCGGAGTAACCGATGGGCAATTTCTTTCTGCCGCCGGAGTTGAAGCGATCTCGCAATTGCCTAGCCGAGAAGTGCTGCGTGCTCAGCTTCTTGGTCTTTTCTCGCGGGCTGCTACCCAGATGGCCAGTTTATTAGCTGAGTCAGGCGTGCGGTTAGCCCGTTTGTTAGATTCAAGAAAATCGCAGCTCGAACAAAACTAAAACTGTCTATATAATCTAGCATCTAGCGAAGGAGGATTTATGGCTCTTACTCCAGAAAAAATGGAAGAGATTGTTGGAACTTTGTCCAGTCTCACTATCCTTGAGGTTTCTGATCTCGTCAAGAAACTTGAAGAAAAATGGGGAGTGAGCGCTTCCGCACCTGTCATGGTTGCTGGCGCAGCGGCTGCCCCTGCGGCTGCCCCTGCGGCTGCCCCGGAAAAAGAAGATTTTGACGTCGTGTTGACGGGTTCAGGAGATAAGAAGATTCAGGTCATCAAGGTGGTGCGTGAACTAACCGGACTTGGTCTCAAAGAAGCGAAAGATCTTGTCGACGGTGCGCCAAAGACCGTGAAGGAAGCAGTGCCAAAGGCTGAAGCTGAGGCGATGAAAAAGAAGCTGGAAGAGGCGGGGGGCACGATTGAGCTGAAGTAGCCTTCACTATAAGGAGAGATACAGAATGGCTCTGCAGCTGGCAAACAATTTCCGTATTCGGCGTTCATTTGGTCGGATTAAGAAGACAATTGAAATTCCCCATTTGCTGGAGATACAGCGGCGCTCGTACGAAGAGTTCCTGCAACGAGTACTCTCCCCCGAGAACCGTGCTGATTCCGGATTGCAGGGTGTTTTTCGCTCCGTTTTCCCGATAAAGGATTTTAATGAAACGGCTTCTCTTGAGTTTGTTAGCTATACCCTCGGAGAGCCGAAATATAGTGTCGAGGAATGCCATCAACGTGGCATGACGTTTGCCGCTCCTCTGAAAGTCACGATCCAACTCGTCTTGTGGGAAGTAGAGCAACGGACTGGATCCCGAACGATCAAGAACGTAAAAGAACAAGAAGTCTACTTTGGAGAAATTCCTCTGATGACTACTCATGGCACGTTCATGGTCAACGGAACGGAACGTGTGATCGTGAGTCAGCTCCATCGCTCCCCAGGTGTCTTTTTCGACCATGATAAAGGAAAGACTCATGCTAGTGGTAAGTTGCTCTACTCAGCGCGTATCATTCCTTATCGTGGATCATGGATTGATTTTGAATTCGATCCACGAGACATTCTCTACGTTCGTATCGATCGTCGGAGAAAATTCCACGCTACCGTGCTTCTCCGTGCTTTGGGTATGACGGCAGAAGATCTGCTGAATTACTACTATCGCAAAGACGTAATTTTTCTTGATAATCGAAAGCCGGTGAAGCTCTTTAAGCCGGAACAGCTTCTTGGTGTACGGGCGAGTAAAGATGTGCGTCATCCTTTAACAAACGATCTGCTCGTCAAAGAGGGTCGTAAGTTTACGCGGTCTGCCTTGAAACAGATCGAATCTGCAGGGCTCGAACAAATTCCTATTGCACTTGAGGAAGTCATTGGCTGCATCTCTGCGCACGACATCCTAGACCCAACGACAAAAGAAGTGTTGGTTGAGTGCAATCAGGAAATTTCTCAGGAGAAATTGGACCTCTTGCTTGAGCGGGGTGTCTCTTCTGTCGAAGTCTTATTCATTGATGATTCTCATGTTGGACCTTCACTACGTAATACGCTGCTACAAGATAAAATTACCTCTTCAGATGAGGCTACCATAGAAATTTATCGTCGCCTTCGTCCTGGAGATCCGCCCACACTCGAAGCAGCGACGACGTTTTTCCATAATCTCTTTTTTAACGCTGAGCGTTATAATCTTTCACGTGTTGGAAGACTGAAACTCAACCATAAGCTTCGCCTCAACGCTCCCATTGATCAGGGAATATTGCGAAAAGAAGACATTCTTGAAGTTGTCCGCTACTTGGTTGAGTTGAAAAATGGTAATGGCGTTATTGATGATATAGACCATCTAGGAAACCGCCGCGTACGCGCCGTAGGTGAACTAGTCGAAAATCAATTTCGTATCGGACTTGTTCGTATGGAACGTGCGGTAAAGGAACGTATGAGTTTGCAAGATGTTGAGACGCTCATGCCTCAAGAACTGGTAAACTACAAACCGGTTTCCGCAGCGCTCAAGGAATTTTTTGGCTCTAGTCAACTTTCGCAATTTATGGATCAAACGAATCCATTATCTGAGGTGACGCACAAGCGTCGCCTCTCTGCTCTTGGGCCAGGGGGTTTAACACGAGAGCGTGCAGGATTCGAAGTACGCGACGTCCATCCGACGCATTATGGCCGCGTTTGTCCAATTGAGACGCCAGAGGGGCCGAATATTGGTCTCATTTCTAGCCTCTCCACTTATGCTCGGGTCAACGAGTACGGCTTTATCGAGACGCCGTACCGTGAAGTAGAAAATGGCAGAGTGACGGACCGTGTTCGATATTTATCTGCTCTGGAAGAAGAGAGTCAAACAATTGCCCAGGCCAATGCGCCTGTAGACGGGCGCGGTTTTCTATCCGGAGAACTAATCTCTGCTCGGCTGGGCGGCGAATTTATTATGGTTCGTCCACAACAAGTGCAACTTATGGACGTATCTCCTACCCAACTTGTGAGCGTAGCGGCAGCATTAATACCGTTTCTTGAGCACGATGACGCGAACAGGGCGTTGATGGGCTCAAATATGCAACGGCAAGCAGTGCCCCTCCTGCGTACGGAAGCTCCTCTTGTCGGGACCGGAATGGAGCAAGTCGTAGCGCGTGATTCTGGTGCTACGTTGGTTGCGCGACGCAGTGGGATTGTTGAGAGTGTGGACTCTGCTCGTATCGTGATCAAAGCTGACGCTCCTGCGGCTCATGGAGATGCTGGCGTTGATATTTACACCCTAACGAAATATCAGCGCTCGAACCAAAACACGTGTATTAATCAAAAGCCTATTGTCCTTGTTGGTGATAGAGTACAACCCGGCGATGTGATCGCTGATGGACCAGCAACAGATATGGGCGAATTAGCGCTAGGGCGGAATGTGTTGGTCGCCTTTATGATCTGGGGCGGGTACAATTTTGAAGATTCGATCCTAGTCAGCGAGCGTTTGCTACGAGAAGACGTATTCACTTCAGTCCATATTGAAGAGTTTGAGTGTGTCGCCCGGGATACGAAACTCGGACCAGAAGAGATTACCCAAGATATTCCTAATGTAGGGGAAGAAGCGCTAAAAGATCTTGACGAGAGCGGAATCGTGAGAATTGGGGCTGAGGTAAAGCCTGGTGATATCTTGGTAGGAAAAATCACACCGAAAGGAGAAACACAACTTTCGCCGGAAGAAAAGCTTCTGCGTGCGATTTTCGGAGAAAAAGCAGGAGAAGTGCGAGATACTTCGCTCCGAGTTCCTCCTGGTGTAGAAGGGACTGTCATTAATGTCCGAGTTTTCTCTCGTAAAGGCGTAGCAAAAGACGAGCGGAGTCAGAGTATTGAAGAAGAAGAAGTGGTACGCTTGCAGAAGGATCGTGACGAAGAGGTCCGCATCATTCATGAAAGTACGGGCAGTAAATTAAGAGAACTCCTGATTGGGAAAGTGACGAGTGCTCGCTTAGCGGATGATGATTCACGCCAGATCCTCGTGCCAAAAGGGAAAGAGATTACCGAAGAGCTTTTTAACTCCCTGACGCCTGCTCATTGGGATCATATTAAAATAGAAGATGAAGATACGAACGAGGAAATCACACGCATTGTTGAAGCAATGGAAGATCAAATTGCTGATATCCGTGATGAGTTTGAAAAAAAAGTAGAGAAGTTAAAAAGTGGGGATGAACTTCCTCCTGGCATCATCAAGATGGTGAAGGTTTTCGTTGTCAGCAAGAGGAAGTTACAAGTTGGCGACAAAATGGCGGGACGACACGGCAATAAAGGCGTACTGTCTCGTATTCTTCCAGAAGAAGATATGCCGTACTTAGCTGACGGTACACCGGTTGACGTTGTACTTAATCCACTAGGTGTTCCTTCCCGCATGAATGTCGGACAGATCCTTGAGACTCATCTTGGATGGGCGGTGCGAGTACTTGGTGAGCAGATCGCCGAAGAAACAGTAAAAAGCAATGGCAAAACGTTGGATGAAGGGCTTCGCAAGAAATTGAAAGATATTTACGGAAATGGGACACCCACTGTGGTGCTTAATGACCTCAATAGCTCTGACCTTCATCGTGTTGCTAGCCGAGCAAAACAGGGGATACATGTTGCTTCACCGGTGTTTGATGGGGCGACTGAAGAGGAGATCTTCTCTCTTCTCAATCATGCGAATCTCCCTGAAAGCGGGCAAACGATTCTTTATGACGGTCGAACAGGAGAGCCATTTAATCAGCCAGTGACCGTTGGTGTTATGTATGTCTTGAAACTCCATCACCTTGTGGAAGATAAAATTCATGCTCGTTCTACAGGGCCCTATTCGTTGGTGACGCAACAACCACTTGGTGGTAAAGCACAATTTGGCGGACAACGATTAGGGGAAATGGAGGTCTGGGCTCTCGAGGCATATGGAGCCGCCTATAGTTTGCAAGAAATGTTAACCGTTAAATCTGATGACGTTGCTGGTCGTACTCGCATGTATGAGGCGATTGTCAAAGGAGAAAATGTCCTTGAGCCTGGCTTGCCTGAATCATTTAATGTCATGATTAGAGAATTACAAAGCCTGGCGCTCAATGTCGAACTGCTTGAGGAAAAACGCTAATTCAGCGTGAAGGGGGAAAAATGGAAGATTTTCTCGGCCTCTTTGAGAAACCGCAGAACCCACTTCGCTTCAATGCTATTCGGGTGTCCCTCGCGTCGCCTGATATGATCAGGTCTTGGTCTCATGGCGAGGTCAAGAAGCCGGAGACGATTAACTACCGTACGTTCAAGCCGGAGCGCGATGGTCTCTTTTGTGCCAAGATTTTTGGCCCGACAAAAGATTACGAATGTAATTGTGGAAAATACAAGCGGATGCGCCACCGAGGTGTCGTTTGTGAAAAATGCGGTGTTGAGGTTATTCAGTCCAAGGTCCGTCGTGAGCGGATGGGACATATTGCTTTGGCGAGTCCAGTGGCCCATATCTGGTTTTTGAAAAGCTTGCCTAGTCGTATCGGCACGCTTCTCGACATGACATTAAAGGAATTAGAGCGTGTCCTCTATTTCGAATCCTATGTCGTTGTTGACCCTGGAAAAACTCCACTAAAAAAGAAAGAACTTTTGACGGAGACCCGTTACCGAAAATTGATGGAAGAGTACGGACCAGGTAGTTTTGTTGCGGAAATGGGCGCGGAAGCAATCCGTAAGTTGTTGCGAGATTTGCATCAGGAAAAACTTGCGGAAGATTTACGCGTTGAAATGAAAGAAACGGCGAGTGAAGCTCGACGGAAAAAGATTGCCAAACGTCTAAAAGTTATTAATGCGTTTCGGAATTCCGGAAATTCTCCGGAATGGATGGTACTTGAAGTCATTCCGGTTATTCCACCTGACCTTCGCCCACTTGTTCCTCTTGATGGAGGCCGCTTTGCAACGTCGGATCTGAATGATCTGTATCGACGTGTTATTAACAGAAACAATAGACTGAAGCGACTCATTGAACTCAATGCGCCAGACATCATTATTCGCAATGAGAAGCGAATGTTGCAAGAGGCGGTCGATGCGCTCTTTGATAATGGACGACGTGGTCGCCCACTTTCAGGGCCCAATAAGCGTCCATTAAAATCGTTATCGGACATGTTGAAAGGGAAGGGTGGTCGTTTCCGTCAAAATTTACTCGGCAAGCGCGTCGATTATTCTGGTCGATCAGTGATTGTGATTGGTCCGGAGTTGCGCCTGCATCAATGCGGACTACCAAAGCACATGGCTTTGGAGTTATTCAAACCGTTTATTTATAACAAACTTGAAGAACGGGGTTTTACCACCACTATTAAGAGCGCAAAAAAGATGGTGGAAAAAGAACGCCCAGAAGTATGGGATATTCTGGATGAAGTTATTCGGGAGCACCCCATATTACTAAATCGTGCTCCGACACTCCACAGATTGGGTATCCAGGCCTTTGAGCCAATTTTGATCGAGGGGAAAGCGATACAATTACATCCCCTCGTTTGTATGGCCTATAACGCCGACTTCGATGGCGATCAAATGGCTGTTCATCTGCCCTTGTCGGTTGAGGCGCAAGTTGAAGCACGTGCATTGATGATGTCAACCAACAACATTCTCTCGCCCGCGCATGGAAAGGCTATCATTGGTCCAACTCAAGATATCGTACTAGGGTTGTATTCGATGACAAGAGAACGGCCTGGTGCTATTGGTGAAAATAAAGTCTTTAGCAGTCCAGAAGAAGTACGTTTGGCCTACGACCAGGGCGCGGTTCACCTACAAGCACGAATTAAGGTGCGTATTCATGGGGAACTACAACAGACGACTGTTGGAAGAATCCTTCTCTCTGATATCACCCCACCGGAAATTCCGTTTTCGGACATTAACCGTGTAATGAAAAAAAAGGAACTTGGCGCTTTAATTGACCAATCCTTCCGCAAGTCTGGAAACAAAGCCACAGTGATCTTTGCTGACCGCCTCAAGGACATGGGCTTTGAGTATGCTACTCGAGCAGGAATCTCGATTGGGATTCAAGATATGGCTATTCCAGCAGCAAAAGAAAAAATGCTAGAAGCTGCTCAAAAGTCGCTTGAGGAGATTCAGGATCAATACACGAAAGGCCTGATCACGGACGGTGAGCGCCACAATAAAGTCGTTGATACGTGGGCTGCGGTGACTGACGAAGTTGCGAACGAAATGTTCAATAGTCTTCGTGAAAGCCGTGGTGGGTTCAGTCCAATCTACATGATGGCTGATTCCGGCTCTCGGGGTAGCGCTCAACAAATTCGTCAGCTTGCAGGGATGCGAGGATTGATGGCGAAGCCCTCTGGAGAAATTATTGAAACGCCGATCACAGCAAACTTTCGTGAAGGACTCTCAGTTCTCCAATACTTTATTTCCACACACGGTGCACGGAAAGGTCTTGCTGATACAGCCTTGAAAACTGCGAACTCAGGTTATTTGACTCGCCGTCTTGTTGATGTTGCGCAAGATTCAATCATCAGCGATCAAGACTGTGGCACGATTGATGGCATTGAGATGACGCCACTGGTCGAAGGTGGGGAAATTATCGAAGGGTTAGGCGAACGCGTGCTTGGTCGAGTGGCGCTTGATGATATTCGTGACCCTTTCACAAATCAGATTCTCGTTCATGCCAGCGAAGAGATCGACGAAGAGAAAGTCACCCTGATTGAAGAGGCTGGATTAGAGAAAGTGAGGATCCGTTCCTCTCTGACTTGCCAATCGCGGCGAGGCGTCTGCATCCGATGCTACGGGAGAGATCTGGCCAGAGGACGGATGGTGAATATGGGAGAGGCGGTTGGTATTATCGCTGCCCAGTCAATTGGAGAGCCTGGTACCCAGCTCACCATGCGGACGTTCCATATTGGGGGTACTGCGAGCCGACGCGCCGAACAAACGACTCTTACGACTAGAAACGACGGAGAATTGCGTTTCATTAATCTCAAGACTGTTGTGAACCGTGATGGGGATCTTGTCGTGATGAATCGAAACGGTGAGGTTGCTATCGTCGATCATCCCGAAGTTGGAAGAGAACGAGAACGAGAGCGTTATCCTCTCGTTTACGGAGCCAAGCTCAAAAAAAGAGACAAAGCGAAGATCAAAGCGGGAGATTTGATTGCAGAGTGGGATCCATACACCCTGCCCATCCTCACTGAAGTTAGCGGGACCGTGAAATTTGGCGACATTGATGAAAAGACGATGCAAGAGAAGGTCGACGAGCGCACTGGGCTGTCAACCAAAGTTATCATCGACTTTAGAGACCCAAGTGTACGACCCCGCATTTCCATTAAGGATGAGAATGCGAAGACGGTAAAGTTACCGAGCGGTCTAGATGCTCGGTACCTTCTGCCAGTTGGCTCTCACATCAATGTTACGGAAGGGCAACGTATCGAGGCTGGCGACATTGTTGCGAAAATGCCACGGGAAACCACGAAGACGAAGGACATTACTGGCGGTCTGCCGCGAGTGGCTGAGCTCTTTGAAGCGCGCAAGCCGAAAGAATTTGCAGTCATTAGTGAAATCGAAGGTGCTGTATCTTTCGGAAAAGATACGAAAGGCAAGCGAAAAATCGTCGTGACCCCAGAGATTGGTGAGGCACGAGAGTACCTGATCCCGCGTGGCAAACATATCAGTGTTCGAGAGGGAGATGTCGTGCGTGCTGGAGAACCCTTGATGGATGGATCTTCTAATCCGCACGATATTCTTGGCGTGTTAGGAGAAAAAGAACTCGCTAAATCTCTTGTCGACAGCATTCAAGAGATCTATCGACTACAAGGGGTGCGTATTCATGATAAGCACATTGAAACTATTGTTCGGCAAATGATGCGCCGCGTTAGCGTCACAGATGTTGGCGACTCTGAATTTCTTGTTGGAGAGCAAGTAGAAAAGTGGCGTTTCCAAGAAGAGACGGAGAGAGTGCTGGCCCGCGGAGGCAAACCGCCAGAAGCGAAATCGCTACTAATGGGTATTACCAAAGCGAGCTTGTCTACGGATAGTTTTATTTCGGCCGCCTCTTTCCAGGAAACCACCAAAGTGCTCACTGAGGCCGCAATTCATGGAAAGGTCGATATGCTGCTCGGACTGAAAGAGAACGTCATCATGGGAAGGCTCATCCCTGCTGGTACAGGAAGTCCGACCTATAACAAGATCGAAGTCCGAACTGTAGAGAGTGAAGAAGAGCAACAAGTAGAGTTTTCGCAAACCGTAGAAGCTTCGTGAGGGTTGCGCCTGATATCTTAAGGAGGATGAATGCCTACGATTCAGCAGCTCGTCCGTTTCGGACGAGAGAGGCAAAGGAAGAAACTGACTGCTCCAGCCCTGCAGGCGTGTCCACAGAGGCGAGGAGTCTGTACCCGCGTATACACAACGACGCCGAAAAAACCTAATTCTGCATTACGCAAAGTCGCTCGCGTACGGCTGACAAATGGTATCGAGGTGACTGCTTATATCCCAGGAATCGGGCATAATTTGCAGGAACACTCTGTCGTTCTCATTCGAGGCGGTCGAGTCAAAGACTTGCCTGGCGTCCGTTATCATATTGTTAGAGGTACACTCGACTCAATTGGCGTGCAAGATCGAAAGCAAGGTCGTTCGAAGTACGGCACGAAAAAGCCTAAATAGAGATAAAAAAGGAAGTGTTATGCCGCGTAAAGGACCAGTCCCAAAAAGAGAAATCCTTCCAGATCCAAAGCATCATGACCCCACTGTGACAAAGTTTATTAATATGATGATGCTAGGAGGGAAGAAAGGTGCGGCAGAACGAATCTTATACGGAGCGATGGATCTTATAAGCCAACGAAGCGGAGAGGATGCGGTCGAGGTCTTCCGACGAGCGCTGGAGAATGTCAAGCCGATTGTTGAAGTGCGCTCGCGACGTGTTGGTGGGGCGACATACCAAGTACCAGTAGAGGTGCGAGCAAATCGACGTAATTCTCTAGCGATGCGTTGGTTGGTTCAATCCTCAAGGCAACGACCTGAAAAAAATATGCGGGAGAAATTGGCGGGAGAGCTATTCGAAGCCTCTCAAAATAGAGGAGGGGCAGTGAAGAAACGTGAAGATACTCATCGTATGGCTGAAGCGAATAAAGCATTTGCTCACTATCGGTGGTAGTGAGCAGGCCAAAGAAACACGAAACAGAGATTGCGGAGTGACGGCGGTTGACTCTTTTGTAATACTATTTAGAATCGGACACCCCAAGCATTGTAGGAAGCTGCAATTCAGGAAAGAGTAGTTACTGGATTGCTTCCCCCAAGATTAAGAAGCTTCCTCTTATCAGATTCTACGCAGAAGGAGCGGAGAGAGTTATGGCGAAGGCGCGGTTTGAGCGGACGAAGCCGCATGTGAACGTAGGGACGATAGGGCATATAGATCATGGGAAGACGACGTTGACGGCGGCGATCACGAAAGTG
>JACXTT010009073.1_pt1 | contig 13634 bp, 17 predicted proteins | sample 9270951 | NCBI WGS metagenome assembly JACXTT01 (sample SAMN15532306, study PRJNA645909) | rock metagenome | isolation source: weathered quartz diorite | place: Puerto Rico | collected 2017-06-21
GGGCGCGCTGTTGCCCGACCAGGTCGAAAAAGTAGGCGCGGTCGCGTGGGCGGCGGACGGGCAAACCTTGTTCTACGTGACGGAGGACGAGGCCAAGCGGCCCTACCGGCTCTACCGGCGCCGGCTCGGCGCCCCGGCGCCGGACCTCCTCCACACGGAAAACGACAGCATGTTCCGCCCGCCCAGCGGTGCCTCGCCCCGGCTCGCCCATCCTTTCTCTGACCGGGGCCAGGGCGCCCGCCCGTCGTCGCCCACGGGGGCCGCGCCCGGGCGCAGGAACGGGTGCCCCCCCGCCTCCGGGTTGGGGCCGGGCATCACCGGCGCCGGCCCCGCCGGGCCGCCGGCCTGGCGGAAGGGGTTGGGGTATTGCTTCCGGGTCTGGGGGGGGGAGGAGTAGAAGACCCCGCCCCGCCGATACGGCACGGTCTGATCGTCCTCCTTTATGCGGGCCAGCATCTCGGAGTAGAGCCGCTCCCGGAAGGCCGCGCTGGGCTTCATCACCGCGTCGGTGTACGCGTTCTCCGCGGTGAGGTACGCGGTGACCTCCGGGTCGTCCTTCTGCCGGAACCAATGATAGTCGTCGTGACGGATGTCCCCGTGGACGACGTCCACCTTGGGCACGCGCCGGGCGATCGGGGGGGGGGCGGGCAACACGCCCCGCACCGTACCATAGAGGCCGGGCTTGCGCGGCCACGCGCTCGCTCACTACACTGGCGCACCACCGACCATGCCCGAGCTGCCCGACGTCGCCGTCTACCTCGAGGCCCTCGACGCGCGGATCCGCGACGCCCGCCTCGAGCGGATCCGGCTCGCCAACCCCTTCGTGCTGCGCTCGGTCGACCCGCCGCTCGCCGAGGCGGCCGGCCGCGCGGTGGTCGGCCTCCGACGCCTCGGCAAGCGCATCGTGATCGCGCTCGACGGCGAGCTCTTCGTGCTCGTCCACCTCATGATCGCGGGGCGGCTGCACTGGAAGGAGGCCGCGGCCCGCCTGCCGCGCAAGATCGGGCTCGCCGCGCTCGACTTCTCCACCGGCACGCTCACCCTCACCGAGGCGGGCTCGAAGCGGCGCGCCGCGATCCACCTCGTCCGCGGCGAGGCCGCGCTGGCCGCGCACGATCCGGGCGGCCTCGAGCTGTTCGCGGCGGACCTCGACGCCTTCCGGGGCGCGCTCACGCGCGAGTCGCACACCCTCAAGCGGGCCCTGACCGACCCGCGCATCCTGAGCGGCGTCGGCAACGCGTACTCCGACGAGATCCTGCACCGCGCGCGGCTCTCGCCGGTGCGGATGACGCGCCAGCTCTCGGACCAGGAGATCGCGCGGCTCTTCGACGCGGCGAAGGCGACGCTCGCCGACTGGATCGAGCGGCTCCGGCACGACGCGGGCGGCCAGTTCCCGGAAGGGGTGACCGCCTTTCGTCCGGACATGGCGGTGCACGGCCGCTACGGCAAGCCGTGCCCGGTCTGCGGCGCGCCGGTGCAGCGCATCGTCCACGCCGACAACGAGACCAACTACTGCGCGCGCTGTCAGACCGCGGGGCGGCTTCTGGCCGATCGCGCGCTCTCCCGGCTCTTGCGCCAGGATTGGCCGCGGACGCTGGAGGAGATGGAAGAGCGGCGGCCCGCGGTCAGCCCGGAGACGTCACGGCCGGCCCGCCGGCGTCGCTGACCGGCGTCGGCGACTCAGCGCGCGGGCGCGGGCTCGCCGACCAGGATGTCGACCGGATCGTTGCCCAGGAGCTTCACGCGCACGCGCCAGGGACTCGGGCCGGCCTCCGCGAGCGAGAACGAGGCGATGGTCGTCCCGCCACCTGGCCCGCCGCGGCCCACCGCGCCGGAGGTGGAGACGCCGACGCCGGTGCCCACGCCGCCACCCAGGCCGCCGAAGCTGCCGACGCCGAGCCCGATGCCGATCGGCGCGCCAGACGGCTGCGGCATGGTGTACTCGATGGTCTGGGCCTCCAGGACCGCCCCGGGCTTCACGATCTGCGCCCGCTCGAGCCGGAGACCGCCGGTGTCGATCTCCACCCGCAGGCGATCGCTCACCACGGTGTACGCGGCGGAGACGAGGGCGCCGGGCGGCTGCACCTCGGGCTTGTACGGCAGCGTCGACGCGACCGACGAGCAGGCCGACAACGCCATCGCCACCACCGTGGCCGCGACCTTGGGCCGCATGAGCGGTATTATCGCACGCGGACAGGAGGGTGCCCCATGAGTGGCGGTGACGATGAGCGCGTACCCCCCGGCGCCGATCTCGAGCGCTACCTTCGCGAGCTGGCGGAGTTCGTGGGGCTCGACGAGACGGACGCGGCGGTCATCCGCGCGAGCGCGCCGGCCGTCCTCAAGCACGAGGCCGCGCTCACCAGTGCGCTGTACGAGCACTTCCTGCGCTTCCCGGCCACCGCGCGCTTCTTCCTGGGCGAGGACGGCGCGCCCGACCGGACGCGCATCGAGCGCCGCAAGCACAGCCTCGCTCGGTGGCTGCGTGAAACCGCGCAGGCCGCGCTGACCCACGACTTCGCCTACTACCTGCTGTCGGTCGGCCTCGCGCACAGCCATCGCGACTACGGTCCGGGCGGAAAGATCCCGCCCCAGTTCATGGTGGCCGCGATGAGCCTCACCCAGACCGCGCTGGCCGGCATCTTCCGGGAGGAGCTGGCCGACGCGGAGCGGGCGCTCACCGCGTCGGCGGCGTGGAACAAGCTATTGCTGCTTCATCTGAACGTGCTGCTGCTCGGCTACCTCCTTCCGCCCCCGCCGTCGCGAACCTGAAGGCGCCGTCCGATTGACACCGAGCGCGCTCGACCGCATAGTGAGCCCACGACATCCAAGGGAGCCCTCATGGCGAAGCCACGCACCGTCCGGGAACTGCGCGACAGCGGCTACACCTCCAGATCCGTCAAGCAGGAGCTGCGCGAGAACCTGATCGCCCGCCTCCGCCGCGGCGAGGTGCTCTTTCCCGGCATCGTGGGGTACGAGCACACCGTCGTTCCCCAGATCGAGAACGCGGTTCTGAGCGGCCAGGACATCGTGTTCCTGGGCGAGCGCGGGCAGGCCAAGACCCGCATGGCCCGCCTGTTGGTGGGCCTCCTCGACGAGGAGATGCCGGCGCTCGCGGGCTGCGAGATCAGCGACGATCCCTTCGCGCCGATCTGCCACGCCTGCCGCGCGCGGGTGGCCGAGCGAGGCGACGCGACGGCGATCGCCTGGATCCCGCGCGACCGCCGCTACGGCGAGAAGCTCGCCACCCCGGACATCACGATCGCCGATCTCATCGGCGAGGTGGATCCGATCAAGGTGGCGGAGGGCCGCTATCTCTCCGACGAGCTCACCATCCACTACGGGCTGCTGCCGCGCACCAACCGCGGCGTCTTCGCCCTCAACGAGCTGCCGGACCTCGCCGAGCGCATCCAGGTCGGGCTGCTCAACATCATGGAGGAGCGCGACGTGCAGATCCGCGGCTACAAGGTGCGGCTGCCGATCGACCTCTACGTGGTGGCGAGCGCCAACCCGGAGGACTACACGAACCGCGGGCGCATCATCACGCCGCTCAAGGACCGCTTCGGCTCGCAGATCCGCACCCACTATCCCCGGCGCGTCGAGGACGAGATCTCGATCATGGAGGCGGAGCGCACCACCTTCGCGGACGCGGGGCTCGAGACCCGGAGTCCCGACTTCATGAAGCAGCTGGTGGCCGAGGTCACCCACCTGGCCCGGCGCTCGCCCGACATCAGCCAGCGGTCGGGCGTGTCGGTCCGGGTGAGCATCTGCAACTACGAGAACCTCCTGTCCAGCGCGCTCAAGCGCGCGATCCGCCTCGGCGAGGCGGTGGCCGCCCCCCGCATCAGCGACCTGACCGCGATCACCGCCTCCACCGGGGGCAAGATCGAGCTGGAGAGCCTGGGCGAGACCGGCGAGGACAAGGTGCTCGGCAAGATCACCCAGCGCGCGGTGCTGAACGTGTTCAACCGCAGCTTCGGCTCCGGCGAGCTCGACGAGGTGGTGGGCGCGTTCCAGGACGGACTCAAGATCGACGTCTCCGACTCCATGCCCGCCGAGGCCTACCTGCGCCACCTCGGCCAGGTCCGCCCGCTGCAGGCCGCGGTGCGCAAGCTCGGCGCCCAGGACCCGGCCAGCGTCGCGGCGGCCGTCGAGTTCGTGCTGGAGGGCCTGCACCTGAGCAAGAAGCTGAACAAGGACGTGCAGGCCGGCCAGACCCGGTACCGGGTGGCCTGAGGCGCGCGGTGTCTCCGCTCCACCGGTACTCGCGCTGGGACGGCAGCCAGCGCCTCGACGACCTCGACGCCGACCAGCTCCTGGAGGCCATGTCGGACGACCTCCTGTCGGACGGCGACCCGTGGAGCGCGCTCCGGCGGCTCTTCCAGCGCGGCGCGAAGAACCCGGACGGGGCCAACCTGCCCGGGCTTCAGGATCTGCTCAACCGGCTCCGTCGGCAGCGCCAGCAGCAGCTCGACCGCTACGACCTGTCCTCCGTCCTCGACGACATCAAGCAGAAGCTCGACAACATCCTGAGGACGGAGCGCGAGGGCATCGAGCGGCGGGTGAGCGACGCCAAGGAGCGGGCCCAGCGCGGCGACGCCCCGGAGTCCTTCCGCCAGGCGATGGAGAAGGCGGCGGCCGAGCACAAGCAGACCCTCGACGAGCTGCCCCCCACCCCGGCCGGGCGCATCCAGGGACTGCAGAACTACGAGTTCATGGATCCGGACGCCCACCGGATGTTCTGGGAGCTCATGAAGGGCCTCCAGCAGCAGATGCTCCAGCCGTTCCTCTCGAAGATGCAGAAGGCGCTCGGCAACATGACGCCCCAGGACTTCGAGCGGATGCGCGAGATGCTGCGCGATCTCAACCGCATGCTGCAGGATCGCGCCGAGGGGCGCGAGCCGGACTTCGAGGCGTTCAAGCAGAAGTGGGGCGATCACTTCCCGGGAGCACAGAACCTCGACCAGCTCCTCGAGCAGATCGCCCAGCAGGCCGGCCAGATGCAGTCCCTGCTCGGGAGCATGTCCCCCGGGCAGCGCCGCCAGCTCCAGGACATGATGCAGTCGCTGTTCATGCAGGACGAGCGGCTCGAGGCCGAGCTGCGCCAGCTCGGCATGAACCTGAGCCAGCTCATGCCGCCCGACGGGCGTCGCTACAACTTCCGGGGCGACGACGACCTCACGATGAAGCAGGCCATGGAGCTGATGGACGAGCTGCAGCAGCTCGACCAGCTCGAGCGCCAGCTCCAGCGGGTTCGCGATCCCAACGACCTCGAGAAGATCGACCCGCAGCAGGTCGAGCAGCTTCTCGGGGAGGAGGCCAAACGCGACCTCGAGCGGCTGCGCGAGATGACGAAGAAGCTGGAAGAAGCCGGCTACCTGGAGCGAAAGGGCGATCGTCTCGAGCTGACCGCGCGAGCCATCCGCAAGATCGGCGACAAGGCCCTTCGCGACATCTTCGCGCACCTCAAGCGCGACCGCTTCGGGGGGCACGAGCTCGAGCGGCGCGGGGCGGGCGGCGACCGCACCGATCAGTCCAAGCCGTACGAGTTCGGCGACCCCTTCCTGCTCGAGCTGCGCGAGACGCTGATGAACGCGGTGGAGCGCAACGGGGCGGGGGTTCCGGTGCGCCTGCGCCCCGACGACTTCGAGGTCGCGCGCACCGAGACCCAGACCCACGCCGCGACCGTGCTCATGCTCGACATGAGCCGCTCCATGATCTTCAACGGCTGCTTCCTGCCCGCCAAGAAGGTGGCGCTCGCGCTGAACGCGCTCATTCGCGGCCAGTTCCCGCGCGACAGCCTCTACATCGTGGGCTTCTCCCTCTACGCGCGCGAGTTCAGCGCGGCCCAGCTCCCCCACCTGGCCCCCGGCGAATGGAGCGTGGGCACCAACATGCACGCGGGCTTCCTGCTCGCCCGCCAGCTCCTGGCCCGGCACAAGGGCGGCAACCGCCAGGTGATCATGATCACCGACGGCGAGCCCACCGCGCACCTGGAAGGGACCGAGCCCGAGTTCGCCTACCCGCCCACCCGGCGCACGATCCATGAGACGCTCAAGGAAGTGCAGCGGTGCACGCGCGACGGCATCACGATCAACACCTTCATGCTCGAGCAGAGCCACGCGCTCACCGCCTTCGTGGAGCAGATGACCCGCATCAATCGGGGTCGGGCCTTCTTCGCGACCTCCGACCGCCTCGGCGAGTACGTGCTCGTGGACTTCGTCCGCGCCAAGCGGCGGGCCGTCTCCTAGCCGCGCCGCCGATGGCGGACGCCGCCACGGTCGTCCTGCTCGTGCGCCACGGTCTCACCCCCACCACGGGGATCAAGCTCCCGGGCCGCGCGCCGGGCCTGCACCTCTCCGACGAGGGCAAGCGCCAGGCGGACGCCGCCGCCGAGCGGATCGGCAAGCTCCCCAAGGTGGCCGGGGTCTACAGCTCGCCGATCGACCGGGCCCGCGAGACCGCGCTGCCCATCGCGCGCGCGCGCGGGCTCGCGGTGCGCATCGAGCGCGACCTGGCCGAGCTCGACATCGGCGCGTGGACCGGTCTCAGCCTCAAGCAGGCGGCCCGGCGGCCGGAGTGGGAGACGGTGCAGCGCAATCCGAGCGGGTTTCGGTTCCCGGAGGGCGAGTCCTTCCCCGAGATGCAGGCGCGCATCACCTCGGCGCTCGGCAAGATCGTGGCGCGGCACCCCGGGCAGATCGTGGTGGCGGTCTCGCACGCCGACCCCATCAAGGCGGCGGTGGCCCAGGCCCTCGGGACCCCGCTCGACCTCTTCCAGCGCATCATGATCGCGCCGTCGTCGATCAGCGCGGTGGTCTACCGGCGCGCCGGGCCCGCCGTCCTCACCGTCAATTCCCTCGCGGGCGACCTCGCGTGGCTCGGCGGCCGAAAGTCATGAGCGACAACCCGTCGTTCGAGATCGACTCCCCCGACCACTTCACGGCCGGCGCGGTCGGCCCACCCGGCCAGCGAGTCTTCTACCTGCAATCCCGGGAGGGCGGGCGCGTAATCACACTGAAAGTCGAGAAGGAGCACGTGCGCGCGCTGGCCGAGTATCTCGGCGGGCTGCTGGCCCGCGTGAAGGGGACGCCCGCCGCGGCGCGGGGCGACGCCGAGCTGCTCGAGCCCGTGGAGCCGATCTGGGACGTGGGCTCCCTGGCGGTGGGGTACGACGAGGGCCAGGATCGGGTGGTGGTCGAGGCGAGCGAGCTGCAGGAAGAAGCGGAGGAGGAGAGCGCGCCGCCGACGCCGGCGATGGCCCGCTTCCGCATCACCCGGGCCCAGGCCGCCGCCTTCGTGGAGCGCGCCGCCGAGCTGATGAAAGGGGGACGGCCCACCTGCCCCGTCTGCAGCAGACCGATGGACCCGGAGGGCCACGTCTGCCCGCGGGCCAACGGCCACGTCACGCACTGAGATGGGCGAAGCGCCGGCGCTGGACCTGCTGACCCACGGGGAGGTGACGGTCAAAGGGCGCCTCCCCCGGAGCAGCAACGCCACCTTCCTCGTCGAGGTGGCCCTCGACGGCGCGACCGCGCTGGCCGTCTACAAGCCGGAGCGCGGCGAGCGCCGGCTGTGGGACTTCCCGCCCGGGCTTTACCGCCGTGAGATCGCGGCCTACCTGCTCTCGGAGGCGCTCGGCTGGGGGCTCGTGCCGCCGACCGCGCCGCGGGACGGGCCGCTGGGGGAGGGGTCGCTACAGATCTTCGTGCCGGCTGACTTCCGCCAGCACTACTTCACGCTGCTGGAGCAGGCCGAGCACCGCGAGGCCCTCCAGCGCATCTGCCTCTTCGATCTGGTGGCCAACAACGCCGACCGCAAGAGCGGCCACTGCCTGTTCGTCCCCGAGGACCGGATCTACGCGATCGACAACGGGCTCACCTTCCACGCCGAGCCCAAGCTGCGCACCGTGATCTGGGATTTCGGCGAGGAGCCGATCGCGCCCGCGCTGCTCGAGGACCTGCGGCGCGCGGTCGGGGAGGCGCTCCCGGCCGGCCTCTGCCGGCTGCTCGACCCCGACGAGCAGCGCGCGCTCAAGCGCCGTGCGCGCGGACTCCTCCGCGCGGGTCATTTCCCGGTGGACAAGAGCGGGCTACGCTACCCCTGGCCGCTGATCTAACTCGGGGTCAGGTCTTGACCCCGATCTAACGGCGGCGACGGCGGTTATGGGAATCGCCATGGATCACGTCGCACCACCGGCGGTTCTCGTCGCCGCCGGCCTCCGCGCTGCCGGTCAGCATCGCGTCCGACATGACCCGCGCGTCGTCCACGCCCTCGCGCATCGGCATGTGGACGCTACACCACTGGACCTCGAGGATTTCCAGCAGGGCGTCGGCGTCGGGCTCGCAGGCGGGGCAGTATGCGCGGGCGATGCGGGGGGTTTCGGCCGGAATGTCGCTCAAGGCAAGGCACCACCGCGGAGAACTGGGGGACTTCGTCGCGAGTGTCGAGCTATGGCTTCCTCCTCTTCGCCACGTCCAACCAGGCTCGAGCCTCACGTTCATTCTACACACGGGGATTATTTCGCTCCTAATTCTGCCGGGGCCGCCCCGGCCGGGCGCTCCGAGGCGGCCAGGACGCTCCAGACCAGGACCGGCGCGTAGTTGTACAGCGATTCGAGATGACTGTTGACCAGACCCTGAAACTCGACCGCGCTGTCCACAGGGCCTCCTCACCCGCTACTACGACCTGCGCACCCTACCTATTCCCGGCCGGCGACCAACCTGCTCGGATCCCGAGACCCACTGGACCCATGTGAGCCCCTGTGACCCAGCGCGAGCCCCCTACAAGCCAGCGAGCTCCCTATAAGAAGGTCGTGTCGGGCTCCAGGCCCAGCAGGAAGCGGCCGACGGTCTCGAGATGGGCCTGGCGGCCCTGGAGCTGCTGGGTCACGGTGTGGATGTCCCGAAACCGTCGCTCGAAGGCGCTGCTGGTGAAGATCGCGCTCGACCCGGCCGCGTGATGGACGGTGTCCACCACCTGCTTGGCCTGGTGGATACCGTACGTCGAGGCCAGCCGGATCTGCACGCGCTGCTCGAGGCTGAGGGGGCTCCCGGTGCGGCGCGCCTCCGCCCAGATGTGCTCGAGCGCGTCGAGCAGGAAAACCCGCGCAGAGCGGAGCTGGCCCTCGGCCTGGGCCACCTGGAGCTGCACGACCGCGCTGTCGCGAACCTGACGTCGGGACCCACGGGGCTCCTTGTCGCGGGCCAGGTCGATGAACGCGTCGAGGCTGCTGCGCGCGATGCCCATGGCCACCCCGGAGAAGCCAGCCGCGTAGAGGCTGCCGGACGGGAAGCAGTAGAGCGGCCCGGGATGCCGACGCTCGGCCGGATCGTCGCGCGAGACCGTCTGCTCGGCCGGCACGAACAGATCGCTGACCGTGAAGGTGTCGCTGCCGGTGCCCCGCAGCCCGGTGACCTGCCAGACGTCGACGATCGTGGCCTTCTCCGCGGGAAACAGCATGGTGCGCCCGTCGGCCGATCCGTCCGGGCGCCGTCGCGGCGCCCCGCCCGGCTCCTGGATCGCGCAGTAGCCGCCGAGCCAGGTGGCGTGGCGGCAGCCACTGGCGAAGCTCCAGGTGCCGGTGATGCGGTACCCGCCGTCGACCGCCACCGCCCTCGCGTCGTGGCTCGGCCCCCACGCCAGCACCGACCGCGCATCGCCGAAGATGGCGCGTGCGGTCTCGGGCGACACGTAGGCCGGGGTCATGGAGCAACCCGCGGCCTGGCAGAGGCACCATGCCGCGCTCGCGTCGTGCTTGGCGATCTCCTCGATGACCCGCACGAAGGTGACGGGATCCACCTCGCCGCCGTCGAGGAAACGGGGCAGCAGGAGGCGAAAGAGCGAGGCGTCGAAGAGCGCTCCCAGCACCGGCTCCGCCAGCCGACGCTCCTGCTCGGTGCGCTCGCTCAGGTCCTCGAGCAGCGGGGCCAGCGCGCGGGCCCGCTCGAGAGGCCCGCGCGCATCGTCCGGATCCGTCAGTCCACTCCGAACTCGAAGATCTTGCCGGTGCCCATCGAGAAGCCGGTGGTGACCACGAACCCGTACTCGCCGGGCGGCAGCGGCGCGCTCGGCTTGACCCGGTAGAAGCCGCGCGGATCGCGCTCGGTGGTCACCGCGATCTTGTCGTCGTTGCGCACGCCCGTCTTTTGCGTGCCCCCGAAGGGCATGAACGCCCCGCTCGAGAACTTGAGGTTGCGATCGTCGTGGGCGTCACCCGGCTTGAACTTCACCATCGGCGCCTCGGTCGGCGCATACGTGGTGAGGAACACCGGCGTCTTCTCGCTGGTCCGGTACTGGGCCTTCCGTCCCGGCAGCACGATCTCGCTCTTGCTCTGGAAGAACGCGAAGTTCGGCGCTATTGGCCATGGTGAAGTGCTGGCGCTTCCCCTCGGGATCCTCGACGAGGACCGCGTGGACCTTCTTGCCGATGTCGATTGCAATGAGCCACGTTAGGACCCTGTCATGCGACTGGTCTGCCATGGTGGTGCCCTCCCCGGGTCTCGGATGTCCTCACCCAGGGATGCTGCTCCCATCCACGGCCGATCAGCATTCTGCAGGTACTACGGCAGCGAGTTCATCAACCAGAGCCTCTACGACTACTGCCGGCAGGGCGGGATCACCTTCACCCGCAGCCGCGCCTGGAAGAAGAACGACAGCGCCCACGTCGAGCAGAAGAACGGGGCCGTCGTGCGCCAGCTCATCGGCTATGATCGCTTCGCCTCCCAGGCCGCCTATGCCCAGCTCCGGCGCGTCTATCGGCTCGCCCGCCTGCACGTCAACTTCTTCCAGCCGGTGCAAAAGCTCGTGAGCAAGCACCGCGACGGGGCTCGCGTCCGGCGCGTCTACGATCGGGCCCAGACCCCCTACCAGCGTCTGGGCGCCTCCGGCATCCTCTCGCCCGCGACCCGCGTGGATCTCGAGGCGCTCTATCAACGCCTCAACCCCCTGCGCCTCCGTCGTGAGCTCGACGCTGAGCTGGATCGCCTCTGGGCCCTGGCCGCCCCCGACCCTCACCGCCAGAGCACTACCGAGACCGCCACTCCCTCCGCGCCGTCGTCTCTACGGGGTTCTCAGACGACGCCTCCGGTAACCCTGAATTATGAGTTGATGAGAACAGGCGGGTAACCCTCACTTATGAGTTCCTACGTAGCGGGTCAAATGCCTCCGCGGCGAGCCAGCGGCAGCGCGGCCGGGAGAATGGCGAGGCGGGCCAGGGCGGCCGCCGCCGGAGCGACGCGGCTCACCGCGTAGGCGTAGCACGGAAGGCGGCCCGCGAGAAACGACGGGGGGCCTACCGCTTGGTGATCAGCCCGAGGGCAGGTGGCTCAGGGCCAGATGCGGGGGCAGGTAGAGCACGAGCGAGAATGCGACGATGAGCAGGACCAGGTACGCCCACCGGGGCAGGCGGCTCTGGGGCTTGCCCAGCCCGTAGACCCAGTTGATGTTCTCGTCGGGGCCGGTGAGCGCGTACGTCAGCGGCAGCACGAACAGTGCCGCCAGGCTCTGGAGCAGCCAGGCGCGGCGATCGTAGCCCAGGCGGTGCACGAGGGCCACCAGGCCGATCGGCAGCGGCACGTGGAAGAGCGAGAGGCCCCGCAGATAGCGCGGCGTGACCGCGTCGAACATGTAGCTGCTCATCCCGAACAGATCGCGGCGGGTGCTTAGGCGCCAGAAGAAGTCCAGGTTCCAGGCCAGCTCGGGCAGGAGCACCGCCAACGTCATCATGCTTGCCAGGAGTGAATTCTCGAGCCAGAGCGCCACCCCGGTGGTGAGCAGCGCGATGTCCGAGAACCAGAGGAAGTTCTTTGGGCCGTGGTGCGCCCAGTACACCGGCACCAGCACCAGGATGAAGAGCGTGTAGAGAGCCTTGATCCAGAGCGGGATCTGGTCGCCGGTCACCGCCCGCGCCCTAGCCGATGATCACCTTCTCCTCCACCACGAACGTCTTGTTGGCGGCGATGAAAAGCGCGCCGTCGGCGTGGAGGGCCTTCATCTCGGACGACGCCAGCGCCCGCTCCATCGAGGCGCGGTCCTCGAACCACAGCTCGGCGATGCCGTCGACCTCCACCGTCGAGGTCGGGATGTCCGGCCGACGGAATTCCTCCACGATGTGCGCCTGCACGTACCGCCTGAGACCCGGAACCGGATGGGCGAGCGGGGCGTTGATCTCGAGCCAGTGGCGCGTGAACTGCTCGCGGGTCATGCCGGCCTTGCGTGTCAGCAGCGAGATGCGCCTGATCATGGCGTGAGCGCGGGATTGATCCGCTTGAACACCGCGGGCGAGCCGGCGTCGAGCCGCATGGCCGGCCGCACCCGGCGGGTCCAGGGGTTGGCGTCGCGCACCCGGTTCCACGGCTCGCTCTCCGGCACGTCGGGCCGCTCGAACTCGTAGACGGTGAGGTATTTCGGCTGGCCCTCGATCGCCGTGAACCGGCGAGCCCGGATCACGCCGGGCACCGTCAGGTAGTCCGGGATGTAGACCGAGTTGTACCAGTCGTTGAACTCCTCCTCCATGTGCGACGGGACGTCCATGCGGCCCATCTGCAGATACGGCGACGGGCCCATCGTCAGCTCCACCGGGCTCGTGCGGGCCGGGCAGATCTGGCGGTAGCTGTTCAGCAGGTAGTTGCGCCCCCCGTGGCCGCCCGAGGACTGCTGGCGACGCGCCGACGGCCGGAAGCGCACCTCGTCGAGGAACGCGGCGGTGCGGAGCACGCTCGGCTCCTCCAGCTCGTACATCGCGAGGTACCTCGGCCCGCCACGCAGCGCCACGTAGCGCGACGCCGAGAGGAAACCCGGCACCTTCAGCAGCCGGTCGAGGTGCTCCTCGTCGTACCAGCGGTTGAACTCCGCTTCGTACTGGGCGTCGACGTCCGTCCACAGCATCAGCAGGCCGGTCCCGCGCGTCTTCGGCATGGCTCACTCCGTGGTTGGCGGCGCTCTTGACTGCACGGTCGCCGTCGCGCAGGATCGGCGTCGGTCGACGTGGACGCGCCGACGATACGGCAGCGCGAGGAGGGACGCAATGGGACTGCTGGACGGCAAGGTGGCGGTAGTGACTGGCGGCGGCACCGGCATCGGACGGGCGGTCTCGCTCGGGCTGGCCGCGGCGGGCGCCCGCGTGGTGGTCAACGACTACGGCGTCAGCGTTGACGGGATGGATCCCTCCAGCGAGCCCGCGAACCAGGTGGTAGCGGAGATCCGCAAGGGGGGCGGTCAGGCGGTGGCCGCCGCGGACAGCGTGGCCACAATGGCGGGCGGGCGCGCGGTCGTGGACCTCGCGCTCAAGGAGTTCGGCGACCTGGACGTGCTGGTCTGCTGCGCCGGCATCCTCCGCGAACGGATGATCTTCAACATGAGCGAGGAGGAGTGGGACGCGGTCATCGCGGTGCACCTGAAGGGCCACTTCACGGTCATGCAGCCTGCCACGCGCCACATGCGGGAGCGCAAGGCCGGCAGCATCGTCACGTTCACCTCGGCGGCCGGCCTCGAGGGCAGCCCGGGCCAGCCCAATTACCCGGCGGCCAAGGAGGGCATCGTGGGGCCCACGCGCCCGACCGCGCTGGCCATGGCCAAGTACGGCCTTCGCCGCAACGGCAACTCCCCCCCCCGCGACCCCCGTGTGCCCCGACCCC
>JACXTT010009074.1_pt1 | contig 13632 bp, 9 predicted proteins | sample 9270951 | NCBI WGS metagenome assembly JACXTT01 (sample SAMN15532306, study PRJNA645909) | rock metagenome | isolation source: weathered quartz diorite | place: Puerto Rico | collected 2017-06-21
GCCCTTATAAAGCTATGGGCTCTAAAACGCCTCGACAATTAACTGAGGCTTGGTATAAAAAACAACCGAAAAGATTCTTTCGTGAACCATTTTTGTTAACAACGTCCTGAAACTTAACAACTAATCACTAAACAATGGGCAAAAATATAGCAAATAGGTTCTCTTATGTCAACTGATAAATCTCCGACAGCCGCCGCTATGTTAAGCGGGGCGGATTCACATAAATCCATTATCAAATCCACTTCAGTGATTGCCTTAGGGACCCTTTTGTCCCGCGTTTTGGGGTTTTTTAGAGACATCATCCTCGCAAAGCTTTTAGGGACTGGGATTATTGCCGACGCCTTTTTCGTCGCCCAGAAAATCCCGAATCTGTTTAGGGATTTGGTAGGGGAAGGCGCGACCAACGCAGCCGTCGTGCCTGTTTTCTCAGAGTATCTTGAAAAAAAGAGCCGCAAGGAGTTTTGGCAATTTGTCAGCGTTATTTTCGTTTTAGGATTGATCATTTTGACGACGATCACCGTCATTGGGATTTTTTTATCGCCGCTGATTATCCGGATGATGGCGCCAGGATTTATCTCTAACCCGCGCCAGTTGGAATTGGCGATCAGCTTGACGAAACTTCTTTTCCCTTATTTGATCTTTATCGGCTTAACCGCTTACAGCATGGGGATTCTTTACACGTTTCGTTCGTTTACTTCGCCTGCCTTTAGCCCTTGTTTGTTAAACATCGCTGTCATCGTTAGCGCGGTTGTTTCTTTCAAAACAATGAAAGAGCCTGTTTACGGGCTGGCTATCGGCGTTTTGATCGGCGGTGTTTTACAATTGGCGATGCAAATTAGACCGATGTTAAAATTCGGAATGGTCTACGAACATCCCAAAACGCTTCGCCATCCGGGCGCACTTAAGATCGGTAAGCTTTTGATCCCAAGAATTCTCGGCGGCGGCGTTTATCAATTAAGCGTTTTTATCGACACGTTCTGCGCGTCCCTTTCTTCCATCGTAGGTGCCGGCGGTATTTCGGCCATTTACTATGCCAATCGCATTATTCAATTTCCCATGGGGATCTTTAGCGTGGCGTTGGCTTCAGCCGTTTTGCCGACGCTGTCAGGACTCGTCCAAAAAAATGATATCGGTTCTTTAAAAAAGACCGTTGTGTTTTCATTGGAAAATATATTTTTCGTCATGTGCCCCACGACGGTCATTCTCTTGATTTTGTCCGTGCCGATTATCCGCATTTTGTTTGAGCGTGGCGAGTTTAATTTTTATTCGACACAGATTACTTCATCGTCGCTCGCTTTTTTTGCCATCGGACTCTTTAGCTTTGGCGGGATTAAGATATTGGTGACGGCCTTTCACGCGCTTCAAGATACCAAAACGCCTGTCATCGTGGCATTCACCTGTTTAGTGATCAATACGGCGTTAAATTTCGTCCTCATGTTTCCGTTAAAAGTTTCTGGCATTGCTTTGGCGAGCGCCATCGCCGGCACAATCGACTTCTTAGCCTTATTCTATATTCTCGATAAACGTTTAGGCGGTTTTGATTCAGATCTTTTGGGTTATTTTAGTAAAGTCACTATTGCTTCTGGGCTTATCGGCATTGTCGAATATTTTGGATGGAATTATGTTCCTATTTCTAGCGATGTTTTGAAATTATGTGTCGTCGGTATGGGTGGATTCGTGATTTATGAAATTATTTGCTTGGCCCTGGGCGTTTTGCAGGCGAGAAAAGTTTGGAGCTGGATTAAAGCTGGGTTTGTCATTGAATCGAGTTAATGAAAATTGAAATGATAAATTTAACGGATAAAATTAAAGGCCTTTCTGTCGGCAGCGGTGTGTATTTGATGAAAAATTCCGACGACAAAATTATTTACGTAGGCAAGGCCGTGAGCTTGCGTAAGCGCGTCCAATCTTATTTTAGGAAAACAAAGCATTATTCCAAAACCGATTGGCTCGTTTCGGAAGTAAGGGATATCGATACCATTGAAACACAAAGCGAGGCGGAGGCGCTTATCTTGGAAGCAAGCCTCATCAAAGAACATCATCCGAAATATAATATCGATTTGCGCGATGACAAGTCCTACCCGCTTATTGAAATAACCGGCGATGAATTTCCGCGCATTTTTGTCGATCGCCCGCACGAGCGCAACAAAAAAAGTATTTATTACGGCCCGTATGTCGACGCTAAATTGATCCGTGAGGCGTTGGATATCTTGCGAAGGATTTTTCACTTTCGTACATGCCATCCGTTTCCACATAAAGAATGCTTGGATTATCATATGGGGCTTTGCGATGCGCCCTGCATCGGAAAAATCAGCAAAGAGGATTACCGAAAAAATATCCGCAACGTGCGTTTAATCCTCGAGGGGAAAAAGGATACATTATATAAGACCTTAAAGCAGGAAATGGAAACGCTGGTCAAAGAAAAACGTTTCGAAGAGGCAGCTAAAATTCGCGATCAACTTCAGGCGATCGGCGCGTTATATTCGGGAACAAAGGATGTTAATTATTATAAAGAGGCTGAGCAATTGCAGCGCGCGTTTGGGTTGTCGCGCATGCCGGAGCGCATTGAGGCTTTTGATATTTCTAATATTATGGGCAATCAGGCCGTCGGGTCGATGGTGTCCTTCTTTAACGGTAAGCCTGATAAGAATAATTATCGGCGGTTTCGTATTAAAGCAGTAACCGGCATCGACGATTTTCAAATGATCGCTGAAGTTGTCCGACGACGGTACAGCCGTTTAAAGAACGAAGGCGCGAGTTTCCCTGATTTAATTTTGATTGATGGCGGCAAGGGGCAGCTTTCCTCAGCCTGCGAAGAATTAGCGAAACTAGAAGTCATTATTCCCATTGTTTCGCTCGCCAAGAGGGAGGAAGAAATATTTTTGCCTAATAGAAGAATTCCTGTTAGATTATCGGGAGATTCTTTGGGGTTAAAACTGTTACAGCGCGTGCGTGATGAGGCGCATCGGTTTGCGCTTTCCTATCATAGGCTTTTACGTAAAAAAATAATTACGCAATAATAAAAAGAGAAACCTTTTAGATTTAGAAAAGAAAATTATACAAGCTCTGAATTCAAAGTAAAATAGGTCATATTCAGAATGATTTTAAAAAATTAACGACAATTCCAAAGATAATCCAATCAGGAGGAAAGAATGAATATTCACGAAATTCTAGATACGATGGTCAAACGTCAGGCATCAGACCTTTATTTAAGGACTAAGGCGTATATACGCATGCGCATTGACGGTAAGGTTGAAATCATCAGTTCAGAAGTGATAACGAGAGAAGAGATGCAGGCCTTGACCAATTTCCTTCTCGGCAATGAGCTGCGCTGGAAAATTTTTAATGAAAAATTTGATATTGATTTCGTCCATGATGAGCCGCACCTGGGACGCTTTCGCGTCAACATCTTCATGCAGCGCGGCACGCCGTCGGTTGTTATCCGACACGTCCATTCCTACGTCCGTAATTTCGAAGAGTTAAGTTTGCCTGGGGATCTTTTGAAAACGTTTTGCGATGAGTCGAAGGGTTTATTTTTGGTTTGCGGCCCGGCGGGAAACGGAAAATCGACCGCTATCGCCAGCATGGTTGAGTATATCAACGCTAATTATGAAAAGCATATTGTGACTATTGAAGACCCGATTGAGTTTTTGTTCTCCGATAAAAAAAGTATTATCAATCAACGTGAATTAGGATTGGATGTCCATTCCTATCCGGCCGCGTTAAGACACATCACCCAACAAAGTCCGGATATTCTTTACATTGGCAACATCCGCGACGAGGAAACAATGCGCGCGGCGATCATGGCGACCGAACTCGGCATGTTTGCCATGACAACATTCCATACGGTCAACGCTGTCCAGACGATTGTCCGTATCGTCAACTTTTTCCCGCCGCACCTTCACGACGAAGTGCGCATGCAGTTGTCGATGATTCTCAAAGGAACGATATCGCTACGTCTTATCCCGCGTAAGGACGGTAAAGGACGCGTTCCTGCCTACGAAACGATGGTTGTCACGCCAACCATATCACGGCTTATCCGCGAAGGCCGCATCCAGGAAATTCAGAATTTTATCGATCAAGGTGAGCTGTTCGGCATGCAATCGTTCCGGCAGTCGCTTGTGCGTTTAGTCAAGGCCGGCATCATCGATAGAACTGAAGCCCGACGCGCCTCCGATAGTAAAGACGAATTTGATTTAGCGATGAAGGGGATTAAAAGTAATTTCGAACAACACGCCTCCTAAAATCGAAGCATAAATTCTGTTATAAAAACAGATGACCATATCGTCATTCCCCCAATCTTTATCTAGTGGTGTTTATCGTCTTTTGATTTTTTTGTGTTTTTTTTGTTGCGCCACTTTGAGTTTTTTTAGCCTAAGGCACAAGGGCCCAACGTACGATGAACTTGCCCATTTTCATTATGGCTATCGCGTGCTCGAAGGCGACCCGGAAAGGTATTTGATTGGCGATAATAGTAAAATGCCGTTTTCCGTTTTAAACGCCCTTCCAAAATTTATAGGAAATAAGTTAGAGCCATATCCGTCGCAGTTAACCAACCGTCCAATCCATTTTCCTTTCTTCCAATCAATTACAACAGCGAGGCTTGTGACCATTATTTGTTCACTGATTTTGGCCTGGTATGTTTATCGTTTTAGTTATGAACTTTATGGGAACGCGGCCGCTCTTTTTTCCCTTTTCCTTTACTGTTTCGACCCAAATATTTTGGCGCACGGCCAGCTTATCACCACAGATTTATACGCGGCACTTATGGTCACCGTCGCTACATTCTATTTCTGGAAATTTGTCCATTATGGCGGATTTAAAAATGCTCTGATAAGTGCTTTGACCTTGGGGTTAAGTCAGTTGGCCAAATATTCCTGTTTGTTTCTTTATATTATTTTTGTTTTGATACTGCTCATACACAAATGGCCTGTTATCTTACAAACGATCGTTGCGTGGGGGCGGACAAGAATTGTCGTCGACGTCAGGCGGTCTATTTTTTATTTATTGTTATTTGGCGTGGTTAATTTGTGGGTCATCAACATTGGTTTTTGTTTTAAGAACACGGCGATCCCTCTGGCACAAAATTATTTCGAGAGTAATTTGTTTTTGACATTACAGAAAGTTCCATTCCTGAATCATTTGCCGCTGCCTTTGCCATATGCTTATTTGCGGGGCATAGACATGCTTCTTTATCATGACGCGACGGGGATTGGGATAGGGAATTTATATTTACTCGGCAATATAATTATCAATCCACACGATTTAAGTTTTCATGGGTTTTCAAATTATTTTCTATGGGCCCTTTTATTTAAAATGCCTTTGGCGACCATGGCCGCTATCTTTATCGCCGTTTTCCATTATCTGGGGCAACATCGATCTTATAAATTCTTTTCAGATGAAATCTTTTTGCTGATTCCCGTCATTTTTCTTTTTATCTATTTTAATTTTTTCTTTAAAACACAAATCGGCATACGCTATTTGCTGCCGCTCGCCCCACTCATGTTTATTTTTTGCGGCCATATATTTAAAATAAAACAGACGCAGAAATTTTCTCTGACATTGGTTGCCCTGGTAACATATTTAATCATTTCTAGCCTATCGTATTACCCGCATTTTATTTCCTATTTAAATGAGCTCGTGTGGGACCGCAAACAGAATTATAAGTATTTGGCGGACTCAAACTTGGACTGGGGAGGAAATGATTGGTATGTAAAGCAATACATCAAAAAGCATCCGGATTCTATTCTGTCTCCTTTAGCGCCTCGTCCTGGCAGGATCATCGTGTCTGTTAATAACTTAGTGGGGGCTGTGGGAAGCCCTCCGCAAGCTTACGCATGGCTTCGGGAAAACTTTAAGCCCACAGACCAAATCGCCTATAATTTTTTGGTGTTTGAAGTAACACCTGAAGAGTTAAAGAGAAAGGTCCTCAAGTAACGTTACCTTTTAGAGTTTTATTGCCAAGCCGACGAGATGTGCTATAATGCGCGTCTTATAAAAAAGATAATCGATTGGAATAAGAGGTAGAGAGGTAAGAGGTAAAGAGGTATTTTTTCGTTTTTTGAAGTACCTCTGGGACTCCTACCTCGCACTTATCTCATACCTCTTATCTCTTTACCTCTTATGCTAGACGATATTAAGAAACAAATTGTTCAAATTGAAGCCAAGCTCGATGAGTTAAGGGGGTTTCTTTGATCTTTCTTCTAAAGAAAAGCGCATAAAAGAAATTCAGGACGACATGAGCCAGGCGAGCTTTTGGGATGATAACAGCAAAGCCAATAAGCTCATGAGCGAGTTAAAGTTTTTAAAGAATTGTGTCGAGCCTTTTGAGAACGGGCTTAAAAAAATATCTGATGTGAAGGAATTATTGGATGCATCCGGCGGCGATCAAGAGTTTTTACAGCAAATCGGCGATGAAATTGTTCTTTTGCAAAAAGAGATCCGAGAGCTAGAGTTAAAAAGTTTACTCTCAGGGCCGTTTGATAGAAACAATGCGTTGTTAAGCATTAACGCCGGCGCCGGTGGGACGGAAAGCTGCGATTGGGCGAGCATGCTGTTGCGGATGTATGTGCGCTGGGCGGAAGAGCATAAATATAAAGTCAGGACCCTTGATATTTTGTCCGGCGATGAAGCGGGAATAAAGAATGTGACGATCAGCATCGAAGGCGAGCTCGCGTATGGATTTTTAAAAGCTGAACGCGGCGTTCACCGACTGGTCAGGATTTCCCCGTTTGATGCCAATAAGCGACGGCACACATCTTTTGCCTCTGTTGGTGTGATCCCAGAAATTGAAGATGATGTCGAGATAGAGATTAAGCCTGAGGAATTAAGGATCGATATTTACCGTTCCTCCGGGCCTGGCGGGCAAAGCGTTAACACGACGGATTCGGCCGTGCGTATTACGCATATCCCGACGGGAATTGTGGTCGCCTGCCAGAATGAACGTTCGCAGCTTCAGAACCGCCAGATGGCCATGAAAATCCTGCGCGCGCGTTTGTATGAACAGAAACAGCAGAAGCAGGAAGAGGAAATGGCCAAGGAGCACGGCGAGAAACAAAAAATCGAATGGGGCAGCCAGATCCGATCGTATGTCATGCACCCTTACTCGATGGTTAAAGATCACCGCACGGATGTTGAGACCGGAAACGTCGCCAAGGTCATGGATGGCGATTTGGATATGTTTATTGAGGCCTATTTAAAAATAAAAAATGAATAAGTGAAAAAGTGGTTAGTGACTAGTGATTAGTTGTATAAAAAATCACTAGCCACAACCACTGGCCACTAAATTAATGTTTGATTTTATCTTCCACAATACGTTTATTAAAAGCACGCAAAAGCACATCGACGGGCTTTTACCTAAAGTCAATATCCATGTCCCCGATGATATTCCTCTCCCATCCTTGACTCTTCTTAAAAAGAAAGTCGCCATCGTTTCCAAAATTAACGGCTTTGAGCCAGAAATGCAAAAATTATCCGACGAGGCGCTTAAAGCAAAGACAGATGAGTTTAAATCCAGATACCAAAAGGACATCCAAGAGCTCAAGCAGGTTTATGAAAGTCTTTTGGCCAAGTATCGTTCGGCTAAATCCAGCGAAGAAAAAGAGAATCTAACTTTAGAGATAGAAAAAGCGCAAACGGAATTTCGTCAAGCCAAGCAAAAAAGTTTAAGCGATCTGTTGCCCGAAGCTTTTGCCGTTGTGCGAGAGACCGGTCGGCGTAAATTAAACATGCGCCATTTTGACGTGCAGTTATTCGGCGGCATTGTATTAAATGAAGGTAACATCGCGGAAATGACGACGGGAGAAGGGAAAACGCTTGTGGCAACACTGCCGGCGTATTTAAATGCGTTGACCGGCGAAGGCGTGCATGTGGTCACCGTCAACGATTACTTGGCCAAACGCGATAGCGAATGGATGGGGCCCATTTATAAATTTTTGGGATTAAGCGTCGGTGTTATTCAGCACGACATGTACCCGCAAGAACGCCAAGGCGCTTACAGCTGCGACATCACCTACGGGACCAATAATGAATTTGGATTTGATTACCTGCGCGATAACATGGTCATCCGACGAGACGACATGGTCCAGCGCGGCCACCATTTTGCGATCGTCGATGAGGTCGACAGCATTTTAGTTGATGAGGCGCGCACCCCGCTTATCATCTCCGGCCCGGCGGAGGAATCAACCGATAAGTATTACAGAGCGTTTCAGATTTCTAAACAGCTCAAAGGCCGTCGCATCACGGAGAAAGATGAAATCGACGCCAAATATAAAGGTGTAAATTTAGGTGAGGGATTTGATTATTTGGCTGATGAAAAAGCGAAATCCATTTCTTTAACGGATGTCGGTGAGGAAAAAGCGGCGAAGATGTTTGGGGTCGCCAATCTGCACGACATGGAAACCATTGAATATCGTCACCATGTGCTGCAAGCCTTGCGTGCCAAAGAATTTTTTAAGATGGACGTCGATTATGTGGTGCGCGACGGCGGTGTTATTATCGTCGATGAATTTACGGGCCGTTTGATGCCTGGCCGACGCTGGTCCGATGGTTTGCATCAGGCGGTCGAGGCCATGGAAGGAATTAAGATTGAACGCGAGAACCAAACGCTTGCCACTATCACGTTTCAGAATTATTTCCGTCTCTATGAAAAACTCTCCGGGATGACCGGTACGGCGTATACAGAGGCCAATGAGTTTAAACAAATCTATAATTTGGACGTCGTCGTCATTCCGACCAATAAAAAAATCGCCCGCGTTAATCACGCCGACGTGATTTACAAAACGTCCCGGGAAAAATACGGCGCTGTCGTTAAAGAAATAGAAGAGTTCTATAAAGCCGGCCGGCCGGTCCTCGTCGGTACAATCTCGATTGAAAAATCGGAGATGATCTCAAAGCTTCTTAAGCAAAAGGGAATTGCCCACCAGGTCTTAAACGCAAAATATCATGAACTGGAAGCAAGCATTATTGCCCAAGCTGGGCGCCTAAAGGCGGTAACGATTGCAACCAACATGGCGGGGCGCGGGACGGACATCGTCCTCGGCGGGAATGCTGAGTTTTTGGCCAAGGCCTTAGCGGAACAGAAATTAAAAGAAGCCAAAGATGAGGCGGCTAGAGCACAGATGGAAGAGATGACGAAAAAATTTATCGATCAATTCCGCCAGCAAGTCAAAGATGAGCATGATAAAGTTGTTTCCCTCGGTGGGCTTCATGTTATCGGGACGGAACGCCATGAATCCCGTCGTATCGATAATCAACTGCGCGGCCGTCAAGGCCGTCAGGGTGACCCGGGGTCGTCACGGTTTTATGTTTCCTTCGACGATGATTTAATCCGTCTGTTTGCCGCTGACCGTATGGGCTTGATTGATAAAGTCTGGCAGGAAGAAGGGATGATGATCGATCATCCTTTGATGAGCCGGGTGATGGAGACGGCGCAAAAAAGGGTAGAGAACCATAACTTTGAGATTAGAAAACATTTGCTTGAATACGACAACGTCATGAACCGTCAGCGCGAAGTTATTTACGGGATGCGTCGAGATATTTTGGAAAGCGACGATGTTAAAAATATGGTCTTGGAAGCTCTTCCCGGTGAAGTCAGCCGCTTGGTCGACCAGCATTGCGTGACAGAAACAGAAGAGAGCGCACGCGATATCGACGGGCTTGAGAATTATTTGAAATCAAATTACCTGTTGGACATTTCTTCAGAGAAACAGCGATTCCAAGAAGCAGCGCTTGAAGAAATTAAAACGAACTTGACGGACAAGCTATTGGAACTTTACGAGGCAAAAGAGCAGAACATCGGCAGCGACCATTTCCGTCATTTAGAACGAATGGTTTTATTGCATACGATCGACACCAAATGGAAAGATCATCTCTACGCGATGGACCAACTCAAAGAAGGGATCAGCCTTCGTTCGTTTGCCCAGCGCGATCCGCTCGTCGAGTATAAACGCGAAGGTTTTGAAATGTTCCAGATGATGTACGGTTCGATGTTCCAGGAGGTCGTTGAGGTTTTGTTTAAGCTTCAGCCCGCCCAAAAGACGATGGAGATGAAAAGCGTGTTTGCCTCCGTCCCGCAAAAATTGATCCATGATCAGGTTCCAGGGTTGGCTGCGCCTGCGCCCAATATGGCCAGCCAGCCGTCGATGCCACCGCAACCGGAGAAAACCGCGCCAACAACGCCGGTCCAACACACAGGCCCAAAAGTTGGGCGAAATGATCCCTGTCCCTGCGGCAGCGGCAAGAAATACAAAAAATGCTGCGGCCAATAAATAAAAACCCTTCAAGCGACCCATCCGCTTCTAAATCACATTTGTATAATTTTTTATGCGCTTTGCTCTCTGCAGGTTTGCTCATCCTTGCTTTTCCCCGAACAGATCTTTGGCTCTTGGCCTGGATCGGGCTTGTCCCTCTTTTGTATGTCATCAATGGACAAAGGCCGTTTAAGGCATTTCAGATAAGTTTTTTATCTGGCTTTATTTTTTTCTTAGGCGTCCTTTATTGGCTGATCCATGTCACCAGCGTCGGTGTTATCCTATTGTCTGCTTATTGCGCTCTTTATTTTGGGTTGTTTGGACTAGTTTTTTCTATCAGTCATAAAAAGACGGCGTGGCTACGACTATGGAGCTTACCTGGCGTATGGGTCGTGTTGGAATACTTAAGAGGGATTTTTTTTAGCGGATTTGATTGGGGAAGTTTAGGGTATTCTCAATATAAAAATCTCATCATCATCCAAATCGCTGATCTGGCGGGAAAGTTTGGCGTAAGTTTTTTGATTGTCATGGTCAACGTATTTGTTTATGAGCTTATTAAAAAAGAAAATCCGCGCGCCGAAAAAATAAAATTGGCGGCCACCGTCGGATTAGTTCTTTTGGCCAGTGTTGGGTACGGATGGTATCGGTTTAATCAAATCCAAGAGACGCAATCGACCCAATCGATGGTTGTGGGATTGGTCCAGGGCAACATCCCTCAGGACATCAAATGGGTTGAGGCATTTTATCCGGCGACCATTGACAAACATACCCATCTTTCTTTAGAACTTTTAAAACAAAAACCAGATTTGATCATCTGGCCGGAGACATCCTTCCCGGGATATTGGAATAAAGAGAACGATTACGCCTCCGATTTAAAAGTTTTCACTAAAAAGGTAGGGACAGCGTTTCTTTTTGGAACGGTTGCCGAAGAAAAGGAAAAATATTATAATTCCGCCGTTTTGTTATCCTCGTTGGGGGAGAGTCTTGAGCGTTACGACAAAATCCGTCTTGTTCCCTTTGGAGAGTATCTGCCGTTTAGAACACAGATGCCTTTTTTAAGTAACGTCGTTCCGATTGCTGATTTCGATGCGGGAAAAAATTTTAAAGTTTTTGGCTCTTTGCCTCAAGGGCGTTTTAGCGTTTTAATCTGTTTTGAAGATTCCTTCGCCGCCTTAACAAGGCATTTTGTCAAAGAAGGAGCTCAACTTCTGATTAATTTAACTAACGACGCCTGGTTTCATGACACAAAAGAAGCGCAAATGCATTTGTCAGCATCGGTATTGCGCGCCGTTGAAAATCGCCGCTACGTCATCCGCAGCGCCAACACGGGGATCAGTTGTTTTATTAATGCTAAGGGAGAAGTGATTGAGCAAGTCAAAAACGAAGAGAACAAACCGACATTTATTGAAGGCGTTGCCAGCGCGAAAGTTTATTTTCTAAAAGATAAAACTTTTTATACTCAGTTTGGAGATGTCTTGGTGGGTTTATGTTTATTGCTGGTTGTGATGGTGTTTGTCTAGAACTAAAAGAAAGAAAAGAAATTTACCTGTAAACTTTTAATAAGATTAATATAATAGCCAATGGGAGAAATGGGAATGGACACAAAAAAAATATTTTTAAAAATCATCTTTTTTCTGGAAATCATTTTATCCACGCGAACGCTTCTTTTTACTATTCCCGTTTTTATCACGCAAGCCACGTCTGAACAAACGAATTCTTCCCCTATCGACAGCCGTATCATTATTATTTTGACAGGCATGGCTGTTTGTTATCTGGTGACGGGATTGCTTTCATTGTTGAAGCCTGTGCTGACGAGGATTTTACACCTTTCGTCGTTTGTTGTTGTTTTGGTTTTAAGTTTAATATTTTTGAAACAAGGCAACGGGCAAGATTATTACCTTTTACTGGGGGCCGTTATTTTTGCCACGGCGCTCATTCTTTCGATGGTCACATTTATTAAGCCGGAAAAAATTTAGAGGAAACGATTATGAGAAAAATCATTTCAGATGTTAAGTTGATCGGCATCGGATTGGCGGTCCTTTACGCGGTATCTGTTTTCGTGTTTTTGGGACTGCTGAACATCCCCGAATATGAGGCCAAAATCGCGATATACTTTGTTTTGTTCGTCGGGCTGTTCTTTGCTTCCCTTGCCGTTGCCCTTCTTAAAGAGTGGGGACGAAAGCTTATCATCGTGTTAAACGGCATCCTCTTCATCGGCTTTCTTTCGCGTTATATCCCCCAAATCGATTTGGTCCCGATGGGATATTTTTTGATGAGCTTTATTATTTTTATGTATTTTAATCAGGAAAAGGTAAGCGTTCAGTTTCACCAATCGACGAAAGCCAAATGGAAAAGCATTTTGGTCGTCGATGACGATGAGATCCATTTGAAAACGATCCGACCAATCCTGATTTCACAAGGATATTCCGTTTTAACGGCCGACTCCGGGGAATATGGGCTGCAGATCGCCAAGACGCAAAAACCGGATCTTGTGAGTTTAGATGTCATTTTGCCCGGCATGAAAGGGCGCGAGGTTTGTAAGCGCCTTAAAGAGGATTCATCGACGGAGAATATTCCCGTCATTTTTTTAACGTCTAAGGATTCGCCCGATGATATTAAGGCGGAAATGGACGTTGGAGGCTTAAGGCATTTAACCAAGCCGGTCAGCCCGAAGGCGCTCATTGCAACAGTTAAAGAGATTTTGGAATAGTGTCAAAACCCTTCCTTAATTTTTTCGGTAAGACAATCACTGATGGAGATTCATGAGTTCTCAAGATAGGCTGAAGATTTTTAAACGCAACATGGCACGCAGCGGATTGTTTTTTTACAACGGACTGCTTAATAAGATGCCTTATGGAATGGTCTGTGTCTTCGCTCACATCCTGATCTCCATCGGTTATGTCTTTATTGTTAAGCAGAAACGTATTGCCCAAGAAAGCCTTCACATCGCTTTCGGTAACGAAAAATCCGACGATGAAATTAAGAGGATCTCTAAAAATTGTTTTAAAAATTTTGGACAAGGTATTGTCGAGCTGATTTATTTCATGGGCCATCCGCATTTGATTACAGAAAAGGTGAGGATAGAAGGCCGTGAACATTTAGACAATGCTTTAAAAAAGGAGAAGGGTGTCATCGCGGTGAGCGCGCATTTTGGTAATTTCCCGTTGATGCTTCTTTATCTGGCGCAGTTAGGTTATAAAATGAATGCGATCATCCGGCAGTCGCGCGATGAAGTGGTCGAAAAATTTTTTTTAGAAAAACGTTCTTCTTTAGGATTAACGACGGTTTATACTCAGCCACGCACGCAATGCGTTAATACCTCAATTAAAGTTTTAAGGGAAAATCAGGTCCTATTTATCCCGCTTGACCAGAATTTCGGCAG
>JACXTT010009075.1_pt1 | contig 13632 bp, 14 predicted proteins | sample 9270951 | NCBI WGS metagenome assembly JACXTT01 (sample SAMN15532306, study PRJNA645909) | rock metagenome | isolation source: weathered quartz diorite | place: Puerto Rico | collected 2017-06-21
TCTGTGTGCCACATGCTCCTTTTCGGCCTCCGGCCGCTCAAAAATCTGCAGCGGCTCTTGTTGCGGCGCCAGTCTCCGAATGGCCTCGCGCGAACCGATGGAGCTTTTCTCTTCGTCAGGGTTGAACAGCACGGTCAACTCGCCATAGCGTGCAAAGCCGTGGGTGCGCAGCAGACCCATGGCGTGCAAGATCAAAGCCACACCGCCTTTGGCATCGGCAACACCAGGGCCATAGGCGCGTTGGCCTTCCACGCGAAACGGTCGGCGGCCGGCCTCGCCGGTGGGAAACACGGTGTCGTAGTGAATCATCAGCATGATCTTGGCGCTGCCCTGACCTTTGAAGCGGCCCACCACCACCTTTCCAGCCGATGGGGGCGCCGCAGAAATTTCTACCGCGGCACCCAGTGCCCGCAGACGGCGTGCCAACTCCGCTTCGACCAAAGCCAGTCCTTTGCCGTCATCCGTGCCAGAGTCCAGGTTGACCAGGGACTGCATGGTTTGCAGTACTGCCGGCTGTTCGGCCCAGGCGGCGCGCTGTTCCCAATCGTGGCCTTGGCCATGGGCTGCCGTCATGGCCAAGGCCAGCCCCAACACTGTCAATCGTCGAATCGCCATGCTGTATCTCCTGTAGTAGTTACATGCCTGAATGGAATGTCATTCAGCGTGCATATTGATTCTTCTCCTTAATTGCGCCATAAAAAAGCGAAAGATGGGCGTCAGGTTCATTCCTAAAATGAATGAACTATGCGCAAGCTTTATCCCGCCATGCCGTGGCTGCGCGCCTTTGCTGTAACCGCCCGCCATGGCAGCATTTCACGTGCTGCGGAAGAACTCCATCTGACCCAAGGCGCGGTCAGCAAACAGATACTGGAGCTGGAACAAAGCTTGGGGGTCACTCTCTTTACCCGCGTGCGCAAAAGGCTATGGCTGTCTGCCGCCGGGCAAAGTTATCTGCCGACCATTCAGGCCGCACTGTCGCAGATAGAAGCCGCCACCTTGGAGTTGATGGCCTACGGCGATGGCGGCGGCGCGCTGCATGTGTACTGTGTGCCAACCTTTGCAGCCAAGTGGGTGATACCGCGTTTGGCGCGCCTCTACGCCTTGAGCGCGTCGGTCACCGTTGATTTTGTGCATGCCAGCCGCGGCCAGGATTTCAATGGGCTGGACCTGGACTGTGCCATTCGCTACGGCAATGGTGACTGGCTGGATGCCGACAGTGATTTCCTGGCCGGCCGGGATATGTGCCTGATCGCACCACCCGCCGTGCACCAGGGCCCCGTGTTGCGGCGACCGGCCGACATTGCGGGCTACACCCTGCTGCGGCATTTTCAGGTGCCCCATGCCTGGCCGCAGTGGTGCCAGGCCCAGGGCGTGCTGGGAGTTTCGACCCAGCAAGGACCGGTGCTGGACAACTACAACTCGGTGATACGGGCCGTCATGGCGGGCTTGGGCCTGGCCCTGGTACCGGCTTGCCTGGTGACAGAGGACATAGAGGCTGGCCTGGTCCGTGCGCCGCTGTTGCACCTGGCGGCGCCTTACCAAACAGATTCCGGGTATTTCTTGTGCTGCCCGCGCGGGCGCATCCACACGCCAGCACTGGCCGTATTTCGAAGGTGGCTGTTGGACGAAGCAGGCTTGGCGGCGGCCGCGCCAGCAACTGGGTAATATCCGTAGCATGTCCACCGTGTCTGCTTAAAGGGATTGTTCATGAAGCATGCTCAGTTCACCACACGTGCCAGTGTTGCCTGGCTACTGCTGTGCATCTGTGCCAGCGCACAGGCGCATACAGGTGAGGCCACCGCCAGCGGTTTTTTGGCCGGGGTGCTACACCCCTTGACGGGTTTTGACCACTTGCTGGCCATGGTGGCGGTCGGCATCTGGGGCGCTACCTTGGGGCTGCCGCTGGTCTGGGCGCTGCCGGTGGCCTTTCCAATGCTGATGGTGATCGGTGGCGTGTTGGGCATCACCGGGGTACCGCTGCCGTTCATCGAGTCTGGCATTGCGGTGTCCGTCGTGGTGCTGGGTCTTGCCATTGCCATGGCGTGGCGCGCGCCAGTGCCCGTGGCGCTGGCCATCGTGGCCGCGTTTGGCGTGTTCCATGGCTACGCACATGGCGCAGAGTTGCCCAAGGCCGCCTCGCCGGCCGCCTATGTGGCGGGCTTTGTGCTGTGCACCGGGGCCCTGCACCTGACCGGAGTGGCCATCGGCACGCTGAAGCGCCTGCGCCACGGTGCGCTGTTGCTGCGGGCCAGTGGTGGCCTGATTGCGGTGGCCGGCCTGTGGATTTTTGCCGGGATGCCCGGTGCGGCATAGCGTGGCGCGCCGCACGCTGTTTGCGGCCATTGCCTGGGCCTGTTGCTCCACGGCCTGGGCGCATGGTGGCTTGGCGGGCAGTAAATCCTTGTGGGGCGGCATCTCACACTTTTTGACCTCACCGCTGTCGCTGGCGGCGATGGTTGGCCTGCTGGTCGCCGTGTTTGCCATTCCACAGCGCGTAAGCCTGTTTGCCACGGCCCTTGCCGGCCTGGCCGCTGGCAGCGCCAGTGCATTTTCTGGTGACGTGCCTGCCTACCTGGCGCCAGGCGCCGTCACACTGGTGGGCCTGTGTGCACTGGCAGGCTGGCGGCCCGTTGGCCTTGGGGCGCTGGTGCTGGCTCTACTGGCCGGCGCCGCTGGCGGCCTTGCAGCAGACCTGGATGCGTCCAGCTTGCCGGGTGGTATCGGTGTTGGCGGCGTGGAGACCTTGATTGTGGGCTGCCTGCTGGCGGGCTGCCACGACCTGGCAGCTATTGGCCGGCTGCAGACTGTTCTGCCCATCGCCCGGCGCGTTGTCGGTTCCTGGGTGGCCGCCATGGGCTTGCTGATGACCACCTTGGCGATTCACCTCAGCAAGACCTGATCAGCGCTTCATGCGCAGCGGTGAATCGTGCGAAATGCCCCAATGGTCCGAGGCCGGGGTGTTGCCGGCATCGGTCTCCATGCGCTGGGCATACCACAGCGCCAGACCGACGCCGCCAATCATCACGACCAGCACCAAGATCAGTTTCAAGGCCGTGAGCCACAGCGGAGGTTCGTCCTTAGGGATTCTTTTCGTAGCCATGTGGGTTCCCCCTTGCACCATCCATCAATCGATGCGGCCCAACAGCAAATATTCCATCAGCGCTTTTTGCGCATGCATGCGGTTTTCGGCCTCGTCCCATACGACAGATTGTGGACCATCTATGACATCAGCGTGCACTTCTTCACCGCGGTGCGCCGGCAGGCAATGCATGAACAGGGCGTCGGGCTTGGCGGCCTGCATCATTTTGCTGTCGACACACCAGGCTGAAAAGGCCTTGCGGCGTGCTTCGTTCTCAGCCTCAAAACCCATGCTGGTCCAGACATCCGTGGTTACCAGGTCGGCGCCGGCGCAGGCTTCCAGTGGATTGCTATAACTTTTATAGCTGCCGTTTCCCATTCCGTTGGGCGTTACCGCGATTCGCTCGTCCAGTTCATAGCCACTGGGGGTGCTAACCCGCAGGTGAAAGCCCAGGGTGGCCGCGGCCTGCAGCCAGGTGTTGGCCATGTTGTTGCCATCACCCACCCAGGCCACGGTCTTGCCGGCAATGCTGCCCCGGTGCTCGATGTAGGTGAAGATGTCGGCCAAAATCTGGCAAGGGTGGAATTCGTTGGTCAGCCCGTTGATAACCGGTACCCGCGAGTGGGCGGCAAAGCGCTCCAGCTTGGACTGCTCGTAGGTGCGTATCATCACAATGTCGGTCATGCGGCTGATGACCTTGGCACTGTCTTCAATGGGCTCGGCGCGGCCCAGTTGGCTGTCACCGGTGGTCAGGTGCACCACGCTGCCGCCCAACTGGTACATGCCAGCCTCAAAACTGACGCGCGTGCGGGTGGAGGCCTTCTCAAAAATCATGGCCAGGGTGCGGTCCACCAAGGGTTGGTGGCGCACAAAGGTCTTGAACTTGTTCTTGATGAAGGCCGCGCGTTCCAGCAGGTAGTGGTACTCCTCGGTGTTGAGGTCGGTAAATTGCAAGTAGTGCCGAACCGGCGGCGCGCCTTTGGGGACCGTGCTGGGAATGCCAGTGTGCAGGGAATTCATGCCGTTTCTTTCAAGAGCGTCGCAATCAGGGGACACAGTATGGCGGAAATCTGGTCGGCCTCGGTCGTCGTCAGTATCAGTGACGGCACCAGACGCACCACGGACTCGGCGGTCACACTGATCAGCAGGCCGGCGTCGGCGGCGCGCTGCACCAGTGCGCCACAGGGCTTGGCCAGATCAATGCCCAGCATCAGGCCCTGGCCGCGAATTTCTTTTACCATGCCGCTGGCTAATTCGGGTGCCAGCGCTTTTGTCAACGCCGCCTTGAGGTGCTCACCCACCGCGGCGGCATTGGCCAGCAGACCTTGCTCTTCCATGATGCGAATGGTCTCCACCCCGGCGCGCATGGCCAGCGGGTTGCCGCCAAAGGTGCTGCCATGGTTGCCCGGCGCAAATATCTTGGCGGCCTTGGGGCCGGCCACCACAGCACCCACCGGCACGCCGGAGCCCAGACCCTTGGCCAGTGGCATCACGTCCGGTTGAATGCCGGCCCACTGGTGGGCAAACCACTTGCCGGTGCGGCCCATGCCGCACTGCACCTCGTCAATCATCAAGAGCCAGTCGCGCTCGTTGCACAGCGCACGCACATCGCGCAGGTAGTCCATGTGCATGGGGTTGACGCCGCCTTCGCCCTGAATGGCCTCAAAGAACACCGCCACCACATTGGGGTTGTTGGCGGTGGCTGCTTTCAACGATTCGATGTTGTTGATGGGCACGCGGATGAAGCCATCCACCAGCGGACCGAACCCCGCCTGGACCTTGGGGTTGCCAGTGGCGCTCAGCGTGGCGATGGAGCGGCCATGGAAGGCTTTCTCATAGACCACGATTTCGGGGCGCGCAATGCCTTTGTCGTGGCCAAACTTGCGTGCCAGCTTCAGCGCGGCCTCGTTGGCTTCCAGGCCGGTGGAGCAGAAGAATACATTGCTCATGCCAGAGCGTTCCACCAGCAGCTTGGCCAGTTCTTCCTGCAGCGTTACATGGTAGTAGTTGGAGGTGTGGATCAGCTTGGTGACCTGGTCCTGCAGCGCGGCTACCAGCTTGGGGTGGTTGTGACCCAGCGTGTTGACCGCAATGCCACCCAGTGCGTCCAGGTATTCCTTGCCATTCACATCCCAGACGCGGCAGCCTTGACCGTGTGACAACGCAAGGGGAATGCGCCCATAGGTGTTCATCACGTGGGGAGAAGTGGGGGCCTCGGTCACGGCGGCAGCAACAGTCATGTCATAGCTCCAGGGTCAACTTGGTGTCAAAAGATAAGGCCCTGCGCTGAGGCTGGCCCGTTGTCTGCTGATTCTAGGCCTTGCACTGCAGCAATTATTTGACAATTTGGCATCACAGCAATGCGCGAGCGTGGCGTAAGCCAGTGGTTATGCAGCCTCAGATAAAATCAGCGCGTCGCAACATCTTCTCTTGCGCATTGCAACCTGTTGTTGACCACACCATGTCCCACACTTCCGCTAAAAAAATCTACATTCTGGGGGTTACTCGTAGCGGAAAGACGTTTCGCCCCAGCGATTGGGCCGAGCGTCTGGCCGGTGTCATGAGCCAGTTCCGCCCTGGTGGACCGCAACCGGGCAGCCATCTGGCCTATTCGCCGTGGTGTGTGCCGACCTCGATCGGTCAGGTGAAGTGCGTCATCGTGCACAGCGACCTGCGCGAGCATGAGGTCATGGCCTGGGACTTTTGCCTCAATTTCGCCAAGGACAACGAGTTGCAGGTCAGCGATGTGATGCCGGAGCTTGCACCGCCTGGGCCCAAGGGCTGATTCGGTTACCAACTGCGTCAATGCGCGGTGGTTGGATTTAAGTCCATGCGCGTCACTGGGCTGGCTGAGACTTGCGATGCTTGATTGGCAGGCCTGCAAAAGGAATGCAGAACCGCAAAAATGCAGAAATGCCGAGCGCTACATTGTTGTTCGCAGCAGCAGGGTGGGGGCTCAGGCTATGCGGGTGTTCTGCGCAGGTTAAGGAGGAGGCCGAAGGCCGGGGGACACGGAGCATAGCGCCCGCATAGCCTGAGCCCCCACCCTGCTGCGAGCCCAGCACAGCTCTTCAATGGAGCGAACACAAAAGTTTCAGACAACAAAAAAGCCGTTCAAAGAACGGCTTTTTTGCTTTGCTGGTAGCGCACCCGTTACAAACGGCGATTTCCTGGGTCTTGTGGGTATGACACCCAGGAACTCGTGCGAATTGCCTGACGAATCAGGCGGCTGCGACGGCCAAGGCTTTCACCTTGGAAGACAAGCGGCTCTTGTCGCGTGCGGCCTTGTTCTTGTGAAAGATGCCTTTGTCAGCCACGGTGTCAACCACGGCTTGCATTTTGGCAAACAGTTCGGTGGCCTTGGTCTTGTCACCGGCCAAAACTGCCTTCTCGACGTTCTTCACCGCAGTGCGGTATTTGGAACGCAGGGAGGTGTTTGCTGCATTGATTTTGACGTCCTGGCGGACGCGTTTACGGCCCGACGCCAGGCGCGGGTTCTTTTTCTTGGGTTTTCCAGATGCCATAGTAATAGTTCCTTGTGTCTGAGGATGATGCCAGCAAAGCCGACCATTATAGCGCGGATGCGCGCAGCTGCCAAGTCGATGGGGTTTGGCTTCAGGCTGGCGGGGCCTTGCTGCCGTCCTGGCGGGCTACACTCCCACTGTGAGCCTTACCAAATCTGCCTCTATTGTTTCGCTGCTGACCCTGGTGTCGCGTATCAGCGGCTTGGTCCGCGACCTGCTGATGGCCTCCACGTTTGGCGTCAGCGCCATGACGGACGCCTTTTGGGTGGCCTTTCGCATTCCCAACATGCTGCGCCGCATGTTTGCCGAAGGGGCGTTCAGCCAGGCGTTTGTGCCGGTATTGGCGGCCAGCAAGGCCCAGCATGGGGATGAGGCAACCCACGCCCTGATCGATTCGGTTGCCACCTTGCTGACCATGGTCCTGGTGGTGACCTGTGTGGTCGGCATTGTGGGTGCGCCGGCCTTGGTCTATGTGCTCGCCAGCGGCCTGCAGCAGTCGCCGTCTGGCTTTGATGCGGCGGTCTTGATGACGCGTTGGATGTTTCCCTACATCGCCTGCATGTCGCTGGTGGCGCTGGGAGCTGGCGTGCTCAATACGTGGAAGAACTTTTCCGTTCCGGCCGCCACACCGGTGCTGTTGAATGTGGCGATGATTGCCGCAGCCTGGCTGGGCGCGCCGTGGTTTCAGACCATGGGGCTGGAGCCGATTTACGCCATGGCGGGTGGCGTCATGGTGGGTGGTGTGCTGCAGTTGGCGGCCATCTGGTGGGCCCTGCGGCGCAGGCAACTGGCACCACGGCTGCGTTTCAGTTGGGCAGCGGCCCGCCAGGCCTGGGCGCAACCCGATACCAAAAAAATCACGCACCTGATGGGGCCGGCACTGCTGGGCGTCAGCGTGGCGCAGATATCGCTGCTGATCAACACCCAGATTGCCTCGCACCTGGCCACCGGGTCGGTCACCTGGTTGAACAATGCCGGATTGTTGATGGAATTCCCCACAGCCATGCTGGGCGTGGCGCTGGGTGTGGTGCTGATGCCGCAATTGGCGTCGGCCAAGGCGGCTGGCGACAGCGCGCAGTTTTCACAGATGATTGACTGGGGCCTGCGCCTGGTCATCATGCTGGCGGTGCCCAGCGCCATCGCGCTGATCACATTTGCCCAACCCTTGGTGGCCGTGATTTTTCACAATGGGCGCTACGCGGACAGCGACGTGGCGCAGACCTCCATGGCGTTGATGGGCTACGGCGCCGGCCTGGTGGGCATGGTGGCCATCAAGGTCTTGACGCCGGGCTATTTTGCTAGTCAGAATATCCGTACGCCCGCGCTCATCGGCATTGCGGTGCTGATCGTTACACAATGTCTGAACGTAGTACTGGTACCCTGGATGGCAAAGGCGGGCTATGGGCATGCGGGTCTGGCGCTGTCCATTGGCCTGGGGGCGCTGGTCAATGCATTGTGGTTGTTGGTGGGCTTGGTGCGCCGTGGCACCTATGTTCCATTGCCGGGTTGGGCGCGTTTCGGCCTGCAGGTGGTGGCGGCCAGTGCCTTGCTGGCGGTGTTTTTGATGTGGGCTAACCAGGCCGTTCCATGGTTGGCGCTGAAGGCTGACAAACTCAAGCGCGCCGGTTTGTTGGCCGTGTTGGTGTCGGGCGCCATCGCCGTCTATTTCACGGCGATCTGGGCGGCCGGGTTGAATGTGCGGCAGATGTTGCGGCGGTGACCGCAGAAAGTCAGGCTCCATGCATCTGTCCTTTGACCAGCCCACACCGCTGGAGTACTTTGCCTCGCTGGTGGAAAGTGATGGTGAGTTTGCGCTGTTCGAGGCCGCCATCAGCCTGGCCCATGATGAATACCCGGAACTGGATGTGCAAACCGTGCTGGGCGAAGTCGACCAGTTGCTGGCGCGCGTGCGCCGGCGTTTGGCCGCCGATACGGGGCCGGTGCAAAAGCTGCGCCTTTTGAACCATTTCTTCTTCCAGGATCTGGGTTTTGGCGGCAACGCCAATGACTATTACGACCCGGACAACAGTTTTGTCCATCGCCTGTTGCAGACCCGCCGGGGCATTCCCATTGCCTTGGCCGTCTTGTGGATGGAGTTGGCGCAAGGCCTGGGCCTGGCGGTGCGGGGCGTTGGCTTCCCAGGTCACTTTTTGGTCAAGGTCAACCTGCCCATGGGGCAGGTGGTCATAGACCCACTCAATGGCAAGTCGCTGAGCCGCGAGGAACTGTCCGAGCGCCTGGAGCCATACCGCAAGCGCAGCGGCCTGCTCGACGAGCTGGAAACGCCCTTGGGCCTGTACCTGCAGACGGCGCCGTCGCGCGACATCATTGCGCGCATGCTGCGCAACCTGAAGGAAATCCACAAGGCGCAAAGTGACTGGGCGCGGTTGCTGGCGGTGCAGGAGCGCCTGATCGTGTTGCTGCCCCAGGCCTGGCCCGAGTACCGCGACCGCGGCCTGGCCCATGCCGAACTGGGTCACATTGAACAGGCCCTGGCCGATCTGGAGTGCTATCTGGTGCACGCGGAAGATGGGGTCAATCTGGATGCCATTGCCGATTGGGTTGACGCGCTCAGACGCTCCTGATTTTTCCCTGCTGCGGCGCGGCAAAAATGGGCGCTGACCCTGCCTATAATCCCGCAGCCCGCGCGCCCAGAAGGCGGTCGCGGCTTTGCCGGATTGTTCCGGTCAATCCATCCTCCAACCGATACCAGGATTGCCATGAAGCTTCAAACCACGGTGCTTGCGGCCCTTGCCGCTTGTTTCTTGTCCCCTGCCATGGCAGCCGCGCCGCGCGGAAGCATTGCGCAGCCTTCGGCCAGCGATATCCCAAAACTGTGCAGCGCGACCATTGCACAGGCGCGGGGCCGTATCGCGAAAATCAAGGCACTGCCCTTGGACAAGGTGAACGCCCAGACCGTTCTGGAAGCGTGGAATGTAATGGAAATGGGTTTGCAGGACATGGCCGGGCCTATTGAGCTGATGTCCGAAACAAGTCCCAAACCGGCGGTGCGCAAGGCCGCAGAGGCCTGCAATTTGAAGCTATCGGCCCTGCCCAATGAGTACCTGCAAAGCGAGGCTTTGTTTCAACGCGTCAAGGCCCTGCAGGTCAGCGACCCCATTGATGTGACGGCGCGCCAGAGCATTCTGGACGACTTTGAGGAGCGTGGCGTCAGCCTGCCCGCAGACAAGCGTAAGCGGGCCAAAGTGATTTTTGAACGGCTGGACAAGCTGTCGCAGGATTTTTCGCGCAATGTGCGTGACGTCGATACCAAGTTGGCGTTTTCTGATGCCGCGTTGAAAGGCGTGCCGCCCGGTGCGCTGGCCAAACGTGCGAAAGACGCCCAGGGCAATTATGTGTTCGGCCTGGACTATCCGGAATATGAAGCCATCATGTCCAATGTCGAGGTGGAGAGCACCCGCAAGGAATACTGGATGGCCTTTCAGCGCCGCGGTGGCCAGGGCAACATCGTGTTGATGCAAGAGGCCATCAAGCTGCGCCTGGAGCTGGCGCAACTGATGGGCGACACCAATTTTGCTGACTGGACCACCAAGCGCAGAATGGCCGGCTCCGCCCAAGCTGTCACCCGTTTCCTGGACGAGGTGCAGGGCAAAGTGGAAGCACTGGAGCGCAAGGAGTTGGGCGAATTGCGGGTTGAAAAAGTGGCCTTTAGCGGCGACAAAGACGCCGTGCTCAAGCGCTGGGACGTGCAGTTCTACCAGCAGCGCCTGAAAAAGTCGCGCTACAGCGTGGACCAGAACGTCGTGCGCGCACAGTTCCCCACCGACCCTACGGTGGCCTGGATGATGAAGGTCACCAGCACCCTGTATGGCGTGGAGTTCACGGAAAACAAGAGCCTGCCGGTGTGGCAGTCCGATGTGCGGGCCTACGACGTGTATGACAGCGCCAGCAAGCAATACCTGTCCAGCTTTTACCTGGACCTGTTCCCACGCGATGGCAAGTACAAGCATGCTGCCGCCTTCCCGGTTCGTGGCGTTTCGACGGTGGGTGGGCGCACGCCGGTGTCGGTATTGGTGACCAATTTCAGCCGCGACGGCTTTGACCAGCAGGAACTGGAAACCCTGTTCCACGAGTTTGGCCATGTCATGCACGGCACGCTGTCCAAAACCCGTTACCTGCTCAATGCCGGTACCGGCGTAAAGCGCGACTTTGTGGAAGCGCCATCGCAAATGTACGAAGAGTGGTCGCGCCGCCCTGAAACGCTGGCCCTGTTCGCGCAGGTCTGCCCCAGCTGCAAACCTATCGATGCCACGTTGATCGAGCGCATGAACGCCTCGCGTGCCTTTGGAAAGGGCATTCAGTACGCACGCCAGCGCCTGTATGCATCCTTCGACATGGCCTTGCATACACCCACCGTGGTGGACCCCATGCAGGCCTGGATAGACCTGGAATCCAAGACCCCACTGGGCTATGAAGCCACGACCATGGTGCCCGCGTCCTTTGGCCATCTGATGGGTGGCTACCAGGCTGGCTACTATGGTTATATGTGGTCCGAAGTGCTGGCCCTGGATATGCGCTCGGCGTTTGCCGCCAATGCCATGGATACCAGCGTTGGCGCGCGTTACCGCAAGCTGATTCTGGAGCCTGGTGGCGAGCGCCCACCTGCCGAACTGGTGGAGGCGTTCCTGCAGCGCAAACCATCGTCCGACGCGTTCTTCAAGGAAATTTCCGGGCTCTGAACCATGAACCAGGCAACGCACCGCATCCCGGGCCTGGTCCTGCGGGACCATACGTTCTCCTTGCCACTGGACTACGCCAATCCGGGGCAAACGATTGAGGTCTACGCCCGCGAAGTCATAGCGCCGGGCAAGGAAGACGCGCAACAACCCTATCTGGTCTATTTCCAGGGCGGCCCAGGGTCCAGTGCGCCGCGACCCATGGCCAACAGCGGTTGGATCAAGCGGGCCTTGCAGGATTTCCGGGTGCTGTTGCTGGACCAACGTGGTACCGGCCGCTCGACGCCGATAACAGCACAGACCTTGGCCACGCTGGGCGAGCCCCAGGCGCAGGCGAACTACCTGATGCACTTTCGCGCCGACAACATCGTGCGCGATGCCGAGGCCATCCGCCAGCAGTTGGCCGGTGGTAGCACCTGGAGCATTCTGGGGCAGAGTTACGGCGGCTTCTGCGCCATGCGCTACCTCAGTGCAGCACCCGAAGGCCTGCGCGAAGTGTTGATTACCGGTGGTATTCCCAGCCTGACCCGCCCGGTCGACGACGTCTACCGAGCCACCTACCAACGGGTGCTGGCGAAGAACCGCTTGTACTACCAGCGTTATCCGGATGACGCCCGGCAGGTTCGAAAAATTGTGGACTGCCTGTTGCAAAACGATGTGCGGCTGCCGGGCGGCGGCCAACTCACAGCCCGGCGCTTTTTGCAACTCGGTCTGCAGTTTGGCATGAGCGATGGCTTTGAAGCCGTGCACTATGTTTTGGAAGAGGCTTTTGTTGCGGGGGTCGACGGGCAGCAGGTGCTCAACTGGAATTTCCTGTTCCACATTGAACAGATGCAGTCGTTTGACACCCATCCCATCTACTCGCTGCTGCATGAAGCCTGCTATACGCAAGGCCAGGCCAGCAACTGGTCGGCCGAGCGGCTGCTGTTGGAGTTTCCAGAATTTGCGTTGGCTGATACCGGGCAGCCCCTGCCATTCACCGGCGAAATGATTTACCCGTGGATGTTTGATATCTACACCCAGTTGCAGCCTTTGAAACCTGCGGCGCAATTGTTGGCCACGACAACCGATTGGCCGCAGCTATACGACGTGGCGCGATTGCAGCGCAATACAGTTCCGGTGGCTGCCGTGGTGTACTACGACGACATGTACGTGCACCGGGAGTTTTCGCAGGAAACCGCAGACATGGTGCCCAATATGACATTGTGGGTGACCAACGAGTATGAGCACAACGGGCTGCGCGCCGACGGTGAAGCGGTGCGCAACCGCTTGCTGGCCATGGTGCGCGGCGGCGTCTGACCCGCCGGCATTTGCCGCTCTAGACCGGCGGCGTGGTGCCGACCAGGCGGATACGCGCAGAGCCCATGACGGATTTATCCTTCAGCGTGCCTTCACCGTAATATTCCACATCGCCAGAGCCGGCAATGCTGATCGACAGGCTGTTGTGAACCCAGAGCTTGGCATTGCCGGTTCCGGCAATGCTGACTTTCACGTCCTGTGCGGATAGGCGTGAGGTCAGTACGTCGCCAGAGCCAGAAATGTTGACGTCCATGGCCTTGGTGTCGCCACGCACCTCAAAGCGGCCACTGCCTGCTATGGAGACGGCAACCGTGTCGCTCTTCAGGTCTTGGATCGTGATGCTGCCGGCCCCAGCAATGTCGGCCTTGAACCGGGGCGATAGCAGGCGCGCTGCACTCACGTCAACCGAACCGGCCAAGGTCAGAGTGTCGATGCTGCGCGCGTTCAACCTGAGCTTGATCTTGGTGCCATGGGCCAGGTTCACGCCTTTGACCGGCCTGATGATCAGCTCGCCCGATTTCACAACAGTTTCTACCAGTGGCAACAGGTTGTCGTCCGCGTCGATAACAACACTCTCACTGTCGCCCTGAACCAGTTCGACGGTGCTGGGCAGATTCAAGGAAACCTGGTGAAACGAGCCCAGCTCTCGCTTGACGCTGCCGGCATGGCCGGAGCCTGCCACTGTTTTGCTGCCAAAGAACTCCAAGGCCTGGGCCTGGCTCAAACCCAAACCGAGGGAGCAGGCGACCAACAAGCTGGAAAAAATGCTTCGAGAGCGGTGCGCCACCTGCATGCTCATGCCTGGCGCGCGTGTATGGTGACGGTAGGCAGTGTCACCTGTGCCATGGATGCTTGCGCCATGGCGTCAAAGCGCATCAACAAGGAGCCGTTGACTGCCAGGCTCATCACCACTGAAAAGGCAAGTGCGGCAAGCTTGAACTGCGTATGGTAGTTGTGCAACATGGTCTTCTCCGGTAAGGGGCCACTGCGGCCCGATGAGTCAACTGTAGGCACGATCCCGTCAATTTACATG
>JACXTT010009076.1_pt1 | contig 13632 bp, 11 predicted proteins | sample 9270951 | NCBI WGS metagenome assembly JACXTT01 (sample SAMN15532306, study PRJNA645909) | rock metagenome | isolation source: weathered quartz diorite | place: Puerto Rico | collected 2017-06-21
CGCCGTGGCCACCGCGCCGAATCGCTTCTCCTTAGAGCTTAGAGCTGACAGCTTAGAGCTTTGGCGGGAGTAACTCAGGGGTAGAGTCACAGCCTTCCAAGCTGTTGGTCGCGGGTTCGAATCCCGTCTCCCGCTCCAAAACTGGTTGCGCGTTGCGAGTTGCGCGACTCGCAACACGGAACTCGCAACTCGGAACACAATTTTCGCCCTCGTAGCTCAGGGGTAGAGCACGTCCTTGGTAAGGACGGGGTCACGAGTTCAAATCTCGTCGAGGGCTCCAGACAAGAATCGCGGAGTACGAAAGCAATGGCGCGCCAGGGAAGAGAAATCATCACGTTGCAATGCACCGAGTGCAAGCGTCGGAACTATTCGACGAACAAGAACAAGAAGACCATGACGGAGAAGCTGGAGCTGAAGAAGTTCTGCCGTCATGATCGGAAGCACACGCTGCACCGCGAGACCAAGTAGGGAATTTGGCGGCAAAGCGTTGCATTTGCACGCTTTTGCGGCACTTGCAGGCCAATAGCTCAATTGGTAGAGCAGCGGTCTCCAAAACCGCAGGTTGGGGGTTCGAGCCCCTCTTGGCCTGCCAAAAACAAGCTCGTAGCTCTCAGCTCCAAGCTCTCAGGGGAAACGAACGAGCTCCTCGTTCTCCTGAGAGCTGAGAGCTGAGAGCTGAGAGCTCCGAGGAAGCATGGACGAGAAAGAACCGAATGCGATCGTAGCGAAGCCGCGCGAATGGTGGCTCACCACGCGCGACTTCTTCCGCGAGACCAACGCGGAGATGAAGAAGGTCACCTGGCCGAACCGCAATGAAGTGGTCGGCACCACGGTCGTGGTCCTGGTGGCCACCATCGTCTTCGCCGTCTACCTCTGGGGCTGCGACGTCGTCTTCTATTGGGGCATCGACCAGCTCTTCAAGAAATTCGGGAGTGGCGCGTAAGCATGGTCGAAGCGACGAGCACGAAGCAGTGGTACATCGTCCACACCTACTCCGGTTTCGAGGAGCGGGTGCGGGAGAACCTCCAGCAACGCATCGACGCCCTCGGCATGCGCGAGAAGTTCGGCGAGATCAAGATCCCCACCGAGACGCTGGTGGAGATGAAGTCGGGCAAGAAGCGCGAAGTGCAGCGCAAGTTCTTCCCCGGCTACATCCTGGTGGAGATGGAGATGTCCGACGACGCCTGGCACCTGGTGAAGAACACGCCGAAGGTGACGGGGTTCGTCGGCACCGGCAAGAAGCCGACGCCGCTGACGCAGGAAGAGGTGGAGCAGATCCTGACGCAGGTCGTCACCACCAAGGAGAAACCGAAACCGAAGCACGTCTACGAGCACGGCGAGCACGTGCGCATCATCGACGGCCCGTTCACCAACTTCACCGGCGTGGTGGAGGAAGTGAACCTCGATCGGAACACGCTGAAGGTGATGGTCACCATCTTCGGAAGGTCGACGCCGGTGGAGCTCGATTTTCTGCAGGTGAATCGGTACGACGCGACGGAGGAGGGAGCTCCGGCGCCGAAGAGATAAACACGGGGAATGTCAAATGTTGAATGTTTAATGTCGAACGGGATTCGGTACATTCAACATTCAACATTCCTCGTTCTCAGGAAAGTGAATCATGGCGAAGAAAGTAAGCGGCTACATCAAACTGCAAATCCCCGCCGGCCAAGCCACGCCCGCTCCTCCCGTCGGCCCCGCGTTGGGCCAGCACGGCGTGAACATCATGGAGTTCTGCAAGACCTTCAACGCGCGGACGCAGGGCCAGCAGGGGCTGATCATCCCGGTGGTCATCACCGTCTACACCGACCGCTCGTTCACCTTCATCACCAAGACGCCCCCCGCGGCGGTGCTGCTGCTCAAGGCGGCGGGACTGCAGAAGGGCTCGGGCGTGCCGAACAAGAACAAAGTCGGCTCGGTGACCAAGAAGCAGGTCGAGGAGATCGCCAAGACCAAGATGCCCGATCTCAACGCGGCGTCGATCGAGGCGGCCATCAAGACCGTGGAGGGGACCGCGCGGTCGATGGGCATCGAGGTTACTGGATAGTCTCGGAGTGCGGCGGCGCGTAGCCGCCGCTTTCAAAACTCCGGAGAAAAGTAGGAGGCGCCTAACAAGCGCCGCTAGCACTACAGGAGGAACTATTGGCCAAACACGGCAAGAAGTACCGTGCGGCGATCGAGAAGATCGAGACGCGGCCCTACCAGTTGGATGAGGCGTTCCAGCTCCTCAAGCAGGTCAGCTACGCCAAGTTCAACGAGACGGTCGAGCTCTCCATGCTTCTCGGCGTCGACCCCAAGCACGCCGATCAGATGGTCCGCGGCACCACGGTGCTCCCGCACGGCACCGGGCAGTCCAAGCGCGTCCTGGTCATCGCCCAGGGCGAGAAGCAGAAGGAAGCGCAGGAAGCGGGCGCGGACTACGTCGGCGGCGATGACATGGTCGAGAAGATCCAGGGCGGTTGGGTCGATTTCGACGCGGTGATCGCCACGCCGGACATGATGCGCTCGGTCGGTAAGCTCGGTAAGGTCCTCGGCCCCCGCGGGCTGATGCCTAACCCGAAGACCGGCACCGTCACCTTCGACGTGGCCAAGGCCATTCAGGAGATCAAGGCTGGCAAGGTGGAGTTCCGCGTCGACAAGACGTCGATCATTCACGTGCCGGTCGGCAAGATCCAGTTCAGCGCCGACCAGCTTCGCGACAACGCCTCGGCCATCATCAACGCCGTGCGCAAGGCGAAGCCGCCGGCGGCGAAGGGGAAATACGTCCGCACCATCTACATCTCATCGACCATGAGCCCGTCGATCCAGATCGACTCGGCCGTGGCCGAGGTGAAGGCGGAGTAGGGGAGGGAGAATGAAGACGCGAGAAGAGAAATCGCAGGAAGTCTCCGAGCTCACCGAACAGATCGGCAAGGCCTCGAACGCCTTCCTGATCGACTTCAAGGGCATCACCGTGCCGCAGGTCACCGAGCTGCGCAAGCAGGTGCGGCAGACCAACTCCGGCTACGTGGTGGTGAAGAACACCCTGGCGCTCATAGCCTTGAAGGATTCGCCGATCATCGGGATGAAGGAGCAGTTCACCGGCCCGACGGCGATCGCCTTCAACTCCACCGACGCGGTGGTGCTGGCCAAGGCGCTCACCAAGTTCGCCAAAGACGTCCCGGCCGTCCATTTCAAGGGCGCGCTGCTCAACGGGCAGGTCGTTCCGGCCACCGAGATTCAAAACATCGCCAACCTTCCTTCGCGCGAAGAGCTGGTGGCGAAGCTCCTTTACCTGCTGCAGTCGCCGATCCGCGGATTGGTGACCGTGCTGCAGGCCAACATCCGCAACCTGGCGGTGGTACTCGGCCAGGTCGCTAAACAGAAAGAACAAATGTAGGACGGGCTTGAGGCCCGTCGAAAAGAGATATTGGAGGAAGAGATGGCGATTTCAACCGAAGATTTCGTGAAGCAGATCGAGACGATGTCCGTGCTCGACCTTTCCAACCTGGTCAAGGCACTCGAGGAGCGCTTCGGCGTCTCCGCGGCCGCGGCGGCACCGATGGCCGTGGCTGCGCCGGGAGCTGCGGCCGCTGCCGCGCCGGCCGAGGAGAAGACCGAGTTCACGGTCGTGCTCCAGGAAGTGGGCGAGAAGAAGATCAACGTGATCAAGGCCGTCCGCGAGGTCACCAGCCTCGGCCTGAAGGAAGCGAAGGACCTCGTCGAGGGCGCGCCTCAGACCGTGAAGGAAGGTGTCTCCAAGGAAGAGGCCGAGAAGATCAAGAAGGTCTTCGAGGATGCCGGCGCCAAAGTGGCGATCAAGTAAGTACTAACCCTCACCCGGCCTTCGGCCACCCTCTCCCGCTCGGCGGGAGAGGGGCCACATGGGCTGATGAGGGAATTGCAGCAGTGAAATAGCCCTTTGTTATCGATGTCGGAACTGGAGAAGGGGGGAGCGGCCTTCTCCGCGCGGTTCCAACTCCTGCGAATCAGCCCCTCGCGTCGCCTGCGCGGGGTCTCGCCATTTAAACCTCATTGAGGGCGCGACAGAACGATTTCGAGCACGCCGCACCGGCTGATATGACGCCGCACGGCGATCGTGTCGTTGCCCCGAAGGAGCCATCCGAATGAACGGATCGTCCATGCCGAAACAGGAGCCGGTTCGCCACGACTTCTCGAAGATTCGCAGCTACATGGCGCTGCCGAACCTGATCGACGTCCAGCGCAAGTCGTACGACCGCTTCCTGCAAATGAACCTCCTCCCGGAGGAGCGCGAAGACACCGGCCTGCAGTCGGTCTTCACCAGCGTCTTCCCCTTCAGCGACTTCCGGGAGACCTGCTCGCTCGACTTCGTCAAGTACTCCATCGGCAACTGGGAGTGCAAGTGCGGCGCGCTTAAGGGCCTCGAGCATCTGCGCATGACCTGCGCCAACTGCGGCTCGAAGATCATCACCGACCACCCGCACGAGGAGACGGTCAACTGCCAGAAGTGCGGCGTGATCAACAAGAACCGCGTCGAGATCTGCGACATCTGCGGCAACCCGGTCGACCTGCAGATGAAGTACTCGGTGGAAGAGTGCCAGGAGCGCGGCATGAGCTACAGCGTGCCGCTCAAGGTCACTTTCCGGCTGTTCGTTTATGACAAGGATCCCGACACCGGCGTCAAGCACATGCGCGACGCCAAGGAAGAGGAAGTCTTCTTCGGCGACATCCCGCTGATGACCGAGAACGGCACGTTCATCATCAATGGAACGGAACGCGTCATCGTCAGCCAGCTCCATAGGTCGCCCGGCGTCTTCTTCACCAAGGAATCGGCGCACACTTTCCTGGCCAAGATCATCCCGTACCGCGGCTCCTGGGTGGAGTTTGAGTACGACCAGAAGAACATTCTCTACGTCCGCATCGACCGCAAGCGCAAGTTCCTGGGGTCCGTCTTCCTGCGCGCGCTCGGGCTGACCACCGATGAAGAGATCCTCCGCCAGTTCTACACTCCGATCCGGGCCAAGGTCGGCCAGGACAACGTCACCCTCACCTTCGACAAGCGCGTCCTCGATCAGGAAGAGGCGAAGGAGCGTCATTCCATCCGCGGGCGCCGCACCGTGCGCACCGTCTTCGCCGGCGTGAAGCTCGACCAGAAGATGGCCGACGCGCTGACCAAGTCGAACGAAGCCTCGGCCAAGGTCGACTTCGCCGCGTTGGACAAGGCCGTCTTCCTCTCCGACGTCGTCGACGTCAACAGCGGCGAAGTCCTCTTCGAGGCCGGCGAGAACCTCCCGGCCGATTGGGCGGACACGCTGCGCGAGCACAGCGTCGGCGAAGTGGACGTCATCTTCCCCGAGTGGGACCTCGTCAGCGACATCCTGCTCAACACCGTGCGCAAGGACACCTCGAAGTCGTTCGAGGCGGCCATCATCGAGATCTACCGTCGCATGCGCCCGGGCGATCCTCCCACCCTGGAGTCGGCCAAGGCCCTCTTCGAAGGGATGTTCTTCGACGCGCGCAAGTACGACTTCTCGCGCGTGGGCCGCTTCAAGTTCAACATCAAGCTCGACCTCGACTCGCCGGTGACGCAGAAGACGATGAGCGCCGAAGATTTCTTCGTGGTCATCAACTACCTGCTCCGCCTGCGCAAGGACGTCGGCCGCGTCGACGACATCGACAACCTCGGCAATCGCCGCGTCCGCGCGGTGGGCGAATTGCTGGAGAACCAGTTCCGCATCGGCCTGGTGCGCATGGAGCGCGCCATCAAGGAGAAGATGTCGGTGCATCAGGACATCGACTCGGCCATGCCGCACGACCTGATCAACTCCAAGCCGGTCATCGCCGCCATCAAGGAGTTCTTCGGCTCGTCGCAGCTCTCGCAGTTCATGGATCAGACCAATCCGCTCTCCGAGGTCACGCACAAGCGCCGCTTGTCCGCCCTCGGACCAGGCGGTCTCTCGCGTGAGCGCGCGGGATTCGAAGTCCGCGACGTTCACCCCACGCACTACGGCCGCATCTGCCCGATCGAGACGCCGGAAGGTCCGAATATCGGCCTCATCTCGTCGCTGGCCTGCTACGCGCGCATCAACGAGTACGGCTTCATCGAGAGCCCGTACAAGAAGGTCGCCGCCGGCCGCGTGATGGATCATTACCGCATCGTCAAGGTGGGCGATACCAGCTTCACCCTCGGCCAGATCGTGGAGAAGAAGGAGCTGCAGAAGGAAAACAATCGCATCGCCAAGGAAAACGCCGCGGCGTCCAAGAAGAAGGGGCAGCTCCAGTTGGCCGAAGCCGAGCCGTACGCGTTCTACCTCTCCGCGTGGGATGAAGAGCGCTACACCATCGCGCAGGCTAACGTGGTGATGGACGAAGAGGGCAACCTCGTGCACGACCGCGTCATCGCGCGGCAGACCGGCGAGTTCGTCACCATCGAGAAGGAGAAGGTCGACTTCATCGACGTCTCGCCCAAGCAGCTCGTCTCCGTCGCCGCCTCGCTCGTGCCGTTCCTGGAGAACGACGATGCGAATCGCGCGCTGATGGGCGCCAACATGCAGCGGCAGTCCGTGCCCTTGCTGCGCACCGACTCGCCGCTGGTCGGCACCGGCATGGAGAACATCGTGGCCCGCGATTCGGGCGCGGTGGTGCTCTGCAAGCGCGGCGGCGTGGTCGACCTGGTCGACTCCAACCGCATCATCGTCCGCGTGGAGGCCGAGGACGTCGAGACCGGCGAGACCAAGGAGTTCGGCGCCGACATCTATCAGCTCGTCAAGTTCAAGCGCTCCAACCAGAACACCTGCATCACACAGAAGCCGAACGTCCGCGAAGGGCAACGCGTCCGCAAGGGCCAGGTCCTGGCCGACGGCCCCTGCACCGACGCCGGCGAGCTGGCGCTCGGCCGCAACATTCTAGTGGCCTTCATGCCGTGGCGCGGCAACAACTTCGAAGACGCCATCCTGGTCTCTGAGAAGCTGGTCAAGGACGACTACTACACCTCGATCCATATCGAAGAGTTCGAGATCGAGGCCCGCGACACCAAGCTCGGCCCCGAGGAGATCACCCGCGACATCCCGAACGTCAGCGAGTCCGCGCTGCGCGACCTCGACGAGTCGGGTATCGTCAGGATTGGAGCAACAGTCAAGCAGGGCGACATCCTGGTGGGCAAAGTCACGCCGAAGGGCGAGACGCAGCTTACTCCGGAAGAGAAGCTGCTCCGCGCCATCTTCGGCGAGAAGGCCGGCGACGTCCGCGACGCCTCGCTCAAGACGCCTCCGGGCATCGAGGGCACCGTGGTCGACGTGAAGATCTTCTCGCGCAAGGGCGTGGAGAAGGATCTGCGCGCCAAGTCGATCGAAGAGGGCGAGATCGAGCGGATGAACCGCAACATCCAGGACGAGATCCGCATCATCACCGACGCGCGCAACAAGCGCATCTTCGAAGTCCTCAGCGACACGAAGCTGCAGCGTGACGTGGTCGACTTCCGCAGCGGCGAGACGCTGGTCGGCAAGGGCGAGACCGCTTCGCGTGAGACGGTCAACCGCCTCTCGCGCCGCGAGCTGCTGGCGCTGCCGGCGGACGAGGAGACGCGCGAGACCATCCGCATGTTCGTCGAGCGCGCCGAGAACCGCATCCGTGTTCTCGAGCAGAAGGCCGAGGAGCGGCGCGAAGACCTGCAGAAGGGCGACGAGCTTCCTCCCGGCGTCATCAAGATGATCAAGGTCTACGTCGCCATGAAGCGCAAGCTCTCTGTGGGCGACAAGATGGCTGGACGCCACGGCAACAAGGGCGTCATCAGCCGCATCCTCCCCGAGGAGGACATGCCGTACCTCCCGGACGGCACGCCGGTGGAGATCGTTCTCAATCCGCTCGGCGTCCCGTCGCGCATGAACGTCGGGCAGATCCTCGAGACGCACCTCGGATGGGCGGCGCGCGTGCTCGGCCTCTACTTCTCCACGCCGGTATTCGACGGCGCGATGGAGTCGGAGATCAAGGCGCAGCTTCGCGCGTCGGGCCTCCCCGAGGACGGCAAGACCAGCCTGTACGACGGGATGACCGGCGAGCCGTTCGAGCAGAAGGTCTGCGTCGGCTTCATCTACATGCTGAAGCTCTCGCACCTGGTCGACGACAAGATTCACGCCCGCTCGATCGGACCGTATTCACTGATCACCCAGCAGCCCCTCGGCGGCAAGGCGCAGTTCGGCGGCCAGCGCTTCGGAGAAATGGAAGTGTGGGCCCTCGAAGCGTACGGCGCCGCGTACACGCTGCAGGAGCTGCTGACTTCGAAGTCGGACGACGTCGAGGGCCGCTCGAAGATTTACGAAGCCATCGTCAAAGGCGAGGTCCCGGATGATCCGGGCCTGCCGGAGTCATTCAACGTTCTCGTTCGCGAGCTGCAGTCGCTGTGCTTGGATGTGGAGTTGTTGAAGGAATAGACATTCAGCGTCCTTCTCCCGCGTCAGCGGGAGAAGGTGGCCGAAGGCCGGATGAGGGCCGTCCCTCACCCGGCGCTGCGCGCCACCCTCTCCCGCCAAGCGGGAGAGGGGCACTGAGGAGGGGCGCTTAATGGAATCATTTAACTCACTGTTTCAGCCGACCAAGCCGCAGGCGATCAACGACTTCAACGCCATCAAGATCAGTCTCGCCTCGCCCGAGAAGATCCGCAGTTGGTCGTACGGCGAGGTGACCAAGCCGGAGACGATCAACTACCGCACTTTCAAGCCGGAGCGCGACGGGCTGTTCTGCGCCAAGATCTTCGGCCCCATTACCGACTGGGAGTGCCTCTGCGGCAAGTACAAGCGCATGAAGCACCGCGGCGTGATCTGCGACAAGTGCGGCGTGGAAGTGACCAAGTCCAAGGTTCGCCGCGAGCGCATGGGCCACATCGAGCTGGCTAGCCCGGTCTCGCACGTCTGGTTCTTCAAGGGCCTGCCGTCGCGCATCGGGCACCTGCTCGATATCTCCCTGCGCGATCTCGAGCGCATCCTCTACTTCGAGTCGTACGTGGTCATCGAACCGGGCGACCTGGCCAACGTCATCAACGAAAAAGAGCTCCTCACCGAGGAGAAGTACCGCGAGCTGCGCGGGCAGTATGGCGATGTCTTCGTGGCCAAGATGGGCGCCGAGGCCATCAAAGAGCTGCTGCGCCGCGTGACCGTGGACGAGCTCTCCGACGAGCTGCGCCTGATCATGCGCACCGAGACCTCGCAGATCAAGAAGCTGAAGGCGGCCAAGCGGCTGAAGGTCGTCGACGCCTTCCGCAAGTCGGGGCACCGTCCGGACTGGATGATCCTCGACGTCATCCCGGTCATTCCGCCCGAGCTGCGCCCGCTGGTCCCGCTGGACGGCGGCCGCTTCGCCACCTCGGATTTGAATGACCTCTATCGCCGCGTCATCAACCGCAACAACCGCCTCAAGAAGTTGCTCGAGCTCCGCGCGCCTGACGTCATCGTGCGCAACGAGAAGCGCATGTTGCAGGAAGCGGTCGACGCGCTCTTCGACAACGGCCGCCGCGGCCGCGTGCTGAAGGGCTCGAACAACCGCCCGCTGAAGTCGCTCAGCGACACCCTCAAGGGCAAGCAGGGCCGCTTCCGCCAGAACCTTCTCGGCAAGCGCGTCGACTACTCCGGCCGTTCGGTCATCGTGGTGGGGCCCGAGCTCAAGCTCCATCAGTGCGGCCTGCCCAAGAAGATGGCGCTCGAGCTGTTCAAGCCGTTCATCTACAACCGCCTCGAGCAGAAGGGCCTGGTCGGCACCATCAAGGCTGCCAAGGAAATGGTCGAGCTGCAGCAGACGGAAGTCTGGGACGCGCTCGAGGAAGTCATCAAGGAGCATCCGGTCCTGCTGAATCGCGCGCCGACGCTGCACCGCCTCGGCATTCAGGCCTTCGAGCCGCTGCTGGTGGAAGGCAAAGCCATCAAGATCCACCCGCTGGTCTGCACCGCGTTCAACGCCGACTTCGACGGCGACCAGATGGCCGTGCACGTGCCGCTGTCACCCAAAGCACAAGTCGAGTCGCAGGTGCTGATGCTGGCCTCGAACAACATCCTCTCGCCGGCCAACGGCAAGCCGCTCGCCGTGCCGTCGCAGGACCTGGTCCTCGGCTGCTATTACCTGACCAAGGAGAAGAAGGGCGCCAAGGGCGAAGGGAAAGTCTTCGGCAGCGTGGACGAAGTGGTCATCGCTCTGCAGTCGAAGGAAGTGGAGCTGCTCACGCCGATCCGCGTGCGTCTCTCCTGACGCTTCCTCGATCTGACCAAACACTTCAACGATCAGGACGTCACGCACGCCGAGATTCAGGAGCTCGACCGCAAGGTCGTGGAGACCACCGTCGGCCGCGTCATCTTCAACATGCACATGCCTGAGGAGATCCCCTTCATCAACGGTCTCCTCAAGAAGAAGGGCCTGCAGGAGCTGGTGAACTTCGCCTTCATCAACTTCGGCAACGACATGACCGTCCGGCTGCTCGACCAGCTCAAGGACCTCGGCTTCTCATACGCGACGAAAGCGGGCATCTCCATCGGCGTCGATGACATGGTCATCCCGTCGAAGAAGACCGACATCGTCGACGGCGCGCGCAAGGCGGTGCTCGAGGTGGAGCGCCAGCGTCTCGACGGCGCCATCACCCACGGCGAGCGCCACAACAAGATCATCGACATCTGGCACCGCGCCACGGAGAACGTCTCCGACGAGATGTTCAGCGAGATGCGGCGCACCGAGCAGCAGCGCGGCGAGTTCAATCCCATCTTCATGATGGCCGACTCCGGCGCCCGCGGTTCCAAGGAGCAGGTTCGCCAGCTGGCCGGCATGCGCGGACTGATGTCCAAGCCCTCGGGCGAGGTCATCGAGACGCCCATCACCGCGAACTTCCGCGAAGGCCTCTCCGTGCTGCAGTACTTCATCTCCACCCACGGCGCGCGCAAGGGTCTGGCCGATACCGCGCTCAAGACCGCCGATTCCGGCTACCTCACCCGCCGCCTGGTCGACGTGGCGCAGGACGTCATCGTCACCGAGGAGGACTGCCAGACCTTCGACGGCATCACCGTCACCCCCATCATGGAAGGGGGCGACATCCTCGAGCCGCTGCGCGACCGCATCGTCGGCCGCGTGGCGCAGGAAGATGTCTACGATCCGCTCACGGGCGATCTGCTCGTCTCGCAGAACGACGAGATCTCCGAGGATCTGGCCAACGCCATTCAGGAAGCGGGCATCGAGCAGGTGAAGATCCGTTCGGTGCTCACCTGCGAGACGCGCCGCGGCGTCTGCCGCCGCTGCTACGGCCGCAACCTGGCCAGCGGCAAGATGGTGGAGATCGGCGAAGCGGTCGGCGTCATCGCCGCGGAGTCGATCGGCGAGCCGGGCACGCAGCTCACCATGCGTACCTTCCACGTCGGCGGTACCGCCTCGCGCGTGTCCGAGCAGTCGAAGCACGAGGCCACCAACCCCGGCCGCGTCGAGTTCGTGAACGTCTCGACCGTCACCAATAAGAACGGCGATCTGGTCGTCATCAACCGCAACGGCAAGCTGCTCATCGTCGAAGACACCGTGGCCAAGAAGGCCACCAAGAAGGCGCTGGCGCAGCCGGAGACGCACCGCGAGAAGGAGCGTTACGCGCTGGTCTACGGCTCGACGCTGAAGGTGCACGACGGCCAGCACGTCGAGGCCGGGCAGCCGCTCGTGGAGTGGGATCCGTTCACCTCGGCCATCCTGACCGAGGTCGGCGGCAAGGTGGTCTTCAAGGACATCGTCGAAGGCGAGAACGTCCGCGAAGAGACCGACCGCGTCACCGGCCTCACGCAGATGGTCATCGTCGAGTCGGCCACCGCCGAGAAGCGCACGCCGACCGTCACCATCAAGACCAAGAAGGCCGGCGAGGAGCGCCGTTACCTGCTCCCGACCGGCGCGCATCTCATGGTGCAGAACGGCGTGGAGGTCTATCCCGGCGACATCATCGCCAAGATCCCGCGCGCCACGACCAAGACCAAGGACATCACTGGCGGTCTGCCGCGCGTGGTCGAGCTCTTCGAGGCTCGCCATCCGCGCGAGAAGGCCGTGATTTCCGAAGTGGACGGCACCGTGCATCACGGCCCGGTGGTCAAGGGGCTGCGCCGCGTGATCGTGGAGACCGACGAGGGAACGCGCCACGAGTACAGCGTCCCGCGCTCCGTGCACGTCAACGTGCAGGAGGGGGAGCGCGTGCGCGCCGGCGACCCGCTCATCGACGGCCCCATCGACCCGCACGACGTGCTCTCGGTGCTCGGCATCAAGGAGCTGCAGCGCTATCTGGTGGACAAGATCCAGGAGGTCTACCGCTCGCAGTCGGTGGCCATCAACGACAAGCACATCGAAGTCATCTGCCGCCAGATGCTCCGCTCGGTTCGCGTGACCCGCGTGGGCGACACGGATTTCCTCGTGGACGAGCAGGTCGATCGCTTCCGCTTTATGGAGGAGAACGAGAAGGTGATGAACCGCGGCGGCGAGCCCGCCGACGGAACGCCGCTGCTGCTCGGAATTACCAAGGCATCGCTCTCAACGGACTCCTTCATCTCAGCCGCGTCGTTCCAGGAGACCACGCGCGTGCTCACCGAAGCCGCCATCGCCGGCCGAGTGGACTACCTGCGCGGCCTGAAGGAAAACGTGATCGTCGGCCGCCTCATCCCCGCGGGAACGGGCATGCCCGTCTACCGCGACGTCTACCTCGAGAAGGACGAGCCGGTCCCGGTGCAGCCGTCCCTCGACGAGCTACTCGCCCGCGAAGGCGAGGACGCCGAGGAGGAGACGCTCTCGTTGGTGGATTTTGAGGAGGAGCAGTAAGCTTAAATCGACTCGGGCGGCCGAAAGGCCGCCCGAGTACATCGCCCATCGACCTGACGAGGAACGCGTTTGCGATCTCACACCCGCCGCGCCCGACGAACCGACGCCATCGCGTCGCGCATTCGTGCCGAGGACCTCGTGGGACCAGAGTGGGCCGATTGGTATCGCCTGACACCCGCCGAGCGATGGCGCGAGAGCGCCAAACTCTGGGCATCCTTCATCGCTTTGGGAGGCTCGCTTGATCCCGAGCCCGATACTCAGAGTCCTTTCTTCGATGCGCGCGCACCGCGTGAGAGCGGTGCTCATGGGCGGGCAGGCGTGCGTGTCATACGGCGCCGCTGAGTTCAGCCGCGATCTCGACCTCGCCATCGTTGCCACCCTTCGGAATCTGGAGGCGCTTCGCGCCGCGATGCGGGATCTCCGCGCCGAAGTGATCGCTGTTCCGCCCTTCGAGGCGAAGTATCTGCGCAAAGGCCACCCGGTTCGTTTTCGCTGCCATAATCCCGAAGCCGACGGCTTGCGCGTGGACGTCATGTCGCGCATGCGTGGAGTCGATTCGTTCGCCAAGTTCCCAAACGACCTCTGTTGAGGCTTGCGCTGCGCGGCGACGAGGACGCTCTTGCCGCGGCGCTCGCGGCGGAGGAGGAAAAAGTGCGGGAAACAGACCGGCGGTATTGGGAGCCGTTGCGGATAGAGCTCGAGACGCTCCGCCACGCACGTGGCTAGACGAACAATGGCCTTAAGTTAGGCTCCCCTCATCCGCCTTCGGCACCTTCTCCCCTCCCGGAGGGGAGGAGGGCGCTGTAATGTAAATCCCTTCATAGCCGGCGTTTTCACTATGAGGTCTCCCCCCCCCCCTTCACGGGG
>JACXTT010009077.1_pt1 | contig 13632 bp, 12 predicted proteins | sample 9270951 | NCBI WGS metagenome assembly JACXTT01 (sample SAMN15532306, study PRJNA645909) | rock metagenome | isolation source: weathered quartz diorite | place: Puerto Rico | collected 2017-06-21
TCTTCATCGCGACGGTGACGCTCGTCTTCGTCCTCGTCGTGTGGGGAGGGATCGTGCGCCTCACCGGCTCGGGGCTCGCGATTCCGGACTGGCCCCTGGTGCACGGACGCGTGGTTCCCCGTGCGGAGACTCGCGTTCTCATCGAGTACATCCACCGCGTGCTGGCAATGCTCGTGGGCCTCTGCACGCTGGGACTCGCGATCGCCGTCTACGCAAGCCCGCGGTACCGGAAGCCGCTCGGCGCCAAGATGACGCTCGCCCTCCTGGTCCTTGGCATCCAGATCATGATGGGGGGCCGCGTGGTCCTGGAGGAGCTTCTGGTGCAGCGCGTGGTCGTTCATCTCCTCCTCGCCTTCCTGTTCTTCGCGATCATGCTGCGGATGACGCTGCGCGCGCAGGACGTGGCGCAAGCGTCTCCGGTGCTCCCCGCCGTGGAAGGCGCCGCCGGGGGACCGAGCGGCGGACCCGAAGGGGCCCGCAAGGCGCGGCAGCTTCGAACGTGGAGCCATGCGGTCGCGGGGCTCGTGTTTCTGCAGGCGGGGCTTGGGGCATGGGTGTCCTCGTCGGGGGCGTCCTTGGCCTGCCCCGATTTCCCTACCTGCCAGGGGACGTTCTTCCCCAGAATGGAGGGCCTGGTGGGGATCCATTACGCGCACCGTCTGGGCGCGTATCTCGTGTTCCTCTTGGTGCTCGGCCTCTCGATCCGATCGGCCATGGTGCCCCTGCCCACGCGCGCGCGGCTGCCGCTGCGCCTGGCAGGCGTTCTCGTGACCCTGCAGATGGTTCTCGGCATCGGAAACGTTGTCCTGGGACTGCCCATTTGGGTCAGCGCGGGGCATCTTGCCACCGCGCTCGCTCTCTTTGGAGCATTGCTCGTAGCGAACCATGAGCTCTCGCGTCTCTAGCTATATCCAGCTCACGAAGCCGCGCATCGTTCTCCTGGTGCTTGTGACGGCGCTCGCCGCGACCGTCATGGAGGGCTCGCTCCTGCGCGACCCCGTGAGGCTCCTGCTCGTGCTCCTGGGGATCACGCTCGTCGCGGGCTCCGCGAACGCATTCAACCAGTACTTCGAGCGCGATCTGGACGCGCAGATGGCGCGGACCCGGACGCGGCGTCCGCTTCCGCTCCACCATGTCACCCCTCGGCGGGCGCTGGGGTTCGCGGTCTCCATGGGGGCGGTTTCGGTGGCGATGCTGCTCTGGGCGGGGAGCGCGCTCAGCGCCTGGCTTGCGCTGGGGACGATTCTCTTCTATGGCTTCGGATACACGCTCTGGCTCAAGCCCCGCACGGTGCACAACATCGTGATCGGCGGCGCGGCGGGCGCCATGGGTCCCGTGATCGCGTGGGCGGCAGCGAGCGGCCGGCTCACGCTCACGCCGGTGCTCCTCTTCCTGATCATCTTTCTCTGGACGCCCCCGCATTTCTGGGCGCTGGCGCTCTGTGTGAAGGAGGATTACCGGAAGGTTCGGATCCCGATGCTGCCGCTGGTTCGAGGCGATGCCGAGACCTACCGCCAGATCGAGATCTACAGTGTGGCCCTGGTGGCGCTGACCCTGGCGATGCCGTTCCTGCGCGCCGGCGGTCTCCTCTACGCGGTCCTGGCGCTCGGTCTGGGAGCGGTGTTCGTATGGAAGGCCGTGCGGGCACGGAGGCTCGCGACGGTGGGCTCCGCGTGGGAGGTGTTCGGGTTTTCGATTCTCTATCTTTTCGTCCTGTTTCTCGGGCTCATCGCCGACGCGATCTGGCGGATCCCGTTTCTCTAGCTGAGGATTCCCTCGATGAAAAAGCCAAGCAACGCGGTTCTGGGCGGGGCGCTCTCGCTCCTCGTGCTCGTCATGTTCTCCTTCGCGTACGCGAACGTGCCGCTCTTCAAGATGTTCTGCGCCCGGTTCGGGTTCGGAGGGTCAGGGAGAGCCGGGCTCAAGGCCTCGGCCGATCCCGGGGGCATCGGTTCGGCGCCGAAGGGCGTGGACATGGCCACCTCGAGCACGACCGGACCGATCGAGTTGCGCGACGTCACGGTGACGTTGATGGGAGTCACCGCGGACGGGCTTCCGGTGCAGTTCCGGCCTTCGGTGCCTTCGGTGACCACGATCCCCGGAAAGCCGGTTCATCTCTCGTACGACTTCGTGAACATGAGCGACGACTCGGTCTATTTCCGGGCCGTCCACTCGATCGTACCGGTGGCCGCGGCGCGCGAGTTCCAGCTCATCCAGTGCTTCTGCTTCGAGGACCAGACGCTCGGCCCGCGCGAGAAGCGAACCCTTCCGGTCTATTTCGCGCTCTCGCCCCGCCTGCCGTCCAACATCGGCGAGGTGTCGCTCTCCTACACGCTGTTCCCCAGGGATCCGAAAAAGAAGATGCCGACACCCGCGGCGGGAGTGAACTAGGGCAGGCGGTCGCGGCCCGGCTACCGAGCGGCGCCGGAGTAGATCGCGATGATGTTCCGGAGGAGTTTCAGGGCCTCCGGCTTCTTCCTCTGGAAGGAATTCCGTCCGATGATGGAGCCGTACCCGCCTCCGTCGCGGATCGCGCGAGCCTCGTTCAGGATCTCCTCGTCGTTGTCCTTCTTGGCTCCGCCCGAGAAGATCACGATCCGCCGTCCGTCGAAGGTGGCCTGCACAACGTGGCGCACGCGGTCGGCCAGCGACCCGATCGGGATCCCGGCCTTCTCGTACGCCTTCCGCGCTTCCTCCTGCTCGATGTGGTCGGTGGGAAGCTTCACCTTGATGATGTGGGCGCCCAGCTGCGCCGCGATGTGGGCGGCGTAGGCCACGACGTCGATTCCGGTCTCGCCCGCCTTGCTCATTGCGGACCCTCGCGGATAGCTCCAGACCACGACCGCGAGGCCGTTCCTCTTGGCTTCCTCCGCGATCTTCTGGACCTGCTCGTACATCTTCGTCGCGGCCGCGGAGCCGGGATAGATGGTGAAGCCGATCGCGCAGCATCCGAGCCGGAGCGCTTCGTGCACGCTCCCCGTCACGGCGGAAAGGGGATCCTTCTCGTCGTGGAGCACGTCGTGATTGTTGGCTTTCAGGATCAAGGGAATCTCGCCCGCGAACTCCGAGGCACCCGCTTCCAGGAACCCAAGCGGCGCTGCGTAAGCGTTGCATCCCGCTTCGATCGCCAGCCCGAAATGGAACCGCGGATCGTAAGCGGGAGGATTCGATGCGAAGGAACGCGCGGGTCCGTGCTCGAAACCCTGATCCACCGGAAGGATCACGAGCTTTCCAGTGCCCGCAAGCGTGCCGTGGTTCAGCAGCCGCGCGATCGAGGTCTTCGTGCCGGGATTGTCGGAGCCATACCAGGAGAGGATCTCGCGCACGCGCTCGGTAGAGCGATGCGAAGCCGTGGCCGTCGAGGACGGCTTCGGGGCAATCGCGGTCTCGGGGTTCACCGCCGCAGTATAGTCCGGGCCGCCGCCGCGCTTCAACCCTGGGCCATGGCGGCGTACCGGGCCGCCCCCACGAGGCCCGTCAGCTCGTTCCGGACGACCCAGACCGGGACCGACTCCAGGAGCGGTCTCAGGTTCTCCTTGTCGCGAAAGGCCGCCAGGAACTCCGGCCACCGGAGCGCGGGCAGGAGCTTGGGCGTGATCCCGCCAAGATAGATTCCCGAACGCGCCACCGCGCGCAGCGCCATGTTGCCCGCCTCGGCGCCGTACGCGCCCACGAAGAGCCGGAGCGCGCGCTCGCACGAAGCGCATTTCCGTGACATCCCGAGGCGGCTCACGATGCCCGCGGCCCCCTCATCGCCCTCCTCTTCCCGATGCTGCTTCCATTCAGGTGTCGTCCCGGCCTCCTGATGGAAGAACTCGCCGAGCGCGGCGAGTCCGGGTCCGGAGATGACCCGCTCCATGCTCACGCGTCCGTGGCGCGCGCGGAACGCCCGGAGCACCTCGATCTCCTCGTCCGTGCGGGCGGGGAAATCGGTGTGTCCCGTCTCGGAGGGCACCGGAAGGAGCCTGCCGTTCACGCGCACGAGGATCGTCTCGCCCAGGCCGGTGCCGGGGGACAGGAGCCCCGCGTTGTGGTCATTCGAAGGAGGAGCCTCCTGGACCAGGACCAGATCGTCCCGCGTCAAGAGCTCGATCCCGTAACCCGCGGCCACGAGATCGTTCACAAGATGAAAGCGCCGGAGCCCCAGCGCTTCCTCGAGCACCGCAACGTTGACCGTCCAGGGCAGGTTCGTGACGTGGACGACGCCGTCCACGACCGCGCCGGCGATCCCGAAGCACGCCGCCTCGATCTCGCCGGGATGGCGCGAGAGATAGTCCGCGATGAGGGCTTCGAGCGAAGGAAAGCGGCCGCTCGGGAGGATCTCCAGACCCAGGGGAGGTCCCGGCGAACCTCCGCGGGCTTCGAAGCGTGCGATCCGGGTTCTCGTTCCGCCGATATCCCCGGCCAGGATCACCTGCGGCCGCGCTCCGGTCCGCCCGTTCCCGCGACAGCCGCGGGCAGCTCGCTCGCGGCCTCCCGATCCAGCACCCAGATCACCTCGCCGCGCCGCGGCGACACGCTCGACGCGGGCGTAGACTCTTCTCCGCGTTCGGGCGCGAGCGTGCGCCTCACCGCCTTCGCCTTTTCCTTTCCCGAAACGAGGAAGACGATTCTCGAGGCCGCGTTCAGCAGCGGGAGGGTCATGGTGACGCGCTTCTGCTGGAGCTTCTCCACCCACACCGCGATGACCAGCCGGTCGTCCGGCACCGGGATCCCGGGGAAGAGAGAGGCCGTGTGGCCGTCCGGACCCAGACCGAGGAACACGAGGTCGAACGAGGGGACCCCGGGAGGGAACACGCTGGTCCGGTTTCGGATCAGCGCTTCGTAGCGCCGGGCGGCGAGATCCAGATCGGAGGCTTCGCCCCGAATCCGGTACGTGCGCGGTGCCATGATTCCGAGCGGCTCGAGAAGGGTGCGGTGAAAGAGACCGTAATTGGACTGCGCCTCCTCGGGAGGAACCGGACGCTCGTCGGTGAAGAAACACTCGAACGAGATCCAGTCGATCCGGCTCCGCGTGGGCTCGGAGGCGAGGAGCCGATACATGGGCTCGGGCGTCTTTCCGCCCGAGAGCGCGACGCGGCAGGGGTTCTCCGGTCTTCGCCCGCCGACGCAAGCCACGAACGCCTCGGCCCCCTCACGCGCGACCGCCTCCGCGTCCTCCACCACGCGCACGCTCGACCCGGTGCCCGTCATCGCCCGCCCCACAGCCCCATCAGCGATCCCGCCATTCGGGCAGCCTCCTCCACCGCGCGGTTCGGAGCATGGCGGTGGATCTCGTCCACGATGCAGGCGGCGAATCCCCGGTAGGGGAACGGCGCGTGCGCGCTCGAGGCCCGCGGCCTCCGCGTCGTGATGCGCGCCGTCTCCTCACGCCCGCGGTGGAGGATCTCCACGTCGAGAGGATGCGGCTCCTCCGACCTGACGCGAACCAGCTCGAGCGCGCGTCCTTCGCCGGGGCGCTCGCCGCTCAAGCTCAGGGTGACGGGCCCCGAGTGCGAGCGCAGCTCGAGGGCATTCGCGCTCCGGCCCTGCGGCTTCCACCCGAGGCGCGAGGCAAGCCAGCCGGCAAGGAGCCACACGGGCGGAGGGGGGTGACCCGGTCCGGTGAATCCGATCTCGACCTGGCGGACGGTTCCCAGCGCTGGAAGGTGCTCCTTCTCGTCGAAGACCTCCGCGAGGATCGTCCGCCAGGGAAGCAGTCGCGACCAGGCGAGGTCGTGGACCCTGCGCGAGCCTTCGGCGTGGATGGAGCGCCAGATCTCGGGCTCCCGCCCCGTCTCCTTGAGGCAGCTATCCTCGAGAATGACATCGGACATCTGCATCAGGTCGCTGACCCATGGGAGGCCCAGTCCGGAGCGGAAATCCAGAAGCACCACGGGCAGGTCCCCGACGAGAAGGGAGCGCACGGCGCTCGGGATGAGCGTGGTGGAAGGATCGTCGGATTCGAGCACGACCTGCTCCGAGCAGACGAGTCCTCCTCCGCTCTCGCGACGATGGCACAGTGCGCCGATGCGGGCGCGCAGGGCGGATCCTTTCCTGCCTTGGCCCGCCTCGATGGAAACAAGACGCGAGGGATGCATGCGGGTCACGTCCACGAGCACCGCGCTCAGCTTCGCTCGGAGCGCCGGGTCCAGCGGCACGACGAGGTTCGAGAGCGCCGCGCGGTAGATCGGGCCCGGCTTGGCCGTATCGGCCTCCGCCGCTCCGTCGGCCCTCGCCTTCGCTCCATCGCCTGCGGCGCGGCCCTCCGCGCCCGCCCGCTTCCACATGCCCCGAAGCTCCGCCTCGAGTGTCGTCGCGTCGAAGGGGCGGCTCCCATCGGGCCCGTCCAGAACGTAGCCCTCGCGGATCCGAGGGGGCAGGCTCACAGTCGGTACCACCCGTAGTCGCTCCTCGAGAGAAGCTCGTCCGCTTCGGGCGGGCCCCAGGTGCCCGCCGGGTACTTCACCAGGGAAGGCGATCCGGAGCGCCACGCGTCCTGGATTCCGTCCACGAACTCCCACGCCAGCTCGACCTCGTCACGCCGCGCGAAGAGCGTGGAGTCGCCGAGATTGCAGTCGAGGAGAAGCCGCTCGTAGGCGTCCGGCGGATCCTGTCCGTAGGCGGTCAAGTAGTAGAAATCCATCTGCACCGGGTCGATGTGGACCGCCTGCCCCGGAGATTTCGATCCGAAGGAGAGCGAGATCCCCTCGTCCGGCTGGATCCGCAAGCGCAGCACGTTCGCCTCCAGCGTGTCGCAGCCGGCGGAGCGGAAGAGCGCGAACGGAGGCTGTCGAAAGACGATCTCGATCTCGGTCGCGCGCTTGGCGAGCCGTTTCCCCGCGCGAAGGAAAAAGGGCACTCCCGACCAGCGCCAGTTGTCCACGTGGATTCGCGCGGCCATATAGGTCTCGGTCTGCGAGCGTGGATTCACTCCAGGCTCGTCGCAGTAGCCGGGAACCGGCGTCCCGCCGATCGCTCCCGCCTGGTACTGGGCGCGAACGGTGTCGCGGGCGGCCTCCTCGCGGGTCATGGGGTGGAGGGTGCGAAGGACCTTGGCCTTCTCGGCGCGCACCGCGTCCGCTTCGAAACGGGACGGGGGCTCCATTGCGGTAAGCGTGAGGAGCTGCATCATGTGGTTCTGGAAGATGTCGCGCGAAATACCTGCGCTGTCGAAGTATGCGGCCCGCCCTTCAATGCCCACCGCCTCCGCCACCGTGATCTGGATCTGCTCCACGTAGCGGTTGTTCCAGAGCGGCTCGAAGATCCCATTCCCGAGACGGAAGACCAGGATGTTCTGGACCGTCTCCTTCCCCAGATAGTGATCGATGCGGTAGATCTGCCGCTCGGCGAAGACCGTGTGCACGAGCGCGTTCAGGTCGCGCGCGCTCTGGAGATCGCGTCCGAACGGCTTCTCGATGATGACCCGGGACCACGGAACCGCATGGTCGTCGCGCATCGCGCGGCGGGCCAGCCCGGCCGCGCCGATGTTGCGGATGAGCGTGGCGTATTCGGATGGAGGCGTGGCGAAATGGAAGACCCGGTTTCCAGGGAGCCCCCGCTCCTCCTCGACCTTCGAGAGAAGCTGGCCCAGCGCGCGGAACGCCGCGTGATCCTCGAAGATGCCGTGCTGGTAGTAGAGCGCCTTCGAGAAGCGGTCCCATTCCGAGGCCAAGGCTCCCGTGCCTTCCACGGTGTGTTTCATCTCCTCCCGGAACTGCTCGTCGGTCCATTCCCGGCGCGCGAATCCGATGATGGCGGTCTGGGGATGGAGGAGCTTCTGCTTCGAGAGGCGGAAGAGCGCGGGGATGAGCTTTCGATGTGTCAGGTCTCCGCTCGCGCCGAAGACCACGAAGGTGCAGGGGTCGGCCGCCTTGAGGGTGTCGCTCTCCTCGCGGAGCGGATTCGCCCGCGTCTCCGGGGCGACCGCAAGGACGGCCCGCGCGCTCATGCGGTCTTCACCGGATGTCCGCCGAACTTGTGCCGGAGGGCGGCGAGCACTTTGCCCTGGAAGGAGTCGCTCTGGCGCGAGCGGAACCGGGTCGCGAGCGCGAGCATGAGGGCGGGCGCGGGCACCGCGCGATCGATCGCTTCGATCACGGTCCAGCGCCCTTCGCCGGAGTCATCGACGTAGCCCTTCACGTGCGCGAGCTTGGGATCCTCGTGAAACGCGCTCGCCGCAAGCTCGAGGAGCCAGGAGCGCACGACGCTGCCGTGCTGCCAGAGCGACGAGACCAGACGGAGGTCCAGGTTGTAGGGAGAGGCGTTCAGGATCTCGAACCCCTCGGCGTAGGCCTGCATGAGGCCGTATTCGATTCCGTTGTGGACCATCTTCGTGAAATGCCCGGCCCCTCCCGCTCCGACCCGGGCGTAGCCGTCCTTGGGGGCGAGCGTCCGGAACAGGGGCTCGAGGCGCTTGCACGTGGCTTCGGGTCCTCCCACCATGAGGCAGAATCCCTCGACGCGCCCCCAGATGCCGCCCGAGGTGCCGGAGTCCACGAAATCGATCTCGCGCTGGGCGAGCCATTCGCCGCGGCGCAGGGAATCCTTGTAGCGGGAATTTCCACCGTCGATGATCACGTCCCCCTTCTCGAGCAGGGGAGCGAGGTCGCGGATCACTTGCTCGGTGGGATCGCCCGCGGGAACCATGATCCAGACCGCACGCGGCCGCTCCCGGAGCGTCGAGACGAGGTCTTTCGGGTCCGCCGCCCCGGTCGCCCCCTTCGCCTCCGCCTCGCGAATCGGACCCGGGTCCCGGTCCCACGCAACGATGCGGTGCTTCCCCTCGAGCAGGCGGAGAACCATGTTCTTCCCCATCCGCCCGAGCCCAATGAACCCGAGTTCCATCCGTTCCTCCGTTGGCGTGGGGATCAGCGGCGCTGGAGCAGGGCGACGGAGCGTTCCTGGATGACCGCCATCATTTCATCGAACGCGGTCGCGAAGGATTTCACTCCGTCCGAGAGCAGCCGCTCGCAGTGCGCCTGGAGCGAGATGCCGGCATCCGCGAGCGCCTGGCGGGTGCGACGCCCGCGCTCGATCTCCGGGTCGAGGCGATTCCCGAGGACCTTGCCGTGAGCGACGAATGTGTCGAGGGTTTCGCGGGGCATGGTGTTGATCGTGTCCGGCCCTTCCAGCTCCTCGACGTACTTCACGTCGGAGTACGCGGGGTTCTTGGTTCCGGTGCTCGCCCAGAGGAGCCATTGCGGCCGCGCGCCCGCTTTGCGGCGGTCTTCGTAGCCGGGTCCGAAGAATTGGGCGCGGTACTCCTCCCACACGTGGAGCGCGTTCGCCACGGCCGCCTTGCCGCGCAGGGAGAGGTAGCGCTCCTTCTCGCCGGGTGGGGCGTTCTTGGCCTTCTCCTCCAGCTCCTTGTCTACCGCCGTGTCGAGCCGGCTCACGAAGATGCTCGCCACCGAGTGGAGCCTGTCGATGGGGAGCCCCGCGCCGATGCGGCGGTCGATGCCGCGCTTGAACGCCTCGGCGACGGTCACATACTGCGGCGCGGAGAAGGTCAGCGTGACGTTGATGTTGATTCCGTCGGCGATCAACGCCTCGATGGCCGGGATGCCCGTGCGGGTCGCGGGGATCTTCACGAAGAGATTCGGTCGCTGGATCTTCTTCCAGAGCCGCTTCGCCTCGGCGATCGTCCCCTCGGTGTCGAAGGCCAGCGCGGGCTTGACCTCCAGGCTCACGAAGCCGTCCCGGCCGGTTCCTCTCCGGAAGGCGTCGGCGAGGAGATCCGCGGTGCGCACGATGTCGCGTGCCGACAGCTCGTCGAAGATCTCCTCGGCCGATTTCCCGGCGCTCGCCAGGCGCACGATCTCGTCGGGGTAGGAATCCTTGTTCCCGGCGATGGCGTTCTTGAAGATGGTCGGGTTGGAGGTGACCCCGTACAGCGTGCCCGAGTCGATGAGCCGCTTCAGCTCGCCGGACCGGATGAGGCCGTCGCTGATCGTGTCCAGCCAGACGCTCTGACCCAGCTCGTGAAGCTCGACGCAGGAATTTTTCTCCATCGCGCCCGTCTCAGCTCCTCCGCTGCTTCGGGGTCGCGAGCATCACGCGGCGCCCCTCGGGATCGATGGTGCTGATGACGCGGTGACCCCAGGGCATGTCCGCGGGCGGACCTTCGAACTGGAGTCCCTTGGCGGAGAGATCGCTGTATGCGCGATCCACGTCCTTGACCATGAAGTAGAGCGTGGGCTCCTTGGCGGGGCTCGGCTCACCCATCCCCTGCATCGGCGGCATGAATCCGACGCTCGAGCTGTTGCCGGTCTGCACGTAGAGGTAGTTCATGTTGGGATCCTGCTCGAATCTGCGGAACCCGAGGAGATCCGTGTAGAACCGCTTCACGTCGGCGAGGCGGTGGGTGGTGTAGTCCATGTGCTGGCTCAAGAGTCCGATCGCGCTCGGCGGCGCCGCCGGAGCCTTCGGCTGCGCGGAGGGCCTCTTCGCCGCCTTCTTCGCGGCAGGACGCTTGCGGGACGGGGCCCTCTTCTTCGAAGCGGATCTCTTGGATGCCTTCTTGCGCGCGGGCATTCGTTGTACCTCCTTCATTCGGGGAGTATGTTGCCTTGCTGATTCAAGCATGACGCAAGGGGAACTCGCGAGCAAGGGTGTGCGATGGACCCCGGCCCGATGGGAAACATAAGCTTTTTTCGTCGTCCGATGCATGAAACAAACACAAGGGGGGAACGCGTGAATTCGACCCTGAATCGGATGGGCGCGGTGGTGGCGCTGGGCTTGATCCTCACCGGATGCTCCACCACCGGCCCCGGTGGAAAGAAAAGTGTCATCCTGATCGGGGAGTCCGAGGAGCGCGACATCGGCTCGAAGATGGCCGTCCAGGTTCGCGCAGAGAAGAGGTTCCTTTCCGACCCTGCGGTGAACGACTACGTGAATCGCATAGGGCAACATATTGCGAGGTTGTCAGATCGACCCAATCTTCCGTACCAGTTCTCGATCGTCGAGGACAAGTCGCTGAACGCTTTCGCGCTGCCGGGTGGGTATGTTTACGTCCATACCGGCCTCCTGCGTGAGCTGGACAACCAGGCCCAGCTCGCGGGCGTGCTGGGGCACGAGATCAGCCACATCGTCGCGCGGCACAGTGTGAAGCTCCTGCAGGAGGGGCTGGGCCTGCAGATCCTGAGCGCGCTCGTGTTCGGCGGATCCAGCTCCGCCACCCAGACCGCGGTGAACGTGGGCCTAGCGCTCGTGATGCAGGGGTACAGCCGGGGCGCCGAGGCCGAGGCGGATGAATACGGCACGCTCTACATGGCCCGTGCGGGATTCAACCCGGAGGGAATGGCTCAGGTGATGGACAAGCTCGCCCGCCTAAGTGGAGGGGGAGATGCGTTCTGGGAAAACCTGGCTTCAGACCACCCGCCGGCCGCGAAGCGGGCCGCGGCCGTGCGCTCGGAGATCAGGGCGAAGGGTCTGGACGCGGGACTGCCGTTCGATGCGGAGCCCTATCGGACCGTGAAGTCGAGAGTGCCGTAGCCGGGCCGCCACGCACCGGCATTGCAGCGCGAGGGCGCCTTTCCGCTACGCGGGCGAGAGCGCGACGAGCGCGCGCTCCACGGCGTGCGAGATCGTGGCCAGCCCCTCGGGGATGCCCCCGCCGATGTGGAGCCGGATCGCGGGCTTTCCGCGCGCGTCCAGCGAGCGAACATCCCCCAGAGCCTGAGCCAGCTCGAGCGTTCCGAAGGTGACGCGGCTTCCCGGGATCGCCAGGTCCTCATGGCTCTCGTTCGTGATGAGTAGGAACATGCCGGTCCCGGGGCCTCCCTTGAAGAGCTGCCCGATGGAGTGGAGATAACGCGGGCCGTACCCCTGGAGCACGGGGATGCGTAGCGCGTCCCGGATCTCGCGCCGGAGCTGCACGAAGGAGCTCTCGGTCGCTGCGGTACGCTCGAGGTAGGCCAGGATGGCGAGATAGTCGTTGGGCTTTCTCTGGGCGAAGAACCGGCCCAGCAGCATCTCGAGGCTCGGGTGCCCCGGCGTCCCCGAAGTGAGCGCGCTCCAGAGCGCGCCCGGCGTGAACACATCGACGCCGTCCTCGCGTGAGCGCGGCTCTCCGGTGGGCGTCGCTCCCGTGCGCTCCACCTCCGCGAGAATCGCTGCCGTATTGTCCTTGCTCTCCTGGACGTTGGGCTCGTCGAAGGGGTCGATCCCCAGCACCGCTCCCGCGAAGGCGGTCGCGACCTCCCACCGGTAGAACTGCGCCCCAAGCTCGGTGCGGTCCGCGAGCGTGATTTCGACCCAGGGCGCGCCCGCCTGGCGTAGCTCCGCCCCGAGACTCGAAAGCTCCGCCACTGGCTCGGAAGCCAGCGCGATCGAGACGAAGCAGCGGTCGGGAGCATAGTAGCGGGCGAACCCCGGGGGCTCTCCCTCGATCGGAAGAATCCCCTTCGTTTCTTTTCCCGTCGATTCGGCGACGAGCTGCTCGATCCAGTATCCGAGCGGGCGAAGGGAAGGGGAGGTCAGGAGCGTGAGCTTGTCCCGGCCGGCTTTGGCCGCGGCGCCAAGCAGGGCTCCCAGGCGGAGCCCGTCGTTCCGAGCGGCCTCCGGGGCAGCGCATTCCTCGGCCGCCCTGGAGGCGCGCTCCGCGAACCCTTCCAGATGAATCCCCAGGAGCGCCGCGGGCACCATTCCAAAATAGGAGAGCGCTGAATAGCGGCCGCCGATATCGGCTGGATTGAGGAACACGCGCCGGAGCTCTTCCTCGCGCGCGAGGCCTTCGAGGGCGGAGCCCGGATCGGTGATGGCGGCGAAGCGGCGGGGGACGTTGGGGATTCCGCTGCTCTCCAGGCGGGCGCGGAAGTACCGGTACTGTGAGAGCGTCTCGATTGTGCGGCCCGATTTGCTGGAGACGAGGAAGAAGGTGCGGTCGAGCCGGTGCGAGCGCTCGGCGTCGCGAACGGCCGCGGGATCGGTGGAGTCGAGCACGTCGAGGGTCGGAGCTCCTGGCGCTCCGCGCATCACGAGCGAAAGCACCTCGGGAGCCAGGCTGGATCCCCCCATGCCGAGGAGCAGCACGCGCGTGAATCCTTCCGAGCGCACCTCCGACGCAAACGCGGTCAGCTCCGGGATGTGCTCGCGCAGCCATCGGGGGGAATCCAGCCACCCGAGACGATTCAGGATGATGCTCTGGTGCTCCGGCTCCTGCTTCCAGAGAGTCGCGTCACGGCGAGCCAGGCGCCCGACCGCGTCGTCGCGCACCAGGGAATCGAGCGCCGCGCGATAGGCGGAATCGACCCCGCCCGCGAGCTCATTGATGCTGGTGCGTGCGCTCATACTCCGCGATCTGCGCCAAGCGACGCGCGTGGCGGCCGCCGTCGAAGGGAGTGGTGAACCAGGTCTCGAGGAGATCGTTCAGCTCGCCGGGCGCGGTGAAGGCGGCTCCCAGGACGAGCACGTTCGCGTCGTTGTGCCGGCGCGCCAGCTCCGCCATCTTCACGTTCAGGCAGATGGTGGCGCGGATCGTCTCCACCTTGTTTGCGGCGATCGCGATTCCGTTTCCCGAATCGCACAGGAGCACGCCGCGCTCCGCCTTGCCGTCGCGCACCGCCTCGGCCACGCGGAACGCGTAGGGAGGGTAGTCGGTGGATTCGGGAGAGTGCGTGCCCATGTCCTGCACCGCGTGTCCCTTGCTCT
>JACXTT010009078.1_pt1 | contig 13627 bp, 15 predicted proteins | sample 9270951 | NCBI WGS metagenome assembly JACXTT01 (sample SAMN15532306, study PRJNA645909) | rock metagenome | isolation source: weathered quartz diorite | place: Puerto Rico | collected 2017-06-21
GGTGCTGGACCCGGCGCAGAACTCCACCTTCGCCGACCACTATCTGGAGGTCGACTACGACCTCTCGCCGGTGATGTTCGTCACCACGGCCAACAGCCTGAACATGCCCCAGCCGCTGCTGGATCGCATGGAGATCATCCGCATCCCCGGCTACACCGAGGACGAGAAGGTGGAGATCGCCAAGCGGCACATCTTGGCCAAGCTGACCAAGGACCATGGGCTGAAGCCGGAGGAGTTCATCGTCCCCGACCAGGCGATCCGCGACCTGATCCGCTACTACACCCGCGAGAGCGGCGTGCGGTCGCTGGAGCGGGAACTGGGCAACCTGGCGCGCAAGACGGTCCGCGACCTCGCCCGTGAAAAGGTGCTGACCATCACCATAGACGACGAGCGGCTGGCCAAGTACGCCGGCGTCCGCAAGTTCAAGTATGGCGAGATGGACACCGAGGATCAGGTCGGGATCATCACCGGCCTGGCCTACACGGACTTCGGCGGCGACATCCTGACCATCGAGGCGGTCAAGATGCCGGGCAAGGGCCGGATGTCGATCACCGGCAACCTGAAGGACGTGATGAAGGAGTCGATCTCGGCGGCGAACAGCTACGTCCGCAGCCGGGCCACCAAGTTCGGCATCGAGCCGCCGAGCTTCGAGCGGACCGACGTCCACATCCACGTGCCGGACGGCGCCACGCCCAAGGACGGTCCGTCCGCCGGCGCGGCCATGGCCACCGCCATCGTCTCGGTGCTCACCGGCATCCCGATCAAGAAGGACATCGCCATGACCGGCGAGGTCACTCTGCGGGGCCGCGTCACCGCCATCGGCGGCTTGAAGGAAAAGCTGCTGGCGGCGCTGCGTTCCGGCGTGAAGACCGTGCTGATCCCCTCGGAAAACGAGAAGGACCTGGCCGACATTCCGGAGAACGTGAAGGCCGAGATGACGATCATTCCGATCTCCACCATGGACGAGGTCCTGGCGCACGCCCTGACCCGCGCCCCGGTGCCGATCGAGTGGTCGGAGGCCGACGCGCCGCCGGTGAAAGTGGCCGACGACGGTGACGTGGAAAACATCCTCACGCACTGAGGTCTGATCAAATCTTGTGTTACGGGGCGGCGCGGGGCGATTCCCGCGCCGCTCTCGTTTGACGGCCACGCTCAGGCAGGCGTTAATTCAAAAAGCGAGGGGGCGTGGGGGCCTCTACGCCTGCACCATAAGAACGGGCTGGGAGAGACAAGATGACGAAGGCGGAACTCGTCGAGGCGATGGCCGACAAGGCGGGTCTGAACCGGGCGCAGGCCAAGGGCGCGCTCGACGCATTCATAAGTTCGGTGTCCACCTCCCTGAAGGCCGGAAAGGAAGTGCGTCTGGTCGGCTTCGGCAGCTTCGTGCCGATCAAGCGGCCGGCCGGCACGGCGCGCAATCCGCGCACCGGCGAGACCGTCAAGCGCAAGGCCTCCGCCACCTGCCGCTTCAAGGTCGGCGACACGCTGAAGAGCACCCTCAATCGCTAGTCGGCCGTTGCGCGGGGGCCCCTGGCTGGGCTAAGCACCCGCCCCGCGTTCGGGGTTCGGGCCGTGCGCATCCTTAGTGAAGGCCGCGCCGTGATCCTCGAACCGCTGTTCACGTCCACCGCCGTCGTCGCCATCGGCGAGATCGGCGACAAGACCCAGCTCTTGGCCATCGTGCTGGCGGCCAAGTTCAAGAAGCCTGTGCCGATCATCCTGGGCGTGCTGGCGGCGACCCTGCTCAATCACACCATGGCCTCGGTGCTCGGGTTCTATGCGGCCGACTGGCTGACCGGCACGCCGTTCCGCATCGCCGTCGGCGTCGCCTTCCTGGTCATGGCCGGCTGGGCGCTGATCCCCGACAAGATGGACGACGACCTGAAGACCATCGGCCGCGGCGGCATCTTCCTGACTACGCTGCTGACCTTCTTCGTCGTCGAGATCGGCGACAAGACGCAGATCGCCACGACCCTGCTGGCCGCGCGCTTCCACCAGATCACCCTGGTCACCGCGGGCACGACGCTCGGCATGCTGATCGCCGACGTCCCGGCCATCTTCATGGGTGAGGCGGTGACCAAGATCGTGCCGCTTCGGGTTGTGCGCATCGCGGCCGCGGGGATCTTCGCGATGATCGGCGCCTGGGTGCTGTTGGACGCCTTTCGGCTGGTCTAGAAAGCACGCGCGGGCGGCTAGCTCAGCTGGTTAGAGCATCTCGTTTACACCGAGAGGGTCGGGGGTTCGAATCCCTCGCCGCCCACGTTCTTTTTGGGAGATGGGGTTTGGTGAAATGGCTGGTCGCGCTCGGACTGCTGATGGCCGCCACCGTGGCTAGCGCCGAGCCGGCTTCGGTCGACGACTACATGAAGCAGGCGCGTCACACGCCCGCCGCGGTCGTCCACTACGGCCCGGCGCCGGCCCAGGTCGCCGAGCTGTTCCTGCCGAAAGCCAAGGGCCCGTATCCGGTCGTCGTCCTGCTGCACGGCGGCTGCTTCCTGGCGGAGTTCCAGGGCCTCGCCCAGACCAGCGCCATCGCCGCCGACCTGGCGGGCCGCGGGTACGCGGTCTGGAACCTCGACTACCGCAAGCTGGGCGAGCCCGGAGCCGGCTATCCCGGCACCTTCCAGGACGTCGCCGCGGCGGTCGACCGGCTGCGCGCCGAGGCGCCGAAATACGATCTCGACCTGCGTCGCGTGATCGCACTGGGCCATTCCGCCGGCGGTCACCTGGCGCTCTGGGCTGCGGCGCGTCCGCGGCTGCCGGCCGACAGTCCGTTGCGCACCGCCGATCCGCTGCCGATCCGCACGGTCGTCAGCCTGGCCGGCATCGGTGACCTGAAGGGCCAGGCCAAGGCCTTCGCCATGCCCTGCGGCGACGACACCCTTGAGCGGCTGATCGACATCTCCAAGCGCAAGTCGCCCTACGCCGACACCTCGCCGGCCGAGCTGCTGCCCAACGGAACCCGGGTCGTCATGGTCCACGGCGCCTACGATCCCGTCCTGCCGCCCTACACCGGCCGGGCCTACGTCCAGCTCGCCCGCCACGCCGGCGACCCCGCCGAGGTGATCACCATCCCGGACGCCGGCCACTTCGACGTGGTGATCCCCACCACCGCCGCCTGGAAGCAGGTTGTGGGCATTCTCGACCGCGAGATGACCGCGCTCGCGCACTGAGCTTGCGCCGGCTTTGATCCACGTGAGGATTTATGCCTAACTCGCCGCCCGCGGAGAGGATTCCATGACCGCTGTTACCACAGGCGCCGACGACCGCTGGTTCTTCGGCCACCCCAAGCCGCTCGCCTTCCTCGCCTTCACCGAGGCGTGGGAGCGGTTCTCCTACTACGGCATGATCTCGCTGCTGGTGCTGTACATGACCAAGCAGCTGCTGCTGCCGGGGCACGTCGAACACATCGCCGGCTTCGACGCGGCGCGCAGCTTCTTCGTGCACACGTACGGCGGCGGCAAGGTCATGACCACCGTGGCCCTCGCCTCGGCGATCTACGGGTTCTACGCGAGCACGGTCTATCTCACCCCGACCCTCGGCGGGTTGCTGGCCGACTGGGTCCTGGGCCGGACGTGGACGATCATCCTCGGCGCCTGCCTGATGGCCATGGGCCACTTCCTGATGGCTTTCGACGTCTCGTTCCTGGGCGCCTTGGCCTGCCTGATGCTCGGATCGGGATGCCTCAAGGGGAACCTCGCGGCGCAGGTGGGCGGCCTCTACTCCGAGACCGACAATCGGCGCGCCGACGCCTTCCAGATCTACTACCTCGGGATCAATGCCGGCGTGATCGCCGGGCCGGTTGTGACGGGCGGACTGGCCCAGGCCTTCGGCTGGCACTTCGGGTTCGGCGCGGCCGGCCTTGGCATGCTGGTGGCTCTGGGGATCTACCTTTATGGGCGCAGGTTCCTGCCGCCGGACGCCCCGCGAGGGGCGGTGGCCCGCGCCGAAGCGAAAGCCAAGGCCGCGCCCATGTCGGCACGCGACTGGCAGGTTCTCACCCTGCTCATTCTGCTGCTGCCCGTGTTGGCGCTATCGATTGTCGGGAACAACCAGATCCAGAACGCCTATCTCGTCTGGGCCGACAAGAGCGCCGACCTGCACCTGTTCGGCCTGTCGGTGCCGACGCCGACCCTGGTTTCGGTGGACGCGTTTGTCTCGGTCGCGACGATCGCCCTGATGGTCTGGTTCTGGCGGGTTTGGGCCAAGCGGTTCAAGGAGCCGGATGAGCTCGGAAAGATCGTCATCGGGTGCATGTTCGCCGCGGCCGGCGTCGCCTGCCTGGCGCTGGGCTCGTCGCTCACGCCCGAGGGTCACAAGGTCTCGTTCTTCTGGCTGCTGGCGTTCCACCTGCTGAACGACATCGGCTTCGCCAATGTGCTGCCCGTCGGCCTGGCCTTCTATGCGCGCTCGGCGCCCAAGGCCGCGGCCGGCGCGATCGTCGGCATCTACTACCTGCACCTCTGGGGCGGGAACACGCTGGTGGGCTATCTCGGGGGCAAGCTCGACAAGATGCCGGCCGCCCAGTTCTGGTGGCTGCACGCGGGCCTTGTCGCCGCGGCGGGCGGGATCTTCTTCGTGGTCTGGCTCGTCTTCGGCCGTCTGCTCCGCCACGAGCCGAGCCACCTCGACGCCGCCAGCGTGGTCGCCGCCGACGCCGGCGAGACGCCCTAGGTCCATGCGCTACCGCCCGCTGGGACGCACGGGCCTCGAGGTCTCCGAGATCGGCTTCGGGGCGGCCAGCTGGTGGGGCAAGCCGCGGTTTCCGGAAGCCGAGGCGCTGGGCCTGGTCCACGCCGCCATCGACGGCGGCGTCACCTTCTTCGACACCGGCGCCAGCTACTCGGCCGGAGAGGCGGAGCCGCGCCTGGGCCGCGCGCTCAAGGGACGGGACGCCGGCAAGCTGGTGATCGCCAGCAAGGCCGGCACCTGGCACGCGGGCGGCGGGCGGATCGCCCGGGACTTCTCGCCGGCCGCCGTCACCGCCAGCGCCGAGCGCAGCCTGAGGACCCTCGGCCTCGACGTCCTGCCGCTACTGCAGCTTCACGGCCCGGCCACAGCCGAACTCACCGACGAGCTGCGCGCGGCCCTGGCCGACCTGAAGGCGAGGGGCCTGATCCGCGCCCTGGGGATCAACAGCTTCGATCCCGCCGTGATCGAGCACGCCATCGGCCTGCCGGACTTCGACGTGGTGATGGTCGACTACAATGTCCTCAAGCCCGAGCGCGAGCCGCTGATCGCCCGCGCCGCCGCGGCCGGGAAGGGCGTCCTGGCCGGCATGGCCTTGGCCATGGGCCACACCGGCTTTCGCCTCGCCAACATCCGCGGCCCCCAGGACCTCTGGTATGCCGCCCGCGCGCTGGCCAACCACCGCGCCGAGGTGGCCCGTGGCGCGCGCTTCGGGTTCCTCAACCGCCTGCCGGACATGACCGCCGCCCAGGCCTCTTTGGCTTTCGTCCTGGCCAACCCGCAGGTGGCCTGCGCGGTCATGGGCACCACCCGGCCGGCGCATCTGGCGGCCAACATCGCCGCGTCGGGGCTCTCGCTATCGCCGGAGCTGATGGCCCGCATCCGCGCTGCCGCCACGGCTTGACCCGAAGTCAGGGGTGACAGCCGCCGCGGGGCGGAGTCATGGTGGGCTGAACAACGATAATCTGGCGGGAAACGACCATGGCGAACCCCAATGCGGAGCTCGATCGGGCGCTGGAGGACGCGCACCTCCCGGCGCTGCTCATGGCCCTGGTGCACATGACCGGCGACGCCGGCTGGCTGCGCCCGGAATGGACGCCGGTCTACCAGCCACTCTCGCCCCCCGGCGACACGGGCCTGTCGGAAGAGGCCAAGGCCGACATCCGCGCCAAGGCCAAGGCGGCCATCGAGGCCTACGCCGCCTCCGGTTCGCCGAAGATGCCGAGCCCCGACACGCCCACCCTGCGCAAGATGATGGACTTCATCGCCGGCGCCCCGATCCCGGAGCAGTACGCCGACTTCCTGATCGACGAGCTGGCGATCTCCGGCAAGTCGAGCAAGGACCCGCAGTTCGACCAGCCGGCGCTCAAGGAGGCCGCGCGCAAGCTGAAGGTGCTGGTCATCGGCGCCGGCATGTCGGGCCTGCTCACCGGCATCCGCCTGCAGCAGGCCGGCGTCCAGTTCGAGATCGTCGAGAAGAACGCCGATGTGGGCGGCACCTGGTTGGTGAACACCTATCCGGGCTGCCGGGTGGACAATTCCAACCACATGTACAGCTACTCCTTCGAGCCGAACCACGCCTGGCCGCAGCACTTCTCGCCCCAGCCGGAACTGCTCAAGTACTTCCGCGGCGTGGCCGCCAAGTACGACATGAAGAAGCACATCCGCTTCGAGACTACGGTCGAGAGCATGACCTGGGACGAGGCCAGCGCGATCTGGCGGGTCGAACTGCGCGGCAAGGACGGCAAGACCGAAACGGTCGAGACCAACGCCATCGTCACCGCCGTGGGCCAGCTCGGCACGCCGCGCACGCCCAAGATCGACGGGGTCGGTAGCTTCGAGGGTCCGGCCTTCCACTCCCAGCAGTGGCGCCACGATGTGGACCTGACCGGCAAGCGGGTGGCGGTGATCGGCACCGGCGCCTCGGCCTACCAGTTCGTGCCGGAGATCGCGCCCAAGGTCGCCCACCTGACCGTCTTCCAGCGCACCCCGCCCTGGGGTCTGCCGGTGGCCCACTATCATGAGGACGTGCCGGAGGGGATGAAGTGGCTCCTCGAGCACATCCCCTACTACGACAAGTGGTACCGGTTCTGGCTGTTCTGGATGACCACCGAGGGTTTCCTGCCCATGGTCAAGGCCGACGAGGGCTGGAACGGCCCGACGACCGCCGTGGGCGCCGAAAACCTGATGCTGCGCGAGATGGCCGCCGCGGCCCTGGCCGCCCAGGTGGAAGACCGCCCGGACCTGCTGCCCAACGTCGTCCCCACCTATCCGGTGGGCGGCAAGCGCGCCGTGCTCGACAACGGCGTCTGGCTGGGGGCGCTGAAGCGGCCCAACGTCAGCCTGGTCACCGATGCGATCACCAGGATCACGCCGAAGGGCGTTGTCACCGCCGACGGGACCGAGCATGAGGTCGACGTGCTGATCTACGGCACCGGCTTCACCGCCTCGAGCTTCCTGTCGGGGCTGAAGGTAGTCGGCAAGGGCGGCCGCGAGCTGCACGACGTCTGGGCCGGCGACGCGCGCGCCTACCTGGGCATGACGACGCCGGGCTTCCCCAACTTCTTCATGATCTACGGGCCCAACACCAACATCGTCGTCAACGGCTCGATCATCTTCTTCTCCGAGTGCTCGGTCCGCTACATCGTCGGCGCCATCCGCCTGCTGGCGGAGACCGGCGCCCGGGCCATGGAGCCCAAGAAGGACGTCCACGACGCCTTCAACATCCGGGTCGACGAGGCCAACAAGGGCTGGGCCTGGGGCTCGAAGAACGTCACCAGCTGGTACAAGAATGAGTTCGGCCGGGTGAGCCAGAACTGGCCCTTCGGCCTGATCGACTACTGGCGCGCCACCTTGGCGCCCAATCCCGACGACTTCGTGCTGAGCAAGCAGCCGGAGCCGGTGGCCTGACCCCGAGGTTCCCATGAAGTCCGAAGACATCGAGTACCACGCCGACGGCGCGCGCCTGGTCGGGACCCTGTTCGTGGACGACGCCAAACCCGGAAAGCGGCCCGGCGTCCTGGTGGCCCCGGAGGGCGGCGGCCTGGTCGACCTGACCAAGTCGATTGCCAAACGCCTGGCCGAGGCCGGCTATGTGGCCTTCGCCATGGACTACTACGGCGACGGCAAGCCGATCGCCGACTTCGCCCAGGTGATGCCGCGGATCGGGGCCTTCATGGCCGAGCCCAGCACCATCCGCGCCCGCGCGGCCGGCGCCCTGGCGGTGCTGGCGGCCCAGCCGGAGACCGACACCGCGCGGCTCGCCGCCATCGGCTACTGCTTCGGCGGCACCACGGTGCTGGAGCTGGCGCGCAGCGGTGCGGATCTGAAGGCGGTCGTGGGGTTCCACTCCGGCCTCCAGACCACTCGGCCCGCCGAGCCCGGCGCGGTGAAGGCCAAGATCCTCACCTGCATCGGCTACCATGACCCGATCATCCCGCCCGACCAGCGGTTGGCCTTCGAGACCGAGATGAACGCGGCGGGCGTGGACTGGCGCATGAACGTCTATGGCGGCGCCGGCCACAGCTTTACCAACCCGGGCGTGGGCGCCCTGGGCCGCGAGGGCTTCGAGTATCACGAGGATACCGACAAGCGCTCCTGGCGGGCCATGCTCGACCTGTTCGACGAGGCCTTCGCCTAGCTAGCCATCCCAGATCGAGCGGAACGCCCCGCCGCCGTTCAGGCGCTGAGCGGGGCTCGACTTGTCGATGTGGCCGATCAGGCCGCGGTAGACGCCGTAGCCGATCAGCTCCTGCAGCCGGGAAGGGAAGGTCTTCACCAGGGCCGGGTCGAGGCCGAGCTGCTGGTTCTCCTGCTGGCGGATGAAGCCGGCGCAGTAGTTCATGGCGACGCCCGTGCGCCGCGTGTCCGTCCGGTTGGCCCCGCCGCCGTGCCACAGCGCCCCGTCCCACAGGAGCACGCTGCCCTTGGGCATCTCGGCGGGAATGGTCTCGTAGGCGCCGCCGTAGTCGGGGTTGGGCTTCTTGTGGCTGCCCGGGACCAGCCGGGTCGCGCCGTTGGCCTCGGTGAAGTCGGTCAGCGCCCACATCGAGTTGCAGACGATCGGCGCGTGCGGCTTCTCCAGCGGGATCACCTGGTCGTCCGCATGGATCGGCTGGGGCGTCTCGCCGGGATCGATGGCGATCGATGACAGGGACGAGATCAGGCAGCCCTCGTCCAGCACGCCCTCCACGATGGGCAGTACGTTGGCGTGGACCGGGATCTGCGCGAACGGCGCGCCATGGGCCAGCAGGTTGTAGATCCGCACCGTGCGGTGGCCCTCGAAGCCGTTGCTGGCCGGAACCGCGCCCAGATCACGCTCCAGGCGGGCCAGGGCGTCGTTCAGGGCGTCCACCAGATCGGGTGCGATGGCGTTCTCGACGATCGTGTAGCCGTCCCGGCGGATCGCCTCGACGTGCTTGTCCCGGGTCGCCGCGTCCATGCCGTCGCCTCTTTGCTGCTGGGGCGTGATCTATGGCGGCGCGCGGGCAGGGGCAAGGCGCGCCCCGCCAGGGGCTCGGCGCGGTCTGATCTATAAGGGGAAACCGCGTGGCGGGTGGCGCGAATGACGGGACTTGAACCCGCGACCTCCGGCGTGACAGGCCGGCGCTCTAACCAACTGAGCTACATCCGCACTAGGACCCCGCGCGAACGCGAGGCGCTCTGATATGTCCGAGGTGGAATCGTGTCAACGGAAGAACACGCCCTAAGGCGCGGCATAAGGGCGTTTTTCGTGAGCTGAGGTCCCCTGTTTCGTGAGCTTTCCGCGCCGCAACAAGGCCTTGTTTGAAACCCGCCGATGGGTGGTCTAGAAGGGCGCGACTCCCCTTGAGGCCAAACCTCAAAAGGACCCCCAAGAAGCCTCCATGAACGCGTTCCTCCTGCAGTACCTGCCCATCGTCATCTTCCTCGGCATCGCCGCGGCGCTAGGCGTGATCTTCATCGTCGCCGGCGCGGCCCTGGGCCCGACGAATCCCGACGCCGAGAAGCTCTCGTCCTACGAATGCGGCTTCAACGCCTTCGACGACGCGCGGATGAAGTTCGACGTCCGCTTCTACCTGGTCTCGATCCTCTTCATCATCTTCGACCTGGAGGTGGCGTTCCTGTTCCCCTGGGCCGTGGCGCTGATGAAGCTGCCGCAGGCCACGGGCATCTTCGCCTTCTGGTCCATGATGACCTTCCTGGGCGTGCTCACCGTGGGCTTCATCTACGAGTGGAAGAAGGGGGCCCTGGAATGGGAGTAGTCGTTCCCGCCGGGTCCGGCGGCCGCTCCAGCGTCGAGGGCTATGATCCCAAGGCCCACGACCCGTTCTTCGACGGGGTCTCCCAGACCCTGGCCGACAAGGGCTTCGTCACCGCCAGCGTCGACGACCTGATCACCTGGGCCCGCACCGGCTCGCTGATGTGGATGACCTTCGGCCTGGCCTGCTGCGCGGTCGAGATGATGCAGGCGTCCATGCCGCGCTACGACCTGGAGCGCTACGGCTTCGCGCCGCGCGCCAGCCCGCGCCAGTCCGACGTGATGATCGTCGCCGGCACCCTGGTGAACAAGATGGCCCCGGCCCTGCGCAAGGTCTACGACCAGATGCCCGAGCCGCGCTACGTGATCTCCATGGGCTCCTGCGCCAACGGCGGCGGCTACTACTACTTCAGCTATTCCACGGTGCGCGGCTGCGACCGGATCGTGCCGGTGGACGTCTACGTCCCCGGCTGCCCGCCCACCGCCGAGGCCCTGGTCTACGGCGTCCTGCAGCTGCAGAAGAAGATCCGCCGCACCGGGACGATCATGCGATGAGCTGGCCGCCCACCAACCCGCAGCTCGAAAAGCTCGGGCGCGCGCTCGTGAAGGCCTCCAAGGGCGGCTTCACCGGCTATGAGGTGATGTACGGCGAGCTGAACCTGGTGGGCCCCGCCGACCGGATCGTGGACGCGCTGACGGGGCTTCGCGACAGCGCCGAGGGCGCCTTCACCCAGCTCATCGACCTGACCGGCGTCGACTACCCCGAGCGCGAGAAGCGCTTCGACGTGGTCTACCACCTGCTGTCCCTGACCAAGAACCTGCGCATCCGGGTCAAGGTGCAGACCGACGAGGACACCGCCGTCCCCTCCGTCACCGGCGTCTTCCCGGTGGCCGACTGGTTCGAGCGCGAAGCCTTCGACATGTACGGCGTCTTCTTCTCCGGCCACCCGGACCTGCGCCGCATCCTCACCGACTACGGCTTCCACGGGCATCCGCTGCGCAAGGACTTCCCGATGACCGGCTACGTCGAGGTCCGCTACGACGACGAGCTGAAGCGGGTGGTCTACGAGCCCGTGAAGTCCGTGGAATGGCGCAACTGGGACTTCCTGTCTCCCTGGGAGGGCGCCGAACCCGGCTACGCCCCGATCCCCGGCGACGAGAAGGCGATCCCGCAGGTGAAGGACGCTAAGGGCGGGGGAGTGGGCAAACAATGACCGGCTCCAACGCGCCCGCGCAGGACACCGACTTCTTCGCCCCCGAGGTCCAGGGCGAGACCAAGGTCCGCAAGTTCAACATCAACTTCGGCCCGCAACACCCGGCCGCGCATGGCGTCTTGCGCCTGGTGCTGGAGCTGGACGGCGAGGTCGTGGAACGCGTCGACCCGCACATCGGCCTGCTGCACCGCGGCACCGAGAAGCTGATCGAGGCCCGGCCCTATCAGCAGACGATCCCCTACTTCGACCGCCTCGACTACGTGGCGCCGATGAATCAGGAGCACGCCTACTGCCTGGCCATCGAGAAGCTGATGGGCATCGACGCGCCGATCCGCGCCCAGCTGATCCGGGTGCTCTATTCGGAAATCGGCCGCATCCTGAACCACCTGCTGAACGTCACCACCCAGGCCATGGACGTGGGCGCGCTGACCCCGCCGCTCTGGGGCTTCGAGCAGCGCGAAAAGCTGATGGTGTTCTATGAGCGGGCCTCCGGCGCGCGCATGCACGCCAACTACTTCCGGGTCGGCGGCGTCCGCCAGGACCTGCCGGAAGAATTGGTCCGCGACATCGCCGACTGGTGCGTCCAGTTCCCCAAGCTCTGCGACGACCTGGAGACCCTGTTCGGCGGCAACCGCATCTTCAAGCAGCGCAACGTCGACATCGGCGTGGTGACCAAGGACGAGGCCATCGCCTGGGGCTTCTCCGGGGTCATGGTGCGCGGCTCGGGCATCGCCTGGGACCTGCGCCGCAACCAGCCCTACGAGTGCTACGACGACCTGGAGTTCGACATCCCCCTGGGCGTCAACGGCGACTGCTACGACCGCTACCTGTGCCGCATGGAAGAGATGCGCCAGTCGACGAAGATCATGGCCCAGTGCTGCGAGCGCCTGCTGAAGACGCCGGGCCCGGTGCTGATCGAGGACAACAAGATCGCCGCGCCCCGCCGGGGCGAGATGAAGCGCTCCATGGAAGCGCTGATCCACCACTTCAAGCTGTTCACCGAGGGCTATCGCCCGCCGCCCGGCGAGGTCTACGCCTGCGTCGAGGCCCCCAAGGGCGAGTTCGGCGTCTATCTGGTGAGCGACGGCACCAACAAGCCCTACCGCTGCAAGATCCGCGCGCCGGGCTATCCGCACCTGCAGGCCATGGACTGGATGAACCGCGGCCACATGCTGGCCGACGTCTCCGCCATCCTGGGGTCGCTGGATATCGTCTTCGGGGAGATTGACCGTTGAGCGACCTCATTCAGTGCCCTGAGCATGGCGACAGCGAAGCGACGATGGTCTGCTTCCACATCGTCGATACGCTACATGACGACGTCGCCCGGGGGTTCCGCTGGTCCCTCGACGAGGATGGCGAATATCAAGCCACCTGCGACGCCTGCTCCGACATGGCCGACGAAGACTGGAATCAGGTCGTGGGCGAGTACGGCCGGCTCCTTTGTTTCGAGTGTTTTTCACGCGCCGCTTCGCTGAACGGCGTCACTCTTGAGGTTCGGCACTAATGTCCGTCCGCCGCCTTGCCGCCAACCAGCCCGCCAGCTTCGCCTTCAAGCCGGCGACGCTGAAGGCCGCCCAGGGCTGGATGGCCAACTTCCCGGCCGGCCGCCAGCAGTCGGCGGTGATCGCCATCCTGTGGCTGGTGCAGAAGCAGGAAGGCTGGGTCTCCGAGCCGGCCATCCGCGCCGTGGCCGAGCTGCTCGGCATGCCGGTGATCCGGGTCCTCGAGATCGCCACCTTCTACACGATGTTCATGCTGGAGCCGGTGGGTGAGGTGGCCCTGGTCCAGGTCTGCGGCACCACGCCCTGCCAGACCCGCGGCTCCGAAGGCCTGTTGGCCATCTGCCAGCGCAAGTTCGGCCCGTCGAACCATCGCAGCAAGGACGGCAAGTTCTACTGGCAGGAAGTCGAGTGCATGGGCGCCTGCGCCAACGCGCCCATGGCCGCCATCAACGACTACTACTACGAGGACCTGACGCCGGAGAGCTTCGAGAAGCTGCTGGACGACTTCGCCGCCGGCAAGAAGCCCAAGCCCGGCTCGGCCATCGGCCGCCAGGGCTCCGCGCCCGAGGGCGGCGCCACCACGCTCACCGACGCCAAGCTCTATGACGGCTCGCTGGGCAAGAAGATCACCATCCCGAACCTGCCGCCAAAAGCCTCGAAATCCGCGAAGGCCCCGGCATGAGCCTCGATCCCGCCCAGATGAAGCAGCGCTTCATCCAGATGACCATCGCCAACGTGGTCCTGATGCTGATCGCGGTCGGCTTCGCGGTCGCGCATTTCAGCTACGGCGTCGGCTGGGCGCTCTACGGCTTCATCGGCTTCATCGGCTTGGCGTTCGTGGCCCAGATGTGGTTCGTCCGCGGCATCGCCCGCGACAATAAGGGGAACTGAGCGGTGGCCGGACTATTGGCGGACAAGGACCGCATCTTCCTCAACATCTACGGCCAGCGCGACTGGGGCCTGGACGGCGCCAAGGCGCGCGG
>JACXTT010009079.1_pt1 | contig 13627 bp, 15 predicted proteins | sample 9270951 | NCBI WGS metagenome assembly JACXTT01 (sample SAMN15532306, study PRJNA645909) | rock metagenome | isolation source: weathered quartz diorite | place: Puerto Rico | collected 2017-06-21
TCTCGCACAATCTGGACAGCACCTGAATCTCCGCCGGGGGCCTGATCCGTCAAACCGCAAAATCCGACGCTCGCCCCGAGAGGGCGATCAACCGACGACCGCTAATTTGGACAGCAGTGATGCAGCGAAGAAGCCCAGCGCTTGACGAACTACCTCGTTCTCATGCACATTGGGCGCTCCCATGAAGGTCTCGTTTCTCAAACCACCGATCGGCGGCATCATCGGCCTTGAGATGATCACGTTCGTCGAGCCGCTCGGCCTGGAGTGTGTTGCCGGTGCTCTGGAAGAGTGCGGGCACACCTGTCAGATCATCGACCTTCGCATCGACGGCTTCAAGAAGGGCTTCGCCAAGCTGCGATCGTTCGGGCCGGAGATCATCGGTCTGCAGTGCAACTTCACGACGGAGCGCTTCCGCGCGCTGCGCCTCGCGCGGCGCGTGAAGGAGGAGCTACCGGAGGCGCTCGTGGTGATCGGCGGGCACGATGCTTCGCGCGAGCCGGCGTGGTTCGTCAAGCCGGCGTTCGACGTGATCGTGGTCGGCGACGGCGAAGAGGTGATGCCGGCGCTGGTCGAGGCGTGGGCGATGAAGAAGGACCTGCGCGGTGTCGCCGGGTTGCTCATCAACGCATCGCACGGCGCGATCGCCACGGGGCCGGCGCCGGCACGGCGCAACATCGACGAACTGCCGTTCCCGGCGCGCCATCTCATCCGCGAGTATGCCGGTGAGTACTACATCAACTTCCGCCGGCCGCTCGCGCTGCTCGAAACGGCGCGGGGCTGTCCCTTCAAGTGCAATTTCTGTTCAGTCTGGAAATTTCACGAGAGCACGTTCCGCGAGAAATCGCCGGAGCGCGTTGTCAAGGAGCTCAGGCAGATCGAGGCGCCAAACGTCTTCATCACCGACGACATCTTCTGGATGAACGTGAAGCGCGGGCGAGAGCTCGCCGCGGCGCTGAAGGCGTCGGGCATCCGCAAGCACTACACGCTGCAGACGCGCAGCGACATCATCTGCAAGTTCCCCGATCTGGTGAAGATATGGAAGGACTGCGGCCGGATGACGGTCTTCCTCGGCCTCGAGAAGGTCGACGACGAGGGGCTGAAGTCGGTCAACAAGAAGAACACCGCCGACAACAACAACCAGGCCATCCGCATCCTGCAGGACCTAGGTATTGGCTACACGCCGAACTTCATCGTCGATCCGTCATGGGACCACGCCGACTTCGAGAAATTGAAGCGGTGGGTCGACGAGACAGGCGCCTATAACTCCGGCTTCTCCGTCCTCACGCCGCTCCCCGGAACGGACCTGTGGGACGAGACGGAGGCCTCGATTCAGACGCGCGATTGGGAGCTGTTCGACATCGCGCACAGCGTGCTGCCGACGAAGCTGCCGCTCGACGAGTTCTACCGCGAGTACGCGGGGCTTTGGAAGCACGCGCTCGACGTCCGTTATCAGATCGAAGGAAGGATGAGGACCCACCTCGGCCTGCTCGCTGCGCTGGCCACCGGACGCGTGACGATGACCGCCATCCGAAAGGGCATGCGGATGGGAAGCATCCTCGGCAATCCGGCGTCTTTCCTCCGCGCGCACCATGAGAGCGAAGCGCGGCTCGCGGCGGCGCAGGAGCTCGACGCCGGCCTCACCATCTCGCCACAGCAGGCCGCGTCGCTGTGACACCATTTCAGTCCGCCCAACGTTCAATTCGTCATTCGGCGATCTAGCCGACCGAGGCAACGGTATCGATCGACATGCTCCATCGTGGAGCATGCGACCGCCTCCATCTATTGGCCGCTGTCCTTCATGTCGGTAGAGGCCGAGCGGTCCGGTTGTATTCTTTCCGGCCCAGCGCGCATCGCGATTCATCGCCAGCCGGAGCGACTGATCGATTTGGCGCATGCACACGCCCTGCGCTCGCATGAATATGTCTATGGTTGAAGTGAATGCGAAGAGCTCTCGAGCGCACGCGCGTCAATGGGCCGCTTGGCACGTATGCGAGCCAAACGGCCTGTGTTCGCCCGTGCTCCTTCTAATCTTCGGCCGGCAACGGCTTGACCAGCCTCTTCGGCGCCGCCGCGCGGCAGCGCCCAGCGTCGCTACAACTGCAGCAGCATCAGTCCCGTCGCCGCGTCGCGTGCGCGCGTCAGCCGCGCGCCCATATCCGAAATGAGCACCTCCAGTGTAGGGAACACCGTCGCCCGCAGGAGATGGCCGCCTAAGCTCTGAAACACCGACGCTTCGTCAACGTACCAAGAGGCATGTCGAGCCCGCTCATCGCGCTGCTGCTCACGCTCGTCGTCAAGCCGTCGTCGCCGGCGGACATGGCGCTCGATCCGGCCGCGCTGGCGATCTTCCGCGAGATGCTGCGGCGGAATCGCAACGGCTTCGGCGATATCGAGGAAGCGGCGTTCATCGTCCGCGGCAGCGGCGGCGAGCTGATCGCGGTTCCCTGGCCCGGCGCCGGCGAGCCCGATCGCGGGCGGTGGGAAGGGAGCTTCCCCGCCGGCGTGGTGGCCATCGCGCACACGCATCCGGCCTGGCTGCCGATGCCGTCGTCGATCGACGCCGCCACCGCGCGACGCGCGCGCATCCCGGTCTACGTGATCACCGCGTCGCGGATCTCGATGACTTCGGGCGGTGAGGGGAGTGTCGTGATTGCGGGCGACTGGCAGTCGCCCTGATGGGGAAGCGAGAGGTTCGAGGTGCGAGGTGAGAGCGAAGAATGAAGAAGCTCTTCTGAATTTCTAGTGCATCGTCTCGCTTCGTGATCGGCATCACCAACAGCGCGTCAACGCCCGCGGCAATGGGCGCGTCTTTTTGTCGAAGGAGCAATCGACATGAAACGCGTCATCAGTTCACTTCTCATCGCTGCGAGTCTTTCATTCGCGGCGTGCACCACCGCCGTGGTGGTCCGCCCGCCCAATCCCGGCATGGTCTTCATCGAGGGTCGTTGGGTCTATCCGCCGCGCGCCGGCGCCGTCTGGATCCCCGCCCACTGGGAGCGCCGCGGCTTTTATCGCGTCTGGGTCGCCGGCTTCTGGCGCTATTGAGCGGAAGAACCAGGCCACGAGCAGCAGGATCAAGGCGAAGCCGGCGCCGTACTCGTACGTGATGTAGTGCGTCGGTCCGGTGTCCCTGGTCAGATGCTCGAAGAGGTCCTGGAAGTTGGAGCTGGCGGCGTGCAGCAGCGCCGCCGGCCACACGCTCCCCGAGGCGAGACGCAGCCAGGTGTAGACGAACGAGATCGCCGTAACGGAGATGGTCATGCAGACGAGCGCGTAGGCGATCGGAAGTCCGGGGCGGTAGCGCGGGAGGAGCACGATCACCAGCGGGTAGTGCCAAAGCGACCAGATCGCGCCGCGGATCAGGCTGGCGCGCGTGAACGTGGTGACGGCGAGAAGCCGGTGGGTGAGCAAGCCGCTCCATCCGAGCTCCTCGCCGAAGGTGTTCACCATGCCCAGCGGCGCGCTGATGATGACCGCCGCGATCAACCCGGCCGCTCCATGGAACCGCGCCGCCGTGTCGGCGAAGCGCGCCGCGTCGAACGCGCCGAGGCCGAGCGTCCACGTCAGCAGGTAGACGGGCACGCAGAAGACGATCGGCACGATGTAGCCGGCCGCGTAGTGCCGCGGCTTGCCGAGGCGGAAGCCGAGCTCGCGCACGCGTCGATGGACGATGAGCGTGGTAGCCAGCGCGGCCGCCGCTGGGGCGTACATGAAGAGGTGGCTCCAGAGCGTGCTCCAGGCGCGGCCAGCGAAGAGGCGCGCGTAGAACGGCGCACTGAAGAGGGCGGCGAGGAGGACGAAGAGGCGGAGCTCTCGCATGGTGGGGCGTTGGCCGTTGGCCGAACACATCTCCTCAGCCAACGGCCAACGGCAAACCGCGAACGAAATTCTACGCGCACCGTAACTTCCCGCCCCCTCCCCGGTTTATAACGAATGCATGGCGGACGAACGGCTTCGCATCGAGGCGGCGCAGAACGACCCCGGCCGTTTCGCCGATCTCTACGAGGAGCATTTCGAGCGGATCTATGCGTACGTGCTGCGCCGCGTCTGCGACCGCAGCGATGCGCAGGACATCACCGCCGACGTCTTCCATCAGGCGCTGGCGAATCTGAAACGCTTCGAGTGGCGCGGCGCGCCGTTCGCGGCGTGGCTCTACCGCATCGCGGCGAATGCCATCGCCGATCACTTTCAACGCATGTCGCGACAATCGAACGCAGAGCCGCCGCCGCAGCAATCGAACGACGAGAGCTTCGACGACGTGGAGCGCCGCGCCATGCTCTTTCGCTCCGTCGACCGCCTTCCGGCGGACCAGCGCCGGGTGATCGTCATGCGCTTCGCCGAGGAGCGGAGCATCCGCGAGATCGCCGAAGCCCTGGGGCGCAGCGAGGGCGCCGTGAAACAACTTCAATGGAGAGGCCTGCACACGCTGCGGGCACAACTGACTCATGCCTGAGCGCGACCTGATCGAACGGCTCGACGACGCCATCGAGGCCATCCTCGGCGGAGGGGCGAAAGAGCCCGTCCCGCACGAGCTGGCGATGCTCGTGGTGATCGCCGACGATCTGCGCGGCCTGCCTGATCCGCGATTCAAACAGGAACTGAAAAGGAGGATTCTTCCGATGACCACCGCTACCCTCGCCCGCACACCCGCCGGCTTCCACACCGTGACGCCGTATCTCGCCGTGGATGGGACGGCGACCAAGTTGACCGAGTTCTTGAAAGAGGCCTTCGGCGCCACGGTGCTGGCCAGTGTGCCGCGCCCCGACGGCTTGATCAATCACTCCGAGCTCCTCATCGGCGACTCGATCGTCGAGCTGGCCGACGCGCCGCCCGAGCAGGCGCACCTCGCCGAGATGCATCTGTACGTCGAGAACGCCGACGCGGTCTACGGGCGCGCCATCGCCGCCGGCGCGCGCTCCCTGCACGAGCCCACCGATCAGCCGTACGGCGACCGCGAGGCCGGCATCGCCGATCCGGCCGGCAACTATTGGTACATCGCCACGCACGGCGCGGCGGTTCGTCCGGAAGGGCTGCGCAGCGTGACGCCGTTCCTGCACGCGCGCGGCGCGGCATCGCTGATCGACTTCCTGAAGAATGCGTTCGACGCGCGCGAGACGAGCCGCGATGCTTCGCCGGACGGGACGATCCATCACGCCGTGGTGCACATCGGCGACTCCGCCGTGGAGATCGGCGAAGCGCACGGCCAGTGGCAACCGATGCCATGCGGGCTGCACCTCTTCGTCGACGATGCCGATGGCGTCTACGAGAGCGCGCTACGCGCCGGCGCAAAGTCGCTCTTCCCGCTCAACGACGCCCCCTACGGACAACGCATCGGCGGCGTGACCGATCAGGACGGGAACCGCTGGTACATCGCCACGCTGCTGTGATTTCCGGTTGCGCGTTGCGAGTTGCGAGTTGCGAGTTGCGAGTTGCGAGTTGCGAGCGACCATTCCTCTCGCAACTGGCAACCCGCAACGCGCAACTACAACACCATCCACGCCGCGGTCGCCGCGGCGCGCTCGTCCGCGCGCCACGGCGGCCCGGCCTTGCGGCCGAGGTCTTTCAGCAGCGCGGTGATGTCGCCCGCTTCGCCGGCCAGCGATTTCTCGGCGAAGGTTCGATGGGGTAGCCCATTCCGCTCCGCCGCCACTTCCAGCACGCGCCGAAACAGCACGCCCTCGGCCGCGTGCGCTCGAATGTGAAAGTTGCCGATCTTCTCCAGGTTGCGGTCGGGCGCGCCGACGATGCCCACCACGCGAAGGCCATGCTCGCGCATCAACTTGCGAACCGCTGCGGTGGCTACGCACTCGATTGCCTCGGCAAGCTTGCGCACGGCCACCGTCGCTTCGCTCCACGGCATCTCCATCACTTCGTGGTACGGCTGCCCGGTCGCCGGGAGGTCGGGATCAAACAACTTGATCTCGAGACGCGCCACGAACTGCGGCGCCTTCGCAGTCCCGGAGAGGATGACGGCGATGGCGCGCCCCGTTTTGGCCCGCAGGCCGAGGACGGCGGATTGCATTCACATCAGAGTACACGCCTCCTCCAGCTCGAGGCGTGGATTGCGCGGAAAGGGCTTGGAGGGATCGCCGTAGCCGAGGTTGCAGAGGAAGTTGGAGCGGACGTGGCCGTCGGGGAAGAGCTCCTGCTCCGGCGCTGCCGATAGTTCCTCTGGCTCCCACGATCAGAATGCGCATTGCGACTCCAATGGGCTAGGGGAGAACGGGAATGTTGAATGTTAAATGTTAAATGTTGAATGTTGAATGTCGAATGGGGGTTCACGCTCATCGTTCAACATTCAACATTTAACATTCCTCGTTCTCCCATGAACCCGTCATTCTTCGAAACGCCCGACAACTTTCGCCAATGGCTCGAGCAAAACCACGACAAAGCCTCGGAGCTGCTGGTGGGTTTCTACAAAAAGGGCTCCGGCAGACACTCGATCACCTGGCCCGAGTCAGTCGATCAGGCACTCTGCTTCGGCTGGATCGACGGCGTGCGCCGGCGCATCGACGACGTGAGCTACTGCATCCGCTTCACGCCGCGCCGCCGCGGCAGCATCTGGAGCGCCGTGAACATCCGCCGGGCGACGGAGCTGGTGAAGCTCGGCCTGATGCACGCGGCGGGGCTGCGCGTCTTCGAGCAGCGCAGCGAAAAGAAGTCGGCCATCTACTCATACGAGAACGCGCCGCGCACGCTTTCGCCCGCCGACGAGAAACGGTTCCGCGCCAACGGGAAGGCGTGGCAGTTTTTCGAGGCGCAGCCGCCGTCGTACCGCCGGGGGGCCATTTATTGGGTCAGCAGCGCGAAAAAGGAAGAGACGCGCCAGCGCCGGCTGGCGCTGCTGATCGACGATTCGGCGAAAGGGCGCCGGCTAGCGCAGTACACGTTGGAGCCGCGCAGCCGCCGCGCGTGAAGATCGGTTAGTGTTTGTGATTGCGCACCATCTGAACCGCGTCGCCCACCGCCGCGCCGATCAGCGCGCCCTGCAGCGGCTTCTTGTGATCGATCACGGCGCCGGCGACGGCGCCGATCACCGCGCCGCGCGTCTGGCTGTAGTGATGTCGATGGTAACGAACGACATGATGCCTCGTCACGGCGAGCGCATCGGAAGCAGGCAGCGCGAGCGAGAGGCTGAGCATGGCTGCCTGAATCATCTTGCTGTGCCTGGTTGCCATTTGATCCTCCTGCACGGAATCATTGCTAGAACGGTGCCCGCGAAAGCGAGCCAAGCGGCTGAAAATTAATGGGTTATTAACCAGTACTTGACCAGGGGGAGTACAATCCTCCCGCTCGACAAATTCGGGAATGGGGCCGGCGCTCGGCGGGCGACGTGTTGCCGTTCATCCGCGGCGGCTCATCTTCCGAAAAACATCAAGGAGGGTCCAATGCGCCCACGCCCCCTCGTGCCCCTGCTGTTCATCGCCGGACTCCTGCTCGTCGCGGCATCGACCGCCACCAAGAGCGCCGCGCCGCAATGGGCGATGAACGCCACCATCATCGAAGCCTGCAGCTGCCCCATGTTCTGCCAGTGCTATTTCAACCCGGAGCCCGCCACGCATCCCGCGGGCGGCGGCGGCATCCATGAAGGCCACGCCGCGGGCCACTACTGCAAGTTCAACAACGCCTTCCACATCAACAAGGGACACTACGGCGCTACGAAGCTCGACGGCGCGAAGTTCTGGGTGGCCGGCGACCTCGGCGGCGACTTCTCCAAGGGCCAGATGGATTGGGCGGTGCTCCGCTTCGACCCGTCGGTCACGCCGCAGCAGCGCGAAGGCATCCAGGCCGCCCTCGGCAAGCTTTATCCGGTGAAGTGGCAGTCGTTCACTGTAGGCCCCGATGCGCCGATCGCCTGGACGGCCGGGAACGGCTCCTCGCACGCCACCCTCGCCGGCGGCAAGGAGGCGGAGGTCGCGCTGAAGCAGTTCAAGGGGATGACCAGCGATGCGGTGGTGATCAAGAACCTCCAATACTGGGGCGCCGCGCACAACGATGGCTTCGTGCTGATGCCGAATACCGTCGAGGCCTATCGCAGCGGCGACAAGGCCTTCGAGTACAAGGGCACCAACGGCTTCATGATCACCTTCGACATCAGTTCCAACGACGCCGGCGCCCACGCGGCGATGTAGCTCGGTGTTCAAGAGTGCGGGCGTCTCGCCCGCGCGCGCCGGGCCTCCCGCCCGGCGCCACCTCGATCGGGCGGGACGCCCGATCGAGGCGGGCGGGGACGCCCGCACTCCATCCCGAGGCGTACGATGGCGCCATGCGCACCTTTCTACTGGCCGTTCTCATCGCCACGCCGCTCGCCGCCGGCGACGCCTCATTCGAGCAGGTGCTCGTGCCGTTCGACACGCAGATCGTTCCGGGCGTGAAGACCATCTGGACCGCCGAGCTGCACGTGCGCAACGACGGCGACCAGCCGGTGAACCTCTTTCCGGAGACGTGCCTCTTCCTCGGCCGTCCGTACCCATGCTTCGAGCGCATCGAAGTGCCGGCGCGGACCACGATTCTCCTCGACGTGATCAAGCCCGATTACGCGACGCCCACCGGCGTGATGTTGTACGTCCCGAAGACGCGGATCGACGACGTCGCCTTCAGCCTGCGCGTCCGCGCCGTGTCGAGCGCGATCGGCACCGAGATCCCGGTGGTCCGCGAGCGGAACTACAGGACGGGCCGGACGACGCTGCTCAACGTTCCGCTGGGCGCCGGCTCGCGCGCCGCGCTGCGCCTCTACACGCCCAATGTCCTTCCAGTGCAGCAATTCCGCATTCGGGTGGTGCGCGAGCTGGACGACGTGGAGATCCTTTCGCGCGTGGTGAACGGATTTCTGCCGACCGACCCGCCGGTCCCCGCGGTCGTCCCGGCCATGTTCGACGGCAGCTCCGTCCTCTCCGACGCCGCGCTGCAGAACCCGGGCGCGGTGCGCGTGGTCATCGAAGCGATCTTTCCCGAGGGCACTCGCTACTGGCCGCTAATCACGATCACCGACAACGCGACGCAGCAGGTTACGGCGATCACGCCGCAGTAGGGTGCGGGCTCTCACAGACGCCGGGCATCGTGTAGAGAACGCTCTTCGTCGCGATCGGGTTCGGGAAAACGCGCTTTCAGACGGGCGGCCGCGTTATTGGGTCGCCGCGAGATAGGACAACCTGCGCTCGAGCATGCCCAGTTCGGCCAGGTGCTTTCCTCCCCATCCGGTGCGCTCGGCGATGGCGGCCTCCTTCGCGGCAACGAGAGCGGCGAACGCGTCGGCGACGCGTGCGGGGCGGGTGTTGGCATAGGCGTGCGCGACCTTCAGCCGGCAAAGATGACGCGGCTTGCCGAGCGCCGCGGCGTGCGCGAGCGTTTCTTCCGCCTGCTCGGCCAGGCCGAGCCTGCTCTCGATCATGCCGCGCGTGAACCAGCATTCGGGGTCGCGGGGTGCCAGGCGGGTGGCCTCAGTGGCCTTCACCAACGCTTCTTCGTCCCGGCGAACGGCGAACAGCGCGTCCGCATACCGCTCGAACAGTTGCCCGTTCTCCCCGTCTTCGGCGATGGCCATCTCGTACGCATTCCGGCATTCGTCGAAGCGCCCCTCCTTGAACGCCTGCGCCGCCATTCGGGCGAAGGGTGTCCGGTACGCGACGTTGATCCGGTCGCGCACCTCGGCCGTTTTTGCGTTCAGGTATTCGATATAGCGCTGCTTGATGCTCTCGACCATGGCGGCGGACGGAAAGACTGCACCGTCGATGCGCACCTGCTTGTCGGACGCAAATCGGATGAAGTCCGGATTCAGCACCACCTCGGTGTGGCCGTCAACGCGTCGCACCGTGGCGATGCCGCGGCTCTCGGCCAGCGCGCCGTACGCCTCCATGAGCTGGACGCCGGTTTCCTTGCAGCAGAGCTTTACCAGCGATTCTTCCAGCAAGTCGGAGGCTTTGGTCATGGTGACCAGAAGGGCCTGCATGCGCGGCGACAGTCGCCGCCAGGCATCCGAATAGAGAAACTCTCCCAGGTCCGTCCTCTCCATCTGCAACACGCGCTCGAGCGCGCGTTCCAGGCTGAGCCGCTCCTGATTGAGGGTCTGGATGAATACCTCGAGTGTCAGTGGCCTGTTGGCAAGCTGTTGCACGATGTTGCGGAGCCTGCGGTCGCCCGCCTGCAGGATCGGCTGGCTGCCCAGCTCCATGGCTCGATTGCGCAGGAGTGCCACCGATTCGTCGGGCGCCAGCGCCGGCACCTCGATCGGAAGCGCTTCGATCAGCTCGCGGCGCCGGGAGGTGATCAGGATCCGGCCGACCTTGCGCTCGAGCTTCCTGACGTGGTCCGCCAACGCGCGCACTTCGGCCTCGTTGGTGGCCATGGTCTCGGTGTTGTCGATGACCAGGAGGTGGTCTTTTCGCGCGATGCGCCACTCCGCAAGATATGCCGCCAGCTTGTCCACTACGGCATCGACCGATTTGTCGAACCAACTGCGGTCTGCGAGCTGGCCGGAGAGATTCCTGTAAACCTCGGCTGCCAAATCGATGACGTTGCCCGCCGTCACACGAGTGTGCTCGACGCCTCCCGGTCCCCAGCGCGTCTGCTTCGCCGTATAGAAGGTGACCATGTCGGGCTTCCATTTGGAAGCGATGCTCCCGTCGAGGAGGCGGTGGACAAACTCGACGGCCAGCGTGGTCTTCCCCATTCCACCGTCGCCGTAAAGCATGCACGCGCGGGATTCGAGATCGTCCGCCCAATCTTTGAGCTGCGAGAGCTCGGCCTTTCGTCCGCTGAAGTGATGGGTCAGACGGCTGGAGACCAGCACCAGCGGGCACCAGCTCGTATCGCCGGTCTCCCAGAACGAATACGCTTTCTCCGATCGCGCCCGGAAAGCGAGGACATCCTCGGCTTCCCACGAAACCTCCTCCTTCTTCAAGAGATCGAGCTGACGCTGACCGCGGACGATGCAGCGGCCGTTCGCAATCATGCGGATGTTGCGGTAGCACACCAAGTCGGAGCCGAATGCGCGAAGGACCTTCAGAGTCAGCGGGTCGCTCGACGGCCGGCAGAGGACCATCCGGCCGTCCGGCAGGATCTCAGGCAGCAGCGGAGCCAGGCGATCGACGAGCAGGGTCGCCACGTCCAGCAGGCCGACATGGTCTCCTTCATCGGCCAGTCCATGTCCGAAGACGTCGTCGTTGCGCCAGGAGACGTAGCCGCGAAGTACCGACTCCAATGTCGCGTTCTGCGTGGTCGAGAATTCGTGCGACGGCCGCTTAGGCCCCAGCGGCGCCCAGATGATCTGCGCGATCCCGGCCCAGCCGAGGTTCTCTCCCACGATGATGAGATTCAGCAAGACATCGACCAGAGTTCCTTCGGACGGCGCGCGCAACGCCGAGAGATCGATCTCCTGATCGAGGACGGCATCATGGCCGCTGTGAAGCCGGTCGATCACCCACTCCGCAAGAGCGATCGCCGCGTGCTGAAGCAGAATTCGGATCAGACCTACGGCGGCTTGCGCCTGCGCCGATGCGGACTCTTTGTTGGCTTGGCGAAGAAGTTCTTGGACCCGATCCCTCATAGCGCTTGCTGGAGCGCCGTAGATTCTACACACGTTGCCGGAAGGATGTTCTTCCTGTCAGGTCGGCAGCTTCGAGTCTCCTCGGCGGTCAGCTCGCTCTTGTGTGCTTCTGAGCGCGCACGCCAGCGACGTCAATCGAGCGCCGCGTTACTCGTCACACATGCTCTTCGGGACGTCGAACGGTCCGCCGACGGGGATCTCGCTGCACGCCTTGTCGTGGCAGTGGCCCGCCTGCGTGGCAAACTCGTGGCGGCTCGGATCGACCACGGTGAGGCCCGGGCAGTGGCAGTCGGCGATCCGCACTTTGTTCACCAGGCGCACGTTGTCGCAGGGGTAGCTGAAACACTGCCCGTACATGAGCGGTTTGCCGTCCTTCGAAGCCGGACAGTTATGCGGGTGCGCGGGGATGTCCCGCCGCCATTTGCCGTTGATCTCCTGCGGGAAGCTCGTGGCGGTTGAATAGAGCGACCAGAGGCCGCCGTGCGGCGGGGCGCAGCTTCCTTTCATCTCGCCGCCGAGGTCCGCCAGCGCCGGCCCGGCGAGGACAGGACACTTGCAGACCACTTCCGGGAAGATCGTGCCGGGATATTTGTGGTCCGTGAGCGTGCAGGTCGAAGCGGCGCAGAGCGCGAACGGGCCGGGGCAGAGAGCGAGCTGCAGCTTCTTCGAATCGCTCGACTGTTGCGCGAAGAGCGGCGGCAGCGCGCCGAGGATCAAAAGGAAAACGAGCGCGCGTGACTTCATGTGGGCTCCTCCTTTTGAGGAGGGTTCCGCCCGTGCCGTTCCCCTACCCCGGCGTTCCCCTACCCCGGAAAGCAGGGGGCGATGCTGCCCGCCCCCTACTTCTTCAGCGTGCGGATGTGCGCGACGATGGCCTTGATCTCCTCGGCGGTCAGCTTGCTCTTGTACGGCAGCATTTTCCCTTTGCCGTCGCTGATGGTCTTGCCCAGCTCAGCGTCGGACTGCTTCTGTATCTCGGCGGAGCTGAGCGGCTTCAGGTTCATCGACTTCCCCACCGGCGTCTGGCCGCTGCCGTCGGGGCCGTGGCAAAGCGCGCATTTCGATTTGAAAAGGGCCGCGCCGTCGGGCGTGCCATCGGCGAAGAGCGGCATGGCCAGAAGCGCCACGATTGCCACTAGCGGGACGACTCTCATGAAGTTCTCCCTTCTCATTTCGCGCCGCTGGAAGTCGGGTAGCCGAGGCGAGTCCATTCCTGCAGACCGCCGCGCAAGGCCCGCGCACCGTGCACGCCGGCGTGCTCGAGAATCTGCACCGCCTCCACCGCCGCCTCGTCGTGCGGGCAGGTGCAGTAAGCGACGATCGGTTTCTCCTTCGGCAGGTACGGCACCTCTCCCTGCACGCGCGACAGCGGGATCTGTAGCGAGCCGGGGATGTGCGCGGCGAGGTAGGCCTCGGCGTCGCGGACGTCGAGCAGCGTGACGCCGTTCTGATCGACGAGCCTCTTCAGCTCCGCCTGCTCGATGCGCGGGGCGTCGGCGATCGCCGCGGCGCTCGGCTCCGCGGCAGCCGGCGCGGCATTTTGCGGCGGCTGCTTGCCGGAGTTGACGACGGCGTAACCGACCAGGGCGATGACGGCGATGCCTGCCAGGACAAAGACAAGGTTCCGATTCATGGCCGGCAATGCTACCGCCAGTCGATCGCCTCACGCGCGGCCCGGCGTAAGATCGCCCTATGGAAATGCGGATGCTGGCACGGCGCAATCATGCGCGGGCGCTGGCGGCGATCGTCTTCGACTGGGCGGTGATCGTCGCCGCGGCCGCAGTGAGTGAACGCGTTCGCCTGCCCGGCATCTATCTCGTCGCGTTGGTGATCATCGCGCGGCAGATGAACGCTCTCTTCGAGCTTCATCACCACGCCATCCACTGCAATCTGTTCCGGCGAAAGGCGTGGAACACCCGGCTGCAGTTCTTCTACTCCCTGCCGCTGGGTTTCACCGTCGGCGCCGAGCGCGACGATCACATGGAGCATCACCGCACCTTCAACACCGTGGAGAAGGACTACCAGAGCTGGGGGAGCGGCAATGGACTGAATACCGGCCCACGGGGTGACCCCCGTTAAATA
>JACXTT010009080.1_pt1 | contig 13625 bp, 12 predicted proteins | sample 9270951 | NCBI WGS metagenome assembly JACXTT01 (sample SAMN15532306, study PRJNA645909) | rock metagenome | isolation source: weathered quartz diorite | place: Puerto Rico | collected 2017-06-21
GGGCTGCCCCGCGCACCTCTGGCGGTTAGTGGGAGAACGGTACGGCCCGCGATGGGCGGTCCGCGTCGCACTGGACCCGGCCCCGTGGGACCGCCTCGCGTCCCCGCCGTTCCTTCGACGACGGTCTCTCGGCGACCGTGGCGTGGTACCGTGACCAGCGCCCGTGGTGGGAGGCGGTCAAGAGCGGAGCCTACCGGGACTACTACGAGCGTATGTACGGTGGCCGCCTGCGCGCGAGCGCCGCGCTGCCGCGGGAGCCCGTGACGTGAGCGGGCCGCGACCGGCGGGGCCGATCGAGCCCGTGCACATCCCGAAGCCGTGGGGTCACGAGACCGTGTGGGCGCACACCGACCGCTACGTCGGGAAGATCCTCCACGTCCGCGCCGGTGAATCGCTCAGCCTCCAGTACCACGAGCGGAAGGAGGAGACGATGCGGGTCCTCGCTGGGAGGCTCGCGCTCGAGGTCGGATCCGAAGGCGAGACCCCCCGGACGGTACGGCTCGGACCCGGCGAGGGCTGGCACATCCCGCCCGGGACGCGCCATCGCGTGACGGCGCTCGAGGACGTCGACATCCTCGAGGTCTCGACCCCCGAGCTGGACGACGTGGTCCGACTCGAGGACCGCTACGGCCGCGTGCGATGAAGCCGAGGACCGCGCTCATCACCGGAATCACGGGTCAGGACGGGTCGTACCTCGCCGAGCTGCTGCTCGCGAAGGGCTACCGCGTGGTCGGCATGGTGCGCCGATCGAGCACGGAGAACTTCGAGCGCATCGCCGCCGTCCGGGACCGTATCGAGATCCGCCAGGCCGACCTGCTCGATCAGCTCTCGCTCATCGACCTGCTCCGCAGCGTGGAGCCGCACGAGATCTACAACCTCGCCGCCCAGTCCTTCGTCCCGACGTCCTGGGTCCAGCCCGTGCTCACCGCGGAGTTCGACGCCGTCGGGGTGACGCGCATGCTCGAGGCGATGCGCCTCGTGGCGCCGGCGGCGCGCTTCTACCAGGCGAGCTCGAGCGAGATGTTCGGCCGCGCCGTCGAGACGCCGCAGCGCGAGACGACCCCCTTCCATCCGCGCAGCCCCTACGGGGTGGCCAAGACCTACGGCCACTACATCACCGTGAACTATCGCGAGAGCTACGACCTCTTCGCGTGCTCGGGCATCCTCTTCAATCACACGAGCCCGCGCCGCGGGCGCGAGTTCGTCACGCGCAAGGTCTCCGAGGGCGTCGCCCGCATCAAGCTCGGCCTCGCGAGCGAGCTCCGCCTCGGGAACCTCGAGGCGCGGCGCGACTGGGGCTTCGCGGGGGACTACGTCGAGGCGATGTGGCGCATGCTGCAGCAGTCCGCGCCCGACGACTACGTGGTCGCGACCGGCGAGACGCACGCCGTCCGCGAGCTCGTCGAGGTCGCCTTCGAGGCGGTCGGGCTCGACTGGCGCCGGCACGTGCAGGAGGACCCCGCGTTCCTGCGCCCCGCGGAGGTGGACCTCCTCATCGGTGACGCCACCAAGGCGCGGACGATCCTCGGCTGGGCGCCGCGGGTCGGCTTCCGCGAGCTCGTCGAGACGATGGTCCGCGCCGACCTGGGCCGGCTGCAGTCCTAGTCTATCGATGCGCGTCCTCGTGACTGGGATCACGGGCTTCGCCGGTCCGTGGGTCGCGGCCGCGCTACTCGCGGCGGGGCACGAGGTCCACGGTCTCGTCCGCGGCGACGGTCCATGGCCACGTCTCGCCGGCGTGGGGCTTCCCCCGACGGCGCTCCACCGTGGCGATCTCGAGGCCCCGGAGCTCGGGACCCTCCTCCGCGACCTCGCCCTCGAGGGGATCGTCCATCTGGCGGCACTCTCGTTCGTGCCCGCCGCGGAGCGCGATCCCGCAGCCGCGTATCGCGTGAATGTCGGCGGCACGCTCGCCGTGCTCGGGGCGGTGCGCTCGCACGCCCCGCGCGCCCGCGTTCTCGCGGTCACGTCGGCGGACGCCTACGGCGCGGTCGAGGCGGCAGACCTCCCGCTGGTCGAGGACACCCCGTTTCGTCCGATGACGGTCTACGGCGCCAGCAAGGCGGCGGCAGACATCGCCGCCGGGCAGTGGGCGCGCGCGTACGGGCTCGACATCGTGCGCGCGCGGCCGTTCAACCACACGGGCCCGGGCCAGGATCCCGCCTTCGTCGCGAGCGGGCTCGCCCGCCAGATCGCCCTCGTGGAGGCCGGACGCCAGGAGCCGGTGCTCCGCGTCGGCAATCCCGACCCGGTGCGCGACTTCTCGGACGTGCGCGACGTCGCCGCAGGATACGTCGCGCTGCTCGAGCGCGGCCGCGGGGGCGAAGTCTACAACCTCTGCTCCGGCGAGGGCGTGAGCATCGCGGAGGTGATCGCCCTTCTGCGCGCCCACGCGCGCGTTCCGGTCCGCGCCCACTCCGACCCGGCGCTCCGCCGCGCGCACGACGTCCCCCGCATCGTCGGCAGCCACGCCCGCGCCACCCACGACACCGGCTGGCACCCGCAGATACCCCTCACCGACACCCTCGCCACCCTCCTCGACGATTGGCGCACGCGCGTGGCGGCCAGTTCGCGTTGATGTGATGAAGTCGTCGGCGAGGACAGGGCTGGCCTGAAGCAGAAACAAGTACGGCACGTCCTCACGAACAAGGCACTCGGGGGCCGGGGCTCCGGGCCTCTCTGTGCGAACAGGGCCTGGCAGGTGCTCAGCAGGTTCGGCTTCAGCCTCAGCCCCCGCTTCCAGCGCGTTGCGACTACGCGATGGCGGGCGCCGTCGCCGGAAACGCCGGATGTATTTGCCTTCGAAACGATCCACAGCCTGCGGGCCCCCGTGCGTACAGCGCCGGCCTTCTCACCTATCCGCACGGCTGCGCCACGCTCGATGTCGGCGTCTCGCCCCATCGTCGCCGACCGTAGCGCTTAGTTAGGGACGAAGAGGCATCTCCGATCGGAACGGCAGCGGCTCCGAGCGTCCTTGACAGGCGGGCTTGCTTTCTATAGATTAGTGCCGAATCAAGATGGCCGCCATGCTGCGACAGCGAGAGCTTCCGTTCCGGGCTTGGGGCGGTCGGCGGAAGGGCGCGGGTCGAAAGCCGTCGGGACGGATCGCGAGGCTGCCGCATGACCGACGCCCGATCCACGAAGCCCGCAATCCCGTCCACGTAACGCTGCGCGCGGTTGAAGGTCTTCCGTCACTGCGCGGTCCGGACCTCTTTCCGGCGCTACGCCGGTGCATCGGCGCCGCCTCACGCGGTGCCTTTCGCATCGCGCATTTCTCCGTACAGGGGAACCACGTGCATCTTCCGGCTTACAAGGGCCTCGGGCTTCCTGGCGGATATTCCTTCGGCCAGTGCCCGGTCATCCATAGACGCAGTCCGCGCCAAGCCATTCTGAGCGGGCGGATGATAGATGGCGCGTCACCAAGACGATGTCGTTGCAGAGGTCGATGCACTCATCGCAGATGTAGACGGCGTGACCCTCCGCATCGCACCCGGAGATCAGCTTCCGCACCTCGTCCTGCGTCTTCTTGCAGAACGAGCAACGGGCGGTCGCTCGCTCCGGCGCGGCGTCACTCACGGTTTGGGGTACCCCTCGCGCCGTGCAGGTCGCGGATCGCGCGCCGCAGGCGGTCCACGTCGCTCATCCAACCCACTCTACCAGCTCCGTGACCGTGGGGGGACTCGCTGAAGGCTTTCGTCAACCGCGGGAGCCGACGGACACGATCGCGAAGCGGTGAGTAGCGTCCGCGGCAGCCGGGGTCTCTCGTAGGGACTTTGCGCCTCCGCGCGTCTCGCTTGCCGGTCAAGGCACGCGCGGGTATCCTCGAACGTTCATGGAGCTCCAGCACCGGACGCTCGAGCAGCTGCTCCTCGAGCAGGGACGGATTGGTGCCGATGATCTCCGAAAGGTCAAGCGGCTCCAGCAGGAGCGCGGCGAGCGGCTCGAGCGCCTGCTCCTCGATCTCGGCTTCATCTCGGAGGAGGATCTCCTCCCGCTCCTCGCGACGTACCTCGGCGTCGACGCCGTGCACCGCAAGGACTTCCCCCAGGTCCCCGTGCCGCTCGGCAACCTGAACCTCAAGTTCCTGAAGCACGCCCGCGCGATCCCGCTCGCGCAGGACAACGGCACGCTCACCGTCGCGATGGCCGACCCCGCCGACTACTACACCATCCAGGGCCTCCAGCTCGCGACCGGACTCCAGATCCAGCCGAAGATCGCGCGCGAGCGCGACGTGCTCGAGGCGCTCGAGTCGACGTACGGCAGCGGACACGGGACCGAGAACGGCGCCGCGGGCGAGCCGGGCGATGCCGAGTTCGAGTATCTCAGCGACGACGAGGAGGACGTCAACCACCTCCGCGACCTCGCCTCGGAGGCGCCGGTGATCCGCCTCGTGAACCTGCTCATCAGCCGGGCCGTCGAGCAGCGCGCGTCGGACATCCACATCGAGCCGTTCGAGAACAAGCTGAAGGTCCGCTACCGGATCGACGGCGTGCTGCACGACATCGACCCGCCGGCGCGCGGGCTCCAGGCGGCGATCGTCTCGCGCGTGAAGATCATGGCGAAGCTGAACATCGCCGAGCGCCGCCTGCCGCAGGACGGCCGGATCAAGCTCCGCCTGATGGGCCGCGAGATCGACCTGCGCGTCTCGACGCTGCCGACGCTCTACGGCGAGAGCGTCGTGCTCCGCCTCCTCGACCGCTCCTCGATCGTCGTGAACCTCGACTCGCTCGGCTTCCCGGACGACAACCTCCGACAGTTCGAGAAGCTGATCAACAAGCCGTACGGCATGATCCTCGTGACCGGCCCGACCGGCAGCGGGAAGACGACGACGCTCTACGGCGCGCTCGACAAGATCAACTCCCCCGACAAGAAGATCATCACGATCGAGGACCCGGTCGAGTATCAGCTCTTCGGCGTGAACCAGATCCACGTGAAGCCGCAGATCGGCCTCACCTTCGCGAACGGGCTGCGCTCGATCGTGCGCCAGGACCCGGACGTCATCATGGTGGGCGAGATCCGCGACGCCGAGACGGCCGAGATCGCGATCCAGGCGGCGCTCACCGGCCACCTCGTCTTCTCGACGCTGCACACGAACGACGCCGCGGGCGCGGTGTCGCGCCTCCTCGAGATGGGCGTCGAGGACTACCTCCTCGCGTCCTCGCTCCTGGGCGTGCTCGCCCAGCGCCTCGTCCGCCGCGTGTGCAACAAGTGCCGGCAGCCTGCCGAGCTCGCGGTCGAGGCGATGCGGGAGATCGCCGGGGCCAACGGCGGCGAGGTGCAGGTGTGGGAAGGGCGGGGCTGCGAGGACTGCGCCAACACCGGCTACCGCGGACGCTCCGGGATCTTCGAGCTGCTGATCGTGAACGACACCGTGCGCCAGCTGATCCTCAAGCGTTCCTCCGCCGACATCATCAAGGACGCCGCCGTGAAGCTCGGGATGCGGACGCTGCGCGAGGACGGCTGGCAGAAGGTTCGTAGCGGCGCCACGAGCGTCGCCGAGGTCGTCCGGGTCACGCAGGAGGAGGTCTGAGCTCTGGCAGGGCGCCCGCTGCGGCGCCCGCTGGCCGGGTCGCGGTGATCGGACTCGACGGCGTCGGTCTCGGTCTCGTCCGGGATCTCGCCGCGCGCGGGCTCGTGCCGAATCTGGCCCGGCTCGCCCGTGATGGGACGATCGCGCCGATGCGATCCTCGATCCCGACCATCTCGAGCGTCTCGTGGACGAACTTCATGACCGGCCGCAATCCGGGGAAGCACGGCGTCTACGGCTTCACCGAGGTGAAGCCCGGCACGCTCACGATGTTCTTCCCGAACTTCGGCAGCGTGCGCGGCGAGACGCTGTGGGACGTCGCCGGGCGCGCCGGCAAGCGCGCCATCGTCATGAACATCCCGAACACCTACCCGGCACGGGCGATGAACGGGCTCCTGGTCTCGGGCTTCGTCGCCGTGAACCTCGAGCGCGCCGTCCACCCGCCGGAGCTGCTGCCGCGGCTACGCGCCGACGGGTACAAGGTCGACGTCGACTACCTGAACGCCGACCAGCGGCCGGAGGCGTTCTTCGAGGACCTGAACGCCACGCTCGAGGCGCGCCGGCGCGTGTATCTCCGGCTCCTCCGTGACGAGCCGTGGGATCTCTTCGTCGGGGTCGTCACCGAGTGCGACCGGCTCCACCACTACTTCTGGAGCGAGTACGCCGACCCCGGGGCGCCGCACCACGGCCGCTTCCTCGACTTCTACCGGCGTCTCGATGACGTGCTCGGCGCGCTCCTCGCCGCGCTCCCGCCCGCCACGCCGACCTTCGTCGTCGCCGACCACGGGCACACGCTCATCCACCGCGAGTTCTACCCGAACGCCTGGCTCCGCTCCGAGGGGCTCCTAAGCTTCACGAGCGCGACGCCGAAGGGGCTCGCCGACGTCGACCCGGCCTCGAAGGTCTTCGTGCTCGATCCGGGCCGCATCTACGTGCACCGCCGGGGCCGCTTCCCGCTCGGGAGCGTCGACGCGACCGAGGCCGAGAGCGTGCTCGCCCGGGTGTGCGAGGGGCTCCTCGCCCTCCGCGACGCGAGCGACCGCGCGCCGTCCGGGGGACGGCCCGTGCCGCGCATCTACCGTCGCGACGAGCTCTACCACGGGCCTGCGCTCGACGCGGCGCCCGACGCCGTGCTGCACTTCTCCGATGGGTACGACCCGAAAGGGGCGTTCGCGCGGACGGAGGTCTTCGGCCGGAGCGCGCTCACCGGGATGCATACGTACCCCGACGCGCTCTTCATCGCCGATCGCCCGGGCGTGCCGGTCGATGACCTCGACATCGTCGACCTCGCCCCGACCATTCTGACGCACCTCGGGATCGAGCCCCCGGCCGACATGGACGGCCGGGTGCGGCTCCCCGCCTGAGGCGCTACCGCGTTGAAGAGCCGTCGGAGATTCCGAGTCTAACCGGCAGTCTCGGGGGGTGCCTGCGACGCGCCGCGACGTTGAAAAGCGCGCGCGGCTGGGTATATGAATGCTCCGATTTTCCCGCACTTTATCCTCGGGGTGGTGGTGTGGCGGCGGGGTGGCGTGAGGAGCGTCGGTGGCGCAATTCCAGTACCGAGCGGTTGATCCGCAGGGCAAGGTCGTCGAGGGGACGATCGAGGCGGCCGAGGTGCCGGGAGTCGTTGCGCGTCTCCACGACCGCGGCCTGATCCCGATCAACATCGCCTCCGGCGACGGGGTGGTCGCCCGGCCCTCGCGGGTCGTGCTGCCGCAGATGCCGGCGCTCGGGCGCCGGCGGGTGCGCGGCAAGGACCTCCTGGTCATGACCCAGGAGCTCTCGGCCCTCGTCTCCTCCGGGTTGCCGCTCGACCGGAGCCTCGCGACGCTCGGCGAGCTCGCCGACAACCCCGAGCTGAAGCGCATCCTCACCGAGGTGCTGCACGCTGTGCAGGGCGGCAAGTCGCTCGCCGAGGCGCTCGGGCAGCACAAGGTCTTCCCGCCCCTCTACGTCAACATGGTGCGAGCGGGCGAGCTCGGCGGCTTCCTGGAGGTCGTCCTGCAACGCCTCTCGGAGTACCTCGAGCGAAGCCAGGAGCTCCGATCCGACGTTTGGTCGGCGATGACGTACCCGATCCTGCTCGTCGGGGCGATGAGCACCTCGATCATCGTGCTGCTCGTGTACGTGATGCCCAAGTTCTCGGCGCTGTTCACCGACATGGGACACGCGCTGCCCCTCGGCGCCCGTATCGTCCTCGGCGTCTCGGACGCGCTCCGCGGTTACTGGTGGGCCTTCCTCGCCGCGCCGTTCCTCGCCTTCGCGGGCTTCCGCTACGCGGTGCGCACCCCGCGCGGGCGCTACAGCTGGGATCAGTGGAAGCTCCGGGTGGTGCTGCTCGGCTCGCTCCTCCGAAAGCTCGAGGTCGCGCGCCTCGCGCGGACGCTCGGGACCCTTCTCAAGAGCGGCGTCCCGCTGCTCCAGGCGCTCGGCACGGTGAAGGAGATCGCCGGCAACCAGGTCATCGGCCGGGCGCTCGGCGAGGTCGAGGTCGGCGTGCGCGAGGGCGCGGGCATCGCCGATCCGCTCGCCCGCTCGGGTGTCTTCCCCCCGCTCGCGGTCCAGATGATCGCGGTCGGCGAGGAGACCGGCAAGCTCGACGAGCTGCTGGTCCGCGTCGCCGACCACTTCGATCGCGAGGTACGGGTCGCGCTCCAGCAGTTCACGCGTCTTCTCGAGCCGGCACTCATCCTGGTGATGGGCGTCGGCGTCGGCTTCATCGTCATCTCGATGCTCTCGGCGATCTTCAGCGTGAACGATCTCCCCATGTGAGGATGGACACCATGCGATTCCGCCGCGCCCAGTCGGGCTTCACTCTCATCGAGATCATGGTCGTGCTGGTCATCATCGGGCTCCTGATGGGCATCGTCGGCCCGCGCCTCATCCGGCAGGAGGAGAAGGCGAAGGTGAAGGCGGCCCGTATCCAGATCGAGACGCTCGGCACGGCGCTCGACACCTACCGTCTCGACGTCGGCCGCTATCCCTCGACCCAGGAGGGCCTGGCGGCGCTCCGCCAGCGGCCGTTCGGCATCGACCGCTGGGACGGGCCGTACCTCAAGAAGGACGTGCCCAAGGACCCGTGGGAGCGACCCTACCTCTACCGCAGCCCCGGCGAGGGCGGACGGCCCTACGATCTCTACTCACTCGGCGCCGACGGCTCGCCCGGCGGCGAGGGCGACAGCCGCGACATCACGAGCTGGGAAGGGGACACCGGGTGACGGCCCGCTCGCGGCGCGTCTCCGGCTTCACCTTCCTGGAGATCATCGTCGTGCTCCTGATCGTTGCCCTCGGGACTCTCGTCGTCGTGCCGATGATCGAGGGCGGCTTCGAGTCGCGCGAGGTGCGGCGCGCGGCGCGGCAGATCGCGTCGACGATGCACTTCTGCCGCGGCGAGGCGGTGTCCCTCGGGGCGCCCCAGGAGATGGTCATCGACGCGTGGGAGAACAGCATCCACACCACCAGCTGGGGCCGCTGGGCGGTGCTGACCGACCGCGCGGTGATCGACGAGATCCACGGCGGTAACGTGCTTGGCGACGGCATCGTGCAGATCCTCTTCTTCCCGAACGGGAGCACGAGCGGCGCCGACGTCCTGGTGTCGAGCCGGCGCGACCGGCGCGAGAACCGGCTCGTCATCTCCCTCGACCCGCTGATCGGCACCGTGCGCGTGGGGGACGCGGCGGGATGACGCGACCGGGGGGGAAGGGCTTCACGCTCCTCGAGGTCGCGGTCGCGCTCGCGATCCTCGGGGTGGGCATCGTCTCGTGCCTCCAGATCTTCGCCGCGGCCCTCCGGCTGACCGACCGGGCGACGCGCGAGACGAGCGCGGTGCGCGAGGCGCGCACGGCGATGGACGCGCTCCTCGCCCTCCCGCCCGAGGACTTCGCCGAGCATCCGCCGCGCGGACAGGAGCGGACGACGGAGGAGGGCCTGGTGACCCGCGTCGAGACCTGGCCCGAGCAGATCGAGGACGAGAAGCAGTTCGCCATCCACGATCCGCACCGGCTCTACCACCTCCAGGTGACCGTGAGCTGGCAGGACGGCCGCGGGGCGAAGAGCTACACGCTCGAGACCCTCCGCATGTTGCCGGAAGAGAATGAGTGAGCGCCGTCACGACGGGTTCACCCTGCTCGAGGTCATCCTCGCGATGACGACGCTCGCCCTGATCACGGCCATCTGCTACGGCGCCTTCCATCTCGCGATCCGGGCGATCGAGCGGGGCGAGGTCGCCGTGACGACGGCGCAGCGGCTGCGCGCGACCAGCGACGTGCTCCGTCAGATCCGCTCGACCATGTACCGCATCGAGCACAACCGCGACGGCGACCCCTTCCCCTACTTCCGGGGCACCGCCACCTCGCTCAGCTTCGACACGAATCTCCGGATGCAGGGCGGCGGCGGCGCCACCCGGGTGAGCTACTACCTGCTCGACAACCCGGTGCGCCTGATGGTGAGCGAGACGGACCTCGGGGCGCGCGGCGCCCGGCGCCGCGATCCGGAGGACACGGCCGGCCAGTCGATGACGGCGATGCTGCTCGAGGGCTTCCGCACCCTCACCTTCACGTACTACGACTCGGAGGGAAATCGTCACGGCAGCTGGGACCCGGATCCCGAGCGCGCCGATCCCGACCAGGAGAGCGTGCTGCCGCTCGCGGTCGAGGTGACGATCGAGGGGCTGCCGGGGCTCGAGACCGGCCGCTGGGGCGAGGCCTTCCCCATCTCGGTGGTGTCGCTCAACGAGTCGGTCAACCAGGGCGGCGCCGACAATCTCGACGAGGTCTTCGGCAACGAGGACGACGACGAGGACGCGGACAACGACGATGACGACGACGATACCGGCGTGAGCACGCCGGTGGCGCACGGACGGTCCGGCGGGAGCGCGGACGCGGACGAATGACGTCATGCTGACGTGCTGCCGGTCCCGGGAGCGCGGTGTCGCGCTGCTCCTCGTCCTCTGGGTCTTCATGCTGCTCGGCGTCCTGGCGCTCGATTTCTCCCGCTACATGCGCGACGACGCGATGGCGGCGATCAACTACGCGGACGAGACGCGCGGGTACTACGTCGCGCTCGCCGGGATGAACCGCGCGCTCTACGAGCGGGCGCGGGCGCTGGCGGAGAGCGCGGGCGCGGCGGCGGCCCAGAAGCTCAACGGGCAGCAGCCGGTGCCGACGACGCTCGACGATCAGCCGCAGCCGCTCGTGCCGCCCGACGGTGAGTGGCACGAGGGCGACTTCGCGGGCGCGCGGTGGTCCGTCCGCATGCGCGACGAGGGTGGGCTCGTCCCCCTCAACGCGATCGCGGTCGACGCCCACGAGGCGTTCCTCCGCTGGATCGTGAAGAACCTCGTGCGCGGCGGGAACGCCACCACCGGCGTCGATCGCCGGGCGCAGAAGACGATCGACACGGTCGTCGATTCGATCCTCGACTGGCGCGACCGGGAGAAGAAGCCGATCACGCGCGCGAACGGCGCCGAGAGCGACTACTACCTGAAGCAGCGCGTCCCCTACTACGCCAAGGACGGCCCCCTCGAGAGCCCGGAGGAGCTGCTGAAGATCCGCGGGGTGACGCCGGCCCTCTACTACGGCACCGACGGCAATCCCGGGCTGCGGGACGTCTTCTCCGTCCGGCTCGGCCGCTACGACAACGAGAACCTCCGCCGGGTGAATCTGCGGAGCGCGCCGCCCGCCGTCCTCCAGGTGCCGGTCGGCGACCCGGACACCGCCGCCAGTCTCCTCGAGCAGCGCGACACCGGGGTCCAGATCCTCCCGCTCGGCCAGAACCTCCTCCAGACGAACCCGGGGCGGCCCAGCCGGGACGGCGCCCAGTATGTCGCGGACTACGAGCCCGAGGTGCTGATGGTGGAGGCGCGCGCTGACGTGACGCGGGAGCGCAACCAGTCCCGGATCGCGGCCCTCGTCGACCTCTCGAAGGACGTCACGATCCTTCAGTGGTTCGACCGGGCGCCGTGGGACGGGACGCTGCCCGGGCTCCCGGCCACCGTCGAGGGCGAGGGGTGACGCTCGGCGAGCTGTCGCAGCGGCTTCGCCGCGCGGACTTCCTCGACGGCATCGGCATCTACGTCGGCGCGCACGAGGTCGCGCTCGCCCACGTCGCCAAGCGCTTCTTCAACGTCGCGCTCCGGCACGCGCGCACGTTCCCGCTCCCGCCCCCGGCCCGGGCGGCGGAGCGCCGCCAGGCGCTCGCGCAGGCGGTCCTCACCTTCGCGGGCGAGAACCACATCGACACGTGCCGCGCCTATCTCTGCGTGCCGCGCGCCGAGGCCGCCTGCAACCGCATCCTCCTGCCCGCGGCGGCCCGCGAGAACCTCGCCCAGGTGCTCGAGTACGAGATCGAGCATCTGGTGCCGCTGCCGCGCGACCAGGTGTACTTCGACTACTCGGTGCGACCGCTGGGCGAGGAGCGTCTGGAGGTCCTGCTCACCTGCATCCCGCGCGAGGTCGTTCGCGTGTACCTCGAGGCGCTCGAGGACGCCTTCGTCCGGCCACGCGGGATCGTGCTCGCCTCGACGGCAATCGCCGACTACCTCGCCTTCTGCCGCGGCGAGACGCAGGGGCCGCTCGGGCTGCTCATCGGCGGAGGGGAGGCGGTCGAGCTCGCGCTGGTCAGTGACGGACGCCTGGTGGCGAGCCAGCTCCTGCCCGCGACCCGCGCGACCGCTCCGGCGGAGCTCTCACGCTCGATCGCCCGCCAGCTCGCGGACGGGTTCGTCGCCGCGGACGACGTCCAGCTCTACCGCTGGGAGCTGAGCAACGGGGCGGGCGGCGAGCTCCCGACGCTCGGCGAGTCGAACCTCGTCGGCCTCGCCGCCGGCCGCCTCGAGGCGCCCGCCGAGTTCTTCGACCGACCCGAACCGGCGCTTCTTCCCGCGCTCGGCGCCGCGCTCGGCGCGGTGCGCGAAGGAACGGTGCCGGTCAACCTGCTTCCTGCCGAGGGCCGCCGACGCTCGGACGAGGGCCTCTCGCTCGCCTCGGTCGTGCTCGTGGCCGTCCTCGGGGTGCTGCTCCTCGTCTGGGGCGGGAGCGCGCTGATCAAGGACGAGCTCCTCCGCCGCCAGGTGCGGGACCACCTCGCCGCCGTCACGCCGCAGGTGAAGCAGGTCCGCGCGCTCCAGGACGAGATCGCCGACATGCGCCGCCAGCTCGACATCGTCGCGGGCGGACAGGATCGGCGGGCCACGGTGCTGCTGAAGGAGCTCTCCGACGTCGTCCCCGCCGACGCGTACCTGACCTCGCTCAACCTCCGTGGTGGACGGCTCACGCTCGACGGGTTCGCGCGCTCCGCGTCCGACCTGATCTCGGCGCTCGAGAAGTCGCGCTACTTCAAGAACGTGAGCTTCACCTCGCCGACCACGAAGACGGGCGACAAGGAGCGGTTCTCGCTGGTGGCGGAGGTCGAGCGGTGAATCTCCGGCAGCTCTGGGCCTCGGTCCAGCGCTGGTACGCGGCCCATCCGCCCCGCGACCGGCGCATCCTCGCGGGCGTGGCGGCCGCGATCATGCTCTCCTTCGTGTACCTCGGCATCGTGCGGCCGGTCGTCGACTACCGGCGCCGCGTCGCGGAGGAGATCGCCGATGGGCAGGAGCGGCTCGAGCGCTCGGCGCGCTTCGTTGCCGCGGCCGACCAGGTGCGCGCCGAGCGCGACGAGCTGCACAAGCGGCTCGACCAGGCGAAAAAGCGGCTCCTGCCGGGGAGCAGCGGGACGCTCGGCGCCGCCGCGCTCCAGGAGCGCGCCAATGCGGTCGCCGCCGAGAAGGGCATCACGGTCCAGAGCACGCAGGTGATGAAGGAGGAGCCGGCCGACCCGTTTCGGAAGGTGTCGATTCGCCTGACGCTGTCGGGCGAGCTGAAGCCGTTCGCCGAGCTCCTGGCCGGGCTCGAGTACGGGGAGCAGCAGCTGACCGTCCCCTTCCTCGAGATCAGCCGTCGAGGGGCCGTCGCGGGGGCGAAGGGGCCGCGGACGCTGTCGGCGACCCTCGAGGTGAGCGGGTACCTCCTCGGCGAAGCGGCCCCGAGCGAGCCGGCCGAGGGCGAGGCCGAACCCGCGCCGCCCGCCGCCGAGGCGGAGACGCCGGCCGCCCCGGAGG
>JACXTT010009081.1_pt1 | contig 13623 bp, 7 predicted proteins | sample 9270951 | NCBI WGS metagenome assembly JACXTT01 (sample SAMN15532306, study PRJNA645909) | rock metagenome | isolation source: weathered quartz diorite | place: Puerto Rico | collected 2017-06-21
GTCAGCGCCTGGATGTCCGTGGTCTCAATGGCCGCCACTTGCGTGGTGGTCAGGGCCGCCATCATCGTGGTCGTCAGGCCCGCAATCTGGCTGGTCGTCAGCGCAACGATGTCGTCCGTGTTCAGAGCCTGCACTTGCGCCGAATTGAGCGCTGCCAACGCAACGCTGGAAAGCACCTGCACTTGGTCTGTAGTCAGCGCCGAGATCTCCGTTGTCGTCAGGGCCCCCGCAATTTTCGTCGTCAGCGACGCAACCTGCACCGTGGTCAACGCCTGAATCTGATCAGTACTTAGTATCTGCAGAGTTGCCGTTGACAACGCTGCCAACTGACTAGTTTTAAGGGCCGCAATGTCGTCCGTCTCAACCGCACTGATTTGGCTGGTGGACAACGCCGCAATGGCCGCCGTTGTGAGCGCCCCTACCTGAGCTGTAGTCAGCGCCACGATTTCATCAGTCGTTAGCGCCTGTACCTGAGAGGTCTTCAATCCCGCTACCGCCGTCGTGGACAGCGCCTGGAACTGGTCGGTAGACAGGATCACCAGGTTCGCCGTCGTCAGCGCCCCCATTTGAGCGGTTGTTATCGCCCCAAAATCATCCGTGGACAGCCCCGCGATTTGTTTAGTCGTCAACGCAGCAATCTGCGCTGTGGTACTACCCAAAATGAAATTTGAAGCTGCCATTTTTAGACCTCTGATACTTATCTTTATGTGCGCACATCCAAATGCGTACACCTGTAACCAAACAAAACCCGCCTGCGCCAAGCGCCGGCCCACGAGTTACACCCGTGGATTACGCCCATTCCCATATCAACGGCACTTTCGGAAGGAACTTGAGCAAGTCGAGGGAAGCTACACCCCCAATACACCCAAATTACCGCCTTATACGCAGACACGTTATCACACAACAATTACCATTTCGCCACCCAAAAAGGCGGGAATGCAAGCCCAACTCTCGCCGCATCCCGCTGGAAATGCGCTACCAGCGCCTAAACACAGGCAACACGCTCGGGCCTCCCCCCATCCGTCCAGTCATTGCATCGCCCCTGAACGGCTGCCACACCTTGGCACGGCGCCGTGCTTCTGCAATCTGAATATTCCCCAAACCAGCCTCAGAGCGCAAAAAATTAGCATGCGCAGCCTTGTCACCATTGTTTGACGCAATAATCAGCCATTTGTGGGCTTCTATGGGGTCCAAAGCCACGGCATCGCCCGTCGCATACATCAGACCCAATCGTGACTGGGCACTAACAACACCGCGCTGCGCCGCCTCCATGAACCAGTGGAAGGCTTGCTGCAAGTCCTGCCCCACTCCCTGGCCCTTGCTATACATAAGCGCGAGGTTATATTGCGCCTCAGGATCTTCTTGATGCGCCGCCTTTTGCAGCCAACTCACAGCCCGCCCGTAGTTCTTGATGCGCGCAAAAAGCACCCCCAAGGTAGCTTGGGCCGGCACAAAACCAAGATCAGCCGCCTTTTGACACCATAAGAAGGCCTGCTTGAGATCCTTTTTCAAGCCATCCCCCCCACTGGCATAGAGAGAACCAATATTCCACTGAGCCTTGGCATCACCTTGATCGGCCGCCTTCTGAAACCAATGTGCGGCCTCGTGCAGACTCAGAGGCACGCCTCGCCCCTCTAGATAGCAGGAACCGAGTGCGCACTGTGCCGGCGCATACCCCTGCTCCGCAGCGCGCCGGTACCAGTCCAGCGCCACGACCATGTTCTTGGCAACCTCCGTGCCGGATTCGTAACGCCGACCTTGGGCAAATTGGGCAGCGGCAACACCGAGGTCGGCAGCTAAGCTATAACTGGCTGTCGACAACGCGTCACCTTCATTGCCGAACAAATGCCCCAACGCCAGCAAAGCTTGGGGGTGATGGGCCTGCGCCGCCCGAACGTACCAATAAACGCCCCGCAAGCAATCCCGCTTGGCACCTTTTGCGGAAGAAAAAATCCGGCCCAACGCGCATTGGGCCTCCCCATTGCCCTGCTCTGCGGCCTGGAGATACCACTCAATCGCCGCATCTTCCTGGTCTTTTTCCAGGAGGGCCGCAAGGGCCAACTGCGCCTTGACATCCCCCTGCCTGGCCGCTTTGGCGTACCAATACTGTGCAGATTCCAGATTTTGGGGCACACCCCACCCGCGCTCATACATCAACCCCAGGTGGTAGCGCGCAACAACATCCCCGTTTTCGGCCACGCTGTCCCAGTCCGCCCCCGCTCGCCTGCGCTCCGCAGCACTGCGCTTGAGAGTCCCCGAGTCTGACCGCCCCATGCCCTCTGAATCCAGCAGCGCCAGGGCCACTTGGGCTGGAGCATGGCACTGCAGCGCCGCCCTGCGATACCAAAGACAGGCCGCGTCCATATCCTGTTCAACACCCTGCCCTGCGGCATACAAGTTGGCCATCGCGTATTGCGCGGCCGCCAACCCCTGTCCCGCTGCCATTTGGTACCAGTGCAGGGCTTGGCCGAAATCCTGCGCGACCTCCTCACCGGCCGCAAATGCATGGCCTAGCGATAGCTGGGCCTCGGAGGAACCCAATTCCGCAGCCTTGATAAAGCAGGTATGCGCCGCATTGGGGCGCGCGTTTGCATACAGCTTGCCCAACCGGAAGAAGGCTTTGGCATGCCCCTGTTCCGCCGCTTTCTGGAACCAGTGAACCGCCTTGTAGTCGTCACGCTCTGTTGCGATGCCACCAGCGTACCGGGTGGCCAACAGGTATTGCGCAGGAACAAACCCCCTTTCGGCCGACTGTCGTATCCAGACCAGTGCCTGCTCAAAACTCTGCGTCACGCCAATTCCGTTGGCATACATCAGCCCCAACTCGTACTGGGCATCCGGCAGACCAATCCGTGCCGATTTCAGTGTCCGCGTAAAAATGCTCTTGTCGCGGGCGGAAATTTTTACATCCATACGCCCCCCTTGCAGCACTGCGCGTCCAACGGGTTTTGCTTATTCAACACTTTGCTCCCCACCACCCAGCGCCTTGTACAACTGCACCGCTGCGTCCAACTGGGCGCGGCGCACGTTGGTACTGGCCTGCTGGGCCGCCAGCAACTCGCGTTGGGCGTCCACTACTTCGAGGTAGCTGATTACCCCCACGCCATAACGGACTTGTGCGATCTCCAGTCGCTTGGCCTGCGCACGAACGTTCGCCACAGTGGCACGCATTTGCTGCACCAGAGAAGCACGTGCGGACAACTGGTCCGACACCTCCCGAAATGCCTGCTGTATGGTTTTTTCATACTCGGCCACCGCAATCACCTTACGCGCTTCAGCTGCGTCGATACCACCCGCCACACGCCCGCCATCAAACAAGGGCGGCAAGTTCACCAGCGGGTTCAGGGTCGTCGCACTGGCTTTCAATAAACTACTGAGGCCGGCGCTGACAAGGCCAAATCCTGCCGTCAATGTGATTTGAGGGAAATAGGCTGCCCGCGCCACGCCGATGTCCGCATGGGCTGCTCGCAAGCGCTGTTCGCTCGCCAGAACATCCGGGCGCATCAACAGCACTTCGCTGGGCAGCCCCGCGGAGAGCTGCGAATCCACCCCTTGCTCCTCCAAAGACTTGCCCGGGGGCAAGGCAGCGTCAACCCGGCCTACCAAAAAATCCAGACGGTTGCGCGCAACAACACGCTGGTGCTGCAAAGAGGCCAGACTGGCACGTGTCGTTTCCAGTATGCCTCTGGCCTGCTCGTACTCATAGTCATAGGTCGCGCCAATGTCCCGACTCTTGCCAATCAATTCCAGGGACTGCTCACGCAAGACGACCGTTTCCTGTGTCAAGGTCGCCAGCTCCTCCATTTGCAGCAATTCGAAATAGGCACCTGCTACGTCCGCAACCAACGACAGGCGCACTGCACGACGGGCCTCCTCGGTTGCAAGGTAGCTGAAGCGCGCCGAATCTGTCATCCCGGAGATACGCCCCCAGAAGTCCAGCTCATAGGCAATGCTGGCAATGGGCGCCACATAGCCGGTAGTGATGGGTATTCCGGGGCCGGGGCCAATACTCACCGCCGGGTATTGCCCCGCCTGCGTGATGCGGAACTGGGCGCGGGCCTCTGCAACCCGTGCCACCGCTATGCGCAGATCGCGGTTGTTTTCCAGCGCAGTGGCAATCAAGGCTTGCAAGCGTGGGTCTGGGAAGAAGCTGCGCCAGTTAATTTTTGCGGCATCAGCCGGCATGGACTCGGCTGCGGCATCCCGCCAGCCATCGGGCACCGGCAAGGCCGGGCGTTGCAGCTCCTTGGTCTGCGAGCATGCAACCAACAGGACAACTGTCAACAAAAGTAGGGCTCTAAGCATGAGAGGCACGTAGGCTCATTTAAGCCTGAAATGCTACTGGCCCCCCATTGCGCGGAGCGGCGAAATACAAGCCTTTAAACCCCGTTATAGGTGTTTAAAGTGGCCCACCCCTTGCTGTAATATGTTTTTTGACCTATTGCAAATCAGGGCTTGTGTGGCGACCTTCGAAGAAAATTATGTGGCGGTGCTGCAGCGTGCATGGCAGGGCCAACTGGAATTTGGACAACTGATCGATTGCGCCTCCCAAATGGAGGCGCGCCAATTGGGTCCCCTGGCCGCAGTGCTGTACCAGACTTGGCTTAGCCGAACCACATCGCCCTATGCCTATGCCGGCTATTTCAATCTGGGCGTGACCCTCTCCAATGAAAATGACTTCACGGGCGCAGAAACGGCCTACCGCCGTTCCATAGAAATCCACCCGGCTTTTGCCCAACCACGCCTGAACCTGGGCACCCTGTTCGAGCGCATGGGACAGACCGACAAAGCCCTGGCCGAATGGCGCTGGGTGGCCGAGCACATTCCGCCCGATCAGCCCGGCAACAAACCGCTGGTCACCATGGCACTCAACCACTTGGGGCGGGTGCAGGAAAACAAGAAGCAGCTCGGCGAGGCACTGGACTGGCTTACCAAAAGCCTGCTGATCGATCCGCAACAGTCCGATGCCCTGCACCACTGGGTGCACTTGCGCCAGAAGCAATGCATCTGGCCGGTCTACGCCCCCTTCCCGGGCGTGACGCTGGAAGCCATGCACGAATCCACTTCCGCCCTGGCCATGATCAGCGTTTCCGACGAACCGGTGCGCCAGCTTGAAGCCGCGCGCCGCTTTGTCGCCAAGAAGATAGTTTCCGACGTACCCGCACTGGCCAACCCCAAAGGTTACGGGCACAGTAGGCTGCGCATTGCCTACGTCTCTTCCGATTTTTCACTGCACCCGGTGTCCATGCTGACAGCCCAACTGTACGAGTTGCATGATCGCACGCATTTCGAGGTCTATGGCTACTGCTGGAGCCCGGAAGACGGCTCGGGCCTGCGCGAGCGCGTGAAACGCGCCATGGACCACTTTGTACGCATCGACAAAATGTCGGACGAAGCGGCTGCGCGGCTCATGCGCGAACAGGAAATCGATATTCTGGTGGACTTGCAGGGACAGACCGCCGGCGCACGTGCCAACCTGCTGGCCTACCGCCCGGCCCCGATCCAGATCACCTACCTGGGCCTGCCTGCCACCACCGGCCTGCCCTCCATCGACTACGTGATTGCAGACCGCTTCCTCATCCCCGAGGAATTTGCTCCCTACTACTCGGAAAAACCGCTGTACATGCCCGATGTGTACCAGGTCAGCGACCGCAATCGCCCCGTGGGCCCCAAACCCACCCGTGCCAGCGCCGGACTGCCGGCCGACGGCTTCGTATTCTGCTCGCTCAACAACAACTACAAGTACACGGACGAAATGTTCACGGTGTGGATGCGCATCCTGCAGCGCACCCCGGGCAGCGTGTTGCTGCTGCTGGCAGACAACCCCTGGGCCCAGGCCAACCTGCTGCGGGAAGCCGAGGCACGCGGTGTGGACAAGGCCCGGCTGGTATTTGCGCCACGCGTCTCCCCCGAAGACTATCTGGCACGCTATGCCGTCGTGGACCTGTTTTTGGACACCTTCCCATTCAACGCGGGAACCACCGCCAATGACGCACTCTGGATGGGGTTGCCAGTACTCACCTATACCGGCCGCTCGTTCGCATCCCGCATGGCTGGCGCCCTGCTCACCGCTGCCGGCATGCCGGAGCTGATTACCTATAACCTGAAGGACTACGAAGAAAAAGCCGTGGCGCTGGCAGCACAGCCCCAGGAGTGCCTGCGCCTGCGGGCCCACCTGCAAGAAGTGCGCAATACCGGGGCACTGTTCGACACCCCAAAATTTGTCAGGAATCTGGAAGAACGACTTCGCGCTTTGGTAGCCGCCCTATAGTTGTTTCACGCCTCAGTGCAAATACCCGCCCTGGCGCTCCAGGTGTGCATTGCATTGCTCAATCCAAGGCTCGGTCAGAATCCGAATCTGAGCGTCATTGCCCAGGATGCGCAGCATGATGCGCGACTTCTCAGCCCTGGCCACAGCGTCCAGGGTTTCCGACTTGGCATGCTGCTTGAGCTGCTCGATCAATACCGCGCAGGAACCCTCCAGGCGCACCATGGCGTCCCAGTCCGCCACCTTGGCGGCGGCTAGCATCTTGAGGCTGCTGTCTTCAATGGCTTTGTAATAGTCAATCAAGGGCATGGCAGAACTCCGCGGCTCAAACGGGACGCAGATAGGCGGGGCCTTTGCCACTGATTTGCTTCCAGCTACTGATCACCGGCTCCAGAATTTTGCTGACTTCGTCCAACGCTGCCACATCATTGCGCAAATTGGCCATGACCAATCGCTGGACGCAATATTCATACACCCCATTAAGGTTGGCCGCAATTTCGCCGCCTTTTTCCAAATCCAGCGGAGCACGCAGGCCCTCTTCCAGAATCCGGATGGCGTCGCCGATTTGTTTGCATTTGCCGGGTATGTCACCCGCCTGCATGGAAAGCTTGGCACTGCCGATGGCACGCTGTAAAGCCTCAAACAGCAGCACCACCAGCTGATGCGGGTCCGCCAAATCCACACTGGCTTCGACGCTGGCCTTCTTGTAGGCGGCGGCAGAGCGATGACTGGCGGAGGTGAACATGGGGCGATTCCTTAGCTTCTTTCATCTCTTATCGGCAGGCTATCCACCAACTAAAGCACATCAAAGCAGAAATTCAAGATTTTCAGGCGTTACATCTTGTTTGCTACAAAAACAATAGCTACTCACGCAAATCCAGCAAGGAATTTCCCTTCATTTACGCCCCCAACTTAGCCGGTGGACTTGTTCCAGGTCGTAATCTGCTGGGCCACATAGGAATTCAGGGCCGACAGGCTAGCCATCTGGGCATCCAAGGCACTGTATTGCTTGCGCAAGCGGGCTTCGGTGACCGCAGCCCGGTCATTGACTTTTTGCTGATCGGCAGCATTGGTATTCAATTCCTTTTGAAGCGCTGCCGCCTTATTGGCAACTGCACCACCTGTAGCCAGTACACCTTTTGACAACGCGGCAAATTTCAAGGCGAACCCATTGGTCTGTGCATTCTGATTGTCCGTAATGAACAGCTTCTGCAATTCGTCTCCGTTGTTGGCCGCCACGCTCAGTTTGGAAGTATCCAGCGACAACTGGCCACCCAACTGCACCTGAATACCCACGTCCGACAAGCGCTTGTAGACCGAGCCATTGCTAATGGAGCTGGTAATGTTCCGCAGCACATTGATCAGACCCACCACCGACGCATCCCCCTGGAAGGCAGAGGGTGTTTTGGTCGCCGCGTCGTACTTGGTCAACTCCGCCAAATTGGATACCAGCGTGTTGTAGGCGGTGATGAAATCGTTGATGCTTTTCACGGCCGGCGTGACATCCTCGCTGACAGTCATGGTGGCCGAGTTACGCACTTCCCCCGACGTTCCAAGGCCCGTGGTCGTGGTGGACAGCACATTGATGGTGACGCCCGGAATATTGTCGGTGAAGGTGTTGGTCTTGGAAGTGGCCGCGATGCCATTGATGCGCACTTGGGCATCCTGCCCGTATTGGGCCGCAATGCCCGAGTTGCCGTAGCCAAAATTGGCGGTCTGCGGATCGAAACCCAATTTAGACAGACCCGCATCATCGGTATTCACGCTGTCGCCCGTATCGTCGGCCTGAATGCGAAAACCTGCGTCTGCACCGGTATTTTTGGACGTCAACAGCAACCGCTGGCTGCTTCCATCCGAGAACACCGTCGCCACAACCCCGGCGTTGGCAGCATTGATTTTTGCAGCCAAAGTGCTGACGGTGTCCGTATTGGAGACTGTCACGCTCACATCGGAGCTTCCGGTTGCGGCCGTGAACGTGGGCGCGGCACCGGCCAGACCATTGGTTGCCGCCGTCACCTGGGCGTTGGCGGCAGCCACCGCTGCCGTGGCTGCGTCCACCGCTGTTTGGGCCGCCGCCGCATCACCGGCCGCCAATGTCTGGTTGTTCAATGCCGTCGTGCGTGCACTGGTATATGGGGCCAGGGCCGCATTGGCCGCATCCAGCGCCTGCTGTGCCTGATCCCGGTCCGACGTCGGTGTCACCAGGGCCGCCGTCGCATTGTCCAAATCCGTCTGCGCAGAATCCCGTGCGGTGGTGGCAGCAGACAAAGCCGTATCTGCTGCATCCTTGGCCGTTTGCGCAGTACTCTGGTTGCTCGTGGCCTGATTTAGCGCAGCCGTGGCAGACTGGGCAGAGGCATAGGCAGTGCTATGGGCATCCTGGGCGTTGACCAGATCAGAGGCGGCCGTCTGGGCGGTAATGTAGGCGTTGGTGCGATCACTGGTTGCAGTGGCCTGCGCAGTGGTGGCTGTGGCGACGGCGGTCGTCGCATTCGTGAGCGTGTTTTGGACGGTGTTGGCCGTCTTGATCAGCGCTGCAGAGTCGGACGCATCGGCAGCTGCCGTAATGACATTGGCATCCCGCAGAACCAAGGGGGACGATTGGTTCAACGCGGTACGGGCATTAGCCAGGATGACCTTTTTGGTCGCCACAGCGTCCAGATCGCTTTGGGCGGAACTGTTTTTGGTGACGGCCACCGCATTGACGTAATCCGTATAGGCCGCGTCATAGGCCGCTGCATTGGGATCCGCCAGGGCGCCAGCATCGGTCGTCACAAAATTGTGCAGATTGGTGGCGGCATCTGCATCCTCCTGCAGTGCGGTGTCGCGCGTCGCGTTGGCTGCAGTGGAGTTGGCCGTAGCCGTGGCGAAAGTGGTATTCGCGTTGGTCAGGCGGGTATTGGCAGACGTCAGGGCCGAGTCGGCCTGTCCCAAGGCACTGTTGGCCGCCGTCGCTGCGGCGTTGGCATTGGCCAGATTGGTGACCGACGTTGCCAACGCTGTATTGGCATTGGAAGAGGCCGTGGTCGCTGCAGCCAGTGCCGTATTGGCGGTGGTCAGCGCGGCCGTCGTGCTGGCCACTGCCGTGCCGGCATTGTTGAAGGCCGTCAGCGCACTGTTGTATGCAGTTTGCTTGGCATTCTTGTCTGCCAGCAGCGGCTGGTAGATGGCATCTGCATTGGCGAAGTCCTGCGCGGCTGCCACCTGCGCACCGGAGTTGGCGGTCAGGTCATTATCGGCAGTTGTAAACGCAGCATTGGCGGCTGTCAGCGCCGCATCTTTGGTAGCCTTGTTCGCCGTGGCCGTGGCAAGGGTGTTCTGCGCGGTCGCCAGTGCTGCATTGGCGGCCGCCAGGGTCGCAGCAGCGGAAGTCCCCGCAGTCGTACCGGACCAGCTCCCTATGCGGAAAGTCAAAGTGCCAGCGCCCACCAAAGCGCCGTTGGCAAAGGCGGCCGACGTCAACGACTGTTTCTGCGCCAGCCGGTCTACATCCAGACTGAACGATTGCGCCGGCGTCGTGCTGGTGGAGGTAATAGTGGCTGCTGCAGTATTGCTGGAAGATGCTTTGGTGGTTTTCCAGGCTGCGGGTTGTGAGATGGCAGAGGCGGCATCCGCCAGGGCAGAAAATTGCGACTGCACCTGCCCAAACGCGGTGATCTTGGCCTGCTCCAGTGTTGCCTTGGCTTGCAATTGGGTCAGCGGCTGCTTTTCCAGCGCTACCAGCTTGGAGACAATGCTTTCACTGTCCAAGCCACTGCCTATGCCCAGCGATGAAATGGTTGCCATAGACGCCTCCGGCCTGTTTTCAACTCCCTGAGTCTCCCATGTCTGCCCGCCAGACTAAAGGAAGAAAAGGACTGGAAAACCCCACGCAAATGGGGGTGACAGGCCTGTGCCCGTCACCCCCATTATCGGCCGCTCCAGCAAAAGCTTGAGCTGCTTTACGCAATTACCAAGTTATCGAAGCAAGGCCAGCACGCCTTGCGGCAACTGGTTCGCTTGCGCCACCATCGCGGTACCCGCCTGTTGCAGGATCTGCGAGCGCGACAGGTTGGCAGTTTCTGCAGCGAAATCCGCGTCCAGAATACGCGAGCGTGAGGCAGTCAGGTTTTCCGTCGTGGAGGCCAGGTTGTCGATCGTGGAAGTGAAGCGGTTCTGCACCGCACCCAGATTGGCGCGCTGGCTGCTGATTTGCCCCAGCGCCCCATCCACGACGCTCAGCGCATTGGTTGCACCAGCTACCGTAGTCACATCGATAGTGGCCACATTGCTAAGCGTGCTGGAAGCACTTGCAGTCGCAAACAATGTGGTGTCTGTTGCACCTGCGGTAGAAAATTGGGTGCTCGACGACAAGGTTACCTGCGCACCCACGGTTGCGCCGCCGCCCGCAATTGTCACACCAGCGCTATTGCCGCCGGCAGTGAGATCAGCGCCCCTCATCGAGGCGGTAACAAAGCCAGTAGTGGCGGTGGCATCGGTTGTTGTCATCACGATGTCACCACCGGTGGCATCCGTCAAAACCAGGTTGCCCAGGTTGTCTGCCGTAGCAGTCACCCCAGTTTTACCCGTTTGCGCATTAATGGCGGTAGCAACCGACGACAGATTAGTGGACAGCGAATTTGCTGCGCCCGAAACAGCAGCCGAAATAGCGGTGCCATTCAAGGTGAAGTTTGTGACTCCCGCGTATACGCCAGTAATGGTGGCAGTTGTGCTTGCCGTGGCTACCACGCCCGTGGCTCCCGCAGCGGTATTAATGGCTTGTGCAATCGTCTTACCAGTGGCATTGACACCCCAGGTGATCGCAGCCGTAGTGGCACCATTGCCACTGATTGTCATCGCGGTTTCAGCAACAGTAGTGTTGACAGCACCGGCAACGGCAGTGGCAAGAGAGCCCGCTACGACCGATGTCAATTGGTTGATGCCAATGTCAGTTGCCTTGGCGCTGGCGATACCGAAGTTGATGACTTGGCCTCCATTCGCACCCACCTGAAAACTGGCATTGGCCAAGGCGCCATCCAACAGATTCAAGCCGTTGAACTGCGTGCTGGAGGCCACACGACCAATTTCGGACTGCAATTGCGAGACTTCAGCCTGGATGGCAGAGCGGTCGCTGGCGCTATTGGTCCCGTTCGCAGCCTGCACCGCCAACTCACGAATACGCTGCAGGTTATTGGAAATGCCACCCAAGGCACCTTCAGCCGTTTGCGACATCGAAATCGCATCATTGGCATTGCGCCCCGCCTGTGTCAAACCCCGGATTTGTGCTGTCATCCGGTCACTGATAGCCAAGCCAGCCGCGTCGTCCTTGGCGCTGTTGATGCGCAAGCCGGAAGACAGGCGTTGCATGGAGGTGGACAGCGTAGCCTGGTTCATTCCCAGATTCCGTTGTGCCGTCAACGTGTTGATATTGGTGTTGATAACTGAGGACATTTGAACAACTCCTAAAAGGCTTTCTAAACCCGGCGAAATGCCGATCTCAACGTCAGCATTGCTGCCGACACCATGACCGGCGCGCCTCCAACGACGCCTTCCGGACGACAGGCCCGCAATAGGCCCGTTGGAATTGTTTTCGGGAAGACTGAAGAAAACTTTAGCGACTTCGCACCGAAGCGCCCTAACACGCTGTTTTTGGGGCGAATTCAAAATCAACAGGGGATTTCCATGGCAAATCCCAAAAGACAGGGTTTACCCCTATCAAGATTCCGCAAGGGCTGCGCATTTGGCTGTGTTTTGCCTCGCTTATCGCCCAAATGCCCAAGGCGGGCTTCTCCAGAATTCACCCATCGTTACTGATTGTCTGCGGGTTAGCAGGCTTTGCAATCGGCGGCGACGCTGATTCAAATTTTTAAGGAGTTCTGTAATGGCCTCAACCATCAATACCAACATGCAGTCGCTGATTGCGCAACGCAACTTGGCCAACTCCCAGGCCTCGTTGTCCACTTCCATGGCGCGGCTGTCTTCGGGACTGCGCATCAACAGCGCCAAGGACGATGCGGCCGGCCTGGCAGTCAGTGAACGCTTTACCGCACAGATCCGCGGGGTCAACCAGGCGGCGCGCAATGCCAACGATGGCATTTCCCTCTCGCAGGTGGCCGAAGGCGCCCTGGGTAGTGCGTCCAGCATGCTGCAGCGCATTCGCGAACTGGCCGTGCAGTCGGCCAATGCTACCAACTCGGCCTCCGACCGCGCCGCGCTGAACAACGAAGTGAACCAGCTCACGGCCGAACTGAACCGCATTGCCCAGACCACGCAGTTCAACGGCCAGAACATCCTGGACGGCAGCTTCACCGCCGCCACCTTCCAGGTCGGTGCCAATGCCAACCAGACCATTACCGCCACCACTGCCAACTTCAGCACAAGCAAGTACGGCAACAACCGCATGGGCTCGGCCATCGCCAGCAGCATCAGCGCGCCCGGGGATTTGGTAGTGGGCACGGCAACCACCGGCACCAATCCGACCACGGCAGTCGCCGTTCCTGGCGGCACCATTCCCATGACCAGCCCCGTCGTTGCCACAGACACACTGGTGGTCAACGGCGCAACCGGCGCCGCCAATGTGACAACCAACATTGGCGACAGCGCCCGCAAGGTGGCCGCTGCCATCAATGCCCAATCCAGCACCACGGGTGTCACCGCCACGGCCCGCACGACCATTGACCTTGACACATTCACGGCCGCAGGCAACTACACGCTGAGTGTGGTGTCCAACAATGCTGTCGCCACACCAGTAACCATTGCCTTTAATATCGGCACGCCGCTCAACACTGCCGACAGTTTGTCAACTGCGGTCAATGCTTTCAACGACAAGCTTTCACAGACCGGCATCACCGCCAAGATCAACACTGCCGGGACCGGCATCACCCTCACCAACGAGGACGGCGAAGACATTCAGATCGCCAGCGCCGCCACATCAGCCGGATCGTTCAACCTCGTCAACCAGTCGGTCGGCCCTTTGACGGCAGGCGGACCGGTCACAGCGGGAACGCCTGCCACCATTGCAAATGGCAACGGCGCTTACATTGTGGGCGCGCTGACCATAGACTCCAACAACACGTTCAGCGTGAACACTACGAACGGGGAGGCCTCGGCCACCGGTGCGAGTTATTTTACGACCACCAGCATGGGCAGTGAGCTGCAGTCCGCCGCCACCATGGACGTATCCAGCGTGGAAGCCGCCACCCGCACCTTGACGACGGTGGACTCTTCTCTGGCCACGATTTCCGCCCAGCGGGCCAAGTTTGGTGCTTTGCAATCGCGCTTTGAAACCGCGATCTCCAGCCTGAACACCACAGCGGAAAACCTGAGCGCTTCGCGCTCACGCATCCAGGATGCCGACTTCGCTATGGAAACCGCCA